>Ga0299906_10001682_pt1 | contig 18772 bp, 27 predicted proteins | sample RVTome_14_FD_200259 | JGI IMG/M metagenome (GOLD analysis project Ga0299906, IMG submission 200259) | Soil microbial communities from uranium-contaminated site in the Upper Colorado River Basin, Wyoming, United States - RVT145D125 (version 2) ...
ACCAGGAAGTTCACCCCGGCGGTCGTCACCACCCGCATCGAGGCCAGCCCCAGGAAAGTACGATGGAAGCGCAGCCCCTGCTTGGCCGCGAAATCCGGGAAGGAGAGCAACGGGTTATTCAGGCCGATATAGTCGGCCATAAGCTGCTCGACCCCCGTCCCTTCCGGGCGGATGATAGCCAGGTGGAGCATGCCGAAATGGATCGGTAGATTCAGCGCTTGAGCCAACGCCACCCGGCGCAAGCCGCGCCACAGGTGGGGAAGGTTGGCCGTGCGGAATTGATTGACTTGGGCTTCCAGGCCGCGCTGGGGGAAAGCGTGGCGCAGATAATCTCGCAAAAAGAAGCCATCCGGCCGCAGAGCCGGCAGCTTTTTCAGCCCCAGCGAACCGGCCGGGGCACTGGAGGAAACGATATTCAAACTCATAATTCACCTCGGACAGTGGCTACGATCAAGGCCTCGTGCGCCTTGGCCTGGGCCGCCTCTAAGGCCGCGTCTAGCTGCTCGGCGAGGGCCGCGTGCAGGGCGGTTTTGAGACCGGCCAGGGTTTTATCGGAAAATTGTTTAACGACGACCGCCGCCTGCCGCCCATCGCCATAGGGCGCGGCTACGCTCAGGCTGACGTCGAGTACGTCATCCCGCAAAACGGCCTTGATCGAAGCTTCAAATTGCATGGTCACGGTTTTTTGGATAGGCATTGTTTACCTCATTCTTTTGAACATCGCTTTGAACATGGCTTTGGCCAAGGTCTGCACTTCGTTGACAACGGTCTCGCCAAACGACACCAGACCGCTGGGGCTGAGCGCCCCGTTAAACAACCGGCTGGCCCGCTTACCGAGCCCCCCGCTGATCCCCAACGCGCCGGAAAAAACTTTGTTGACCCTGCGGCCAACCACACCGCTGGGGGTCAAACTGCCGGTTACACTCAACAGCAGGGTTTTGATAAACGCTGCCGTACCGGCCGGCGTGACCACTCCCCCCCAGCCCCGACTGATAGATTTGAGGGCCGCTCCCACCGGCTGCACTGCCCCGCCGGTCAAAAGTCGCACCTGCCGGGCTACCATCCCGCTGGGGCCTACACTCCCGGCCAGGCTCAATAAAATCGAGCGGATACTGCTCGCCGTGCCCGTTGGCATGATCTGCCCCGATAGCAACTTCTGCCCAGACCGGCTGAGACTACCTACAGGGGCAACCACCCCGGCGACAAGTTTGTCCACCTGCCGGGCTACCATCCCGCTGGGGCCTACACTCCCGGCCAGGCTCAACAAAATCGAGTGGATACTGCTCACCGTTCCCGTTGGCGTGATCTCACCCCCCCAGCCCCGGCTGATAGATTTGAGGGCCGCCCCTACCGGCTGCACTGCACCGCCGGCCAAAAGCCGCACCTGCCGGATGACTATCCCGCCGGGCGTGAGCGAACCGGCCAGACTGAGTAACACTGTGCGGATGGTGGCCACCGTGCCGCTGGGGGTCAGACTGCCGGCCAGTAATTTGCGCACCTGGAGCAGTAGACCGCCTGACGGAGTTAAACTACCCGCCTGTCGTAATCCAGCCTGGCGAATTGTCACCCCGGTGGGGACTATCACTCCGCCCCACAATCGCCCAAGAGACTTGAGGGCCGTACCGGCCGGCGAGACACTGCCGGCCACCCCTTTGTGGGGTTGTCTGACCAGCGAACCGGCCGGAGTCAAACTGCCTGCCACGTTTAGGACTATCACCACCGCTAAATTCCCGGCCTCCCAGTTGTCCAACCGAGAGGCCGTCCCGTCATTCAACCCCTTCAACCCCGGCGAGCCGGACGCGATAGATGCGTCCGTGATCGTCATATCCAGGACGTCGTTGATATACCCTCTCAGGGTTGTGCCCTCGACCTCAAATCTCAGCCGGTCACTAACGGAGAATGTGGAACCGCCGTTTAGTAGAACGGTGTTCTCGCCCTCCACAAACTTCACCAGATAGCCCTGATCGGCGCTATCAGCGGCCCACATATAGTAATTGACGGCCCCAGCCAAATCGCAACGCACAACCAGTCCGACGTAAATGCCGCTAGATATGGCGACGACCGTCGCCTCAACGTACTGATCGTCATCGAAGCTCTCAGCGTTCCGGACAGCCGTACACTCTCCAGCAGCATCAGGAGCGACGCTATTGGAAAATATATCAAACGCGCCTTCTCTGATGGTCCAGTTGGAGTTGTAGGTCTCCAACTGGGTGCCGTTTGCAGCGGTGAAGTTGTCGGTAGCGATGACCGTCATTCAGATCCCCCCAGCCCTTGCGGCAAGTCCAACAAGCCCGGCTCATTCCTGGACATTTATTCCCCTTGGAGTGGCTTGAGCGAATCTAACTACCCAAGCCACTCGATTGTTGGCTCATCGTTAGCGCCGGGCCATCGCTCGAAATGTCGTCAACGTCACCGCGTTGGTGTTCGACAGGGCTACACTTACCCGGGTGCGGTAACCAAAGTTCTGGAACTGCCGTAAATCGGCCGCATCCGCTGCATTGTCGGTCAGCACGGCCAGGCCATTTACCCAGTTTGTGTCATCGTTGCTAAACTGGAGGGTGATTGTCATGGTGTTGACATCGGTCTGGTCCACGTCGTAGTGGATATCCAGCAACTCAGCCTCACCCAGCACGAAGCTGGGCGAGGTGGTGCTCTCGGTCAGAACGGTGTTGTTGGCGAAAAACTGAATCGGGGCGAAAACATTGTCATTGGAGTAATTCACCGACACCGGCGTGGGAATGGCCGGAGGTGCGGCCTTGACCGCCTGATCGGACATGAGGTTCAGGCTAAACAGCACCGCCACAATGGCTAAAAAACCGCCAATTAAAGGAAGGTTTAACTTACGAAGCATAACGTGTCTCCTTAAGAGCTAAAATCAACTTGATCTAAACAGGCACAGCCTTAAGCCGGCAACAGGGTAGAAAACGGGTAGCGGTCAGCTTCCGTTTCCTGAATCCGGTTGATTGGGTTAGGCAACTGCCAGCCGATTCGCATCACTGCCCGTAAGGCGACCATATCCTGTTGGGCCAGGTTATAGAGGATTGACCCGTCTGTATCCTGGATCACCGCCTGATCAAGTAACTTGTAGGTGATGTCGGTCCGGAAAGACCAAACCAACTGATCCCAATCGCCGGAGAACATCAATACATCGGTGGCATCCATCGCCCCATTGCGGGGGAAATAGATAGAGTTGCCTTCCAGTTCGTAGCCGCCACCGGTTTGCATGCTGGCCACAAAAATCGGCCTGCCATCATCATCGCGCAGGGCCCGCAGCTTGGCTCGCAGACTCAGGGCACTCACGTGGCCGGTGACCATAAAGCCATCTTCTTCAACCTTGGCAATAGTCCCCGCCTCGCCCATGATGTCGTCATACAGATCGCCACCACCGGCTCCGAGTACCACTTGATTGCCGGCCGCCAAAGCGCCGGCCTTTAGGTTGGTCGGCCAGGCAGCCGGCGCGTTAACCCCGCGCAGTACGGCTCCATCGAAGGCAACGCCGAAAGCTTCGGAGATGCGCGGTTGCACCTGCCCCCAGATGTCGTACTCTGTATCATCGAGTACGTTCTCCGGGATGGGTACAATGACCGCCAGTTCTTCGGCGTTGATGTATTTGTTGGCCCAGGCCATAGAAGCTGTTTTCTTTTGACCCGTATCGCCGGTGACGAAATACGCGGTCAGGAGGGAATCAACCACCGGCATGCGCCGCTGGCTGCGTGACATATTAGGGAGTTGCCGGCCCAAACGCATCACTGCGCTGGACTCAGGCATCCCGTCAACTACCGTAAGCGCTGCATCTTCAGGCATAAGCGCTTCGGCGTCGGTTCGCTGAATAAAAGCCATAGTGAGTCTCCTACGAGTAACTCGCTCAGCGAAACCGACAAAACCATAAGCTTAAGGGGGGGGGGTTAGGTTCGGCCAGCCCCGCGTCGGATCATGAAGTTCATGTCCCGTTTTGGTCTGGCTTCTGATGAACCGTGGCCTGATCCCGCCCGAGTTCTTGCAGTCGTCGTCGGCTTCTCTTGAGCGAACAATTGTGGATGTTGTTCTTTCAAGATATCGAAGTCGACTCGTCCCTTTTTATCGAACATCTCGGACTCTTTGTTGACCCGTTCTTCCTGAACGGCCAACCAGGCCAGTTTGAGGTTTAAGACGCCGGAATTATGCGCGTCAAGAAAAAATTCGGAGCGTTCTGTTTCGAGGTCTAACTGTTCATTGACCTTGTCGCGTTCGCCGATAATCCCATCGAGCGAAACGCGAGCTTCGGTCCCTTCCTCAAGCTGCTTCTGCAACTCCTTGAGTTGCCGCTTGAGGGTGGTGTTATCCTCTTTACGCCCGGAGCGCTCATTGCTGAGCGCGCTCCTCAAACCGCCAATCTCATCATCGATGAGCGTGCGATGTTCTGCGGGTAACGAGTCATAAAGCGCCTGGTACGACTGAGGCGTCTCACCACCCTCTTCCGTCTCGGTCGAGGTATTGTCGTCTTGTTGGCCCTCATCTTCTGTAGTGCCATCCCCGGCATCACCGCCGGAGCCGGTGTTGTCTTCGCCCTGGCCACCTGCGCCAGCGGCTCCACCGTCTTTGTCAAAAACAAACCGGGCTGAATACAGCCGGTTGAACAAAAATTGATTAAATAGCATGGAAACTCCCTTTCCAGTTGTGGGCCTCACGCCCGGATATTGACCTTGAAGTCAATATCAACAATCATCATAGCACGGATTTTAGTTATGGTCAACTTATTACCCGGTAATATGTTATAGTACCTTTAGGGGAATAAAAAAAGGTATCCCTGTTGACCGGCAGGGATACCTTCCACGAAGGAGGAGGCCATCTGGATGGTCCACCGAAGAGGCGACATAATATTAGCACGAATTGACTTTCGTGTCAACTAAATCAGGTCCCTTAAATTCGTGACCCTGGCCGTTGGTCCCCAGGTCGGGTTGCGCCCCGTAGTCACCAGGTCTGCAAACTTGAATTTACCGGCTTGCCAGGCGTCATACCGGCCCGGCCCCAATATTCGTTTTTGGCTCTGAGATGACAAACTTTCAAAATACTCCTGGCCGCTGCGCCGGCCAGCGATAGCGTAGCCGTTGATGACCGGCACCATTTTGCAACGGCACTGCGGATGAGTCTCGATGAACTCATCGACACTATAGATCGTGCCGTCCAGGGCCAGGCAGGCCAGGCAGGTGTTCGGGTCGTGTTTAGCCAGCCGCATATATTGCCGGATTCCGGCCTCGATGAATGATTGCCGGGTGGCCTCGCGGAAGATGCGGCTCTGTTGATCCCGCGAGATCAACAGAGCCTGCTGGTAGGATGAGCCAAAGCCGCTCCGAACCATATTGGTAGCGATCCGCTCCGGGCTGGCCCCCCCCCGAATCCCTTGCAGCAGCACCGTGCGCACCGCGACGGCACTCCGGCCGGAGTGGACTTTCAACAGTTGTCGGAGCGGCTTACCCGCCCGGCCGGTGCTGATGATGTTCTCCAACGCTCGCTCGGCGATGGCCTGGCGCAGAGCCGCGCCGGTTAAGGGCTTCGGTCGCTGGCGGCGCACGGCCATGAGGATGGCCGCGCCAAACAGCAGCCCGATGGCCGCCGCTGTCGCGGCTTGTTCCTCGAAGCTGGGCTCCGCTTGCCGCGCCACCTCTCTCAACTCGCTCTCCATCGCCGCGAGCATTGCCTGATACTGAGCCAGCCGGCGCAGCATCCCCTCCGTTACCTGAGCCGGGTCCATTCGGCTCAGGTGACGGGCCAGGGCCTCCATCTCAGCGCGAAGCTTTTTCCCGGCCCGCTCCCACTCGCGCTCCAATGCGGCTGCATCCCGACTGAACCGGCGATCCAGTTCAGCTTGATATTCATTTGCGGTTTGCAGCCACAGCGGATCAGCCATTCTGCTCCAGCGGGTCGATGTACTTTTCTTGCAGATCGGCCACGGTTTCCTCGTAGTTGCTGAAGATAGCGGTTTGGGGGGCGCTGCCCTTCCCTAGCCGGTGCGTCACATAAGTGACACTGATAGCCGCCGCGCCCAGGGCCGTGTAGCCACCAAAATCGAGCAGCGAGGCCAGATCATACAAGTAAGCAAAGGCGGGGGTCCAGAGGAGGGGGATGACGATCCCGGCCGCGGTGACAATATAGCGCCGGGTCTCCTCCTGAAGTGTGTCCGGGACGATCCCGCTTTTTATCATAAAGTTGAGGACCAGGTGACTGATCACGCCGGCCACCAGGGCCACCACCCAAGCCTGCTTAGAATCGAGCAGTTCGACAATGCCCACGGCGGTGTTAGTGCCGTTCTGGGCATAAGCCGGGGTGGTCAAGGCCACGATGGCCAGGGCCACCAGAGGAAACACAAACAAAAACTTTTTCACAGTAAACCTCCTGAAACTAAATATATTTTGATGGACAACCTAAACGACTCCTAACTATATTCAGGCGAGACCCCCTCTTCGAGTTGGAGAAGGATTTCGCTCAGAATCTCAACGGTTGGTTCGACTTGCCGGGTAAGGTTTTTCTGAGCCAGGCTGCCGGCTCCCGGCGACAGTTCGCTAAAAATATCGCCCTGCACATATTCGGTGATGTCCGCCAACCGAATATGGACTAATTCGTGGATGATCGTCTTCTTCCACCCCCGTATCTCGCCCGGCTCAACATCCTCCAACATCGCCGGAATGTCATCCTTGAAAACGATGTTAGCCTGTAGGATGGCAGGGTAAAGCGTAACAATGGCTCTCACTCCCTCCGGATCGTTATCCGGGTGGGGGCTGATAAAGGTGGTAATCTCCCACTCAAACAAGTAAAGCTTTCTTCGCCACATCTCAAGGTAGCTTGTGACCCACTCCGGGACGGTTTCCATCGTTGCTCCTCTACACGTGCTTCAATTTACCCTCGGTCAACCAGCCGTGCCACATCCCGACCCAGTCGAGAGAGGGCTTCAGGGTCGGCGCATCCGGGTTGCCATTGTATTGCCAGCAGGCTCCATTTTTGAGCGGAGTGCGGTAAGGCTAGCGTAACGGTTCGACCTCAATTTCGGCATAGAGCGTCAGGTGTGGCATCATCAGCCACACGTTCCCCTCGGCCTCGTCGATAAACCAATCGCCTGCCTGCCCGTCGTCGAAGAGTTCAGCCAGGGTTTTTCTCCGCCGGCCCGTAGCATCCAGCCGGTGGCTCACGCCTTCAGCCGTTTTACGATGCGTTTGATCTCTTCCTCGTCCGGATCAGGATAGATCGTTTTGCTAACCTCGTTGAATTTTTTAGAAATCAAATTCGACATCTTGTCGATTTTCTTGGAGAGCGGCTGCACGCTATCCAAACTTTTGATGATCTCGTGCAACACGATCAGTACCGACTGCCAGGCCCCGATCAAGGTCTGGTTGATCTCATTCATTTGCTGCCGATGGTGAGCTTCGATTCCTTTCACGTAAATCGTGCTGAAGATCGCCTCCTTCAGCCAGTCGTCATTGATTTTGCTCTTGACCAGATAGGTCAAGCAACCATATTGAAAGGATAGCATCTTCATCTCCTTACTGGAATGGTTGGAGATGGGAATTGTCGGAATTTTCCGGCTGTAGAGGTGGAACAATTCGAGCGTCTTCCGAGCCGAGGGTGTATCCGGCAAGCTCAGATCGAGCAATACAGCATCGTACTGCTGGGCAGCCAGCAGTATCTTGGCTTGAGCGAACGAATCGACCATCGTCAGGTCATAATCTTCGGACAAAATTCGACTGATGATAAGGTGATAATCCGGCTCATCATCAACCAACAATAGTTGTGGTTTCATAAATCCCCCTTAATTTTGTTAATCAATTTGTAATTGGCTTGGTAACTCCGCTCGCTCGTACATCCCGATTACCCGGCTCAATGTTTCGGCCAGCTCGGCTTGCCGCGGCGGTTTGGTCAGATAGGCCGCCACCGGGACATCATACGCCCGCAGGATGTCCCGGTTGGCCCGGCTGTTGGTCAACACAATCACCGGCACCCGCGCCGCCGGCCCCCCCTTGGCCCGCACCTGCTCGATCACCTCCAGGCCGTTCATCCGGCCCAGGTTGATGTCGGTAAATATCAAGTCGGGTACATTCGTCGCCAAATAGGCCAGCGCCGCCTCTCCACTGGTGGCCAGATCCATCACCGTTGCTTTTGCCACTCGGCTCATCACCCGCTTGAACATCCAGACGTGGTCGTCATTATCTTCAACCAATAGCACCCGCTCAGGCAACCGGTAAGGTGAAGAAGAACTCACTGCCTGCCCCCGGCTTACTCTCCGCCCACACCCGCCCGCCGTGCGCTTCGATGATTCGCTGCACTAAGCTCAACCCCAGGCCGGCGCCGGGATATTCGCTGGCTCCATGCAAGCGTCTAAAAATCAGAAATATTTCCTCCAAAAACTCCGGCGCGATGCCGATGCCCTTATCGGCCACCCGGATCACATGCTCATTGCCCTGCGTCTCACCGCTGATCCGCACCGGCTGGCCGTCGCTGAACTTGATAGCGTTTGACAGGAGATTTTGAAGCACAATGCCCATCAGCCGCCGATCCGCCCTCACCATCGGTAGTTCCCCCACCTCGATCTCAAACGGTGGAAACACCGCCAACACCGTTAGCAGTATCTCGTTCAGCCGACAATCCTCGATCTTTAGATCTCGGTTGACTCGGTAGAACTCAAGTAACGACTCCACCTGCGCCTCGGCCTCATCGCCGGCCCGGATGATGCGCTCCATAATCTCCTTTGCCTCCTCCTCGACCGGAAAATCCTCCAACAGAATCGAAAGCAGCCCGCGTATCCGATTAATCGGATCGCGCAGGTCGTGTGAAACGGCAAAGGCGAACTTCTCCAGACTGTCATTACTGCGCCGCAGGGCATGGGTCTGGCCGCGCACCCGCTCCAGTTCCGTCCGTACCTCCGCGCCGCTGGCCGCCATCGCCCTAAAAAGATTCAATGATTTAGGGAAAAGCCCCGGCCGCAGCCGGGGCACTACAAGCAACACGCAAATCAGCAGCAGCAGCAGCAGCGACTCCACATTGCGCCCCAGAATTAATTTATCCACCAGTATATTGCGCACGCCGAGATAATTAATCAGACTGAGCGCCGAGGTGAACAGCGCATACAACGCCAGCAGCCCCCAAACCACCGTGTGCAGCCAGCCCTCCAGGGAGCGCCCATTGCGCCACGTCGCCCATAGGTTGATGCCGGCGGCCATCAGCATGGTAATGGCGATAGCCGCGTTGATAACAATGCTTATAAAAAATTGCTGTTGTGCGTTCATTCGTCCATCTCCATCGCCCGCAACTCCTCTTGCAGGCGATCCAACTCGGCCTCGTGATCCTCGATCCCCAGTATGACCGCCGGTGGTGGCATCAGGCCGTATTTAGCCCGTTGCTCCTGCAATACAAATAGGCTGCGTCTGATCTGGCTGATCTGCCGCCGTAAGCGTTCCGCTGTCGGCTCCAAATCCAGTTTTTGATAGACCGCCGCAACCCGTTTTTTCTCCTCCTCGGTCAGATGACGGTTCGATAAAACAAAGCGGATAAGTTCCACTACCACGCCAATCCGTTGCTCGATATGATCTATTTGGGAGCTAAACTCCTCCGACAGTTCCCTTAAAATCGAGGTGGTGGGGTCTCGCTCGATGTAGCTGGTTAGCAGCCGGTTGAGCGCCTGGGTCTCCTCTCCCAAATGAGCATATCGCTCGACGATGTCTCGTAGCATGCGGGCGCGGCGCTCTTCAGCTACCCGCAGCCGGCGCTGCTCTTCGAGGCTCTCCTTCTCCACCTGCAAGCGCTCGATCTCGACCTGCATCTGCGGGCGCAATCGTTCCACCTCGGACCGAATCTGCTCGGTCAACTCGGCCAGTTGATCGTCGTCAGCGCTCACTTGCCGGCCGGTGTCACCCGGAACAGCGACAAAAATTCATCCAGGTTATGCGTGTGCGCCCCCCCCGAAACTTCCCATCGCTGGCCCCCTGCCTTGATGAACCCACTAACGGTGGCCACTGTATTGCCGGGCCTGGCCGGCGGTTCAAATTTAAGAGACATCTCGACGATGTCCCCATTTGTCATAGACCGCGAAATACTAACTGTCATCGGTTTGCGCCTCCTCATCCGCCGGTTGAATGGTTTGGCCCTGGGCCTGGCCGCTGGTGATCCGCTCGAAGGCGTTTCCCATCGCGGCTGATTCTATCTCCTGCTGCCGCAGGGCGTGGGCTAGATCCCGCTCCCGCTCGGCATCAATCTCTTCTTCGATTTGTTGGATCTGCTCCTGAGTGTGGCCTTCCCAGCGCAGCACTGTTTTCAGGGGCAATCCGCTTTCGCGGCTGGCCTTACGGATGTTCGATTGGGTCAGGGGCTGAATCGTCTCCGGCTTATCGTACACCGGCACGATAGCATCCTTCGACAGCGGATAACCTTCCAGCCACATTATAAATTGCCAGAGACTTTTCCAGACCGGCGTAAACTGCTCGATCCGTTTTTGACACTTTTTATTGAGCGGCCCCTCCAGAGTCAACAGCGCCTCGCCCGACGGGGCGGCCACGTTTGTCGCAAAATAGTGCTTGGGGGTGCGGGTGACCGTGGCAATGGTTAAGGCCGCCCGGTTGATCGGCTCCATAAAGTTGGTCAGGCTGGTTTCGCTAAACTCCCCTACCTTCGTTCCCTCTCCCATCCCATCCCCGGCCGGCAGCTCCCAGATCACGCCGGGGTTGTTTTCCAGATTTTCGCCGATGTCGGCCTGGGTGATGATATAGCGCTGCCGGAAGGCAGCGAACTCAGCCGAGGCCATCATATCGTTCAGGAGTTTGTTGAGGGTTGTCTGAGGGGGGATCGCGTTTTTCAGTTCGCTGATGGCTTTGCGCCGTTTTGTCCTGAAATGGAATATCGGGATGAGCGGGTAGGGGTTCTCCACCCACCACTCCTCACCGTTGCCTTCTTCAGCGGTGATCGGCCGGAAGCTGCGATAGCTCCGCACCTTGCTGGCTAAAGCAGAAGATATCCACTCCTCGAAATGATCGGCATAGTAGAGCTTGATGCGGCGGAAGCCGTTATCATCGACCCACCACTTTCCGGCAACTCTGATCTGGCCGGGGTTGTCGTTGCGGTAGAAAATGTGGACCTGGCGAGGGTCATTAAAGTAAATCTCGGTTTGGGGGTTGATCGCACCGTCGCCCAATTCGGCCGCGTCTATTTCTCCGGCAATGTCCGCCGGGCGTTCTGGCAGCCGGTCCACCATAATGAATCCCTCGCCGGTGACCAGCACCGCCTCGTGCAGGTCTTCGGCTTCAAGCTGCACAGATAAAGCGTTTATCAGGTTTATAGAGGTAGTCAGCACCCGGTTCTCACCGACCACTGTGATGGTTTTCAGGTTGATCCGCTCCAGCATGCTGTCCACAACCACCGCGCACCAGTTTTCTGAAAAGGTGACGTCGATCTTCTTGAATAGATCCTTCAGCCGTTTGGTTAAGAAGGTTGAGGGATGATCACCGTCGTAGAAATCGAATAGCTGACCATATTGCTCGGCCTTATAAATCAATGCCTCGTAGATCAGTTTCAAGTCGCCCGTATCTGGAGCGCCATCGGGAGTATTCTCTGCCATATCCGCCATCCTTCAAATTGTATTGACTTCAATGTCAACATTATAACACACAAGTTTAAAAAAGGTAGATTATGTTGAGTGGATTCTGCGAAGCTGAAGGTTTGTAGGAGAAAAGTACGTGTTTTTGAAATGTGGGGATAAATCGAGTAAAATAGAAATACCCCCTAAATTGGTTGGACCAATCTAGGGGGTAAACAAGTGTCGCCAAACAATAGCCGAAGAACAAGCCGGTGGCCTCGGAGGGTGGCCTGTTTGTTTGGAGCGCAGTCGTTAAAGTGATTGCAATGCTTTGCTTGGCGACACTTATTTATTAAGTTTTCTTAAATCAATGTTAGCATTTTAACAGCAAAGTTGTTTTAGGGGGAAATCAAAAGCAGGTACTTTTGGGCTAACTCCGCAAAATGCAACAACTGCAACAACTGCAACGAGGCATGTTAGCTAAAGCGCCCCTCGACCAAACGCGTCCACTCGATAGGGGGTAGGTCGGGGGAAAGATCAGCCAGGAGACGAGGTTGCAGCATGTTCAACGCCTCATCCTCGGCCAACTCGACCACGTGAGCCGGCAACACGCCCCGCCAGGCTTTGTACTCCAGCGAGTTGGCGGGAGCTAACACGAACACATAGCGTTGTTTGGATCCCGAATCAACCAATCTTACCCCGGCCAAAGGGATACTCATTGCATCGCTTTTAGGGGATTCCCACCGCTCGAATTCTTTTTCAAGGGCCTTCTCCAACCTGCCCTTGCTTTCGTCCGTATCAAAATGAATATTGATAGGATAGGCTCCCAGGTTGTGCATGTAGGTCATTGCAGCCCAATGGTCATATTCTACGGCAGCAACCACTTGAAATCCGGCCTTCATAAAGCCAAGCGAGAATCCCCCGCACCCCGAGAATAAATCGATGGCGACGGGATGTCGATAGCGCCACCGTTTCACGTCAGCCGGAACAAACAGCCCGTTTCTACTTTTGGTAAAATTAGCAAAGGGATCTATCTCTCTCATTCCTCCACCTCGCCCAATTCCGCCAGGATCAGCCGGATCATCTGCTGATCGGGCTGATCAATATCAAACCGCTCGAACAACTTGACCAGATTCCCCTCGAAATCCTGATCTTTGTAGACGTAGCCGGCGGCCCGCCAGTCAGCAGCCATCTCGATGATGTCCATTAGCTTCATATCCTCATAACCGTTGGGGTGAAACTCCGGGTGGTGCCGGTTGCGGGCCCAGTGCAATCCAACCACCTCCCGTTTGAGTGAGGCTTGATACTCCGGCGATGCCATATCCCGCTGGTAGGGAATGTGACGGATTTGGGCAAACCCCTCCAACTCATCCCGCCGCAGGCGGGAGAGATCGTGCATCAAAGCTCGCTGCTCCAAGCGATGTGCCAGGCGGAGCAGGAGAATCTGCACCGCCCGCTGGTGATACAGATCGCTGGCCAGGGTCAAGACCAGCGACATCTCTTCATTAGGATCCGGCTGGGGGGCTGGGCCAGGTGTTGGGGAGGGCAGAGGGGCTGGCTCAGGTTCAGGGAACGGTAGGAAAATAGAATCCACCCCCATCGTCCCCACCTGGAAGACCACATAAAACGAATGGTGCCCGACGGTGTTGCGCCCGACCTGACCGTGTTCGTCAGCGTGCAAGGTCGTGATCCCGTTGACCTCCTGGATGGTCACATAGGATTTGGGCAAGATTTTGGGCGGGATAATCACCACATCGGTCGCGGCTTCATCTTGTTTCCACAAGGGAAGGTTGCCGCCCGGCTCGTTGGCCGGCTTCTCGATAATTACTTTCTCCTGCCGACCGCTGATAAAAACCAGCACGGTCGCGCCGTTGATGCGCTGCCCCTCCGCATCGATCACATCAAGGTAAAGGTGATGCCCGCTCCGGTTTTCGTCCGGGGTTAGGTGATGCACCCCCAAAACTTTGACAACAAACTCCACGTCGTCGGTCAGGTCGTCCAACTCGTTGATCTCGACGCCGTAAGCCCCCGCGTCATTATAGCCGGGTTGGGTCATAAACTTTTTTATCCAATATTGATGATTAAACATTGTGTCAAACTCCAATCAATTCGAACATATCAATTTGTTTAGGCTGGGCCAGCGATTTGGCCCAGGCCGCCAGCTTGGGATCGCCTTTGGTTGCCTCGATGATTTTGGCCGCAGCCGCCTCCAGCGCGGCCTGCCGGTCGGGGTAAGGGTCGCAGAACTTCAAGAAGTTGCCATAGCAGAAATTGCGTGTTTTACAGGTAACACTCAGGCTAAATCCCCACCGGCCATTGAAGATAAACAACTCAATCCTATTACCCGGTAATCTCTCCGGCTCGATGACCTCGACCGGGGGGATTTGTTTGGGTTGATAGGGGTTACCTATGACACCTTTTCCCTTGCCTTCCCAGTAGGGAGCCAGGCCAATCAAAGGCCGGCCGGTCATCTCTTCTAAGCCCCACTTGACTGCCGCATCGTGGAGCATGTTGGAATAGACAACGTCGAAGTCAGCCATTACTCATCCTCTTCTTGTTCATCCAGCCAACCATTGATTTCGTAATAGTGCTGGCTGATTCGTTTCAACTCGGCCCGTTCATTTTCTTGCTTTGCTTTTTGGACCTCGAATTTCTTATCGTCCAGATATTGCCCGACAATGCCGGTGATGACCCCATCCAGGGTGGTGGGGTCCAGGGCGTCTAACTCCCACGAGTCGGTGCCATATTTGCCGATGTAGCCATTCGCCCGGCTGTCAGTTAGCTTTGCAAAAAAAGGTGGGGGATTATATTGCTCGATTTGAGACATATTGAGCGCGGCCCGGATGAACTCAAAACCGTCACCCTCCCGCAGCCCCATAAACAATTCCAGCCGCTCCACGATGTCCCGCGACATATCAATGCCACTGGGGTCATGATCCCCCATGTGAATGATGATCGGCATCTGGCCGTTTCGGTAGTGGCCTAGTAGCCGATTGCCTGCTGACCACATCTCCGATTGACTGGTGTAGCCCCTGCAAGCAAAATCGGGCACATTCAACCGCCGACAAATTGAATTAACAACGCCGCTGAGCGCATCTTTCTCGACCCAGACCTCGACCCGGTAATCCTGGTCGATCCACAGGTCGGTGCCATAGCCTTGGTAAGCCACCCGCAGAATATCTCGGGGATCGTCCCAGGCTGGAGGCGTGTCCAGGCTGCGCGTCCGGTCTACGATAGCCTCCCAGCTTATCAGTCCGGCTAGTCGGCCATCATTTATCACTTCACCCAACCATTTGTAATTGGGTTTAGCGTTCTTTGTGCCGTTCACATCTCGAACCCATTTTCGGCCAGTCCATCTCCAGCGCCGATCTTCGGGGAAGAGATCACGGGCCACAATCTGGTAGTAGATCTGACGCAAAGTCAGGTCATATCCCTGCTGTTCGTACTCGACGATGATGGCGTTGGATTGACGGATCATATCCATTTTGTCCGCTTTGAATTTCTTTTCGATGTAAACGATTTTCATTTGTGCTGCCTCCATAGGTGTGTGTGTCTAGATTCTATCAAATGTTGACTTTGATGTCAATTTCAATGCGCGATAAGCAAAAAAGGCCGGCCTAGACGCCGGCCTGGGGTTACACTGATCTACCAGGCCAACATATCCTCGATGAGGGAGACCGCCTCATCTGCGGTGATCTCTCCCTCTTTGACCTGCAAGATGCGCTTTCTAATGTCATCCTCAACTGCGCCATAAACACCGGTCAGGTAATTATCTAGCCCGGCTTTATCGAAAAAAATGTACACATCACACACACCGGGGGAGGTCAATGATTTGACACAAAACCAGTGCATTTTTAATGCTTCGATTGCCGCAAAGATTTGGGGAAGATCATTCGTATGACTGACTAGAATGGTGTACCTATCAACTTTTTTAGCCATCAGTCGCTTCCGGCGGGAGCAACCCCCTAATAGCCCTGGCTACTGTTTCTCGATTACCGGCCGGCACGGTCTCGCAAATTTGCGCCGCCTGTTCGATAGCTTCGGTTTGAATATCGATCATAATCTGTTGAATGTTCCGGGCTACCAAGTCTAGCTTGCCGAGCGACACCAAATCTCCGGCGACAAAAGCTCGGGCATATTCGACCGCCCGCTGGCTAGCGATTGCCTGCTTGACTTGCTCCAGGCTGGTAGCCGCTGTCGTCGGAAATCCACTCCTTCGCAACGCCTCCTCGGTATAGAGTTCCTGCGGCCGGTCAGGGAAGCGGACACAATAGTTCGTGTCCTCCCCATCGAAATAAGTGGCCTCCGCCTCAATGGACAACTTAATGACATGCTCCGCCGTGTCCCCCGGCTGGATGACCACGCACGGAATGTTCCACTGTTCTGCAAATTCATACCTTACCATCAATCGTCCTTTCCCTTTCTGTTAAACATCAAGTAATGAACGCCGCCGGCTGCACCGACGCATGTAAAAGCTGTGAAACAAATCAACGCCACCGCCTGCCAGACGGTTAACTCGCAGCTGCTCCGGCGTCGGCTCTTGCCGGAGATAGGCCATCACTGCTTGCATAAGCTGCCCGCTAACTTCATCTTGCCAATTGAAAGGCGTGCCGGCCGCAAACTCCCGATCTATATAATTAGCCGGATCGGTTGGATTGTTCAGGTCTAATACAAACATCACTCCACCCCTTCCGGCACCGTGATAAACGGCCAGCGGCGATCATCCTCGCGCACTCGCCGGGCTCCCCTCTTCATCACCCATTGTCCATTGCGCCAGATCACCTGACCTGAACATAATTCGTAGACCTGCCCCTCGTGATAGACAAAGGGGGCCAGCGCCGCCCAGCCCTCTATCTGGTCGGTATACCGTTCCCCCAACAGATCCCATTGCGTCTCTACCTGGCCGATGATCTCCAGATTGCCGGGAAAAGGCGGCTTGTAGAAAATCACCGTCCTGATATAACAGCAGTACGGACGCGCTTCCTGAGGGGCGGTCGTTGGCAGCGGCTCATAGAAGGTAATCAGGTGAGGAAGGCCGGCCGTCGTCTCGACCTCAAAGGTGTTGATCCACATTGACCGCCAACTCCTCATCTTCCAGACAATATTGGCAGGTATCATCGGACATATAATAAACCGACCCAAGCCGCTCCAAACGTACTATCTCCTCAGATGTACCCTGCTTTTCCCTAATGCGTTTACAATCCCGGCAAAAAACCAGATACGAACGAATTCGCGGGTCAACTTCTCCCGAAGCTTCCACCATCTCAGCCGTGTGGCATTCCGTGGCCAGGTGTTCACCAGCCATCAGACATTGGCCGGGGAAGAGGCACTCACTTTTGAATAGATCATCAGCGAACCCGAAGGTTTCGCGCACGTTGCTGCGGGCAGCTCGAAATGTTGCCCGGCTCAATCGAGGAAACATCGTATCATCGAGCCAGGCGTCAACAGTTTCTAATTCATCGAGCAGCCGTTCGATTGCCTCACGCTCTTTTTTTGTAGCCACTATGTTCCTCCGCTTTCTCGCCGGCCAACTCGACCAGCCTCACTAACTCCTCTTGAAAAATATCACCGTGGCAGGGGATAACCAGAAAGAGATCACCCCTGCGCCAGGCTTGCTCCACCCAGCGCAGGTTATCCCCCAGCGACCAATGCTCCGAGGCATAGGTATTAAAGCCCGGCAGCCACCGAAACCAATGGGTTAACCGGCGCGGCCCAATCACGGTCACCAAGGGGATGCGCATTACCGGGTAATTCCTCTAAACCGATAGAATGCTGCCCATGCCTGGCGCATCCGGCGCTTTCTCCAATCCCGCTCGAATGGGCGATGGAGTCGCTCCCATTCAGCCCACTCATCCCCGCAATTAAGGCAGGTGCTAGTCACCCCGTACCACGGGACGAGGGCATCGAGAAACACCCGGTCCCCCTGGCAATTCGGACAGGGCCGGGTGGCCAGGTGCATCGAGTCCGGCTCCGGAGCGCAGATGTGCAGCGTCATCAGGCCGGCACCTCGTAGCCGCACTCATCACAAAACCAGACGGGGCCAATCTCTGGTTCATTACGGGATGAGCTTTGTCCTTTGTCGAACTCCATCCTGATCAAGCAATTCGGGCACGTAGCCGGGTCAAGGTGACCACCGTAGCCGGTCAGGAATTTGGGCCGGGCCGGCACCTCGACATCATCATTGTCGCTGGCCGCCCATTCTCTGGCTTGCTCGATCTGGCCGGGGGTCCAATCTTCGACTACATCCGCAGGACAATCAACCCCAACCAATAACAGCAAATCACTCAGAACGTCCGCTGTAATTTCTTCATCGCTCGGGGGGGCATCTACCTGCCGCTCAAACTTGCACCAGTGGGTGACCATTGCCGGTAGTTGGTTGTTGAGGGGGTACCAGATTCCCCTGACGTAATAACCCACAAAATAAGCTAATGTCTCTCCGTCGGGATCAACCGTAGCGCACAACACAAACGTACTTTCTGCCGGCAGCGACCGGGCCACCGGCTGCCAATCATAGACCCGCGCCTTTAGCATCTTCACCCGCTCCAGCAGCGGCTTTTGCCGAGACTGGTCGGCTAATAACATCTCAACATCGAGAGCTATCAAGTCTCCCTCGGCCCGCTCGATCAGCCCTCGAAGCGCGTTGGTGGCCGCGATAAACTCCTGATTAGCCGAAAGGTCACTCCCGTGAATTAGGGCAAGCTGTATCAACTCGTCAAATTCTTTGAGCATCGGTCAATCCTCCTCCCCCGGCCAAACCAAGGTGCCAGGAGCGGGCAAAGGTTCGTAACGTTCGGCCATTCGCTCGATGACCGGCACAATCTCCTCATCACCGGCCGCCCTGGCCCGCTCGGCACACACCGAAGCCGGCGTATCAATTACCTTGAAAAAGGTGGTCCATTCCTCGGATAGCCATTCTGCCCGCCGCTTATTGGTGATGTTGGTCGCGTCGAGAATGACGATCTTGTGACCGGCCAGAAAGAGGGCCGAGACCATCGCTTTGGCCGTGGCCCAGACAAACGGCTCGGCCTGCCTGACAAACCGCTGGCCGTGGATAGCCAGCCGGATGGAATCGGGATTGACGATGGGCCATGCCTGGCTCTGGGCCCAGGTGGTCTTTCCGCTGCGAGGCAGGCCCACCGTCGCAACCAGAATCTTGTCGTGTTCAGCGGTGATGGCCAACTCTACAGCGAGGTGCGGGTCAAAGGTGATCTTCGTTTTGTCGCTAATCACCCCGGCCCG
>Ga0299906_10001683_pt1 | contig 18760 bp, 15 predicted proteins | sample RVTome_14_FD_200259 | JGI IMG/M metagenome (GOLD analysis project Ga0299906, IMG submission 200259) | Soil microbial communities from uranium-contaminated site in the Upper Colorado River Basin, Wyoming, United States - RVT145D125 (version 2) ...
GACATGATCGCAGCGACAAGCGCGGTCAGGATCAACCCGCGCAGACCCTCGGGCAGAAGCCGCGCGATCAGCGCGGGGAAGGCCTGATCGGGGCTTTCGAGACCCGGCAGGAGCACCATCGCCACCATGCCCGGCACGATCATCAAGAAGAGGTTCGGAAGCTTCAGCAGGCCGGCGAAGAGGAGGCCCCGCTGGCCTTCGCGCAGCGAGCGGGCTGCCAAGGCCCTCTGCGCGAAGTACTGATTGAGCGCCCAGTAGTAGAAGCCCAGGAGCAGTACGCCACCGAGGCCGGGCCAGGGCAGAAAGCCATCGTCCGCCGGCCTGAAGAGCATCCGCTGCGAATCGTCGAGAGCAGCGGTCAGGCCTGACCAGCCGCCGACCTCGCTGAGGCCGAAGGCGCAGATCATCGCCGCGCCGGCGATGATCAGCACGGCCTGCAGTGCGTCGGTGACGACGACGGAGCGCAGGCCGCCCACCAGCGTGTAGGCGCCGGTCAGCAAGGCCATCGCCGCACTGGCCTCCCACAGGCCGATGGCGGGAAAGAGCGTGGTGAAGACGACGCTGCCCGCATAGATCGCCCCCGCCATGTCGATGAACAGCATTGTCACCAGCGTCAGCCCGGCATAGGCCCAGCGGCAGCGCCGGTCGAAGCGCCGTTCCAGATACTCGGGCAGCGTGAAAAGCCCCGCCCGCAGGAAGGCCGGCAGCATGGCGAGCGCAAAGACGATCAGCACCACGGTGGCGGTCCATTCGTAGTTGAAGACCACCATGCCCTCTTCGTAGGCCGCGCCCATCAGGCCGACGAAGCTCGCTCCGGACATGTTCGAGGCATAGAAGGAGAGGCCGATCAGGTACCAGGGCAGGCTGCGGCCGGCGAGAAAGTAGTCGGTGGCATTGCGCTCGCCCCGCCCGACCCAGAAGCCGAGCACCACGATGCTCAGCAAATAGACGGCGATTACCAGGAGGTCGAGCCAGGTCAGGTCGAGCATCGAATCCTTGTCCCAAGGGCGGGCCGGCGGGCCAGATCGCCAGGAGCGGCGGCCTCTCCCGAAGCCGCGGTCTCGCGCCACCTTGTCAAGCGGCGGCGTGCCATGCGCAACTAAGAAAGACCGCGGGTGAGCTTGCCAGGGGAGTAAATGCCATGCAGCTCGTCATCGACCGCGCCGATTTCCGCCGCCTCTCGGCGGCGACGCAGCGCGAGCTTCTGGAGTTCCTGACCGGCCGCAGCGAGGTGCAGGCCAAGCGCGCCGAGGCGCCGGGCCTGCGCTGGCGCGTGCCCTACGACCTGCCCGAGGACATCGCGCAGCGCCTGATCGCCAAGCTGGACGGCAGGCACCTGGAGCTGCTGCGGCTCTTCGCCAAGAGCAAGGACGGCCGCGTCTCCATGCATCAACTGCAGAAGCTGACCGCCAGCGAAGACCTCAAGGCGACGACAGAGCTCTTGCACTACATCACCTCGCGGCTGCGCCGGTTGATCGACGATCCCGACAAGAAGGCGCAGCTCGCGCATTGGGACTTCGACGCCACCAAGTGGAACGAAGGGAAGACCACCATCATCGACGGCGTCTACTTCGTCAGCGAGAAGACAAGGCAGACCCTCGAAGCGGCGCTGGGCCGGCGCAGTCGCTAGACTCGAGCCCTTGTCCCATCTTTGGACACGCCCTGCTGCGCAGGGCTGCTCAAGATGAGGCCGATTGTCCCGCAACCACTGACCTCACCCTGGGCAGGCCGCGCAGCGGCCGTGTCGAAGGGTAGGCCACAAGCACCCTCCCTCTACGGCTCCAGGATCTGCCGCACGGTCTTGCCCTCGGCCAGGCGGTCGAAGGCAAGGTTCAGGTCGGCGTGGCGCACCCGTTCTGAAAGCAGACGGTCGACCGGCAGGCGGCCGCGGCGATAGAGCCCGACGTAGCGCGGAATGTCGCGCAGCGGCACGCAGGAGCCGATGTAGCTGCCCTTCAGCGTGCGCTCCTCGCCGACCAGGCTCACCTGTTGGATCGAGAGCCGCTTCTCCGGATGCGCGAGGCCCGCCGTCACCGTCGTGCCGCCGCGCCGGGTGATCCGGTAGGCGAGCTCGAGGGCGGGCACCGAGCCCGCCATCTCCAGCGCGTGGTCGACGCCCCCGGGGCTGAGGGCGCGCACCTGCTCCTCGGCATCCTTGTCGCCGGCATTGACCGCGGCACTGGCGCCGAGCTGGCGCGCCAGCTCCAGCTTCTCCGGCACGAGGTCGAGCGCGATCACCGGATCGGCGCCGACCAGCAGCGCGCCCAAGAGCGCGTTCAGGCCCACGCCGCCCAACCCGACGACGGCCACGCTCTGTCCGGCCTGCACGCGCGCGGTGTTCAGCACCGCGCCGACCCCGGTCATCACCGCGCAACCGAAGAGCGCCGCCTCGGCCAGGGCCAGCGCCGGGTCGACCTTCACCAGCGAGCGGCGCGAAGTGACCGTGAAGCGCGAGAAAGCGGCCACGCCCATGTGGTGGTTGATGGTACGGCCGTTCTTGGAGAGCGGCCGGCGGCCGGAGAGCAGGCGGCCTTCGCCGTTCGCGCGTGCGGCCGGCTCGCAGAGCGCCGGCCGCCCCTCGCTGCAGGGCAGGCAGTGGCCGCAGGCCGGCACGAAAATCATCACTACGTGGTCGCCCTCGGCCAGGTCGTCGACGCCGGCACCCAGCTCGCGCACCACGCCCGCCGCCTCGTGGCCCAGCGCCATCGGCAGCGGTCGCGGCCGCGCGCCGTCGATGACCGATAGGTCGGAGTGGCAGAGCCCGGCCGCCTTGACCTCGACCAGCACCTCGCCGGGGCCGGGGCCGTCGAGGTCGAGCTCCTCGGTCTTCAGGGGCTGACTCTGCGCATAGGGGCGCGGCAGGCCCATCTCGTAGAGCACGGCGGCGGTGGTCTTCATGATCTCTCCTCCGGTCCGCCCTCAGCTTGCCATCTGCACCGGCGCTTCGTCTTGCGGCAGAGTAGCAAGCGACCATGAGCTACGATCTCGTCACCGGCGCCAGCGGCTTCATCGGCAAAGCGCTCTTCCGCTCGCTGATCGAGGAGGGCCGCGCCGCCACCGGCATCGCGCGCAAGGGGCCGGAGAGCCTCGGGCAGTGGCATGCGCAGGACCTGGCCGAGGACCAGGCGCTGCCGCCCGGCCTCATCAAGGGCGCCGACACGCTCTACCATCTAGCCGCCCTGGTGCATGGCGCAGCACCGCGCAACGCGGCCCAGCGGGCGCGCCTGCAGCGCATGAACGTCGACCTGCCGGAGCGCCTGGCGCGCCAGGCGGCCGCCGCCGGCGTGCGCCGCCTGGTGTTCCTCAGCTCGATCGGCGCGCAGGCGCGCTGCAGCGCCACGCCGCTGACGGAGGAAGGCCCCTGCCGCCCGGCCGACGCCTATGGCGCCTCGAAGCTGGCGGCCGAAGTGGCCTTGCGGCGTGTTGCGGCGGAGACCGGCCTCGAGGTCGCGATCCTGCGCCCGCCCCTGGTGGTGGGGCCGGGTGCGCCGGGCAACCTCGCGCGGCTCATCGCCTGGGCACGGCGGGGACGGCCGCTGCCGGCCGCCACGCTCGGCAACCGGCGCCAGGTCGTCGGCCTGGGCAACCTGGTGGCGGCGCTGCGGCTCGCCGCCGTGCATCCGGCGGCCGCCGGGGAGACCTTCATCCTGAGCGATGCGGAGCCGCTCTCGACCGGCGCGCTCTTCCGGCTCGTCGCCGAGGCCGCCGGAAGGGAAGCGCGCTTCCTGCCCCTGCCGGAAGCGCCGCTCGCCTGGCTGCTGCGCCGGACCGGACGGGCCGCGCTGGCGGAGGGTCTCTTCGGCGACCTGCTGCTCGATGCCGGCAAGGCGCGGCGCGTGCTTGGCTGGCGGCCGGAGCGTCCGCTAGCCGAGGAACTGCGCGCGGCGCTGGCTGTATGATCTTATCAGCACTCCGCACGTTTGGCTGCTAAGGAACTGAATCCCAAGGCTTTTGTGTTGCCGAAAGCGACGAGGGCTTGGCAGGCTTCCCCTGGGACTCGCGATCCCCGAGTCGGGGACGCAGATGCGGGAGGACGAGCAATGGCGGCGATGCAGGAGAGCGCCCTGGCCTTGCAGCTGAAGGGCTATCGCCTGGCGACGGCGGAGATCACCTATCACATGCCGGACCACCCCGGCTTGCTGCAGTCCTTCCTCTGGCAACATCTGGATCTGGCGCCGGAATACCCGCGCCTGCACCAGTTTCTGGACTACTGGCGCCAGCACATCGAGGCGGTGCTGCACTCGGTCAAGGTCGGCCGCGTCGAGTTGATCAGCCCGGCCAGGGTCAAGCACGCGCGCGCTGCGTTCCTGCTGCACTGAGCCGGCGGCAGAAGGCCTCGATCCGGCGGCAAGCCTCGGCCAGCTCTGCCTCGGGCAGGCCGAGGGAGATGCGCAGGAACCCTTCGCCCTGCTTGCCGAAGCCGTCGGCCGGCAGGAGCGCCACGTTCTCCTCGTCCAGCAGGCGGCGCGCGAAATCCTGCGAGGAGAGCCCGCTGGCGCGGCAGTCGGCCATGACGAACATGCCGCCCTCCGACAGTGCGCAGGCGAGGCCCGGCAGGCGGTCGAGCCAGGGCGCCGCCAGGTCGCGGCGCCGGCGATAGGCCGTGCGCATGGCGGCGATCTCGTCGCTCGCCTCGCGGATCGCGACCACCGCGGCGTCCTGGATGAAGCCGGGCGAGCCGTAGAGCATGCAGAGCAGCAGGTTGTGCAGATGGCGCGCCAGCGGTTCCGGGCCGATCGCCCAGCCGACGCGCCAGCCGGTCATCGCATGCGACTTGGAGAGGCTGGAGACGACCACCGCGCGCTCGGCCATGCCCGGCAGGCTCGCGGGCGAGACATGCGGCTTCTCGAAGGTGAGCGAGGCGTAGACCTCGTCCGACACCAGCCATAGATCGTGCGCCTGCGCGATCGCGGCGATCGTCTCGACTTCGGCTCGCGTCATCACCGCGCCGGTCGGGTTGTGCGGCGTGTTGATCAGGATGACCCTGGTCTTCGGCGTCACCGCGCGCTCCAGCGCCTTCAGGTCGATGTGGAAGCCGCGATCGGGGTCGAGCGGCACCTGCACCATCGATCCGCCGGCGGCACCCACCACCGCCTCGTATGTCGAGTAGGCCGGATCGGGCGAGATCACCTCGTCGCCCGGCCCCACCAGCATCTGCATCGTGCAGAAGAGCGCGTTCTGCGCGCCGGCCGCGACCACGACCTGCTTCGCGTCGACGCGCTGGCCCGTCGTCTTCTCGTGCCAGTCGGCAATGGCCTGCCGTTGCGCCAGCGGTCCGACGATCTCGGTGTAGTGCGTGTTGCCGTCCCGCATAGATTTCACCGCCGCATCGACAACCACCGGCGGTGTCTCGAAGTCCGGCTCGCCGACGGTCAGGAAGATGACGGGGTGACCGGCGCGCCTCCGCTCGGACGCGAGGAAATGCAGGTGCCAGGCCTCGCTGCCGCGCCCGGCGATGTTCTCGGTTCTGGACGAATAGCGCATGGCCGGCAGGTTTACTCTCGCCTCGCGGGAGGCACAATCGCCGCACCCGCATGGGGGGCTTGCCCAGGCTCGGCGGGCCGGGGATTACTCGCGACGTGGCCATTGAGGAACCCAAGCCGGTGAGCGGGATGGACGAGGACGCGGCCGCCCTGGCCAGCGAGCCGCCGTTCCAGGCGCGTCCGCGCGGCCGTCGACCGCCCTGGAGCCTGATCGTCAAGACCGTCGTCACCGTCGGCCTGATCTGGCTGATCGTCGACAAGGTCGAGTTCTCCGAGGTGGCCGCGCGGCTCAGGCAGGTGGATGCGATCTGGCTGGGCGCCGCCGTGCTGCTGATCCTGATGCAGTACGTCACGGCGGCGCTGCGCTGGTCGCTGATCCTGCGCGCGCTGGACGATCGCCTGGCGCCACGCAAGATCGCCGAGATCTTCCTGATCGGCCTGTTCTTCAACCAGGCGCTGCCGTCGTCGATCGGCGGCGACGCGCTGCGGGTGTGGCGCGGCTACACCGCCGGCCTGCCGCTGAGCCGCGCGGTCTCCAGCGTGCTGCTCGACCGCGCGCTGGGCTTCGTCGCGCTCTTCGTGCTGGCCGCGATCGGCCTGCCGTGGAGCTTCGAGCTCCTGGCCGGCCAGCCGCTGCGCTGGCTGACCCCGGCGCTGGCGGTCGCCGCCTTCCTGGCACTCGCCATACTGCTCTGCCTGGACCGCCTGCCCGAGCGCTGGCGCCGCTTCCGCCTGGTGCGCGGCCTGGCCGGATTGGCGCGCGACGGCCGGCGCGTGCTGCTGCATCCCGTCACGCTCGGCGCCATGCTGTCGGTCGGCCTCGCCTCGGCGCTGGCCGCCGTCATGGTCTTCTACGCGCTGGCGGCTGCCCTGGGCTTGGAGTTCTCCATCCTCTCCTGCCTGCTGCTGGTGCCGGTCGTGCTGACCGTCACCGCAGTGCCGATCTCGCTCGCCGGCTGGGGCCTGCGCGAAGGCGCCGCCATCTTCCTCTTCGGCCTGATCGGCATGGAGCAGCACGACGCGCTGGCGCTCTCGCTCTGCTACGGCCTCTTGACCGTCGCCACCAGCCTGCCCGGCGGCATCGTCTGGCTCTTGACCCGCGAGCGCGACCGCGCCGCGGCAAGGGCGGCGTAGCGAAACCGACACCCCTCACCCCACCCTCTCCCCCTCCGGGGGCGAGGGAGCAGAAGGCGCTGACAGCAGGCCAGGGGTCCCCTCGCCCTGCAAAGCGGGGAGAGGGACAGGGTGAGGGGCTCTTTGTCGGTTAACCCCCGCCCTCCTCGCTCAGACTCATCAGGCTCGCGTTGCCGCCCGCCGCCGTGGTGTCGCGGCTGAGCACGCGCTCCACGGCGAAGCGATGGAGATAGCGCGGGCCGCCGGCCTTCGGTCCCGTCCCGGACAGGCCCTCGCCGCCGAAGGGCTGCACGCCGACGATGGCGCCGATCATGTTGCGATTGACGTAGATGTTGCCGGCACGCACGCGGCTCACGATCTCCTCGGCGGTGGCGTCGATGCGCGTGTGGATGCCGAGCGTCAGTCCGTAGCCGGTGGCGTTGATCTGCTCGATCACCTGGTCCAGCCGGTCGCCGCGGAAGCGCACGACGTGCAGCACCGGACCGAAGACCTCCTTCTGCAGCTGGTTCAGGCTGTCCAGCTGGAAGGCGACAGGCGGCACGAAGTGGCCATGCTCCAGGCCGGGCGGCAGCGGCGTTTCGGCGATCAGCCGGCCTTCGGACCTCAGGCGCTTGCTGTGGCCCTCGAGCATCGCCTTCGCTTCCTCGTCGATCACCGGGCCGACGTCGGTCGTGATCCGGCTGGGATCGCCCACGCGCAGCTCGGCCAGCGCGCCGGTCAGCATGCGCAGCATCCTCTCGGCCACGTCCTGCTGCAGGAAGAGCACGCGCAAAGCCGAGCAGCGCTGGCCGGCCGACAGCGCCGCCGAGGTCAGCACGTCGCGCACCACCTGCTCGGGCAGCGCGGTCGAGTCGACGATCATGGCGTTCTGCCCGCCGGTCTCGGCGATCAGCGGCACGATCGGACCGTCGCGCTCGGCCAGCGTCTGGTTGATGCGCCGGGCGGTCTCGGTCGAGCCGGTGAAGGCGATGCCGGCGATGCGCGTGTCGGCCACCAGCGGCTGGCCGACCGAGGGGCCGTCGCCCGGCAGCAGGTGCAGTACGTCGGGCGGCACGCCGGCCTGCAGCGCCAGGCGCACGGCTGCCGCGGCGATCAGCGGCGTCTGCTCGGCGGGCTTGGCGATCACCGAATTGCCCGCCGCCAGGGCCGCGGACACCTGTCCCAGGAAGATCGCCAGCGGGAAGTTCCACGGGCTGATGCAGAGGAAGGTGCCGCGGCCGTGCAGCGCGATCTCGTTCACCTCGCCGGTCGGTCCGGGCAGGCGCCTGGGCTGGCCGAAGTCGATGCGCGCGCGCGCGGCATAGTAGCGGCAGAAGTCGGCCGCCTCGCGCACCTCGGCCTGCGCGTCCATCGCCGTCTTGCCGGCCTCCTTGACGCAGAGCGCCATGAGCTGGGCGCGGCGTTCCTCCAGGAGATCGGCCAGCCGCTCCAGGATGCCGGCCCGTTCGTCCGCCGGGGTCTCGTTCCACGACGGCTGCGCCTTGTGCGCGCGGTCCAGCGCCTCCTGGATCAGCGTCGGCGTCGTCTCCACCACCTCGCCCACCACCTGGCGCGTGTCGGCGGGATTGCGCACCGGCCGCGCCCTGCCCTCGCGCTCGCGGCCGCCGACGATCGGCGCCGCGTGCCAGGGCTGGCGCGCCGCCTCCTCCATCGCCTGGCCGAGGCTGAGCAGCGTCAGCGGATCGTTGAGGTCGAGCCCGCGCGCGTTCAGCCGCTCGCGGCCGTAGAGGTCGCGCGGCAAGGGGATGCGCGGGTGCATGACCTGGCTCAGGCGGCGTGTGCGCGCCACGGGATCGGCCACCATCTCCTCGACCGGCAGGCGCTCGTCCTGGATACGGTTGACGAAGGAGGAGTTGGCGCCGTTCTCCAGCAGGCGGCGCACCAGATAGGCCAGCAGGTCCTCGTGGCTGCCGACCGGCGCGTAGATGCGGCAGGGACGGTCGAGGCGCTCGGCGCCGACGATCTCGGCATAGAGCGCCTCGCCCATGCCATGCAGGCGCTGGAATTCGTAGTCGCGGCGGTTGCCGGCGAGCTCCAGCACGGTCGCGACGGAGAGCGCGTTGTGCGTGGCGAAGGCCGGGTAGATCGCCTCGGGCTCTGCCAGCATCTTGCGCATGCAGGCCTGGTAGGAGACGTCGGTCGTCGTCTTGCGGGTGAAGACGGGATAGTGGTCGAGGCCCTGCTCCTGCGCCCACTTGATCTCGCTGTCCCAGTAGGCCCCCTTCACCAGACGGACGAAGAGCCGCCGCTCGGCGCGCTTGCCGAGATCGGCCAGCCAGCCCAGCGCCAGGATGGCGCGCTTCTGGTAGGCCTGCAGCGCGAGCCCCAGGCCCTGCCAGCCCTGCAGCGACGGCGCGAGGGCCAGAGCTTCGATCAGGTCGAGCGAGAGGTCGAGGCGGCTCGCCTCCTCGGCATCGATGGTCATGCCGATGCCGGCCGCCTTGGCGGCCTCGGCCACCCGCAGCACGCGTTCGCTCAGCTCGCGCAGCACCCGGTCGCGCTGCGACTCCTCGTAGCGCGGGTGCAGCGCGGAGAGCTTGACCGAGATGCCGGGCCCCTCGATCGGGCCGCGCCCGGCGGAGTGGCGGCCGATCGCGGCGATGGCATCGAGGTAGCTCGCCAGATAGCGGTCGGCGTCCGCCATGGAGCGCGCACCCTCGCCCAGCATGTCGAAGGAATGGCGGTAGCCCTTGGCCTCGTCCTTCTCGGCGCGCTCCAGCGCCTCCTCGATGGTGCGCCCCATGACGAACTGCTTGCCAAGGATGCGCATGGCCTGGTGCATGGCGGCACGGATCACCGGCTCGCCCGAGCGCGTCACCAGGCGCCGCAGCGTGCCGCCGAGGTCGCGGCGGTCGCGGTCGTCGAGCTGCAGCACGCGGCCGGTCAGCATCAGGGCCCAGGTCGAGGCATTGACGAAGAGCGACTCGCTCTTGCCGAGATGCGCGCGCCAATCCGCCTCGCCCACCTTGTCGCGGATCAGCTTGTCGACGGTCAGCGTGTCGGGCACGCGCAAGAGCGCCTCGGCCAGGCACATCAGCACCACGCCCTCCTTCGAGGAGAGCTGGAATTCGTACAGGAAGGCGTCGAGGCCGCCGTGACCGAGCCGGGCCTGGCGCACCGCCTCGACCAGGCGGCGCGCCTCGAGCTGGATGCGGTCCAGGCTCTCCGCCGGCAGGGTCGCCAGCGGCAGCAGCAGCTCGACCACCTCGGCCTCGCTCAGCTGGAGGCCCTCCCGCACGCGACGCCGCAGGGGCTCGGTCCGGGCCAGATCGGGGGAGACGAGCATGGAAGGACCTCTAGGGTAGCTTTGTCTTTTGAAAATTCTGTGCCGGCGCCGCCGGGGGAGATGGCGAGCCCGCCCTCATTCCGCCATCCTAGCACCCGAGCGTCGGGCGCCCACAGCGGGGGTGCCGCGGCCAGCGCCGGCCGCAGCAGTAGGAGGCAGTGATGCGCAAGCTCTTCTTGGTGCTGGCCCTGCTCGCCGGCGCAGCAGCGCCGGCGGCGGCGGCGACCGAGATTCCCAACATCATGGTGCTCGATGCGCAGACCGCGTCGCGCCAGGGCGACTACGGGACCGCGCTCGATCTCTATACGCGCGCACTGGATTCCGGCGAACTCAACCAGACGATGACGATCGCCGCGCTGAACGGGCGCGGGCTGGTCTACTACCGCCTGCGGCAATGGCTGCAGGCCATCGATGATTTCACCCAGGCGCTGGGGTTGAAGCCGGACAACGCCACGGTGCTGCGCAACCGCTGCTTCGCCTTCATCGAGCTGCGCGAATGGGGCTATGCGATCGACGACTGCCGCGCCTCGGCGGAGCTGGTGCCGAACGATCCGCAGAGCGCCGACACGCTGGGCTACGTCTACCTGCGCCAGGGCCGCTACGAAGACGCCATCGCCCACTTCAACGGCGCGCTGGCGATCGACCCGAACTACGGACCGGCCTACCTGCACCGCGGCATGGCCTACTACAGCCTCGGCAACCGCCAGCAGGGCCGTGACGACCTCCTGATGGCGCAGAGCCTGATGCCCGGCAACAAGGAGGTCGAGGCGCAGCTCCGCCGCTACGGCCTCATCCCCTAGGCCAGCGGCTTCGCGCGCGTCTCCGTCGGGATCAGGAAGGTCGCCACCGCGCCCAGCGCCAGCAGCGCCGCGAAGAGGCCGATGGCGATCTGGAACGAAGCCGCCACCACCAAGGCAATGGCCGTCGGCGCCAGGAGACCGCCGATGCGTGCCATGGCGCCAGCCGTGCCCATGCCGGTGCCGCGCAGCTCGGTCGGATAGAGCTCGGGCGTGTAGGCGTACATGGCGCCCCAGGTACCAAGCAGCGCGAAGGACATCAGCAGGAGCGACACGGCGATCAGCGTCGCGTCGGCCGCGAGCGTGAAGAGGAAGCAGCCGAGCGCACTCAGCAGCAGGAAGGCGATCAGCGTCGCGCGCCGGCCGATCTTCTCGACCAGGATCGCCGCCAGCGCGTAACCGGGGAGCTGCGCCAGCGCCAGCCAGACCAGGAACTCGAAGCCGCGCACCCAGCCGAAGCCGCCCTTGCCCAGCTCGATCGGCAGCCAGACGAAGACGCCGTAGTAGGCGGCAGAGACCAGCAACCAGACCAGGAAGATCAGCACCGAGGTCCGTGCCAGGCCGGGGCGGAAGAGGTTCCACACCGGTTCGCGCCGGCGGGCCTCGCTGGCGATCTCGCCTGGCGCCAGGCTGCGCTCGTTGATGCGCGCCATCTTCTCCAACACCTGCCGCGCCTCGGACCCGCGGCCCTGGCGGCTCAAGTGATAGGGTGACTCCGGGATCCACAGGCGCAGGAACAGACCGATCAATGCCGGCACGCCCGTCACCACGAAGATCCAGCGCCAGGCATCGGGCGTGCCGGCGAGCAGCCAGGCGGTAACGACGACGATCAGCGTGCCCACCGCCCAGAAACCCTCGAGGCCGACCAGCCAGCGGCCGCGCCGACGGGCGGGCAGGAACTCCGCCATCAGCGCGTAGTCGACCGGCAGCGTGCCGCCGACCGCCGCGCCGGTGAGGAAGCGCAGCACGATCAGCCAGAAAAGGTCGGGCGCCGCGGCGGAAGCCAGGCCAAAGACCGCATCCAGCAGCACCGTCAGGATCAGCACGCTGCGCCGGCCAAAGCGGTCGGCGAGCTGCCCGAAGCCCCAGGCGCCGACCATCATGCCGACGAAGAACCAGGTGCCGGTCTGCAGCGCCTCGGGCACGGTGACGCCGAAGGTCTCGGCGATCGAGCCGGCGGTCAGTCCGATCGCCAGCACCTGCATCGCGTCGGCCGTCCACACCAGGCCGAAGATGAACAAGAGGCGCCACTGGAACCGGCCGGTGCCGATCTGGCCTAGCGCAGCGTCGACCGCGATCGTCGTCATGAGACCCTCCTGAAGAAGGTGGCGAGGCTAGGCCGCGGCTTTCCGCAAGGAAAGAGCGTGTGAAGGAACAGGTGAACCGACCGCCCTCACCCTGTCCCTCTCCCCGCTGCGCGGGGCGAGGGGACCCCTGGCCCGCTGGCGACGCTAGCGTCCCCTCGCCCCCGAAGGGGGAGAGGGACAGGGTGAGGGGCGGTCGGTTTTGTCCCTACTCCACCCCCTCGAACGGCAGCCCGACGTAGTTCTCCGCCAGCGCGCGGCGCGCTGCCTCCGAGTGCACGACGTAGTCGAGCTCGGCTTCCTGCAGCCGGCGGCCGAAGGCGTCGTGCTCCGGGAAGCGGTGCAGCAGCTGCGTCATCCACCAGGAAAAACGCTGTACCTTCCAGATGCGCCGCAGACAGGTCGCCGAATAGGCGTCCAGCCGATCGGCGCGACCCTCGCGGTAGTGCGCGACCAGCGCCGCCGCCAGCGTACGCACGTCGGCCACGGCCAGGTTCATGCCCTTGGCGCCGGTCGGCGGCACGATGTGGGCCGCGTCGCCGGCGAGAAAAAGCCGGCCTGCCTGCATCGGCTCGCAGACGAAGGAGCGCATGGCGGTGATGCCCTTCTGCAGCACCGGGCCTTCGGTGAGCCGCCAGCCGCCGTCGCTCTCCAGCCGGCGGTGCAGCTCGTCCCAGATGCGGCGGTCCGGCCAGTTGGCGATATCGTCGTCGGGATCGCACTGCAGGTAGAGCCGGGTGAGCTGCGGCGAGCGCATGGAGAAGAGCGCGAAGCCCTCCGGGTGGCGGGCGTAGATCAGCTCCTCCTGCGCCGGCGGCGCCTCGGCCAGGATGCCGAGCCAAGCGAAGGGATAGACCCGTTCCAGCAGTCTCGCATGGCCGGCGGGCAGGCTGGCACGGCAGATGCCGTGGAAGCCGTCGCAGCCGGCGATGAAGTCGCAGTCGAGCCTATGCGCCTGGCCCTCCTGGCGCCATTCCAGCGCGGGCCGGTCCTCGAGAAAGCCCGAGGGGGCCACATCTTCCGCCTCGAAGCGCAGACCCCCGCCGTCCGCCAGGCGGAGCGCGATCAGGTCCTTCACCACCTCGTGCTGGCCATAGACGGTGACGGTCTTGCCGCCGCTGAGGCCAGCAAGATCGATCCGGTGCCGCCGCGCGCGGAAGGCGATCTCGATGCCGCGGTGGACCATGCCCTCGCGGTCCATGCGTTGGCCGACGCCGGTCTCGCGCAGCAGGTCGGCGGTGCCCTGCTCCAGCACGCCGGCGCGGATGCGGTTTTCGACATAGCTGCGGCTCTGCCGCTCCAGCACCACGGACTCGATGCCGGCGCGGGCCAGCAGGTGCGACAGCAGGAGCCCGGCCGGGCCGGCGCCGACGATGCCGACCTCGGTGCGCATCAGCCGAGCTTGCCCTCCTTCGTGAGCACCTCGTGGGCGATCTGGAAGGCGGTGTTGGCCGCCGGCACGCCGGCATAGATCGCGCTGTGCAGCAGCACCTCCTTGATCTCCTCGACGTTGAGGCCGTTGTTGAGCGCGCCTTTGAGGTGCAGCGGCAGCTCCTCCCAGCGCGAGCCCGCGACCAGCAGCGCGAGCGTGATCAACGAGCGCTCCCGGCGCGCCAGCCCCGGGCGGTTCCAGACCTCGCCCCAGGCGTAACGGGTGAGGAAGTCGACGAAGTCCGCCTTGAAGGCGTTGTGCTGCGCCTCGGAGCGCGCGACGTGCGCTTCGCCCAAGACCGCGCTGCGCGTCGCCCGGCCGGCTTTGCGGCGTTCCGCTTCGTCCATCACGTCCTCCCCGTCAGGAAGCGGACCAGCGCTTCGTCGAACGCGGCCTTGGCCTCGATGTTGGAAATGTGCGCAGCCGGCAGGGTCACCTGGCGCGCGCCGGCGATGGCGTTGCAGATCGCCTCGCTGAGGCTCGGCGGCGTCGCCGGATCCTCGCTGCCGGCGACCACCAGGGTCGGCGCCCTGATGCGGCCGAGGTCGCGCCGCAGGTCGGCATCGCGGATCGCCCCCATGCAGGCCGCGTACCCCTTCGGGTTGATGCCGAGGAACGAATCGCGTATGCGGCCAACCTCGCTCGGATGGCTGCGCTGGAAGTCCTTGGTGAACCAGCGATCCATCGCGCCGTCGACCAGGGCGGCCATGCCCTTGGTCTCGGCGACGGCGATGCGCTCGTTCCAGACCTCCGGCGTGCCGATCCGCGCCCCGGTGTTGCAGAGCGCCAGACGCTGGATGCGCTGCGGCGCGTGGCTCGCCAGCCACTGGCCGATCATGCCGCCCATGGAGAGGCCGCAGAAGCTGAAGCGCTCGATGCCGAGGATCTGCGTCAGCTGCAGCAGGTCCTCGCCCAGCGCCGCAATGCTGTAGGGCCCCGGCGTCACCTGCGACTGGCCGTGCCCGCGCGTGTCGTAGCGCAGGATGCGGAAGTACGGCGCCAACGGCTCGACCTGGCCCTCCCACATCGCATGCGTGGTGCCGAGCGAATTGGAGAACACGAGGAAGGGCGCGCCTTCCCGACCGTCCAGGCGGTACCAGAGCTTGCTTGTCGCGACCTCCTGCAGGGGCATGACCTCTCCTATCGCTCCTTGGCCAGCACGGCATCGACGAAGCGGCCGGCCTCGCCCAGATAGCTGTCCGGCTGGAACAGCCGATCCAGCGCGTCGTCGTCAAGCACCCGCCGCACCTCCGGCAAGGTGGCGAGCATGGCCTTGAGGTGCACCCCCTCGGCGCGGGCGCGGCGCGTCGCCCCTTCGATCAGCGCGTGGGCCTTCTGCCGGCCCAGCGCGGCGCCCAGCGCCATGGTCACCGCCTCGGCCAGGATCAGGCCCTGGGTCAGCGCCAGGTTCTCGCGCATGCGCCGGCGGTCGAGCTGCAGGTTCTCGATCAGTGTCCCGGCGGCTCGCGCGGCGCCGAGCGTAAGGCGGCAGAGACGCGGCAGCACCTGCCATTCCACCTGCCAGTTGCCGAGCCCGCGCTCGTGCTCCTGCGGCAAGGCGGCGAAGAGCGCGGCGACGAGGCCCGGCGCCTCGCCGGCCGCGGCCAGGATGACCGCGCAGGACAGGGGATTGCGCTTGTGCGCCATGGTCGACGAGCCGCCGCGGCCCGCAGCACCGCCTTCGCTGGCCTCGCCGACCTCGTTCTGCATCATGAGTGAGAGATCGCGTGCGAGCTTGCCGAGAAGGCCCAAGAGGAGCCCCTGCCAGGCGGCGAACTCGCCCAGCCGGTCGCGCAAAGCGTGCCAGGGAACGGCCGGCAGGCTGAGGTTGAGATCCGCGGCCAGGGCCTTGGCGACGGCGCCGGCGCGCTCACCGAGCGCGGCCAAGGTGCCGACAGCGCCGCCGAGCTGCAGCGTCAGCAGGCGCGGCTTAAGCTCGACGAGGCGCTGCTGCTGGCGCTGCAGCGCGTCGAGCCAGCCCGCCGCCTTCAGGCCGAAGGTGACCGGCGGCCCCTGCTGCAGCCAGGTGCGGCCGGCCATCGGCGTGTCGCGCTCAGCGCACGCGCGCTCCGCCAGCGCGCGCCGCAGGGCCTGCAGCGCCGCCTCAAGCGGCTCGAGGAAGCGGCGGAGCTGCAGCACCAGCCCGGTATCCATCGCATCCTGGCTGGTGGCACCCCAGTGCACATAGCCGGCCGCAGCAGCATCGCGCTCCGCCACCTTCAGCGTCAGCATGCGCACCAGCGGGATCGCCGGGTTGCCGGCCTCGACCGCCTGGCGGCCCAGGTCGTCGGGATCGTAGAGCTCCGCGTGGCAGCCCGCCGCGATCGGCGCGACCGCCGTGGCCGGGATGGCGCCGACGCCGGCCTCGGCCCGTGCCAGCGCCGCCTCGAAGGCGAGCATGCCCGCCAGACGCGCCCGGTCGGTCCACAGGCCCTCCGCATCGTCGGTGCCGAGCAGCAGGTCCAGCAGCGCGGTCATCGGCCTCACCAGCCCAGCCAGTAGATGAGGCCATAGCTTAGCACCGGGAAGCTCAGCAGCAGGGCGACGCGCAGGAAGTCGCTGATGAGGAAGGGCACGATCCCCTTGAAGGTCTGCCGCATCGGCACGTCGCCGGCGATCTTGTTGATGACGAAGACGTTGAGGCCGACCGGCGGCGTGATCAGGCCGACCTCGACCACGATCAGCACCAGGATGCCGAACCAGATTGCGGTCTCCTCGACGCTTAGGCCGAAGTCGAGCGCGATGATCACCGGGAAGAAGATCGGCACGGTCAAGAGGATCATGGAAAGCGCATCCATGAGGCAGCCCATGACCAGGTAGAGCAAGAGGATCGCCAGCAGCACGGTCATCGGCGAGAAACCGCTCTCGACGATCCACTGCGCCAGCGCCTGCGGCAGGCCGGAGAGCGCGACGAAGGAACTGAAGACGTCGGCGCCGATCAGGATCAGGAAGATCATGCCGCTGGCGATCGCTGTCTCCACCAGGCTCTGGCGGAAGAGCACGAGCTTGGGCCCACGCCCGAAAAGCGCGATGAAGGCTACGCCGGCGGCGCCGATGGCGGCTGCCTCGGTCGGGGTGAAGGCGCCGGAATAGATGCCCCCCAGCACCAGCACGAAGAGCACGGCGACCGGCAGGAAACGAACCAGGGCGCAGCCTCGCTGCCGCCAGGAGCTGCGCGGCGCTGCCGGCCCCGAGCCGCGGCGGATGCGCACCGTCACCGCCACCGCCAGCATGTAGCCGAGCGTGGCGAGGATGCCGGGCACGAAGGCGGCGACGAAAAGCTTGGCGATGTTCTGCTCGGCCAGGATGGCGTAGACGATCAGCGGGATCGACGGCGGGATCAGGATGCCGAGCGTGCCACCCGCGGCGAGCGTGCCGGTGGCAAGCGCGCCGTCGTAGCCGTAGCGGCGCATCTCCGGCAGCGCCACCTGGCCCATGGTGGCCGCGGTCGCCAGCGAGGAGCCGCAGATCGCGCCGAAGAAGGCGCAGCCGCCGATGGCGGCGATGCAGAGCCCGCCGCGCAGATGGCCGAGGAAGGCGTTGGCCGTGTCGAAGATGCGCCGGCTGAGCCCGGCCCGCGAGGCGAGAAAGCCCATCAGCAGGAAGAGCGGGATGACGGTGAAGCTGTCGTTCGAAAGCTGGAAGTAGGGTCCAGTCTTCAGCGAGGCGAGGAAGGGCGTGAAGCCCGCCAGGGTCACGTAGCCGACGCCGCCCGCCAGCAGCATCGCCACGGCGATCGGCACGCGCAGGAACATCAGCGCAAGCATGCCGAGCGTGAACAACAGCCCGATGGTGGGGCCGTCCATCGGCAGCTCAGCGACGCGGCCGGCGGCGCAGCGGAGCCAGGTCGCGCCAGGTGGTGACCGCGCTGGCAACCGCCAGCAGCGCGATGGCAGGCACGATGGGCAGGAACGCCCACCAGGTCGGCAGCCGCAGCACCATGGTCTCGTCACCGGCCGCGCGCAGGCCGATGCCGCCCGCGGCCAGGCGCCAGGCAAGCACGCCGGCGATCGCCGCCAGCAACAGGCTGCCGAGCGCATCGAGCAGTGCCTTGGTGCCCGGCGACGCGCCTTCGGTGAAGACGTCGACGACCACGTTGCCCTTGGCGAGCTGGCAATAGGGCAGGAACAGCGCGACGGCGATGGCAGTCAGGTTGCTGACGAGCTCGCTGTCGCCGGCAATCGCGTCGTTGAAGAAGTAGCGGCCGACGACGCTGGCGACGGTGACCAGACCGGCACCGCAGAGCACCACGCCGCCAACGATTGCCAGCCAGCGGCAGAGCCGGTCGAGCAGGGGCTTCGGCTCCTGCTCGACCGCTGGCCGTCCGATCTCGCCCGGCGGCGGCTCCACCCCCTCTCCCCCAAACCGCTCAGCTTCCGTACTGGTCGATCAGCGCGCGCGCCGCCTCGAGCAGCGCCTTGCCGTCCTTGCCCGCGGCGTCCATCTCCGCCACCCAGGCATCGATCACGCCCTGCGACAGGGCCATCATCTTCTGCACCTCGGCGTCGGGCATGGTGGCGATGGTGTTGCCGGCTGCTTCCGCCTTGGCGCGGCCCGGCTCCTCCGCCTTGTCCCAGCCTTCGCCGATCGCAGCGGCGATGTTCATGCCGGAGTTGGCATCGATCACCGCTTTCAGGTCGTCGGGCAGCTTGTCGTAGCTGTCCTTGTTCATGGCGTAGAGGAAGACCGAGGTGTAGAGCCCGCGCGGCCCGTCGATCTCGGTGTGGTAGCTGACCAGCTCGGAGAGCTTCAGCGGCAGCGTCACCTCCCAGGGGACCACCGTGCCGTCGATCACGTTCTTCGACAGCGCTTCGGGCATCTGCGGCACCGGCATGAAGATCGGCTCGGCGCCGAAAGCGGCCAGCGCGTCGCCGATGGCACGCGTGGGCGCGCGCAGCTTCAGGCCCTGGAAGTCCGCCACCGCCAGGATCTGCTTCGACTTGGTATGCAGCAGCCCGCGGTCGTGCACATGGAACAGCAGCGGATGCACCTCGGCGAACTCTGCCATCGCATAGGTCTCGGCGAACTCCTGCACCGCCTGGCTGGTCGCCTTGGCGTCGCTCACCATGAACGGCAGCTCGAAGACCGAGATGATCGGGAAGCGGCCGGCGGTGTAGCTCGGCAGCGTCCACACCACGTCGACCACGCCGTCGCGCACCTGGTCGATCAGCTGCGGCGGCTTGCCGCCAAGCTGCATGGCCGGATAGATGGTGACCGCGATGCGGCCGCCGCTGTCCTCCTGCACCGCCTGCGCCCAGGGCTCGATCAGTATCTTTTGCGCCGGCGCCTGCGGCGGCAGGAAGTGCATGACCTTGATCTCGTAG
>Ga0299906_10001684_pt1 | contig 18754 bp, 13 predicted proteins | sample RVTome_14_FD_200259 | JGI IMG/M metagenome (GOLD analysis project Ga0299906, IMG submission 200259) | Soil microbial communities from uranium-contaminated site in the Upper Colorado River Basin, Wyoming, United States - RVT145D125 (version 2) ...
GAGCCGGCCGAGGGCAAGAAGAAGAGCCAGATCCAGGAGTACCTGGAGTGGCACGACATGACCCCCGGAATCCAGCACTTGGCCCTGCGCACCGACGATGAGCTCTCATCCGTGGCCGAGCTGCACCGGCGCGGCGTGGACTTTCTGACCGTGCCCGACACCTATTACGACTCCGTCTGGGAACGCGTCGACGCGACCTTGCGCGCCGGCGGGCACGATTCGGTCAAGGAGGACCACGACCGCATCCGCGACCTCGGCATCCTCGTGGACGCCGACGACGAGGGCTACCTGCTTCAGCTTTTCACCAAGCCGCTCCAGGACCGGCCCACGCTGTTCTTCGAGATCATCTGCCGCCGCGGGTCCAGGAGTTTCGGCAAGGGCAACTTCAAGGCCCTCTTCGAGGCGCTGGAGATCGAGCAGGAGCGACGCGGCAACCTGTGACCAGGGCCGAATTCGCGATCGCCGCGAAACCCGCCGGGAGGTGTGCGGTATCATCGGCGCCAACACCGGTCGGAGCACGGCATGTTCGACGAGGGGAACCGATCCAGTCGCCGCACGTTTCTCCATCGCGCCGGGGCGATGTTCGCCGCGATGCACCTGCCGATCGCCGCGCGGGCGCCCGGCCGGATCGCGCCTCCTCAGCCCGCCGGCGATGCTCCGCCGCCTCGCGCTGCCCGGCCCGTCGATTTCCGCCAGCTCGATCTCCTGGCGCGAAACATGGATGCGCAGCGTGAGTTCTACACCCGGGCGTTCCACCTGCCCGTCGTGAATGACACGGCCGATTCCTTCACCGTCCAGGCGGGGGCGACGCGCCTGCGCTTCATCGACGCCGGTTCGGCCGGATTCGCCGGGCCGATCCTCTGCCACTTCGCCTTCAACATTCCTGAGAACCGCCTCGAATCGGCGCTGGCGTGGGTCGAGTCGCGCCGACCGCTGCTGCGGCACCGGCAGACGGGCGAGACGATCGTGCACTTTCCATCCATCAACGCTCACTCGATCTACTGGTTCGATCCCGCCGGGCACCTGGTCGAGTTCATCGCCCGCCACGACCTGCCCAACGCCTCCGATCACGAGTTCTCGGAGGCCGACATCATCCAGGCGAGCGAGATCGGCCTCGTCACGCCGGATGTGGGCGCCACCTGCGCCGAGCTGGAGCGGCGTCTCGGCGTGCGGATCCGCGACGGCTATCGCGGCAACGAGATGTTCGCGCCCACGGGCGATGACCACGGGTACTTCATCGTCGTCCGCGAGGAGCGGGTCTGGCTCATGACCGACATCCCGGCGGTGAGAGTGCCGATCAAGGTCGACCTGGGCGCCGAGTCGGCCGGGCAACTGACGCTCGACGGCGTGCCCTTCGAGGTCCGGCTGACGAAATGACAGCGCGCGCGGCAGGGACCGGGCGATGACTCATCGCGCCGGATCCGCCGAGCCGGCCGGTCCGGGCCGCTTCGTCCGTTTGCGCAGGGCGTCCCACACCCGCTTCGCGTACCTGTCGTCCAGCTTCACGAGCTGCTGGCGGCGCAGATCGAAGATGTGCGCGCGACCGCTGTACGACCTCGCCAGGACGTAGGGCAGGCAGACCGCCTTGACCTTGTACGGCCGGCCCGCATCGGCGGGCTTGAAGGTCAGACGCACCATCTCGTGCGGCGGCAGGATCGCCGCATCTGAGCACCAGAAGAACGATGGCACTTCCGCGATCGCCTCATGGACGGTGACGAACATCCCCGCCGCCACATCCTCCGGCGCCAGCGGTCTGGAGATGGAAATCGAGATGTCCTTCTTGCTGGAGCCCATGGTGAACCACATGACACAGGGCGGCCCGATGCCGCGCACGCACGCGCGCGGCATCGCCGCATGAGTTGAACAGGATTGGATCGAAAGACGAAACGGACTCGAGATGGAATCAGCCCGCCGCGGATCGGGCCGGGTGGAGACCGCGCATGAACACCGCCGCCGCACGGAGCGGACTGACGGGCGATGCGAGATGGCGCTGTCGAAGCAGCATGCGGGTCTCCACGTGAGAAATGTGAGCCCAATTATCCGCCCGATCCGGCCCGGGTCAACCGGCCGCGACATCGCCCGCCGTATCGACGAGCCGCCGATGACGCCGCGGCGGTCCCGGCCCGCCTTTGACCGATTGTGCCGGTCGCCGCGTTCCCGGACCTTCAATCTTCGCAGGCATGCTCAATCCGGGCGGGTCGGTGTTCGATGATGCGTCAGATGTCACTTCAGTACGATGTCATTATCATCGGATGCGGACCCGCCGGCGAAGCGGCGGCATCGCTGGCCGCCGATTTTCGCAAGCGCGTGGCCATCGTCGATGCTCGCGGCGTGGGGGCCGCCGAGTCCGATCGCGCCGACGGCCGCCTGGGGTTCTTCGCCCTGCGCGAGGCCGCGATGGTCGCCTCGGGCCTGGCCAGAATGCCCCTGCCCGGCCTTCACCGGACCGAAACGGCCGGCCAGCCACTCGCCGACTTCGCGGCCTCGCGCCAGGCGCTGAGGGATCGCGCCGGCGACCGCATCAAGTCGGCGCTGGACCGGCCCAACATCGACTTGCACGCCGGGCGCGCCCGCCTCATCGACGGACGCACCGTCGACGTCACGGACGGCGAAGGCCGATCCACGACGCTCAAGGCCGATTTCATCCTCATCGCGACCGGTTCGATGCCGCACTTTCCCGCCGGCGTGCCCGCGGATCACCCGCGGATCGCCGCGCCGTGGAGCGCGCTGTCGCTGGAAACGCTGCCCGGATCGCTGCTGATCGCCGGCGGCGATGCCGCGGCGTATGCCTGCGCATCGATCTTCGCCGCCCTGGGCGTCAAGGTGACGCTCGCCTGCCCGGACAAGTCCGGCCTGCCGTTCCTCGATGTCGAGTGCCGCGATCACCTGGCGCTGGCCATGAAGTCCGGCGGCGTCGAGTTTCGTTTCGGCAGCGCTGTCCGCCAGGTCGATGAGATCAAGGGCGGCCGCCTGCGCATCGTGCTGGACAAGGGCCAGCCGGTGGAATCCGACGCCATGCTCTGGCACGGCGCCCGCCGCGCCGCGGTGGATGGCCTCGATCTCGAGCAGGCCGGAGTCGAACTGACGCCCGAGGGGTTCATCGCGGTGGACGAGTTCGCCCGCACGAATGTCAGCACCGTGTTCGCCGCCGGCGATACCACGGGCAGCGGATTCCTCGCGTCGACATCGGTCGCCCACGGGCGGCACGCCGTCAGCCAGATGTTCGAGACGACCCTGAAGCGCCGCGCCGATCACCTCATCCCGACCTGCCTGCACACGATTCCGCCGGTTTCGTGCATCGGCGTCGGCGAGGATGAAGCGCGCGAGGCGGGGCTGCCGGTGGTCACCGGCCGGGCCCTGCTCCAGTTCAATGCCCGGGGTCAGGCCGGCGGAGAGCGCACGGGCATTCTCAAGTGCATCTTCAACCGCCACAACCAGAAGCTCCTGGGCGCTGTCATCGTGGGACGCGAAGCGCCGGAGCTCATTCACCTGGCCCAGCACGTCATGATCGCCGACGGCGGCATCGACGACTTCATCGGCATGAGCTTCAACCAGCCCACGCTCTCGGAGCTGTACCGATTCGCGGCCTATGCGGCCTTGCAGTCGATCGCCCGCTTCGAGGAGCGCGATGACGACTACGGCGTCCTGGCCAAGGTGGCGTGAGCGAGGCCCGGAAGCGTTCAACGCAAACCCAGCGCCTCCGACAGCATGGACGCCGGAACATCGGGCGCCGGCCCGCCGCGTCCCGTGACCGCCGCCGCCGCGGCATACCCGCTGCGCACCGCGCCCTCCATCGTGGCGGGCCAGCCGACATCGGTCCAATCCCCGGCGAGGAACAGGTTCGCGACGCCCCCGCCGCCGAGCCCCACGATCCCCGGGGCCGCGGACGGCCGCAGGGCGTCGATGCCCGGCACGGGCGCGAAGGTCGCCCGCCTTTCCTTCACGGCCCGCGCCGCCACCGGCGGAAGTCCCACCGCGTTGGGCAGCACATCGTGCACATCTGTTACCACCCGGGCGATGATCTCCCGCTCGTCGAGGTCCATCCACGCGCCGGCGTCGCTGATGACGGCGTGCACGTGCTGGCGGCCGCCGCCGTCGATCCCCTTGTTGAACAGCCACTGCACGCCATGGTCGACAACGGTCAGGTGCGGCAGCGTCATGATGGGCCGATCGAAGAACAGGTGCACGCCCAGAATCGGGCTGTGCTCGAAGCGGTCCAGCGACTGAAGCCGGCGGTCCGACCGTCGCAGGGTGTCGCTGATGACCTTGTCCAGCCGGTCGAACGGCAGCGCGGAGACGACCGCCGACGCCTCGATCAGGCCGTCGGCCGTGTTCACCCCGGTGATCCGGCGCCCGTCGAATGCGAGGGCCTTGACCGCACAGCCGAATCGCACCTCGCCGCCGCCGGATTCGATCAGCCCGATGGCGGGGTCGTACAGCGCCCGCAGCGGCGTGGATGGCAGTCCGACGGTGTACGAGCATCGATTGGCCAGGAAGCCGTCCTGAAACACCTGCAACGCGAACGCGGCCCCGCAGCGGTCCACGCCGATGTTGCAGGCGCTGGTGATGATGACATCCCAGAATCGACGGACCACCGAATCGGGCTGCCCGCAATCGGCAAGGAATTCCGCGAACGTCCGGTCCGCCCACGCGTGGCGACCTCGGCCGCCCATGCGGATAATCCGCCACATGGCCTGGGCGACGTGACGCCGGTCGTGCCGCGAAAACAGCCGCATGCGGCGCAGGGATCCCGCCAGGTGCAGCGGCGCGGGGAGCCATCCCGCCTTCAGCTCGTCGATCTCGCCCCGCCCGGCCGTCCAGTACACCGACCGATGCCATTGGATGGCGTCGGTCACGCCGAGCCGCTGGTACAGGTCGAGCAGGTTCGTGCAGCAGCCCATCAGCACGTGCTGGCAGTTGTCCAGGACCTCGCCCGTCCGGGGGTCATCGAAGCTCGTGGCCCGGCCGCCCAGACGCCGGCTGGTCTCGATGAGGATGGGCCTGCAATCGGCCTCGAGCAGCCTGATCGCCGTCGCGATGCCGGCCAGACCGCCCCCGAGAATGGCGATGCGGCGCTTCAAGGCGCCGCGACCCCCCCGGATCCGTTGCGCGCCCGCATCGCCCGCCACTTGGCCCGCATGGCGATCGTGCTTTTCTGGATCGGGCTCAGGGCGATGCGCTCCAGCGCGATCCGCGACGGGTCGCGCCGGATCTTGTCCAGCGTGCCCCGGTAGATCGCCGTCATCGCCCACAGGGCCGGCGCGCAGGAGGCATGAATGAGGTCATCCAGCGCCTCCGACCGCTCGTAGAACGACTCGGCCCGGTCGACCTGGGCGAGCACGAAGCGGCGGGCCGCATCCGGACTCGCCCAGTCGCGCAGCTCGCGGGGCGTCAGCTCGTGCCGCGCAAAGTCCTCGCGCGGCAGGTAGACGCGGCCCATCTCGTAGTCCTCGCGAAAGTCGCGGATGACGTTCGTGAGCTGAAACGCGATGCCGCGATCCGTGGCCAGCGCCTCGGCCGCCGGGTCGTCGTATCCCCAGATGGTGATGCAGATGAGCCCGACCGTCGAGGCGACGCGGTAGCAGTATCCATGAAGCTGTTCGAAGGTGTCGTACTCGGGCCGGTCGAGATCCTCGAGCTGTCCGTCGATCATGGCGTGAAAGTGCCCGGGGTCGATGCCGAACCGATCCACCACGTGACGCAGGCACGCCCACACGGGATCGTCATCGACGGGCTCGCCCGCGTTGGCCGCGTCGGTGGCGGCGCGGAACTGCGCCAGATCATCGCGGCGCCGCTCGCGGCCGCCGCCGGCGTGATCGACCAGATCGTCGGCGCGGCGCATCCAGGCGTAGATGCAGTACAGCGCCGACCGCTGCGGCTCGGGGGCGAGCTTCATGCCGTAATAGAAGTTCCGCGCCTTGGCGCGGGCGACGAGCCGGCAGTGTTCAAACGCCTCATCGAGCTCTGGTGCCTGGACCGTCGTCACGTCCTCGCGCCTCCTCGGCGGGCCGTTCGCGCCATGCGCCACGCGCGCCACACCAGCGAGGCGCGCCGCATCCGGCCCAGCCGAGGCCGGTGAAGCGCCGTCTCGTAGTTCCACAGTTCGATCTGCCGCAGCACCTGCTGCCCCCCCGCCGCCAGCAGCCAGACGACCGGCCGCGCCCCGGGCCCGACGAGCTGAAGCAGCGATTCGCCGCGCTCATACAGCGGCCACGTCCGCGCCACGCACGACCGCACCAGTTCGCGAGCCGCGCCGAAGAACTCGCGATCGGGGGCGTGGCCCTCGCGGGCGGTGTCGGCCAGACGGCGATCGAAATCGTCGATCCGGATCATGTCGCGCGGCAGGTAGATGCGATCGCGCTCGATCACATCGCGGCGAATGTCCTGCCAGTGATTCGTGAGCTGAAGGGCCGTGCAGATCGCGTCGGAGGCCTCGAATCGGTCCGCCGTGCGCGGCTCGCCCAAAACCATCAGCACCAGCCGCCCCACCGGGTCAGCGCTCTTGCGGCAGTAGTCGATGAGCTGGTCCCACGTGTCGTAGCGGCGCAACGACTGGTCCTGCTCGAACGCCCGGATGAGCCGCTCGAACAGATCGAACGGCAGGTCGTGCTTCCGCACCGTCGGCGCCAGGGCGACGAAGACCGGGTGGCGCGGCGAGCCGTCAAAGCAGCTCGTCAGCTCGCGCCTCCACCAGTCCAGCAACTCCAGCGCGCGGGCGGCGTCGCCCGTCTCGTCGCCGAGGTCATCCGCCCAGCGGCAGAAGGCGTAGACGGCGGCGAAGTCGTCACGCAGGGCCGGCGGCACCACCGCCGACAGCACGCTGAAATTCTCGTAGCGACCCGTCGCCAGGCGCCGGCACAGCGCGCGGGCCTCGTCGACGCTCAGAGCGTCGCACCGCTCGGGGCCGAACTGTGCCAGTTGATCGATGGTGAGACTGGTCATGGACTCGTGCCGCGCGCTCCTGAAAGAAGCCGACACTGTAGCCCCGCGCTCCGGCGGTGAAAAGGCACCGACAGCACGGTCGGCGCGTGCTATCATCCCGCCGCGGCCGCCGGCATGGCCGATTCGTGCATGTTTCAGACGCCAATCGGCCCCCTTGATGACCGGCGCCCGAGGAGATTCCGCGACGTGCGAATCATTCTGGCCAACCCCCGCGGCTTCTGCGCCGGCGTCTTCATGGCCGTCGACGTGGTGGACCAGCTCCTGGAGATCTGCCCCGGCGAGCCGTTGTACGTCTACCACGAGATTGTCCACAATCTCCATGTGGTGGACCGCTTCCGGCGCCGCGGCGTGACGTTCGTCGAGGCGCTCGAGGATGTGCCCGCGGGGTCGATCCTCGTCTTCAGCGCGCACGGCGTCAGCCCGGCCATCCGCCGCCAGGCCGACGACCGCCGGCTCCGCGTCGTCGACGCCACCTGCCCGCTCGTGACCAAGGTCCATGCCGAGGCCGTCCGCTACGCCGCCAAGGGCTACCAGATCCTGCTCATCGGCCACCAGGACCACCAGGAGATCGTCGGCACGCGCGGCGAGGCGCCGGAGGCGATCCAGATCGTCGAGTCGCCGGCCGACATTCCCAATCTCGTCATTCACGATCCCAACCGGCTCGTCTACCTGACGCAGACCACGCTCAGCATGGATGACGCCCGGATGTGCATCGATGCGCTCAAGAAGGCATTCCCCGGCATCAAGGACCCGCCGAGCGAGGACATCTGCTACGCGACCACCAACCGCCAGAAGGCCGTGCGCCTCCTCGCCCCCGAGTGCGACCTCGTGCTGGTGGTGGGCAGCAAGAACAGCTCCAATTCCCAGCGCCTGCGCGAGATCGCCGAGGCCTCGGGCACGAGGGCCCACCTCATCGACGACAGCGCCGAGTTCGATCACGAGTGGTTCAGCGACGTTCGCACGGTGCTCGTCACCGCCGGCGCCAGCGCCCCGGAGGACCTGGTCAACGACCTGCTGCTGGAGCTGGTGAACAACTACGGCGGCGAGATCGAGCAGCACACGCTGGTCAACGAGCAGGTCGAGTTCGGCCTGCCCGGCACCCTCAAGCAGTTCATGCGGCAGCGGGACATCGACCCCACCGGCCGCCGCATCAGCATGGACAACGCCGCGGCCATCAAGCAATGGCTCGACCAGCACGACATCCCCCTGACGACCGTGGACCTGACAGTCGGGGCGACATCGTGATCGACACGGGCCCGGTCCCGGAGCACGTCTTCGAGCAGACGCCCGAATCGCTCGAGCACTTCACGGCCCGCCACGACCTGCCGGCCTACCTGGGCGAACAGCTTCTGCATTGGGTGTACCGGCGGGGCGTCGTCGATCCCGCCGCCATGACGGACCTGTCGGCGCGCACGCGGTCACTGATCGCCGCGCACTTCGACTTTGAACAGGGGCGCATCCTGCGCTGCCAGGTCGCCGGCGATGACACTCGCAAGCTGCTCGTGGCCTGGCCGGCTGCCTCCGGGGGCGATGCGCTGCCGGTGATCGACGCCGGCCGCCAGACCGAGACGGTCTTGATCCCCGCCGGACAGCGCCGGACCGCCTGCGTCTCCAGCCAGATCGGCTGCCCGGTCGGCTGCACGTTCTGCGCCTCGGGCCTGGGCGGGCTGGAGGGCAACCTCACCCGCGGCCGGATCGTGGAGCAGATTCACCACCTGCGGCAACTTCAGGACGCGGGCCGGATTACCAACGTCGTGTTCATGGGCATGGGCGAGCCGCTGGCGAACTTCAGCGCTGTCACCGGCGCCATCCGCACGATGAACGCCCCCTGGGGCTACGGCATCAGCGCCCGGAAGATCACCGTTTCGACCGTCGGTCTGCCCGCGGCGATCCGCCGCCTGGCGGACTTCGAGCTGCCGATCACCCTCGCCCTGAGCCTGCACGCGCCCAACGACGAGATCCGGCGCTCGCTGATTCCCTGGGCCCAGTATGCCGCCATCGACGAACTGGTGGATGCCTGCGATGAGTACTTCCAGCGGACTGGCCGGGAGATCACCTTCGAGTACTTGCTCCTGCGCCGGGTCAACGATCGCATCGAACACGCCCGCGAGCTGGCCGGGGTGGCGCGGCGGCTCCGGGCCAACGTCAACCTGATCCGCTACAACGAAGTGCGTGGGCTGCCGTTCGATCGCCCCGGCGATGACGATGTTCATCGCTTCCAGCGCGAGCTGCGCGAGCGCGGCGTCAACGTCCACATCCGCGCCAGCCGCGGTCGCGACATCGCCGCCGCCTGCGGCCAGCTTCGCCACGAGACGGCCACCCGCGCCTGACGGGCGTCGAGTCAGGTCGCGGCTTCCGCCGCGGGCGGGGCCTGGAAGTCCTCGGACGACGGGGACAGATTGAGTTGCCGGCGGAGGTCGTCCACCGACATCTGGCGAATGCGGCCGGCGAAGGCCAGCTCGTGCAGGAGATGAAAATGGCGGCTGGCCGCGTCGTAGTCGGCGATGGCGCCGAGCGTGGCCCGCCGCACGAATTCCATGATGAACTCCCGCCGCTCGCGCTCGCGGCGGCTGCCCCGCCACCGGTCCGGCGTGATGCGCCGCAGGGCCGCCACCAGACGCGCCGACCAGTCGGCCGTTCGCAGGTCGAACCGCAGACGCTGCTCTTTGAAGGTCGCCTCGAAGCGCGTCAGGTAGCGAAGATCGACCACATCGCCGCGCGCCCGCTTGACGTTCAGCCGCTGCCGCGTGCGCCGGCGCTGCTCCGGGCTGCACACCATGGAGGCGATGTAGGCCGGGTCGCGGATGAGCATCACCTCCGCCAGCGGGAGGATGGCATGACGCGTGACATCGCGCGCCTTGTCGCCGCGATCGGCGTGATACAACTGCATGACCAGGTCCGCGTAGCGTTCGGCATAGTCGAAGCCGCCCCACAGGATGGCCCGGGACAGCGCCACCACGAACAGCCGCCGCGCCTTGCGCCCGGCATCGGTCTCGGCGAGCCCGGGCATCGCCTTGAGACTGCGGTCCACGAGACTGCGAAAGCGGCTGGCCCGGATGCGCCGCCCCCAGCCCGAGCGGGCCAGCGACAGCTCGATGCGGCGGGCGATCCGCTCCACGCCCTCCTCGCGCTCATCCTTCTCCCGCGCGAAGAGGTCCGGACTCAGCCCGAGGCGCCGGCCGAACTCGAACGCATCCACGATGCCGCCGCAGCCCTGGTGCTCGATGCGCTTCAGCGCCTCGTTCATCGCGTCGTAGGTCACCGGCACCAGGCCGAGCTGGTAGGCCGCCCCCACCAGCGCCACATCCGCCACGCGCTCGCTGCCGAACGACCGGCGGCACACGCGGCAGAAATCGCCCAGCAGCCGCACCTCGTTCGTGCAGGTGGCCAGCCACTGCTCGAGCTGCTGCCGCACCTGGTGCGACTCGTCGCTCTCCGTCTCGTCCTGGTGGTGGCCGATGTTGACCACCGCCGCCGTCCGCGCCGTGTCCGCCACCCGCAGCGTCGGGTCCGGGCCGATCGATCGGAAGGTCTCGAGCACATCCAGGCCCAGGAGCAGGTCCGCCTCGCCGTAGGGAACCGTGGCCGACAGGTCGAACATCCCGGCGCCCCGCTGGGCATGGGTGAAGAGGATCTCCGCCCACGCGCGGCGGCCGGCGCCGATCGGCGCCGGCCCGTAGATGCTCTGCACTGTATAACCCATGCTCCGCCCCGCCTCGCACAGCACCGAGGCCGCGATGCCCGGCGGCCGGCTGCGAAAGCCCGCCAGATGGACGCGCCACTGCGGCTGGTTGCCGTGCTGCGGCTTGGGCAGCGGCAGCTTCGACGGCGCCATCATCCGCCAGATCCGCGCCGGCGGCCGCGTGCGCACCACCTCGATCTGCTCGAACAGCGGCCGGAACCGGACCGGGGGTCCGCTGCGGCCCCGCCGCGTCTGCTGGTCGACGGTGATGCTCGTCTCCAGGGCGCGCGGCTCGCGGACATCCAGCCGATCCTCGGTCAGGTCCGGCGCCGCGTACTGAAGGGCGCACGCGAAGTCGACGGGGCGCACGATGCGCTGCGTGGGCTGGTACCCCAGACGGTCGATCTCCTGCATCGCTAGCTCGATCGCCGCCACGTCGTAGCGCGGCGGCGGGCCGTCGCGCACGATCAGCACCGTCAGGCCGTCACTGAGCACCGCCTCGTGCAGACGCTCATCGAGCGTGTTCAGGTCATCGAGGTTGCCGGTCTCGATCCGAACCCTCGAGGCGCGATCGGCCGGCACAGCGCTGCGGGCCAGCCGCTCGAAGTCCTGCCCGTCGTGCTGCGCCGACTCGCACACGATGAAGACCCACGGCCGATCGTCGTTGGCCGCCTGAATGAGCGCCGAGACGCCCTCGAACTGGAAGCGGCGATGGCCCCAGGTCTCGACGTGCACGATGCGCGGCGCCGCGGCCGCCGGGCGGCGGCCATCGACGGCCAGACTGGTCGCCGCGAGATTGCGCTCGCTCAGCGGCGCCTCGTCGACCAGCCAGCGCTCGGCCCGCGCCAGCATGTGCCCGATGACCGACAGCGCGGCATCCGACCCGATCGCGGCCGATCGCGGCGGCAGCTTCACGCTGACCGCCGGCGGATCGGGAAGCAGGATCGAGCGAATGGCCGAACCGCCGCGCAGCGTCTGAAGCAGGTGCGTGATTCGCCGCACCAGGACCGACGGGTGCAGGTCGTCATCGGACGTCATCGTGGACGACTCGCCGTGCTCATCGGGCGGAAGCTGGCTGCCCCAGACTTGCGCCGGCGACTCGCCGCGACGCCGCAGCACCTCCGCCACCCTCAGCACGCTCAGCTCGATCGTCCCCGGCCTCGGCTCCAGCACGACCACCCGCTCGCAGCGCGTGAGCACCCGCGCCACCGCGGCCTCATCCAGCGGATGGACCAGGCCGAGCTGCAGCACCGGGATGCGCCCCTGCATCTTGAACACGTGCGCGATGTGCTGCAGCGCCTGGTCCGCCGGCCCCACCGCGATGAAGCCGATCGGCACGCGCTCGCCCGGGCTGGGCATCGCCCGGAACCGGTTGACCTCCAGCCGCCGCGCCATGCGCAGCACGCCGCCGGCCTCGCCCCAGCGCGGCTTGGGAGGCTTGCGGCGCGGCGGAAGCACGACGTCGGTCGGCGCGGGCACGCGGTTCGGCTGCACCTCGATCGTCCCGGCCGATCGCATGATGGATGTGTGCACGACCAGCGCGATCGGCCGCTGGCCCGCGCGGCTCAGCCGCAGCGCATCGTCCACGCACTCGCCCAGCCCGCCGACATCCGCCGCCTCCAGGCAGTCGATGCCGAGCCGGATGGATGCGCGGCGGGCGCACGAGGCCGGGGCGATCTCGGGGTGGTCCTCCAGCAGCAGGCACACCGCCCCCTCGCCCTCGAAGGGATCGCCGATCGTCTGCATCAGCGCGGCGATGGTCTGGTCGAGCTGGCGGTTGGGCACCAGGGCGATCGCCTTCTCGCCCGACTGGGCCGCATACAGCGACAGCCGGATCGCCCGGCCGGCATCGTGCGTGCCGAGCACGCGCGTCTCGTGGCGCTGGAGGACCTCCAGCCCCGCGCTCGACGACGCGAAGTCGAAGATGCCCAGAAACGGCTCGTGCCGCGGCCCCGCCACCAGCGCGATCGGCGCCTCGCACTCCAGCACACCCTTGAGAATGACCTCCGGGGCCGAGAGAAACCTCAGGCCCTCATGAGCGCTGAGCGCGGCGAAACGCGATGGGCTGGAGCGGTTCGGCACGGAGTCCGGTCATTCTACGTCCTTCGGAACCGGGGAATTCACCGCAGAGGCGCAGAGGACGCAGAGGGGGACAGAAGGCAGAAAACAGAAAGCAGAATGCAGGAGGGCGACCGGTGGCGGGTGGCTGGTGGCAGATGGCAGGTGGGGAATGCGCTGTTCTCCAAACCATCAACCATGAACCACCTACCATCAACCATCGACCATCAACGACCAACCATCAACCATGCCCTCCTTCCACTCCGCGCCCCTGGATCAATCTTCGGCTCGAGCAATTCTTCTCCACTCTTCTCTGCGCCCTCTGCGCCTCTGCGGTGAACTCTTCTTCGGGCGTCCGGGGCCGGGCGTCCGGGGCCGGGCGTCCGGGGGCGAGGGTCACCATTCGCCCGCGAGGATTCTCCCGATCGCCTCGGCCGCCCCATCGCCATCGTGGTCCGCGGTGGTGACCTGGTCGGCCGCCTCCAGGGCGCTGTCGGACGCATTGGCCATCGCCACGCCCAGCCCGCTCTCGCGCAGCATCTCCACATCGTTCAGCCCGTCGCCGATGGATGCCACCCGCGCTGACTCGATGGCTCGCATGCGGCAGTACTCCGCGATCATCGTCCACTTGTTCACATCCGGGTTGAACACCTCCAGCAGGTGCGTGGCCGACCCGATGGCGTGCGTGGAGGTCACCGCGGGCCAGTGCTGCATGAACGCCCGGTCGCCCAGATCGCGCTTCAGGTCGCGGGCGATCGGGGCGAGCTCGCCCCCGGAAGCCACCACGCCGATGCGGATCGTGTCGTGCGGGTGCGGGTCATCGCCGAGGTCCGCCACGAAGCGCACCGTGGACTGCATCGCCTCGAACCACCACGCCGATGCCGGGTCCAGCGGACCATCGCCCACGGCCAGGTAGTCATACCCCGCGGCATCGGCATCCTTCAGAATCAAGATCTTGTGCCCGTGCCCCAGCAGGGCCCGTGTGACATCGTCCACCAGCTCGCGCGGCATGGTGCGCCGCCGCAATGTCGCCCGCGTCGGCACATCGCACAGCAGCGATCCCCCCGCCGCCACAATGAGCTTCTGCTCGCCGATCTCCCGCAGCGGCCCATCCGACTCCACCAGGGCCCGCCCGGTGGCCACGATGACCTCCAGCCCCGCCGCGCGCGCCCGGGCGATGGCCCGTCGATTGCCCGCCGACACATGCCCGGCGCTGTCGAGCACCGTGCCATCGAGGTCAAGGACGAGCATGTCGTAGCGGTTGGCGGCTGCCAAGGGAGGGATTCACCACAGAGGCACAGAGGGCACAGAGAAAGCCGGGAAGTTTAGCCGCGACCGCCCCCGGACAGGGAGCGCTTGAAGGGCCATGTCCCGCAGGGTTTTTGCCGCAGATTCCGCAGATTTCGCAGAGGGGAAGGGAAGTTCACCGCAGAGGAGCAGAGGACGCGGAGGGGAGATCAAGCCACGGATGGGGACGGATTGGGGTGGGCATGCGGCCGGGGTCTGGCGGCGGTTGCATCCCGTGGACTCGGACCATATGCTGAACCGACACCCCATTGCCCCCGGAAGCGCCCGGCGGTTGAGGTTTCGACCTCCCGCCGGGTTTTGCATCCCACTCGGGGCTGAGGGCGGAAGTGAAGGACGCCAAGCCCTCGGCCCGTCCGGTGGCGCGCAGGCTGTCGATTTGTTGCCCGTGCGGTCGTGTGCTGTTAGGCTGGTGTCGAAATGCCCCGGAAGCCGGCCAAGACGGCGAAACTCAGGAAGCGGGCGAATGGCAAGGCGAAGCCGGAATCGCTCGCGGCGGCTCTCTCCGCGCCCGTTCCGGGGGGCCGACCGTCATCGCTTCTGGATACCCGCGTCATCTATTGCGGCGACTGCCTGGAGCAGTTGAAGAACCTGCCTGATGCCTGCATCGACCTGATCTACATCGATCCGCCGTTCAACTCCAACCGCAACTACGAAGTGTTCTGGGGCGAGACCAAGGAGAAGCGGGCGTTCGAGGACCGCCACGCATCCACGCAGGCGTACATCGACTACATGCGCCCACGGTGCGTTGAACTCGCCCGCGTCCTCAAGAAGACCGGCTCGTTCTACTACCATTGCGATTGGCACGCTTCGCACTACGTCAAGGTCATGCTGGATCAGATTTTCGGCGAGAACAACTTTCTCAATGACATCGTGTGGAAGCGAGCGAGCACGGTGAAAGGGAACTTCGGGCAAGGAAGCCGGATGTGGAGTCCGAACACTGACACGATTCTCTTCTACTCGAACGGCGGAGAGAATACGTTTCGGCAGGAGTTCGCCAAGTACAGCGACGAGTACATCAAGCAGTTCTACAAATACACCGAGCACGATGGACGGCGCTATCGATTGATCAGCATGATTGGACCGGGTGGAGGTGCGAAAGGCAATCCGCATTACGAATGCATGGGCGTCACAAAGTACTGGCGATACTCCGAAGAGACCATGCGGAAACTGATCGCAGAGGGCATGGTCGTCCAGACAAAGCCGGGAACCGTCCCCCAACGAAAGCAGTATCTGGATCAAGGAAAGGGAGTCGCGATCCAGACGCTGTGGGACGACATCGAAGCACTAAGTCCAAGCGCGGCAGAACGACTTGGGTACCCAACGCAGAAGCCCCTATCGCTGCTCCATCGCATCATCAACGCCTCATCGAATCCCAACGACATCGTTCTCGACGCGTTCTGCGGTTGCGGCACCGCTCTGGTCGCAGCACAGAATCTCGGCCGTCAGTGGATCGGAATCGACATCTCGCCCACCGCCTGCCGGGTGATGGCCAAGCGTCTGCGCGATGTGTGCCGCCTGCCGGAGAGCGAAAACCTCTGGCGAGCGGGGCGCGGCTTCGTCGTCCGCGACCTGCCGTGGACGATCGCGAAACTGAAGGAGATCCCGCCCTTCGAGTTCGAGAACTGGGCCGTGATCGCTCTCGGCGGCATCCCCAACAAGGTGCAGGTCGGCGACATGGGCATCGACGGCCGCATCTACCCCGTGGGCACCAAGCCATCCGCCGCGCCGAAGAGCAAAAAGGCCGCCAGACACGGCGAAGTCGGCGGCGAGTTCTTCGGCGATGACTGGTTCCCGATCCAGGTCAAGCAAGCGGACAAGGTCGGCCGCCCGGACATTGACGCCTTCGAGGCGGTCATGGAGCGCGAGGACCGCCAGCGCGGGTTTTTCGTCGCCTTCGGCTACTCATCCGACGCGGAGCGCGAGTGCGCGGCGTTCCACAAGCGCACGGGCCGAATCATCAAACTCTTGACTGTCCAAGAGATTCTGGACGAGGAGCACGTCCAGAAGATGTGAACGAGTCGATCGTATGGATGCGAACTTTCTGAAATGGCTGCTTGAGGTCGAAATTCGCACAAAGAATGCGTTCAGCCTGCTCCTTGCGCTACTCGCGGTGGTATTCGCCTACTTCACGCAATCGCGACGTTCCTGGTTCCACGAGTTGAGCGCTTGGGGGCAAGTTGCCTCGCTCACGGTCGTCCTTGTCAGTGTGTTCTTGGCGACTTTTCTGCTTTGGAGCATCGCGCATCCGTTCTGCCTCGCGCGCGTCAAACGACGAGAGTCGGAACGCAATGCCGCGGCGATGCGACAACGTATCCGCGATGATTTACAAAGTCTCACGACGTGGCAGCGCCGATTCCTATTGAGATTCGTTACGGAAGACAAGACCCAGATTCCGGAGTGGGAAGTAGGCCGGTATCGTGCTATATGGGATGCCGATATGGATGTGCTTGTGCGAAAGGGTATCATCATCATGCACAGAGGCGGGATGTACGAGATTGCGCCCGAGTACCTCACCTATCTACAAGAATATTGGAATGAAGATACGGGTAATCTCGCCTAGCCATCAGTTGTGTCCACATAATGTATTGAATAGGACGCGCCAGGGCGGCGTAATTCCTGTGGATCACGGCCTGCCGCCCTGTGAAGCCATTTTATTATTGCCTGTGTGTGTCGCCAAGCAAGTTCCGAAAACTCTGGCGTGCAGCGTTCTTCCCAGAATGCAAGCGGCCGTCGTCGCCGCAATTCCTCCGTGTCCCCGATTTCGATTCCTTCAGTTACCTGTTTCGTGGTCTTACCGTGCGCAACTTGGTTCCGCAGAGTGAATATCTCGTCCAATCGCTGGAAACGCGGGTCGTGCGGCTTCACCCCTAGATGCTTTCGTATACGCTCTAGCTTGAAATGCCAGCCCCTTTTCTCGTCCCAATCCGCCAGAATCAGCGGTCCGAGGTGATTGAGGTAGGCCTCTAGTTTGAACGCGGCGAGGATGTTGGCGGCGAGGCACTCGTAAAGCGATCCCGGCCGTTGTTTCTTGGCGTTGTCAACCAGCACCCAATGCGCATTCACCAACTCTGCAAACGTCCGAAACTCCCTTTGGCGCTTGACGAATGCCCTTCGCTGTTCTTGGTCCATGATGTCGCACTGTACATTTGCGATGTGTCCTCCGCAACCAGTTGCACTGCGAAACCAGCCGGTTCGCGGCGTACCAATGGCATCGCTAGAGGCCCGCGCCTCATCGCTTCCGGGGGAGTCGGCAATCCTCTCCGGGCTCTCCACACCTCAACGCTGCCCGGCTTGGGGATCGACCCGCGTGGCCAATCCATTCCGCCGGAAGGGCGTCGTTCCCCTCAATCCGGCCGTTCGCGCCTCCGGGACATCTGGTCTGATCATCCAGCCAGCGTCCTCACCCCCGCAAGGCCGCATTTGCGTCGTTGAGACACCTCTTCCGGCGGCCGATAACTGCTCGCGCGGGACCCAATGTGCCCTCGCGGGCCCAAGAACCGCTTTCAACGCCGCGCAATCATCTCTTTGCCCCGCCCCGTAGTAGTCCGGAGCCGCGCCGTACTAGTCCAGAGACACGCCGCAGTAGTCCGGAGCCGCGCCGTACTAGTCCAGAGACACGCCGTAGTAGTCCCGAGCCGCGCTGGAGCACTCCAGAGCCGCGCAGTAGCACTACTTAGCCGCGCTGGAGTAGTACGGAGCCGCGCTGGAGTAGTCCGGAGACGCGCTGGAGTAGTCCGGAGCCGCGCTGGAGCAGTCCCGACCCGCTCCGCGATCAGGAGATTTCATCCTAATTCCCGCATTGCCCTCAAGCCGAGGCATCGCCGCGCCGATCCCCCGCCATCAGCGCCATCGCGAGGCCCTTCATCGTGAAGGCCGGCGACGGCCGCTGCCCCCGGACCCCCGGACCCCCGGGAATCTCTCCTCATTTCCACAGAAAGGCGTCTTCCATGTCTGACACCACGTACATTCCCAGTCGCGAATCGGACCTGCTGGGATTCGCAGTGAACTTCGCGACCAAGATCAACGCTGCGCCGACCACCTACGGCCTGACCGCAGCCCAGGCCGCGGCCTTCACCGGACTGCTGGGGGCCTTTCAGAACACCTACACCGCCCTTCAGAACCCCACCACCAAGACGCCCCCCAACGTCGCCGCCAAAAACGCGGCCAAGGATGCCCTCATCGGCGGGCCCGATGGCATCCGCCAGCTCGCCAACATCGCCCAGGCGTTTCCCGACATCACCGATGAACTCCTGATCGAACTGCGCCTGACCGTGCGCGACAAACAGCCCACACCCGTTCCCCCGCCCGGCTTCGCCCCGGAGATCGACATCTTCCCGCCCGTGGTGCGCACGGTGCGGTTCCGCCTTCATAATGACCAGACCATCGGCCGGCGCGGCAAGCCCGAGGGCGCGTTCGGCGCGACGGTCCTTTCTTATGTCGGGGCCATGCCGCCGGCGCTCGATGATGTCGCGGCGTGGAAGTTCGAGTTCAACACCGGCAGCACCGTCGCCGAGATCCAGTTCCCCTCCACCGTGCCCGCCGGCGCGACGGTGTGGATCACGGCCACGTGGTACAACCGCCGCGGCGAGCAGAGCCCGGCGACTCCGCCCAAGAACATCAACCTGCCCGGCACCCTCCAGCAGGCGGCGTGATGATGATCGGGAAACGCCCATCGCGCATGGCACATCGGGCACCGCGCGGACTCACCACCATGCCCGAGAGCGCGTGCGACGATGATCGCGGGTGCAGGGGAGAGGGCGCTGC
>Ga0299906_10001685_pt1 | contig 18751 bp, 17 predicted proteins | sample RVTome_14_FD_200259 | JGI IMG/M metagenome (GOLD analysis project Ga0299906, IMG submission 200259) | Soil microbial communities from uranium-contaminated site in the Upper Colorado River Basin, Wyoming, United States - RVT145D125 (version 2) ...
CGCCACCTCCTCGGGCGCCGGCGGGCTCGGCCTCGGGGCCTCGATCGACGTCGAGGACGTGCGGCGGATCGACATCAACCTGGATGCCGCGAGCGACGAGGAGCGTGATCGGCTGCCGCCGGAGGTCAGGGAGGTGGTCGGGGTGGCCGGCGACGTCTGATCCCCCGCTACGCCTCGGGACGGCGATGCCCGTCCGGCCGCTCCCGGCCGGGCGGGCGCCGCCCCCCGGTGCCTCGCCACGGCTGGCCTTGCACCGCCGCTCACCGCGGCGCGGCCAGCTCCTCGACCCGCCACACCCTTCCGCCGCGCACCACCGAGACGACGCTGCGGAACGCCGACGCCGAGCGCGTCGGGTCGGCGGCGAGCACCAGCAGGTCGGCCGCCTTGCCGGGCTCGACCGTGCCCAGCTCGTCCTCGCGGCCGAGCGCGCGGGCGCCGCCGTGGGTCGCCGCGACGAGCACCACCATCGGCGTCATCCCCGCGGCCTCCATCGCCTCCAGCTCGGCGTAGACCGACGGGCCGTGCAGCGTCAGCGGGTTGCCGGCGTCGGTGCCCATCGCGACCGGGATACCCGCCGCCGCCACCCGCGCCAGGTTCTCCGCGCCGAGTCGCTCGCGCTCGGCGGTGCGCTCGGCACGGCGGGCGAGCTGCTCGGGTTCGACCATGGGGCCGACCCCGGCGGTCGCCGCCACCCGCGCCAGGGTCTGGGCGTCGACGCAGACGTTGGGGTCGTCGACCTCCGGGACCCCACCCGCGGCGGCCGCCTCGAACATCCGCTGGTAGCCGCGCACCACGGTCAGGGTCGGGCAGTAGACCGCGCCGGAATCGAGCGCCAGCTCGAGGAACTCCTCGTCCACCGGCCGGTCCCAGACGCTGTGGACGAGCAGCCGGGCGCCGGCGCGCAGCGCCGCCTTGGCCGTGTCCAGCTCGGTCGCGTGGACGATCAGCGGCAGGCCGCGCCGGCCGGCCTCCTCCCCCGCCGTCTCGACCGCGCGCCGCACCGCCTCCGGCTCGCGCTCGGAGACCTGGATGGACCAGACCTTCACCGCGTCCGCGCCGCGCGCCGCCAGGTACTCCACCCCGCGCCGCGCCGCCTCCTCGTCCTCGAGGTAGATGAACTGCCGCTCGGCGGGCAGGTTGAGCCAGTGATCGAGGGTCGAGAGCAGCGGCCCGGCCGCGCTCACCCGCGGCGCCGCGTCGGCGGCCTCGGCGCGCGCCGGCAGGTCGAAGGTCCACGGGTAGCCGCCGACGTCGAACACCGCGGTCACCCCCGAACAGAGGAAGGTCCGGAAGAAGCGCTCGGGATGGGTCTCGAGGTCGGCGACCACCTCGGCATACGGGTAGCGCTCGCGCAGGTCGAGCGCGTCCGGCCGGCCGTCGGCCCAGCCGGTCTGCGAGAAGTGGACGTGGGCGTCGATCAGGCCCGGCGTCACGAAGCGGCCGGTCAGGTCGACCGTCTCGACGCCCTCGGGTGGCGGGCACTGCTCGCGGGTCCCGGCGCAGGCGATCTTGCCGTCGCCGACGAGCACCACCGAGTCCGCGACCGCCGGAGCGCCGGTGCCGTCCAGCAGCGTGGCGCCGACCAGGGCGAGCACCGGCGGCGCTCCGGGCTGGGGCGCGGTGGCGAGCGGCGGCGGCGGGGGGGCGGCGAGGAGGGCGGCGAGCGGCAGCAGCAGGGCGGGCGCGTTCATCCAGCCAGCTTATCCCGCCCCGCGCCGGTCGCCGCCGCTGGTCTTACTGGTGCCGGAGGCGGGGGTCGAACCCGCAAGCCCTTGCGGGCGGGGGATTTTAAGTCCCCTGCGTCTACCGGTTCCGCCACTCCGGCGTCGGGCGAGGCCGCGACTGTGGCGGCGGTCACTCTAGCAGCCGACGCCCTCCCGCTGCCGCAGGGGTGCCGCTCAGCTCCCCGGGCACTGCGGGCAGGGGTTCGCCGGCGTGGTCATGCAGTCCTCGCTGACCGGCAGCAGGGTCTCCTGGACGCCGAGGCCGCAGACGTAGCCACAGTGGTGCTGCCAGTCGGCTTGGTCGAGGAAGCTCGTCACGTCCGGGTTGACCTCCCGGTAGGCGAGCGGCGGCTGGTCGGCGAGGATCTGCCGGTAGCCCTTGTCCTCGGTGCCGAGGATCAGCGCGTCGAGGGCGATGCGCTCGGCCTCGTCCATCTTGGCCACCGGCAGGTAGAGGTTCGGGATCGTGGCCATGTCGGCGGTGGCCCAGATCAGCGTCGCGAGGTCGACGGCGTCGTGGAAGCGGGTGGTCGACGTACCCAGCCGCTGGTCGTAGTAGGCGGCGAAGTCGGCGTCGCCCTGGGTCGGGCCGGCGAACGGCGCGACGTGCAGATCGGCGAGGTTGTCGGGATCCCACTCGGCGCGGGTGTCGGCGAGCCACAGCGCCAGCACCGGAGACAGCGCGCCGCCTAGGCTGTGACCGGTGACGTGGATCGTGGTGCGCGCGGGCGCGCTCGCGGCGACCCGCTCGCCGAGGAACCCCGAGATCCCCTTGCCGGCGCCCGGCACGCGGTCGGGCGGCACCAGCTTCTGGAGGATCTCGAGGCCCTTCCAGGTGCCCTCGGCGATCTTCGGCTGCAGCCCTTCCGGCTCCCCGTAGGGCCAGTCGTGGAGCCGGAAGACGCTCAGGTCCTCGATCAGCCAGTCGAACAGCGCCGGGGCGTTGGTGCCGCGCACCGACACCGTCAGGTTGGTGGGGTCGTTGTGCCGCTGCACCGCGTAGAGCAGGTTGTCGTTGAACAGCGCGAAGTCGAAGCGGTAGACCACGGGCCCCCACACCAGCTCCCAGTCCTTGGCCAGCGGCTGCTTCGCCAGCTCGTCGACGAAGCAAGGGACGAGCTTCTGCGACACCTCCGAGTCCGAGCCCTCGATGCGCTCGCCGGTGTAGGCGATGAACGCGAGCGCCACCATCTCGCGGTCGGTCTGGTCGATCACGGGCGGCGCGGGGGCCGAGGAGCCGATGGTGGTCGGGGACGGGGTCGGGGTGCAGGCGGCGAGCAGGCCGGTGAGGCCGGCGGCGAGCAGGGCGGCATGGGCGCGCGGGGCACCGGGTCGGGGACTGATCACGGCTCCTCCTCGACGAATGTGTCGGGCACGATCGAACGGCATTCCAGGGTCTCGGGAAGATGTGACGGCCACACTGCTTCCATGTCACCTTGTTTCCATGTCACCCTGTTTCCATGTCACCTTGGAGCGTCCGCCCGGCGATGGTACGCTCGGCCGGGCGCCGCCCATGCGCCGGGCAGGACCCGAGAACCCTCCGGGCGTTCGATCGCGACACCGGCGGCCGCCGTGCGCGGCCCCACCGACCACCGAGGAGCCCGATGATGAACTTCCGCAAGACCTTCCTGTTCGCCCTGCCGATCGTCCTGCTCGCGTTCGCCGCCCTGCCCGCCGTCGCCGAGGACGGTGCCGCCGCGTCCGGCCCGGCCACCAAGGTCGAGACCAAGAAGGTCTGCATGGTCAACGACGCGCTGTTCCAGAAGGACCAGATCCCGGTCGAGGTCGAGGGCAAGACCTATTACGGCTGCTGCGAGATGTGCAAGGCACGCCTGGCCCAGGACGCCTCCGCGCGTTCCTCCGTCGACCCGGTGACCGGCGCCACGGTCGACAAGGCGACCGCGGTGCCCGGCGCGCTGGCCGACGGCTCGGTCCTCTACTTCGAGAGCGAGGAGTCGCTGGCCGAGTACAACCGCAAGGCCGGCGCCGAGTCCGAGCAAGGCTGACCGGCGCCCTCGCGGCACCTGCCCCGTCCGGCTCCCGATCAGCCGTCGACCACGCACCACAGGACGGGGTCGGACGGGATCGCCTCCGGCGCCGCGGGCGGCGGGAGACCGGCGAAGATCGCGTCGAGCCTTCCCGCCAGCCGGATGCCGGCCTGGAGCAGCCGCTCCTCGACCACCGGCGTCTTGTGGTAGGCGTAGCGGTAGCCGAGGTCGGGCAGTTCGCCGGCGTTCGCCGGCGCGTCCGGGCCGAAGTCGTAGACCACCGGCCGCAGGCAGAACGACTCGCGCACCCACTCCTCGTACGGCGCCGCCTGCCAGGCGGTGACCTGCTGCGGCGTCGCCTGGTCGATGAAGCGGGTCAGCTCGGTGAAGCTGAGCCGCTGCGACTCGACCAGCCCCCCGTCCCACACATAGTGGAGATTGCGGCTCTCGCGAAACCAACGTACGGGGATGCCGTTGCCGCCCTGGTCCGCCCGGCGGCCGACGTGCAGCGGCTGGTGGACGTCGCCGGCGAAGTGGACGAGGAAGCGCAGCGCCTCGGCCTTGCGCTCCTTCGGTGCGGCGGGATCGCGCAGCACCGCCTCGAAGCGCTGCATCGCCTCGAGCACGTCGCCCTCGGCGGCGCGGGCGGTCGTCGCGAGCGTCTCGCCGTCGTCGATCGAGATCCAGTGCCAGGCGTGGGTGTGGTCCCACGCGGGGTCCGACCGGATCTCGTCCGGCCGGGTCGCGGCCTCGGCCAGGCTCTCGCCGTCGAGGATCACCGCGATCTGCCGGCGGGCGTGGTTGGAGAGGTGGCGGTCGGCGATCTCCCCGACCACCCGGTGGCCGTTCTGCCCCCAGCCCCAGGCGGCGGCGGGGAGGGTGAGCAGGGCGAGAGCGAGCAGGGCGCGGCGTCTCGAGGGCATCGGCATCCTCCCGGCGAATTGTTCGATCTGTTCGATCCGGGTCGATCTGGATCGATCTGGATCGATCTGGATCGATCTGGATCGATCTGGATCGATCTGGATCATAAGAGCTTACTCTACGGCTGATCGTCCAGCGGGTCGCCCCCGGCGGACGAGCCGCCGCCGAACAGCTCGCCGAGCACCCCGGCGGCGCGCTCGTGGATCAGGCCCCGATCCGCGCGAGGCCGCTCGTGAGAATTCGCACCGCGGAGAAAAGTAGACCCGCCGCCTTCTCCTTGTCCAGGACACTGTGTAGCATCACGACCCCATGCCGCTGAAACGAGGTTCGACGCTCGCCCGCTGCGCCGTCCTCGCCCTCGCCGCCGCGGCGGTCGCCGCCTCCAGCCTCGCAGCCACCCGCTCCGCCGGCCTTCCCGGCAAGTGGGTCGAGGTGCGTAGCCCGCACTTCGTCGTGGTCGGCGACGGCGGGCGGCGTTCGGTGCGCGAGGTCGCCACTCACTTCGAGCAGGTCCGGGCGCTGTTCGTCGAGGCGTTGCCCGGCAGCGCCCCGCCGGACGGCCCGCCGTTGCGGGTCTTCGCGGCGAGCGGCGAACGCACCCTGAAGCGGCTGCTCCCGGAGCATTGGGAGGACCGCAGTCGCGCCCGGCCGGCCGGAGCGTTCCGCCACACCCCGACCGGCAGTCACGTGGCGCTGCGCGCGGACCTCCTCGGAGACGAGAACTACTCGATCGTCTACCACGAGTACTTCCACTTCCTGGTCCGCGGCACGCGCTGGAAACTCCCGGTCTGGCTCGAAGAGGGGCTGGCTTCGTTCTGGGGCAACACGCGGATGACCCCGAAGGTAGCCGAGGTCGGGCGACCCGACGCTCAGGCGCTCGCCTACCTTCGCGGCGTCCGCTTCCTCCCGCTCGCGGAGCTGATGGCCGTGGAACGCTCGTCTCCGCACTACCAGCGCAGCGACAAGACGCGGCTCTTCTACGCCCAGTCCTGGGCGCTGGTCCACTACCTCAACCTAGGCGACCGTTCGGGCCGCCGCCGGGAGCAGCTCGCCGACTACCTGCGCCGCAGCGCCGCCGGCAAACCGCGTGCGCAGGCCGCGCTCGCCTTCGGAGACCTCGCCGAGCTCGAATCCGAGCTGAGGGGCTACACGCGCGATCTCCTCTTCCCCTACGCCAAGCTGGCGCCGCCGGCGCCGCTCGGCGAGGACGGGTTCGCGGTCCGCGATCTGCCGCCGGCCGAGCTCGCCGCATCGGCGGCGCTCTTCCGTCTCGAGTCCGGGCGCACCGAGGGCGTCGAGGAGTGGGTGGCGTTGGCGCTCGCCGGAGCCCCCGACCTCGTCGAAACCCAGGTCGCGGCGGGGGTCTTCCATGCGTTCGAAGGGGAAGACGCCGAGGCCGAGCAGGCCTTCGCCCGCGCGACGCGGCTCCCGGGCGCAACCCCGCTCGCCCACTACGGACTCGCGGTCCTCACGTTCCATCGCGATGCGACGCCCGAGAGCCTCGAGACCGTGGAGCGCCACCTGTCGCAGGCGCTAGTCCTCGAGCCGCGGTTCGCGCCCGCCAAGGCTCGCCTCTCCGAGGTCTACCGGCGCACCGACGGTTGCTCCGACCGCGCCCTCATCCACATCCGCGGCGCCGCCCTCCTCCACCCCGCATACCCGATCTACCGGTTGAAGGAGGCCCAGCTCCTCCTCGAATGCGGCAGGGCCGAGGAGGCGCGGACGGTCGCCCGCAGCGCGGTCGAGGAGGCCGTCGACTCCGAGTCCGTGTCCCAGAACAACGGGGTCTGCTGGCACGGGAGCCTGTGGGGACTGGCCGCCGAGGTGCTCCCGGCGTGCGATCGCGCGGTGGAGTTGAGCCCGGAGGCCTACTCCATTCTCGACAGCCGGGGGGTCGCGCGGGCGATCATCGGCGATCTCGCGGGCGCGGCCGCCGACCTCGGCGCCGCCCTCCGGCACGCGGGTGACCGCTGGGACGAGGAGACCAGGGCCCGGCGGTCCGGCTGGCTCCGGCGGCTCGAGAGCGGCGAGAACCCGTTCGCCGGCGACTGGCTGGCCGAGCTCCGCGACGACCCGGAGGAGGCGGGCCTTGGCTGGTTGCGCTAGGGAGGCTGGGAATCGAGCTGGAGGCGACGGTCGGAATCGAACCGACGAATGAGGGTTTTGCAGACCCTTGCCTTACCACTTGGCTACGTCGCCCAGGAAAACTGTCGCCCCGGGAACTTTCGCCCCGGGATCTCGCCCCGGGGCCGGCAACGAGCAGGGCCGCCCGGGGGAGCGGCCCTGCTGCGAGGGATCGCCCCTGCCGGGGCTGAACTCCTGTCTCGTTCTGGAGCGGGAAACGGGATTCGAACCCGCGACCCCAACCTTGGCAAGGTTGTGCTCTACCACTGAGCTATTCCCGCTCAGGAGCGCCGAGGATACTCAGCGCCCCCTGGACTGTCAAGGCGATCGGAGGCCGTCAGGGGCCGCCGTCCGGGGGTTTTTCGGGCGCCGGACCGCCGTGCCCGAGGCCGCCGGCGGACGCCGGCGACGCACCGGCTCAAAGCGCTTCGAACGCGTCGCGGACGAGGGTGTATTCCCAGCCGCCCGGGCCGGCGTCGAGGGCGAGGACGTCGAAGCGGCAGGGACCGTCGTGGGGGTGGCGGGCGAGCCACAGCGCCGCGGCGCGGGCGAGCCGGCGGCGCTTGGCCGCGCCGACCGCCGCCAGCGCCGGACCGCAGGCGTCGCTGCCGCGCGCCTTGACCTCGACGAAGCAGAGCGTGGCGCCTTCGCGGGCGATCAGGTCGATCTCGCCGGCGCGGGTGACCGCGTTGACCGCCGCGATCTCGAAGCCGTGCCCGGCGAGCCAGCGGGCGGCGTCTGCCTCGGCGGAACGGCCACGGCCGCGCGAGTGGGGCTGGCGCCGGAAGCGGGAGAGGCGGGAGTGCCCGGCGCCCCGGCCGGCCGCGGTCACTAGCGGGTCACCTGCACGCTGCCGCCGACCCACTGGACGCCGACCTGGGGGTTGTTGCGGTCGAACGCCCGCGGTCCGTCGAAGGCGATCGTGCCGTTGCCCGCGGCAACGGCGTCGAAGTGCAGGACGAGCAGGACGCCGTCGCCGGAGGCGCCGCCGACCGCGCCCAGCCGCGTGGCGCCGACCACCAGGTTGCCGGCCGGCGATTCGACCACCTGGACCGCCGTGTCGAAGGCGCCGCCGCCGGCCAGAAACGGGCCCTCGTCGAACTCGACGAAGTCGAGCACGGCGGACGGGAACTCGAGGTCGAACGAGACGCCGTACAGCTCGGTGACGCCGGTCGCCCGGACCTCGAGCGACAGCCGAGTCGCCCCCTGCCCCATCCGAGTCAGCGAGATCGAGTTGGCGCCGCCGGCGCCGGACGGGGCGAAGGTGAGCGTCGGTTGGGGCGTCGGCGGCGGGGCGGTCGGGCCGCCTCCCCCGCCGCCGCCGCAGGCGGGCGCGAGCAGCACGGCGGCGGCGCCGGCCGCCGCGAGCAGCGCGCGGGCCCGGTGTCCGCCGGTCACGCCGGCACCCCCGCGGGTTCGGCCTCGCGCACCAGGCGGCGGACCTGGCGCAGCGCCCGCTCGCGGCGCAGCCCGCTCAGGCGGTCGATGAACAGCACGCCGTCGAGGTGGTCGACCTCGTGGCAGATCGCGCGCGCCAGCCAGTCCTCGGCGTCGAGCGCGAACGGCTCGCCGTCGAGGTCCTGCGCCTCCACCCGGATGCGGCGCGGCCGGACGACCTTGTCGTTGACGCCGGGGATCGACAGGCACCCCTCGACGTCGGCGACGCTGCCGTCGCGCTCGGCGATGCGCGGGTTGACGAAGACGTGGAGCTGGGCGGGATCCTCGCCCACCGAGAGGTCGACCACCATCAATCGCCGCCGCTCGCCGACCTGCGGCGCGGCCAGCCCGACCCCCGGCGCGGCGTGCATGGTCTCGACCATGTCGGCGGCGAGCCGGCGCAGCTCCGGGTCGAAGCGCTCGACCTCGGCACAGCGCTCGCGCAGCACCGGGTCGGGGAGGATGCGGATCGGTAGGACGGCCATCGGGCTCTCGCGGTCTCTCTTCTCTCCGTCTCGTCTGTGCTCTCGGCTCAGCGCTTGGTGCGCAGCCGGCGGACCAGCCCTTCCAGCTCGCGGTCGATGCCGCGCGCGCGGAGCGCGGCGAGCAGGCGGCGCGGGTCGGGATTGCCCGCCAGGACGCGCTCGACGCCGGCGCGGTCGAGGGCGAGCACCAGCCCCGGCTCGGTGACCGTCAGGGTGACCGGCCAGGCCCCGCGCTCGAACAGCGCCGTCTCGCCGAGGATATCGCGCGGTCCGAAGCGGCGCACCTGGGTGCCGTCCGCGGCCGCCTCGAGCTGGGCGCCGACCAGCAGGAACAGGATCGGGCGCTGCTCGTCTTCCCGCGCCAGCACGTCGCCGACCTCGGGGTTCACGAAGTCGAACGCCGAGAACAGCCGGCGCACCTGGTCGGTGGCGAGATCGCCGATCAGGCGGCTGGTCGCCAGGGCGGTCCACCCTCGCTGCAGCGCGAGCACCCGCGAGCTGGTCTCGATCCCGGAGGCGCCACTCTGGCGCACCCCCTCGACCGCCGCCGCCCGCTTGTGCTCGAGCGCCTTGATCTGCTCGAGGGCGGCGATCTTCAGCGGCAGGGCGTCGTCGGCCGGGATCAGCTTGCGGGCGCGCCCGAGCAGGGCGATCCCCTTCTCGTAGAAGCCGTCACGGGCGTACTCGTCGGCGACGTGGAGGTAGTCTTCGACCGCGTCGCCGACCCGCCGCAGGGCGGTGTGGACCTCGGCCAGCTTGAGGTAGGAGTGCAGGTCGTCGGGGTTCTCGCGCAGCCGCGCCTTGAGCCGCTGCTCGGCCTCCTCGTAGCGCTCGAGGACGATCAGGTCCTCGAGCGACTCGGGCTCGGCGCGATCCTCCCGGGTCCCCCCCCGGAACATCCTCTTGAACACCATGACAGACCTCCGGCGAAAGCCGGCGTGAATCGAAGACGGCCCGCGCCCGCGCCCGGGCGGCGCCTCATCCCGCCATCGAAGACAGGGTGCCCCGAGAGGGGACGATGGTGACTTCGCGGGGGGACGCCGCACTGCCTCCGGAGCGCCTGCATTATAGACGGAACCGCCTGGAACCAGGGAATTTCGCGGCTGGTCCGAAAGTTGCCTGAGTCACCTGCGGGAGGTCACCGACGATGAGAAACCACCATGCGCGCCGCGCCCCCACCATTCTGGCCGGGGTGCTGTTCCTGCTCCTGCCCGCGCTCGCCGCGCCGGCCGCCCCGCAGTACGACGAGTACGGCGGCTCCGACCGGTACGGCGACGAGACCGCGGGCTACGACACCGCCTACAGCTACCTGCGGGTGCTCGACGGCTCGGCGACCCTGATCCAGGGCGGCGACTACGGCTCCGACGGCGAGCGCGTGCAGGCCGAGGTCAACCAGCCGGTGCTCGCCGGCGACCGCCTGTGGGTGGCGCCGCGGTCGCGCGCCGAGGTGCTGCTCTCCGACGGCAATCTGCTGCGGCTCGACGGCGAGACCGAGGCGGCGTTCGAGAGCCTCGCCTTTTCGCCCGAGAGCGGCGACCGTGTGACCACCCTGCGCCTGCTGCGCGGCAACGCCCAGCTCGTCGTCACCACCGACTCGCTGGGCGACCAGCTCCCGCGTCTCGACACGCCCAACGCCACGGTCTACCCGCAGGAGTTCGGCGTCTACCGGGTGACCACCGACGGCATCGACTGGACCGAGGTCGTGGTCCGCCGCGGCCGCGCCGAGATCGTCGGCGGGCGCGACGCCCTGACCGTGAACGCCGACCAGCGGGGCCTGGTCGAGGGGCGCGATCGGCCGTGGGCCGAGATCCGCGCCGCCGCCGGCTACGACGGCCTCGAGCGCTGGGCCGCCGACCTCGACCGCGCGGGGCGTTACGACAGCCCCGACATCGGAGAAGACCTCCGCTACGCCGCTGCGCCGCTCGAGCGTTACGGCCGCTGGGTCGACGTCGGCGGAACGCGGGCCTGGTATCCGCGGGTCGACGCCGGCTGGCGTCCCTACTGGCACGGCCGCTGGTCGCACACCCCGGCGGGGCTGATCTGGATCTCCTCCGAGCCGTGGGGCTGGGTGCCCTACCACTACGGCACCTGGGACTACGCGCCCGCCTACGGCTGGGTCTGGTTCCCCGGCCGCCGCTTCGCCCCGGCCTGGGTCTACTGGCACTGGGGCTCGAGCCACGTCGCCTGGGTGCCGGTCGGCTACTACACGCGGCACTACCGCCACCACTACCCCGGCTTCCGCTTCGGGGTCTACGGCTGGGCCGGCGGCGACTCGGGCTTCTTCTCCGACTGGGTGTTCTGCGACCGCCGCTACTTCGGCCTCCGCCACCAGCCGCACCACGTCTTCCGCGGCCACGACTGGGGGCGCCGTCACGGCGGCCACGCGGTGCCTCGCGGCATCCTGACCACCGACACCCGTCGCCTGAACCCCGGGCTGTGGCGCGACGGCGACGACGCGATCCGCGCCCTGCGCACCCGTCCCGGCGTCGGCGGGCGGACGGCGGTGGCCGAGAACCTGCCCGACGTGACGCCGTTCATCGCGCGCCGCGGCGGCGGCGCTCTGCCGGCCGAGGTCGTCAAGCGCGTGGCGGTCACCCGCGGCGACGTCGACCGGGTCGCCGGCACGCCGCTCGCCCCGGGCACCACCGCGCCGCCGCGGAAGGTCGCCGTGGCGCGGCCGGGCGGCGGCCGGATCGAGGCGGACCGCGAGCGCGACGGCGGCGGTTCGCCGCGGCGGGCGGTCGGAGTCACCCGGAGCGCGCCGGAGGTCGGCGGCGCCCGGCCCGGCAGCGCAGACGTCCAGGAGAGGCCGAGCGACCGTTTCGGACCCGCCGGTTCGGACCGCGACTCCGCCCGCCGGGTCGCCGTGCCCCGCGGCGCGCGTCCCCGGGACGACGTCGGCGCGGCCGACACGCCGCGGGGCGAGGTGCCGGGGGCGAGGGCGGTCCGCCCGCGTGCCGACGCGCCGCGGGGCAACGACGACGACCCCGACGGCAACGCCCGGGGCAAGACGCCGAGGACGGTCGTCCAGCCGCCCGCGGACTCGCGGGACGGTGACAGCGGCGGCTCTGCGCGCCGGACGGTCCAGCCGCGGGCGGACTCGCGGACCGACGACCCCGGTGCGGCGCGAGTCGCGGTCCAGCCGCGCGCCGACAAGCCGCGGGAGGACACCGCCCGCGGAGCGGCGCCTCGGGCCGCCCGGCCGCGTGCCGCCGAGCCACCCGAGGACGACGGCGGCAACGACGACGCCCGGAGCGATACCCGTCGATCGGTGCAGCCGCGTGCCGCCAACCCGCGCGACGGCGCCGCCGGCGGAGACGCCCGCACCCGCCGGGCACCTCGCCCGGCGGGTTCGGCGGCCGGTCTCCGCGCCGACCGGCCCGACACCGGGCGCGACGCGCCGGCCCTCCGCCAGACGGCCCGCCGCGCCCAGGCGCCCACCGCCCGCCCATCCGCTCCCCGCAGCGCTCCGGGCAACGCACCCTCGGCCGATCGACCGGCCCGCCGCGCCCCGGCGCCGAGCGCCGGCCGGTCCGCGCCACGCAGCGCTCCGACCGCCCGCCAGTCCGCGCCACGCCAGGCTCCGACCGCCCGTGGATCCGCCCCGCCGCCGCGCAGGGCTCCGAGCGCGAGCCAATCCGCTCCCCGCCGAGCGCCGGGCGCCAGCCAGCCGGCACCCCGCCAGTCCGCACCACGCGCCAGCGCCCCGGGGAGCGGCGATCGCCGGCCGCGCGCGAACGCCGGGGAATCGCGGGGCGGCGGCCGCAGCAGCGGCAACGCCCGTGGGGACCGGGGCGGCTCGGGCGGAGCGGCTCGCCCGCGCGGCGATCGCGACCGCGGCTGAGCCGGCCGCGAGCGGCCTCCCGCGCAGCGGGGGTTACGGCTCCGTCTCCGAGCGCCCGCACCGCCGGTTCGGGCGCTTCCCGGCCCGAGGCGCATACAATCGGCGGCGCCGATGCGCGCCGATCTCTTCTTCCTGGTCCTGTTCGTCCTCTACTGTCTCGAGGCGGGGCTGTTCCTGGTGCTCGCGCCGTGGAACGGTGGCTGGGACCGGCTCGCCTTCCACATGCCGGTCGAGGCGCTGCGCGAGCTGCTGCTCACTACCGGCTTCCGCGGCGCCGTGACCGGCTTCGGCCTGGTCCACCTGGTGTGGGGACTGCACGACCTGCGCGAGCTGCTCGCCGGCCGCCGCCGCCAGCGCGAGCGGCTGCGTTCGGTGCCCGCCGAGGCGCCGCCCGCGGTGGAGCCGCCCGCCCGCGCCCGGCTGCGCGACGCCGGCTGACCCGCCCGACGACCACGGTTCCGACGTGACCTCCGGCCCGCCGCCGCGCCGCACGCCGCGCCTGCTCGCGATCAGCGACCGCCACGCCCTCGCCGCCGGCCCCGCCGTGCACGCCGGTGCGCCCACGGTGGGCAGCGAGGCGATCGAGCACGGCGGCAGGAACGCCGACCCGGCCGCCGTGCTTGAGCCATGGCTGCTTCGGCTGGCGGCCGCGGGGGTCGATGCGGTCCAGCTCCGAGAGAAGGACCTCGACGACGCAGATCTCTACGCCCTCGCCCGCCGCGCCCGCGCGCTGCTGCCGCCCTCGATCGCGCTGCTGATCAACGGCCGCCCCGACGTCGCGCTCGCCGCCGCCGCCGACGGGGTCCACCTGGCGGCGGCGGGGCTACCCGCCGAGGCGGTGCGGCGGCGCTGGGGCGGCCGGCTGACGATCGGTGTTTCGACCCACGTGCCCGAGGAGGTCGAGGCGGCCCGCCGCGCCGGCGCCGACTACGTGGTCTTCGGCCCGGTCTACCCCACGCCGTCGAAGGCCCGCTGCGGGCCCCCCGCCGGCCTCGACGGCCTGCGCCGGGCGGCGGCGGCCGGGCTCCCCGTGCTCGCCCTCGGCGGAGTCGGCGCCGACCGCCTCGCCGAGCTGGCCGCGGCCGGCGCTTCCGGTGCCGCGGGCATTCGCTGTTTCCTCTACAGCGGCTCGAGCGAGGCGATGGTGCGCGCCGCGGCGCGGGCCTGGGGCTCCGTTGCGACCTGAGGTCGGCGCTGCCGCCCGCCGCGGCGACGGCCGGAGGGTCCGCTATCATCGCCGCGCCGTGGAGAGCGCCGTCCCCGCCACCCCGCCCGCCGCCGAAGCCGCCGCCGGTGCCGCCGAGGGCGCGGTGCGGGTCCGGCTCGCAGAGCGGCTGGCCGGCAAGGCGCCCTACCTGCTGGTCGCGCTGGCGGTGCTCGCACTCGACCAGTGGACCAAGTGGCTGGTTGAGCTGCACCTGCCGCTGTCGGCGGTCGAGCCGGTGTTCCCCGGCTTCAACCTCACCCACGTCCGCAACACCGGCGTCGCCTTCGGCCTGTTCGCCGAGCCGGGCGGCACGTCGTGGCCGCTGGCGCTGCTCGGGTTGGCTGCACTCGGTGCGGTCGGCGCCTACTTCGTTCTCACGCCGCGCAGCCATCGGCTCCTGCAGACCGCTCTGGGGCTGATCCTCGGCGGCGCGGTCGGCAACCTCCTCGACCGTCTGGCGAGCGGCGCGGTGACCGATTTCATCGACCTCTACGCCGGCGACTTCCACTGGTACTTCTTCAACGTCGCGGACTCGGCGATCACGGTCGGCATCGTGCTGATGGCGTACGAGTCGCTGCGGCCTCACCGCCATGCCGAGGAGGGAGGGGCCGAGGCCACCGGAGGCGGGGACCTCGCCGTTCGGGGTCCTGTCTAGAAGGGGCCCTGCCCTTGGCTGGTGACGTTTCTGCCTCCACAGTCCCGCCCGGGAGAGCGTCGGCCTGGGATGTGACCGCAGAGGAGGCCGGCGAGCGTCTCGACCGCCACGTCGCCCGCCGTCTCGACGCGCCGCGCAACCAGGTGCAGGGCTGGATCGAGGCGGGCCGGGTGCGCGTCGACGGCGCCCCGCGCCGGCCGTCGCACGCCCTGCGCGCCGGCGACCGGGTCGAGTGCGAGCCGCCCCCACCCGCGGTCGAGGACCGGGTGGCGCCCGAGCCGGGCGAGTTGGCGGTGCTGCACGAGGATCCGTGGCTGGCGGTGATCGACAAGCCGGCCGGGCTGGTTGTCCATCCCGGCGCCGGGGTCGCCGCCGGCACTCTCGCGCACCGCCTCCTCCACCGCTACCCGGAGATGGCCGGCGTCGGCGGCCCCGGCCGGCCGGGGATCGTCCACCGGCTCGACCGCGACACCAGCGGCGTGATGGTCGCCGCCCGCACCGCCGAGACCTACCGCTCGCTGACCCGCGCGTTCGCCGCCCGGAAGGTCGACAAGCGTTACCTCGCGCTGGTGTACGGCACGCCGCCCGCGGCCGGCACCGTCGACTCGCCGATCGGCCGCCACCCCGCCCGCCGCCGCGAGATGGCGGTCCGCCGCCGCGGCGGCCGCCCCGCGGAGACCCGCTTCCGCACCCTCGCCTCCGCCGGCCCGGTGTCGCTCGTCGAGCTCGACCTGCGCACCGGCCGCACCCACCAGATCCGCGTCCATCTCAAGACCCTCGGCCACCCCCTGGTCGGCGACCCGGTCTACGGCGAGCGCCGCTGGAAGGGCGTCCACGGCCCCGCGCGCCGCCCCCTGGAGGCTTTTCCCCGCCCCGCCCTCCACGCCTGGCGCCTCGCCTTCCCCCACCCCGCCGACGGCGCCCGCTCGGCTCACGAGGCGCCGGTGCCGGCGGATCTGGCGAGGCTGTGGCGGGAGATCGCAGGAGGCGAGCTGCCGGCGCTTCCGGCGCTGCCGGGATGGGAGAGCGGCGGCTGGTAGCGAGCTGTGTTCGATGAGCCGGCGCCGCCGTCCCGCGAGCCGCCGGGAGATCCGGCTCGTCGCCGGTAGAATCCACCTCCCGTGCACCGATCTCCATCCCCACCCGAGGAGGACCGCTCATGCGCATCGCGATCGGCTCCGACCACGCCGGCTACCGGTACAAGGAGGAGATCGAGCGGTGGCTCGGGGAGCGGGGCCACGTGGTCGAGGACTTCGGGACCGACTCGACCGAGTCGGTCGATTACCCGGTGTTCTGCAGGCCGGTCGCCGAGGCGGTCGCGGCGGGGCGGGCGGAGCGGGGGATCGTGCTCGGCGGGTCGGGGAACGGCGAGGCGATGGTGGCCAACCGGGTACGCGGCGTGCGCTGCGCGCTGGCGTGGAACGAGGACTCGGCCCGTCTCGGCCGCGCGCACAACGACGCCAACTGCCTGTCGCTCGGGGAGCGGATGATACCGCTCGAGATCGCTCTCGAGGCGGTGAGGCTGTTCCTCGAGACGCCGTTCGAGGGCGGCCGGCACGTGCGGCGGGTGCGGATGATCGACGACCCGGCGGCCGGCGCGTGACCTCCAAGCAACCCCCTCGGAAGGCGGCCGGCGCGGTGCGGGATCCGGCCTCCGCGCCGCGAGCGTCCGCCGCAGCGGCGGGCGCCGGGCCGATCGCCTCGGGGGTTGACCCACGGGAGACCCGCGCTGCGCTCGCCTCGGCGCTCGGCCCGAATCGCCTGCGCGAGCAGGTTCGACTTGCGCCGCTGACCACCTTCCGGATCGGCGGCCCGGCCGACTTCTTCGTCACTGCCGAGACCGCGGACGAGCTGACCACCGCGATCGCCGTCGCTCGCATCGTCGGCGTGCCGTGGTTCCTGCTCGGCACCGGCGCCAACATCCTGGTCGGCGACTTCGGCTTCCGCGGCCTGGTGATCCACAACCGCGCGCGGCGGATCGCCGTCGATGCGGCGGCCGGGCGTATCGAGGCCGAGAGCGGCGCGATCGTCTGGCCCGACCTGATCGGCGCCGCGATCACCGCCGGCCTCTCCGGCCTCGAGCACTACGCCGGCATCCCGTCGAGCGTCGGCGGCGCGCTGTGGCAGAACCTCCACTTCCTCGCCCCGGCGCCGGCGCGCGAGCGGACGATGTTCGTCGAGGAAGTGCTCGACGGGGCGGAGATCTACACCGAGGAGGGCATGCGGCGGCGGGTCGGGGTCGACTGGTTCGAGTTCGGCTACGACACCTCGGTGCTCCACCACCGGCGCGACGTCGTCCTCGGCGCCACCTTCCGCCTCACCCCCGGCGATCCCGCCGCGATGCGCCGGATCGTGGCCGAGAACCTCGCCTGGCGCGTCGAGCGCCACCCGCCGCTCGACACCGAACCGAGCGTCGGCTCGATCTTCCAGAAGATCGAGGACATCGGCGCCGGCCGCCTGATCGACGAGGCCGGCCTCAAGGGCCTCCGCATCGGCGGCGCCGAGATCACCCGCCGCCACGCCAACATCGTCGTCAACCGCGGCGGCGCCACCGCCGCCGACGTCCGCGCGCTGATCGCCCGTGCCCAGGAGGAGGTCGAGCGCCGCACCGGCTACCGGCTGGTGCCGGAGATCTCTTTCGTCGGGGAGTTCTAGCTCTAGCCACGCGACGAGGCTAGAAGCCGTCGGCGAACTGGGCCCGCATCGCCTGTTGGAGCGCTTCCTCGGCCATCGTCCGTAGGTAACCGGCCTGCATCGCCGCGGCGCTATCCTCGAGCGGCAACATGTACTCGAGCGTCTGGGCAGCCGTCTGCTGGGCGCGCTCCGCCACGGGCCTGAAATCGCGTTCGAAGTCCTCGCAGGACGCTTCGATGTCACCGCCGGCCGTCAGGGCGTTGCCCAAGCGCCGGGCACCGACGAGCGCGGCGGCTGCGCCGCGGGCCGCCACCGGCGAAAGGCACCACGCGGCATCGCCGATGATCGTCGTCCGACCGTTGGACCAGCGGTCGGCGCGAATCTGGACGGCCTCGCCGCAGTAGCAACGCCGCGGGTCGATGCGCTCGATGATCTCCGGGATGATCCAGCCGAAACCGGAGAACTGCCGCGTCAGGTAGTGACGCGCCTCGTCCGGGGCCGGGACGGGCTCGTTCGAGTCGCGGACCCAGAACAGACCGGTCCACTCGCTCTCGGAGACCATCGTCAGCGTCGCAGCTCGGCCTCCCGGACCGTTGACAGTGTATGCCCCCTCGGTGTCGGGAAACCGCGCGTCGAGGCTTACCGCGACGTAATGGACGCCGAGCGATCGGCTCACCGCGTCCGGGCAAACGATCTCGCGCACCGCGGAGTGAATGCCGTCGGCGCCGATCGCGAGGCTGAAGGGCTCCTCGGAGCCGCCGAGCCGCGCGAGCACGCCGTCCGGCGTATCGACGATCTCGCGAACCGGGGTGCTCAGTCGCAGATCGACCGAGGGTGCCGTCGCGCCGGCGAGGGCGTCCTGAAGCGCCGAGCGGCGAATGAAGAGCCCCGACCCCGGTGAATTGAACTCCGCGATGTCGAGCTTCCGAACCAGCGTGCCGTCGCGCTCCAGCACGCGGTTCTCCGTCACCGGGAGCCGCTGCTCCTCGAGCACGTCGCGCAGACCCATCTCGTCGAGCACGCGCAGGCACTGACCGACCAGGTTCATGCCATAGCCGCGCGCGTCCAGCCGCGACGCCTTCTCCGCCACGACGACCTCGACGCCCACCCGCGCGAGCCAGTAGGCCACGGACAGACCGGCGATGCCGGCGCCCGCCACGAGGACTCTCAATGAACCTCCGGCATCGCGCCGACCGGTCCCCGCGGAGAACGTCCGGCGAGCTGCGGCATCACGTCGGAGATGAACAATCGCAGCGTGCGTTCGGCTTGATCGCGCGGCATGGCGCCGAAGTCAATTTGCCAGAGGATCGCATCGAGCGGCAACCGCTCGGCCAGTGCGTGAATCGCATCGACGACCCGTGGCGGCGAGCCGACGACGACCGAGCCGATCCGTCGCATCTCGTCGGGCGTGGCGGCCCGGATCGCGTGGGACAGCCCGGTGTACCCGGGGTAGTCGCGCGACCGCGCCGAGTTCCAGGAGTCGGCGGCGTCGGCCCATACCTGGTGGTAGCGTCGCAGGAACTCGTCGCCCTCGGCAATCGCGACGGCGTCGGTGGGCGCGATGTAGAGCGGGAGGCTGATCGCTACCCGCGGTCGCAGCGCCGGTCGGCCGACCGGCGGTCGGAAGCTCTCCAGATAGATCGATACGTGGTCGACCTGCTGCTCGGGCGCCGAAAGCGGTGAGGTGATCAGGAGGCCGAACCCGCGCTCGCCGATTGACGCGAAGCTGCCG
>Ga0299906_10001686_pt1 | contig 18744 bp, 15 predicted proteins | sample RVTome_14_FD_200259 | JGI IMG/M metagenome (GOLD analysis project Ga0299906, IMG submission 200259) | Soil microbial communities from uranium-contaminated site in the Upper Colorado River Basin, Wyoming, United States - RVT145D125 (version 2) ...
TCGTCGACGGCTTCGACGCCAACCGGGAGCGGGTCACCGGCGGCGAGCTGGGGCGCTACCGGATCGTCCACTTCGCGACCCACGGCGTCCTCGACGCCAGCCACCCGGAGCTCTCGGGCATCGTCCTTTCGGGGATCGACGAGCGCGGCGAGCCGCGTCCGGGTTTTCTGCGCTTTCACGAGATCTTCAACCTCGACTTGCCCGCCGAGCTGGTGGTGCTGAGCGCGTGCCGCACCGCCCTGGGGCCGCAGATCCGCGGCGAGGGGTTGATCGGCCTGACCCGGGCCTTCTTCGCGGCGGGCGCTCCGCGCGTCGTGGTCAGCCTGTGGAACGTCGAGGACGAGGCCACCGCCGGGCTGATCGAGCGCTTCTACCGGGGCTTGTTGCGCGAAGGTCTCAGCCCCGCGGCGGCGCTGCGCGTGGCGCAGTTGGCGGCGTGGCGCGAGGAGCCGTGGCGTCCGTATCACTGGGCCGGCTTCGTGCTGCAGGGAGAATGGCGGGCCGTCGACACCGGGGCGCCGAAGAGCGTCTCCGCCTTCTGAACAAACGGCGGCCTACCGTGTCTGTAGATGCGAGGGCGCCGCCGAGGCTCGAGGCCGAGAGCCGGGGCTCTCAGGAACGATCATCACAAAAGGAGGAGAACATGACGTCTCAAGAACGTGGTGCGGTCAGGCTTCTTCCGGGTTTCCTCTCGGGACCCGGGATCTTCGCGTCGGACGACGGCGGCGGATCGGGCAGCTCGGGCGACACGGGGAAGGTCGACAAAGACATTCCCATGGACGACGACGAGGACGAGGAGTAACGCGTCCGCCGATCGGTCGTTGCCCGACTGATGCGAAGTGAGTCGGGCCGTCAGGGTTTAGACCACGCCGGGCGGTGGGCTGACCGCCCGGCATCACGTCGCCCCGATTCAACTGTTCCGGGCGCTTCGCGCCGCCGCTGAGGATCCTGGTGGTGACGTCCAATCCTTCGGCCAGCTCCGCGCTCAACCTGGAAAAGGAACGCCGCCTCATTGAGGTCGCCTGGCAAGTCCTCGGCCGGACGACCTGCTTAAGGGAGTCAAGGCCGAGCAGCGGCTCAGGACAACGTCTTCGGCCGCCGATTGTATCCGCGCTCGTCGTAGGGCTCGAGCTTCTCGAGCCAGAGCTCTTCGAGCGCCTGGAGGTCCTCCCCGGGATCCCAACTCGGCGAGTCGGGCGGCGGCTCGAGCTCTTCCAGGACCTCGAGCTCGAAGGCGTCGGCGCCAAGTTCGTTCCAGTCGCGTTGCAGTCGCGAATTCTGCAAGTACGTCGCGGTCTTGAGCTGCATCCGGATCTTGTTGAACACCGCGGGGAGATTGACGCTCGACGACACGAGCGACTTCCCGTTCTCCTTGTTGAGGATCCGGAAGACTCCCATCGGACGCCGGGTTTCCTTGTACCGACGCTTCAGCTCTTTCTTGTCGACCATGATTCAGCCCAGCACGCTCTTGACGGTCAAGCTGAGCTGCGGCAGCAGCGCGGGCGTCAGCACGGCGTCCGGGTCCGTCAGCCGTTCGACCTCGGCATAGCCTGACGCGGAGGGCCGGCGGTAGACCTCGACCGCGGCGCCCCCGACGTCCGCGATCCAGACCTCGGGGATCCCACAGCGGGCATAGACCGGGACCTTGACGCCCCGGTCGTAGGCCAGGGAAGTGTCCGCGACCTCGATCAGGAGCAGGACGTCCTCGGGTTGCGGATGGCGGTGGGCATAGTAGTCAGGGCTCGGTTTGAGGACCGTGACGTCGGGCTGCGGCTGCGAGAGGTCGCTGAGGTGGACGGGATTCTGGGCGTCGATCAGGGCTTCGTCCTCGCCGATCAGCCGCGTCAGGCGATTGATCAGGCCGCGGACGAGGGCTGCGTGCCTGAGTCCTATCGGGCTCATCTCGATGATCTCCCCCTCGATCAGCTCGAGGCGAGCGTCCTCGCGGAAGATGCCTGCCTCGCCCATCTGAGCGAACTCCGCGGCGGTGAAGAGGTGCTTTGATGGAACGGCCGTCACGGGGTCGACTCCTCGATAGACGAATCTATCACGCTGCGCTCCAAGATGCAGATGATGGCAAACTAGGCATCGCGAGGTCCGGCTTCCACGAGGACCTGGAAAGCGCGATGGCCCACGCCTCCTACTCTTATCCCAGCCACCTGGTGCCGCTCATCGACCTGGCGCTCGTCCTCGCCGCGGCGCTCCTGATGGCGGCCGCTCCGCGGTGGTCGGCGCGCCTGGCGGCGGCGGCGTGGCGCGTCCCGAGGCGGCTCGGCAGGAGGCCCGGCAGAGCGCTGGCGATCCTCGCCGTCCTGGGGACGGTGGCCAACGGCGCCGTCTTCCTCCTCCAGGGAGCGCCGGTGCCCGCCGCGACCGACGAGCTCTCCTACCTCCTCGCCGCCGACACCTTCGCCGCGGGGCGCCTGACCAATCCGTACCATCCCAAGTGGCGGCATTTTCATCCCCATCCCCTCTGGTGGCCGGTGTGCGCCTCGAAGTATCCGCCGGCCCAAGGGCTCTACCTGGCTCTGGGCCAGGTCCTGACCGGTTCGCCGGCCGTCGCCGTGTGCCTGGGTGCGCCGCTGCTGGCCGCCGCGGTCGGATGGGCGCTGTTCGGCTGGTTGCGACCGAAGTGGGCCGTCCTCGGGGGCTTTCTGGTCCTGGTCCGCCTCGGGGTCGGAAGCTACTGGAACCAGAGCTACTGGGGCGGCACGGTGGCGGCCGTGGGCGGCGCCTTGCTCTTCGGAGCGTTGCCGCGCTTCCTGGACCGGCCGCGACCCGGCATGGGCCTGGTCATGGCCGCGGGCGTCGTCGTCCTCGCCAACAGCCGTCCCTACGAGGGGCTGCTCGTCTCCCTGCCGACCCTTGCCGTGCTCGCCGTGCGCGGTTTGCGCGAGGCCCGGACCCGCCGCGCTCTCCTTCCCGGAGCGCTCGTCCTCGCGCTCGCCGGCGGCGCCATGGCGTTCTACAACAAGCGCGTCACCGGCGATCCGCTGCTGCTGCCGCACCGCGCCTACGCCAACGCCTACAACCACGAGCCGGAGCTCGTCTTCGTCCCTTACTCGCCTCCCAAGCACGCGTATCAGAAACTGCCGCCGCGCAGCTCGGCGGCGTCGCGGCCGGCCGGAGAGCGTCCCTCCTGGCTCGCCCGGAGCCTGCGACAGGGCATCCACCGGCTGGGACGAATGCTCTATTTCGTCCTCGGTTGCGCGCTGGCCTTCGCCCCCTTGTTCGCCCGCTACAGAGGACGGCCGAGACACGTGCTGCTCGCCGTCTCCTGCGCACTGGTCGCCGCCGGCGACATGGTGACCCGGGCGTGGTTTCCGCATTACTCGGCACCGCTCACCGTGCCGCTCCTGGTGCTGGCGCTCCTCGGCCTGCGGCTCCTCGCCGCCTGGCGCCGCGGCGGACGTCGGCCCTGGCGGGCGGCGCCGTGGGCCGTCGCCGCCATTTTCCTGACGCTATTTGCCGTCGAGCTCCCGGCCCACCGCTCGGACGCCGACGCCTGGAACGTCGTGCGCCAACGCCTCGAAGAGGAGCTCCGGGCCCTGCCGGGAAAGCACCTGGTCATCGTCGATCCCCCCGGCGACTGGCCCTCCTCCGCCGCCGCCGTCGACGCCGCGCCCGTAGTCTGGGCGCGTCCGGTCGACGAGGCCTCGGACCGTCGCCTGCTCGAGTACTACCGGGACCGTTCGATCTGGTGGCTCGACCTGACCCGCAACGGCATGCCGGTGCTGGTTCCCTACTCGGGGGTGGGGGGCGAGGTCCCGTGAGCCCCCTATTCCCGAACCGATTCTATGGTAAGAAGAGCTCGCTCGATCTTTCCGGGCGTGAGATGGACTGCTTCTGCCAGCAGCTCTTGTGTCGAATATCTCCTCGAGACGTAGCGAGAACAGGTCTGGCAGAGAAGCAGCGGGCGCTTCGAACTACAGTGATCGCACGCGATGCCTTGGCAGTCCAATGCATATCACCGAGAATCAACTACCGCGCGGCTCGACTTGCACCAGCCGAATTCAAGTTAATCGACGATCTCAAGTTGAACGATCTCGCTCCACGGATAACGAGCTTCCTTCGCCATGCCGTCGAGAACGCCAGCCTTGGCTTGCTCGAACAAGTCGGGGGTCAACGCCAGCAAGTGGACCGATGCTCGAGGCAGACGTCTGCCTCGCCAGAATCCGTCCTTGTCGGTGGCGCCGTTCCTACTCTCGGTCAGCCAACCAAGAGCAAAGCCGCTGACTCGCTGGCCCTTCCACCACAGCACCAAGTACGCGCTTGGGACAGGGTTCCTGGCGGAGTCGTGGACGAAGACGCCGAGTGTCTCCGGCGCAGGCTCGGGTAAGAGCCAGGTCGTCTCCTCCCCCGAAGTCGCCCGCCATAGACGAAAGTCGCTTGCGGCGAGAGGATGCCGCGCCAGCAAAAAGAACCCATCGAACCGCCGCGGAATCTCGATCCGGCCCTGGGCATCGGCTTGCCCGACCCAGCCGGGCACGCCCTCAGAGAGAGATGCTTGCGCGATCATCTCGGCCTTGCCGGCAGGCTCGCCGGAGAACAGCACAAGTCGCACCCGGTCCCTCTCACCGACGGGCGTCAGCGCCACTTCGAGCTCCCGGTCGTCGCCTTCCTCGATGGCGAAAGGCTCGCCCTCGTATGCAACGTAACCCTCAGCGGCGACGGAGATTCCGAGCGTGCCCTGCCGCAGATGATTCAGCTCGATCCACCCCTCCGAATCGGTCGTGAGCCGCTGGTTTGACTCCTGACCGTCCGCCCTCTCGTTCCCGTAAGCTACGGAAGCGCCGTCAATGCCCTCTCCGGTCGCGGCGGAAACGACTCGTAAGCGCAATGAAATGTCCCCTACCGCGAAGTCATGCTCGAACGTGGCTCGGTTCGGTACGGCAAGATGCTCCAACAAGGGCGATCCCGTGACGCCCGCGAGCTGCACGGAGACGAGGTACGATCCCGGACGAAACAATGCCGTGTTGAAGCGGCCATACTCGTCCGTCTCGACCCGCAACTTCCCTGCCGTCAAGTTGACGTAGAGCTCCAGTAATGCCACGGCTACGCTCTCGCCGTGATAGACCGTGCCGGAGAAGTCGATGGGGCTCGGGTTGAAAGTGACCGAGGCATCGATTCCGTCCGTCAGATCGACGCGCTCTCGAAACTTCCAGGGTGGGGATTCCAGTATTACCGTGACGATGCCCAACGGCATCGCCTCGAGGGTGATCTCGAATTCATCGGCGTCGATCTCGACCCGACGAAGCAATTCTCGCTTCGAGAGCTCTTCCACGGTCAACGCGAGCTCCGTTTGGCGTAGCTCGGCCGGGAGATCCAGGTACACTGTCAATACCGGCAGGGATTGAAGCTCGGCAGCCAGGTGTTGCACCGCTCCGGCTCGCAGCACGACATCTTGCGGCGGCAGGTAGACCGAGCTCGACTTGACCTCGAGTCTCGCGTTCGTTCCAGGCACGTCGTACCAGAGCGCATACAGCCGCTCGGTGGCACGGATCACGACGTCGGGGCCGTGGCTCTCCCCGGAGAGTGTGCTCAAGCTGAGCTCAACGTCGTATTGATCGAGGGCTGTCAGGGGTCGTGGGCGCTTCAGCTCTACGAACACGCTGGTCAGCTCCGGTCTTCCGGGGACGGCCATGACCTCGGCGCCTGCGCGTGCCGTGACCGGACGCGCCGCGGCAACATACTCGTCAGCGTCGAGATCGTAGAGGAGCGCCAGCACCGGTCCTTCCGGCATCAGTGCTCCCGTGTACGCGTCGCGGCCAAAGATCCGACGGTGCATCTCATGGGCCGGCTTGCCGTCTCGATTGTGACTATCGAGATGAAGTAGCTCAAGTGCCGTTCGGTCATGGATCTCGACGTCAGACGACAGTCTGACCAGGCCGGCGGGCGCCGTCGCCAACCTGACCACCATCGGCTCTCGTCCTGCTGAGCCTTCTGGACGGTGGAGAATGACGGGGGCCTCGCCCATCAGATCGGGACCCTCGAGCCAAACCCTGAGGTCTCCGGCGGGTATAGGCGTCCGGATACCGCAAAACGCCCTGTTCTCGTTCCCGGATTCGTCGATCCAGTGAGCGTCGCAGCTATCGAGCTTGACGCTGCCGTCACGGGGCAGGAAAGTCACCTCCCCGGCATGTGCGGGTAAGATTCGCGAAGAGGCGGCCAGCGCCAAGAAGGCCAGGACAAGCCCTACTCGCTTCAGTTCCATCCGTCCGCTCATGCGGCTATGGAGCAGACACCCGCGCGACGGGGAAGAGTCGGGCATGACAGCCCCGATCCTCGGCAGCCTACTTCGACGCCGCCTTGCTCTTGACCGACCTGGCGCCGCCGTCGACCCACTTCGCGAACGCCTGCTGCGCCTCCTGGCGGCCGGCGTCCCGGCGCCCGGCGTCCGCGCCCTCGACTTGCAACGCCAGCTCCTGGCCGGTGCGGCTCAGGAAGTAGCGCAGGATCGCGATCCGCTCGCCGGCCTGTTCGGGCACGTACTGAAACGGCAGGGCGGCGAAGTCCTCGAGCGCGGCGAGCTGCTCCTGGCCCTTGTCGCGGCAATCGATGAGGTCCTCGGCGTCGGCGATGAAGTCGCGGATGCGCTCCTCGCGGGCTTCGCCGGCCTCGGCGTCGAGGACGTCTCGGTAGAGCGAGACGTCGGCGGCGGCGCGGTCGCGGGCGTCCTTGCCGTAGAGGCGGTCGACGCGCGCCAGCGCCTTGTCGCGGCCCAGGACCTCGCTGGCGTAGAGGAAGGAGACGTCGCGGGCGTAGCGCACGGCGCACTCGGGGTAGTAGCCCAGCCTCGGGTCTCGCTTGCCGAGCACCGCCTGGCCCACCCAGTCCTCGAAGCCGACGGCGCTCCACGGCGTGCCCTTGCCGCCGTCGTCGCGCACGTAGTCCTCGATCTCGCCGACGTCGAGGAGCCCGGCGGCCAGCACCATGGTCGTGTTGGCCCCGAGCAGGGTGACCACCTGGGGGTAGTTGACGAGGAAGAGCCGCAGGGGCTCGGCGTCCTCGATCAGCGACCTCAGGACCTTGCCGAAGCGCACCGGGCGCTCGGCGATCGCGGCGAGGAACTTCTTCGGCGGGTTGTCGACGATCTTCCGGGCGCGGCGGCGCAGGGTGGCGCTCACCGGCAGCGCCGGCAGCAGCTCGTCCATCTCGTCGTGGGCGGCGATGAGGCGCAGCTCCTCGAGCCCTTCGCGCATGCCGCGCAGCAGGCGGCGGGCGTCGCCGAGGGTGAAGCGGCCGGCGGCCTCGGCGATGGCCACGAAGTCGCGCGCCACGGCGTTGCCGGTCGTCGACGACACCGCCATCAGGGCGTCGCGCAGCTCGCCGCGGTCGAGCTTGCTCGACGCCGAGCCCAGGTCGAGCAGGCCGTTGACCGCCTGCACCGTGGCGCCCATGGTCATGCGGCCGGCGCCGGTGGCGGCGGCGGCCGACGCCGTGTCCATGCCCATCGTCAGCGGCAGCATGGCGATCCTGCCGAACGGGCCGACCACCGTGTCCGCCGTCAGCTCCGCCCAGGTGTAGCCCGGAGGACACTCCTTGCTCACCCACCGCTCGCCGGTGAGCGGGTTCCTGGGCGCCGCCGACGCTCCGCCCGTCATCTCGACGCAACGCGCCGTCAGCATCGACGCCTCCTCGGCCGCGGCCGCCGCCTGGGCGTCGACCTTCTCGGCCAGCTTGCGCGCCGCCCCGGCGCCGGGCACCACGCCCTCGAAGGCTTCGGCGGTGAGCCGGGCGGTCTTGGCGCCCGCCTGCACGCCGAGCTGGAAGGTGCGCGCCGCCAGGTTCGACGACGCCAGCACCGAGCCGGCGCCGAGCCGGCCCGCTTGCCGGATCTGCGCCAGGCCGCCGCCGACCACGCCCTGGCCGGCCACCAGGTCGTCCAAGGTCAGAAAGCTCGAAGCCAGCTTTCCGCCGACGTCCGCGATGTCTGAGAACAGGCTCATGATCCGTCTCCCTTATTCCGGAAAGGGCAGGGTGTCGTCGATGTTCTTGGGCTTGGTGTTGACGTTCGAGGTGGTGCCGCCGTCGACGTGGATGCCCACGTAGGGCGCCGCCGCCGCGGTCGAGATCTGCACCGAGACCTGGTGCAGGTCGTCGTCCTTCGACCAGGTGCCGAAGCCGCCGAAAGTGATCGTGTCGGCCTCGCCGTCGCGGGCCTCGGAGCCGCGCGAGTTGGTGGCCCGCACCCAGGAGAGCCGCGTCAGCTTGAAGGTGCCCTTGTCCTTCTCGTTGGCGTACTCGAAGAAGGCTTCGTCGGCCTTCTCCGGATCGCTCGCGATCGAGTAGCGGTACTGGAACTCCTGGCCGATCGACGAGGTCATCTTGATCCACGCCTTGTTGGCGCCGCTGGTGAACGTGTTCTTGGCGGCGCCGTTGCCCGCGCTCTCCATGGCCACGAAGCGCAGGAAGGGATCCAGACGCGACTCCCGGAACACCACGTAGGGCGGGTTGCCGTCCTCCGACGGCGAGGGGAAGCGGAAGCCCTGCGGGTAGGGGATGTAGACCTCGCCGTTGAAGCCGAAGATCGTCTCGCCCTGGGGACCGCGGTCGAAGCGCGCCGGACCCTGGTAGAGGAAGGAGTCGCCCGGCGTGCACGGCTCGATCGCGCTGAGGTTGACGAAGAGCTGCTGCACCACGAATGAACGATACAGCAATTCGTCGAGCACGTGGCCGGTCTTGAGGTTGACGGCGCATATCGGGAGGTTGAGCGGATCCATGGACGAGGACAGCTTCTTCTGGTTGTAGGTGACGCCCGAGGGGAAGATGAGCTGCTCGTTGAAGCCGATCATGCCGCGCGAGGTGCCCGGCGGCAGGTAGGGCAGCGGCACCGGGTCCTTCGACAGCAGGCCGCCCGGCGGCAGGAAGCTGATGAGGACCGGCACCGAGTCGCCGAAGCGCGGGCCGAACTGCACGCGCAGGCGTCCGAGCAGGTGCGAGCGTCCGGTGCCCTCGCCTTCGAGCTCCTCGATGTTGAGGCCGAAGACGTCGCCGAAGTTCGTGCTGTATACGAACGGCGTGTATTCCTTCACGGTGTTGACCGGGATCTCCGGCCGCTCGTCCTCGGCGAGCTCGCTGCCCAGGCTCTCCTTGGTGGTGAGGTGGATGTGGGGGTGCAGCGAGGTGCCGCGGGCCACGATCGAGGCGCACTTGAGGTCCGGGGTGCCGAAGGGCAGCGGGAAGCGCGTGTCGTGGCCGCCGTCGCCCTTGCCCAGGGGCAGGAAGAGGTTGCCGGCCAGCGTCACGTCGAGCCGGCCGTCCTCCCGCGGCTCGAAGCGGATCCACGACGAGCCGGTGTTGGGCGGGCCGGGAAAGATCAGCGGCACCGCCGGCGGGAGCTGCGGGTTGACGCCCAGGAGCGTCATCGTCGGCGTGTTGCGGAAGAAGACCGCGTAGCGGAAGTCGGTGACGATGCCGGTGTCGAGGTCGAGCTCGCCGGAGGAGACGATGCCCGGGATGTCGAGGACGCGGTTGAGCTGCGAGGGCATCTTGAAGAATTGCGGCGCCGCCAGGATGCCGTCGTCGCCCACCAGGCCGCCGGGGTGCGAGAGCTCGAAGCGGGTGACGTTGTCGGCGTCGGGCGCCGAGAAGCGGACATGGATTTTGCCCGTCACGTGGCTGTCGGTCATCGCCAGGCCGCCGAAGAAGGCGTTGCCGCTGGCGCCGAAGGTCGGCACGCCGGGCAGGAAGGGCCGCTCGCCGGCGAAGTCCACGGCGCGCAGCGCGTCGCCGAAGTAGCTGCCTTCCTGGTTGAGCGGCAGCGTCTGCTCCAGCCCCGGCGGCAGCTTGAGGGGCTCGGCGCGCTTGGGATCGGAGAGGCCGCCGGCGGGCACGCCCTTCTTGGGCACGCAGTTGTTGGCCGCTTTGATCCCCCCGAAGTCGAACGGCGGATAGGGATAGGTGGTCTGGATCGGGAAGATGTTGAGCTTCGCGGGATCGAAGGGCGGCGGCACGTTGAGCAGCGACGGATCCGCCGGCGGCAACGGCGGCAGGTCGGCCGCGGTGCGCGGTTTCAGGTACTCGTCGGTGTAGGTCGGGCCGTCGGCGAGCCGGGCCGCCGCGTTGCCGTCGCCGGCGCGGATCTCGGCCACGTCGACCCCGGACCAGCCCTTGCCGAACTTGCCGTTGAGGTAGGCGATGAGGTCGTTGGCGATCAGGGCGTGGCCGGTGCGGCCGGGGTAGACGCCGTTCAGGAGGTAGAAGCCGCCGAGGTAGTCGGCGCTCAGCTTCTGGCCGGCGGCGTCGACGCCGTCGTCGGCCACCTTCCTGAGGAAGCCGTGGAGGTCGTAGACGTAGGCGCCCTTCTCCTCGGCCAGCGCGCGGATCTGGTCGTTCAGGGCGTCGACGCCGCGGGAGAGCTTGTCGGCTTCGCCGGCGCTGACCACGGCGCCGGCGGGGACCTTCTTGGAGATCTGCCGCGCCAGGAACTCGCAGCCCAGCTCCACCAGCCCTTCGAGGCGGATGAGGTCGCCGTCGGCGAAGTCGTACTGCGCCTTCAGGAACGACTCCTCCGTGCGCAGGATCCTCGCCGCGGTCTCCAGGCTCGAGAAGTAGGCGGTGTCGAGCGGGTTGGGGACGGTGGCCGCGACGATCGTGGTCCTGGCGCCGCCGAGCTCGTCGAGGATCTGGCCGTAGTGGTCGGCGAAGCGGCTCCAGTCGGCCGGCTCGCGGCCGCGCAGGTAGCCGTCGGCGGCCGCTTCGAGCACCTCCTGGTAGCCGAGGCAGACGAGCACGAAGGTGGGCTTGCGCGCTTTCGCGTACTCGACCTGGGTCGGCAGGGCCTTGTCGGCCTGGGTCAGGCTCGGCACGCCGAGGATCAGGTTGGTCAGGGTCTGCTCGGGGTCGTCGGTCCACACCATGGGGGCGCGCGGCCGCCGCTCGAGGGCGTCGGCCACCCTGAAGCCCGGCACCGACAGGTTCCCGAGGTCCGCCTCGTCGCGCGGGAACTCCTTGAGCACCGTGGTCTGATTGAGGTCGGGGACGATCGCGGGCAGGCTCCGGAAGCCCACGTTGCCGACCCCGGGGGGCTGCAGCAGCGGCTGTTCGAAGTCGACGTCCATCTTCTCGGCCAGGAGCGCCGGGAAGCTGAGCTCCTGGACGTCCTCGGACAGACTGAAGTGGCCCACGCCGGCGGCGAGCCCTTCTCCCAACACGACGAATCTCTCGGTATTGAGCACCCTTTTCATCGCACTCCTCACGCTAGGTCGCCTCGCGGTAGTCGCCTCGCGGCCGGCTCGCCGGTCTCGATGACGAAGCTTCGATGAAGCCTGATTGCGGCGTCTGATACTGTAGCGACCCTACCACGATCATCGATCAGGTTCAACTCTTCCGACCAGAAAAAACGGGGTTTCGTGGGTCTATAGATCGTCCGTGATTCCGGGTATGAATCCGGCATGATCCACGCTCCTACCCGGCCTTGAACCGTGCTACCATGCGCCCCCGGCGCCGCCGTGCCGGCGCCCCGCCAGGAGAATCGGAGATGCCCGTCCACCCCTACGACGGTACCGAGCCGCGGCTCGGCGCGCGCGTCTTCCTCGCCCCCACGGCCTTCGTGACCGGCGACGTCGAGGTCGGCGACGACGTGTCGTTCTGGTTCAACACCGCGGCGCGCGGCGACGTCAACTGGATCCGCATCGGCGCCGGGACCAACGTGCAGGACGGCGCGGTGCTCCACGTCTCCCACCAGACCCATCCGCTGGCGGTCGGCAGGGGCGTGGTGATCGGCCACGCCGCCGTCGTCCACGGCTGCACCATCGAGGACCACGCGCTGATCGGCATCGGCGCCACGGTGCTCGACGGCGCGGTGGTCGAGAGCTTCGCCCAGGTCGGCGCCGGCGCCGTGGTGGCGCCCGGCACCCGGGTGAGCGCGGGCCAGCTCGTGCTCGGCGTGCCGGCGCGCGTGGCGCGTCCTCTGACCGACGCCGAAAAACGAAACATCCTCGACGCCGGCGACCGCTACGTCGCCCTCAAGGACGACTACAGCCGGATGCTGGGTCGCGGCTACTGAAACGCCGCTACTGAACGGAAGCAAGCGATGACGCTGCAACGAAGCTCCGCGGGCGCCCTGACCGCCGCCGACGTCGGCCGGCGCGTCCTGCTGCAGGCCTGGGTCCACCGCCGCCGCGACAAGGGCGGCATCGTCTTCCTCGACCTGCGCGACCGCAGCGGCCTCGCCCAGGTCGTCTACCATCCCGGCGAGCGGCCCGACGTCCACGCGGCGCTCGATCCGGCGCGCCCGGAGTGGGTGGTCGAGGTCGAGGGCGAGGTGGTGCGCCGCGAGGCCCCCAATCCCGACCTGCCCACCGGCGAGGTCGAGGTCGCCGCCGAGCGCGCCGCCGTGCTCTCGCCCTCGGCGGTGCCGCCCTTCGTGCTCGACGGTTGGGGCGAGGCCACCGAGGAGACGCGGCTCAGGCACCGCTACTACGAGCTGCGGCGCCCCGAGCTCCAGCGCAAGTTCCTGCTGCGCAGCGAGGTGACGTTCGCGGTGCGCCGCTACCTCCACGAGCACGGCTTCGTCGACCTCGAGACGCCGATGCTCACCCGCTCGACGCCCGAGGGCGCGCGCGACTACCTGGTGCCGAGCCGCATCCATCCCGGCCACTTCTACGCCTTGCCGCAGTCGCCGCAGATCTTCAAGCAACTGCTGATGGTGAGCGGCTTCGAGCGCTACTACCAGATCGCCCGCTGCTTCCGCGACGAGGACCTGCGCGCCGACCGCCAGCCCGAGTTCACCCAGATCGACCTCGAGCTGTCGTTCGTCCGCGAACGGGACGTCGAGGACCTCGTCGAAGGGCTCTTCGAGGCCGTCTTCCCGCTCGCCGGCATCACGCCCGGGGCTCCCTATCCGCGCCTGACCTGGACCGACGCCTTGGCGCGCTACGGCAGCGACCGTCCCGACCTGCGCTATGCCCTCGAGATCGCCGACCTTTCCGCGACGCTGGGCGAGAGCGGCTTCCGCGGCTTCAAGAGCGCGGTGGCCGAGGGCGGCGTGGTGCGCGGCTTCGTGGTTCCCGGCGCCGCCGAGGCCAGCCGCAAGCAGATCGACGGCTGGGCGGCGACGGCCCAGCTCCACGGCGCCGCCGGCGTCCTGACGCTGCGCCGCCGCGGCGGCGAGCTGCAATTCCAGGTCAGGACGGCGCTGACGCCCGGCGAGCTCGACGCCGCGGCGGAGGCCCTGAAGCTCGAGGAGGGCGGCCTGGCGCTGCTGGCGGCGGGGCCGGCGGCGACGGTGGCGAAGGCCCTCGGCGCCCTGCGCCAGGAGCTCGCCCGTGACTACGGCCTGATCCCGGCCGACCGCCACGCCTTCCTGTGGGTCGAGGAGTTCCCGCTCGTCGAATGGAATCCGGACGAAAAGCGCTGGGACTCGCTCCATCATCCCTTCACCAGCCCCGACCCGCGCGACCTGGACCTGCTCGAGAGCGACCCGGGGCGGGTGCGCTCGCGGGCCTACGACGTGGTCATGGACGGTCTCGAGCTCGGCGGCGGCTCGATCCGTATCCATCGCCGCGATTTGCAGGAGCGCGTCTTCAAGCTGCTCGGCATCTCGCCGGAGGAGGCCGAGAGCCGTTTCGGCTTCCTGCTCCGGGCGTTGCAATACGGCGCGCCGCCCCACGGCGGCCTGGCCATCGGCTTCGACCGCCTGATCATGAAGATGACGGGGTCGCCGTCGATCCGCGACGTCATCCTCTTCCCCAAGACGGCGAAGGCGCAATGCCTGATGACGGAGGCGCCGTCGACGGTGGACGAGCGGCAGCTCGCGGAGCTGGGGATCGGGACGCTGAAAACGTGACCCTCTACCGCCAGCAGCTCGACCATCCCCGCGGACGCACCGAGATCCTGATCGGCGCCGGCGTCCTCGGGCGGGCCGGCGAGCAGCTCGACGCCTGGCTGCGCGGGCGGCCGCTCTTCATCGTCTCGACGCCGCGGCTCAGGGACCTTCACGGCGCCGCCCTCGATGGGTTGCGCGCCCTCGCGGCGCGCGTCGTCGAGCTCGAGGTGCCGGACGGCGAGAGCGCCAAGAGCCTCGCCCACGCCCACCGCCTGTGGGACGAGATGCTGGCCGCCGGAGGCAAGCGCGACAGCCGCCTGGTGACCTTCGGCGGCGGCTCCGTGGGCGACCTCGGCGGCTTCGTGGCCGGCGCCTTCCTGCGCGGGATCGACTACGCGCAGGTGCCGACCACCCTGCTCGCCCAGGTCGACGCCTCAATCGGCGGCAAGACCGCCGTCGACCTCGCGGGCGGCAAGAACTCCGTCGGCCTCTTCCACCACCCCGCCTGGGTGCTCGCGGACACCGCGCTGCTCGCCACCCTGCCCCCCGGCGAGCTGCGCTCGGGCCTCGTCGAGGTGGTGAAGATGGCGGCGCTGCTCGATCCGCCGCTCTTCGCGCGCGTCGAGAAGGGCCTTGACGCCCTGCTCGCCGGCGACGCCGATGCCCTGGCGCCGGTGGTGTCGGCGGCGGCGGCGGCCAAGTGCCGGGTCGTCGAGGCCGATCCCGAGGAGGGCGATCTGCGCCGGGTGCTCAACTTCGGCCACACCCTCGGCCACGCCGTCGAGGGCGTGCTCGGCTACCAGGGGCTGCGCCACGGCGAGGCGGTGGCCTACGGAATGCTCTTCGCCGTCCGCCTGGCGGAACGTCGCGGGCTCCGACCCGAATTCGGCGAACGCCTGCGCCGTCTGCTGGCGCGCTTCGACCTGCCGCCGCTGCCGGCGCTCGATCCCGAGGAGCTGTGGGCGTTCATGACGCGGGACAAGAAGGCCACCGAGGCAGGGCTCGTCTGGGTGCTGCCGGACTGGGCGGCGGACGACGTCTTCGGTCATTTCCGGATGACGTCGGACGTTTCCCGCGGCGAGGTGCTCGCCGCGCTGCGAGCGTTCGTTCGCGGACCGCACGGGACGAGTGCGTTCACCAGCTTGGTCTTGTTGCCCGTCGCCGCGAGAGGCGCCCGAACGTGGTAAGATCTCGGTCATGCCTCACCCGCGTTTCACCAGTGACGAGATCGCCGAGCGCGGCCAAGCTCTCTACGACGGCATGATCCGCGACGAGCTGGCTGCGGACGATCGCGGCAAGTTCCTCGTACTGGATATCGAGACGGGGGAATACGAGATCGACCGCAACGAGCTCGCGGCTCTCAAGCGGGCGCGGGCGCATCGTCCGGAAGGGGCTTTCTACGTCCTCCGGATCGGATATCCGGCCGCCTACCGCCTGGGCCGGCAAGCCCTGGCGGTCTCTCCATGCTGATTGGACGAGGAGCGCACATGGCACAAGTACAGATCGAAGCGAGTCAGTTGAGAGAGGTCGTCAAGCAAGCCGTCGTCGAAGCCCTGGTGCAGCACAAAGAGCTGGTCTACGAGGCGGTGTCCGAGGCGCTCGAGGACATCGCCATGGCTAAAGCCATTCACGAGGGAGACCGATCCGATTTCGTCTCCAGAGAAGGCGTCTTCGAGATACTCGAGAGCGAAGAATGATCGTTCGAAACGCATCACGGCGCTCATCTTACGCCTCGAAGCGGCAAGCGATCTATCTGAGATCGACGGCGTCAAGAAGCTCAAGGATGCCTCCGATGCGTTTCGACTTCGTATGGGAGATTATCGACTAGGCTTCCTGCTGAGAGGCGGAGACGTCATTCTTGTGAGGATCCTCGACCGCAACGAGATATACCGACACTTCCCTTGAGGAAACAGCCAACTGCCTAGCACATCACCGGTCGTTCTCGCGGCCATCCCCGACTCCATCGCGGATCGCAACGCCTTGAGCGCCGTTATGCTCTCCGCGTCCGCGGCCAGTGCGCCGAACGCCCGCGTCAGCTCCGAGGCCATGGCGAGCGCGTCGGTCCGGCGTTGCTCGGCGAGGACGTGGCCCACCAAGTCGAGCGCCGTGCGCGCCGTCCACAGATCGTCCCCCTTCGCGGCGAAGCCGTCGCGTCCCTCGGTCCTCGAGCGCGGCGTCCGACTTGCCGATCGACACGCGAGCTCGGCCCGCAGCCAAAGCCCGTCGTCCCAGTACGGCCAGGGGGGGCTTGGCCAGAATGCAGCCGACTGGTACGATTGCCCGAGTCCTCTTCACGATCAAGGATGGCGAAATGGCTCTGCTCCATGGATTCATCAAGAAGTCGCGCAAGACCTCCTTGGAAAATCTCGACGTAGCTCGTAAGAGAAAGAGGCAGTGGCTCGGAGGTAGACAATGAACCCTCACACCGGCAGTAATTTCGACAGCTTCCTCGAAGAGGAAGGGATCCTCGAGGAGGTCTCTGTCCGTGCCCGGAAGAGGCTTCTTGCCATGCAGCTCGGGGACCTCATGGAAGAAGCCGAGATGAGCAAGGCGCGATTGGCGGAGAAGCTCCACGCCAGCTCCGATCAGGTGGATCAACTCCTGGATCCCGACAATACGTCGATCACCCTCGACACTCTCGAGCGCGTTGCGCGCGCCTTGGGGAAGAGGCTCAGGGTCGAATTCGCCTGAACGCGCGTAGCCGGGGGTTTCAACCCCCGGGACCCAGAAAGCGGGACGGGGACAGGGTTCCTGACCGCCTCCGACTCCGCCAACGGCTGATCGAGCTACTGCGCGGCCGCGGCCACGTCTTCGACGCCCTCGACCGCTATCGACGACCAAGAAAGTGCTTGACAGCATCCGTCGTCCATTGCTACGGTCTCATTCGAGGGCGAGACGGCGTGGCGGAACGCCCGACCGACGCGCCTCACCTGCCCGCGCCACCCGCCTCTCGCCGACGGGGCCGGGACGGTCCCCGAGGTCCTGCCTCCGTCCCGGACGGCCCGAGTCCTCCGGCGATCTCCTCGATCGCACCAGGGCCGTCCGGGACGGTATCCCCTAGATCTTGACCCGCGCGATCACCCCGAGCGTCAAGGTGTCGACGTCGAAGTCGCCGAGCTCTTCGAAGGCGTTGGTGCGATAGTTGGCGTTGAAGTCGAGGAGCAGCCCCGGCAACAGCTCGAGCTGAAAGCCGAGCCGGCCGGTGTAGAAGGGGTCGGACGGGCTGTCGTCGAGACCGCTCGAGAAGGTCACGCCGAACCCCGCCGCCACGTAGAGCTTGCCGCCGACGACCAGGTAGGCGACCGGCGCGTAGGCCGCGTCCGGGGAGCCGCCGAAGCCCTCGTCGAAGTACTCGAGGTCGATCTCGAAGCGCAGCAGGCCCCGGCTCGGCGCATATTGGTAGGCGAGCAGGAGGCTCACCCCGTCCTCTTCGAGGCCGGCGCCGTCGACCAGGTCGTCGAGCGTCTGCCAGTAGTGGAGGCCGACGCCGATCGAGTGCTCGCCCGCGGCGGCCGGCGCGGCGCACCAGTAGCCGGCGAGGACGGCGGTCACGGCGAGGGCTCGGATCAGGTGGGACGTGCGGGAGTCGGACATGCTCTCCTCCTCAGCCGGCCGGGGTGGAGATCAGCTCGCCCAGGCGGCGGCCGATCTGCCTGGGGTCGCCGACCTCGGTGACGGCGTTCAGGACCATGGCGGCTCGCGGCATGCCGAAGACGATACAGGACTCCTCGCTCTGGGCCAAGGTGTAGGCGCCGCGGCGTTTGAGCTCCAGCAGACCCTGGGCGCCGTCGCGGCCCATGCCGGTCAGCAGCACGCCGACGGCGCGCCGCCCCACGCCCCGCGCCGCCGACTCGAAGAGCACGTCGATCGACGGGATGTGCGACACGTCGTCGGGCCTGGTGCCGATCTCGGCGTAGAGCTCGGACTCCTCGCGCCTGACGCGCAGGTGGCGCCCGGCGCCGGCGATGTAGACGGTGTGGGGCAGCAGGCGCTCGGCGCTGACCAACTCGCGCACCCGCAGCGGCAGATAGGCGTTCAGGCGCTCGGCGAAGGCCTCGGTGAAGCCGACCGGCATGTGCTGGACGACGACCACCGGCACCGGCACCTTCTCGCCCATCTCCTCGAGGATCCTCTGCAACACCGGCGGGCCGCCGGTGGAGGCGCCCATCACCACGACGTCGTAGGCGCCGGGGATCGTGACCTCGGGCTCAGTCGGCTCGGGGAGCTCCGGCTGCGGCTCTTCCTCCACCACGTCGGCGACCTCCGCGCCCAGGCCGGTGACGTGGAAGATGCGCTCCAGGAGCACTCCGCGCAAGGCCTCGAAGTCGACCAGGGAATAGCGCTGCTTGTCGATGAAATCGGTGGCGCCCCGGTGCAGGGCCTCGATGGTCAGGGGCGCGCCTTCGCCGCTGTGGGTCGAGAGGATGATCACCGGCGTCGGCCGCTGCGCCATCACGCGGTCGAGGGTGGCGAGGCCGCCCATGCCCGGCATGTCGAGGTCGAGGGTCACCACGTCGGGCCGCCAGCGCTCGAGGTTGGTCAGGAGCTCCTCGCCCGAGCCCGCCGAGCCCACGACCTGGATTCTGGGGTGGTCCTCAAGCATCCGGGTGATCGCTTTGCGGATGAAGGTGGAGTCGTCCACCACCGCCACGCGGACCCGTTTCTTCTGCTGGCGGCTCACGGCTCACACCTTGCGGTAAGCGATGCACTGGCCGAGGCGCTCGGCCTGGAAGGCCCTGGTCAGGCCGATGATCGACTCGCTGTGGCCGAGGAAGAGCAATCCTCCCGGACGCACGATCGCGGCGAAGTTCTCGATCGCGGCCTTCAGGGCCGGCTCGGAGAAATAGATCAGCACGTTACGGCAGAAGACGACGTCATAGGGCATCGGAGCGCGGAAGCTGTCGAGCCTCAAGATGTTGCCCTCGCGAAACGTCACCCCCTCGCGGAACGGCGGCCGCAGCTCGAAGGTCTCG
>Ga0299906_10001687_pt1 | contig 18743 bp, 22 predicted proteins | sample RVTome_14_FD_200259 | JGI IMG/M metagenome (GOLD analysis project Ga0299906, IMG submission 200259) | Soil microbial communities from uranium-contaminated site in the Upper Colorado River Basin, Wyoming, United States - RVT145D125 (version 2) ...
CTCCGGGATCTGTCAGAGATCCTCGGGGATCGTCTCGTCTCGGTCGCCCGCGAGATGACGAAGCTGCACGAAGAGTACGTTTTCGGCCGCGTTTCCGAGGTCGGTTCCCGGGTCCGGCCGAAGGGCGAAGTCGTCATCGTCGTCGAGGGGGCAAGCGGGATCCCGGAGGCGGGAGAACCCGCCCCCGATCTGACGGGAGCTTCCAGACAGGAGCTGCTCAAGGCGATCGCCGGCCGTCTGGGCGTCAGCCGGAAAGCGCTTTACGACGCGCTGTACAAGAAGTAGCGTCGATGGTATGATGTTTTATCATACCCCGGGGCAAAGCCATGCCGAAAACCAAGGTTGCCATCACACTCGATGCCGGACTGGTTGAGCGGGTCGATGACCTGGTCTCCCGACGCCGATTTCGCAACAGGAGTCAGGCCGTGGAAACCGCGCTGATCGAGAAGCTCGATCGGCTCGCCCGCACACGGCTGGCCAGGGAATGCGGCAAGCTGGACACCGCCGAGGAGCAGCGGCTCGCTGAAGAGGGCATGGCCGTCGCGGTCGAGGCGTGGCCCGAATATTAAGAGGCGAGGTCCGCTGGGCCGACCTGAATCCCACGCGCGGTCGCGAACAATCGGGCCTGCGTCCGGTTCTCGTTATCAGCCACGACATTCTGAACGAGCGATCCGGTACGGTAATCGCAGTGGCCCTGACAAGCCAGGAACCGCGCGCCGGTTTTCCTCTCACGCTCGAGCTGACCAGGGCAAGGCTCCCGAAACGATCCTGGGTCAAGATCAGCCAGATTCGGACCCTGTCGGTCGAACGTATTGGACGGCGGCTGGGGCGAGCCCCGGAGGAGGAGCTGGCCGCAGTCATTGAGGGACTTCTCGAAATCGTCGGATGACGACAGGCCGGCCGCCCGCGGCTTCACCGCAGGCGGCCGGCCTGTTTGCGGAATCGCTGAATCCTAACTCGACCCGCCTTCGGTGATCCTCACCGATTGTCCCAGCGTGAACTCGAGCTTCGTCTCCGACGGGTACACGATCTGATCGCCGCGGGTCGCCAGCACGACCCCGGTTCCGGCGCCGCCGCCGACGGCGGCGCCCTTAGCGGCCCCGCCGCCCCCGCCCAGGATTCCCCCGATCACGGCCCCGATTCCGGCGCCGACGCCGATTTTCGTCGCGTCTTCGCCGCGAGTGGACTCGGCCTGCTGGACGAAGGGGACTGTGTCGATCACGACGGTCTGCCCGCCCAACCGGATCTCGGTCATCGCCAGCTCGATTCGGGCGAGTCCCTGAACCCGGCCCGGCTCGTCCACCGCCAGGACGCGTCCCCGCGCGAGAGTGTTTCGGGGAATCACGGTCACGCCGTCGACTATCAGCGCGTCGCTCAGGCTGGCCTCGAACGTGTCGCCGGGCTGATTGGTCTCCGTGCTCAGCGAGTCGATCAGCGTGAAACTGAGCCGCGTGCCCTCCGGCACCTCGAACACCCGGGGGGCAGGAGCCCGCGGGGCGACGGACTGTGCCGGGGCCGGCGGCGCGGCGGCCTGACGCGGCGCGGGAGGCGGCAGAGCAGCCTGACGCGGCGCGGGCGCCGGGGCTGCGTCCTGCCCGATCGCTTCCACCTGATCTTCCACCGGATCTCCCGCCTGATCTCCCACCTGATCCAGGGGCTCTTCTGCCGTGGGCGCGCAGGCGGCCAGGCCGATCACAACCACCCACACCGCACCTGCTTTCCAGAGACTCTTCATGATTCCTCCTCGGTCGAACGGGGCTCGTTCATCCCCTGAAAAAAGCTTAACACCCGGTCGGGTCCGGGCGACAGACAATCGGACCGGCCATGCGCCGGCCGGGTAAGCACTGCCCGTTCACAGGAGGGATTCGTCTATGGGAAGGCGTCCGGATTCCGGCCGGCGAGCCGCTTCGCGTTCCGCCATCCGGTCGGTTCGTTCGACGAGCCCTGCGCCACCCTGCTCGTCGAGGAAGGCCCGGAGAGCCCGGCTCGAGCCGCCAAAGTAGTCGTCCAGGAGAAACCGGACAGCCTCGGACCGGAACTCGGCCTCCGAGATCGCCGATTCATAGACATGGGCCCGGGATTTCTTCGCGCGACGGACGATGCCTTTCCTGAACAGGCGATCGAGCACGGTCATGACCGTCGTGTACGCCAGCTTCCGCCCGGGGAGGAGGTCGCTCTGGACGTCCCGCACCCGGGCGGTCCCGCGCCGCCAGACCGACTTCATGATACGGAGTTCGAGAGGCGTGAGCGTCACGTATCCGTATCCTCCCTTCGCCGGTGGCCGAGGATCTCGATCATTTCAGAGGCCAGCGCTTTCGAAGGTGACTGCCGGGGGATGGAGCGGACGCGAAGACACATCAGGCGGGCCGAAAGAGTCACGCGGATGATGTCGTCGACCTTCACTTCCCGCGCGGCGCGCGCCACCTCTCCGTTGATCGTGACGCGGCCGGCATCGCAGGTGGCGCGGGCGAGCGTCCTTCGGGGAATGACCCGGCTCCACTTGAGGAACAGATCGAGGCGCACCGACTTTCCGGCTCATTCGACGGCGCCGCCCGGATCCGACTCCCCCGCGCCGGTGTCGAAGTAGCCTTCCCGGACCCAGACATAGCCGTCCCGCCGCAACCGGCTCAGGAAATCCCGAACCAGGGGATCTTCTTTCTCGTTGCGGAGAATATTTTCCAGCACGCTTCGGGCGAGCTCGAAGGAGAGAATCCCGCCCTCGTGACGCTCGAGCAGCTTGATGATCACCAGAGCGCCGTTCACCTCGAAGACGTCGCTGACCTCGTTGCGACGGAGTTGGGTGGCCGCCTGCTCGAACTCCGGACCGAGCATCCCGTCGCCGAAATAACCGAGAATGCCGCCGTCGCGCGCGCTGGTCGACTCGGACTCCGCCTCCGCGACCTCGAAGAAGTCCTCGCCGCTGCGGACCCGCTCTAAGATGGCTTCCATCCCGGCCCGGATCTCGGCCGCCTCGATGGATGTCCGTCCTTCGACGACTTTCGCGATTTCGGCCAGGTTCACTCCCCGGGGCCTGTCGAATTCCTCGGGGTGAGCGTCGTAATACGCCCGCAGCTCTTCGGTGGTGAGAATTATCCGCGAGCGCACTTCGTTGTTGATGACCTGCTGGATCAGGTACTGGTTGCGTATACTCTCCCGGATGCTCTCCGGGCTGTCTCCCTGCTGGTAGATGGCGGCCTCGAGCGCGTCGTCGCTCTCGAAGCCGTTCTCCCGCCGAATCTGGTCCATCGCGCGCAAGACCTCGATATCCGCTTCCGATTCGATCCCGTACTCCCCGGCCTTCTGAACCATAAGGCTCTCGTCGATCAGATTGCGCAGGAGATGGCGGGACTCCTCCGCCATGACGGCCTCGAAGTCGGCGGCCAGGGCGGGCTGACGCTCCAGCTCCCGCCGGAGGACCCGCCCTTGCTCTTCGATGTCCGATCTCAGGATGATGTCGCTGTTGACCCTGGCGACGATCTCGTCGACGATGACTTGCGGCGAAGCCCCGGCGGCCAGCAGCAGGCCCCCGGTCACCGATAACAGGATCTGTTTGATCGTCTGTCGCATCGTGTGTTTCATCGTGTCCTCGCTTGGTTCCCGACCGAAATCAACTCTATCTCAAGTGAGTTCGCCGATCACGTCCTGAATCCGCGCGAAGAGCGCGGCGCCCCGGGTCTGCCCTCCGATCCTCAGGGTTGCCGGCGGCCTGAAGGTCAGGTCGGTATCGCTCTCCATCAGTTGCACGATCCGGTCTGGGCTGATGCGCGCGCCGGAATGGAATACGACGTGGATCAGCTCCCCCCGGCGTTCGATCGAATCGATTCCGATGCCGCGTCCGGCGACGCGCAGCCGGGCATACTCCAGCAGGTGCCGGACCGCGGCGGGGAGATCGCCGAACCGGTCCTCGATGTCGCGATACTGCGCCTGGATCTCTTCTTCGCTCCGCGCCGACGCGATGCTCTTGTACATCCGCAGGCGCAGAGCTTCGTCGGACACGAACTCGCCGGGAATCCTCAGGTCGACCCCCAGGCTGATCGAGGTCTCGACGTCGGGGCGCGATTCGCCGGTCCGGAGCTCTTCCATGGCGCGCTCCAGCATCTGACAGTACAGGTCGAAACCGATGGCCTCGATATGGCCGTGCTGCTCTCCGCCCAGCAGGTTCCCGGCGCCCCTGAGCTCGAGATCGAGCGCGGCGATCCGGAAGCCGGCGCCAAGCTCGCTGAATTCCCGGATCGCGGCCAGGCGGCGTCGCGCCAGCGGGGTCAGGGTCTTGTCCGGCGGTATGAGCAGGTACGCGTATGCCCGCCTGCTCGAGCGTCCGACGCGGCCGCGCAGCTGGTAGAGCTGAGCCAGCCCGAACCGATCGGCCCTGTTCACGATCAGGGTGTTGGCCAGCGGAATATCCAGGCCGTTCTCGATGATCGTCGTCGATACGAGGACGTCGAACTCGTGCTTCATGAACCGGAGCATCACGCGCTCGAGCTCTCTCTCGGCCATCTGCCCATGCCCGACGCCCACGTTGGCGCCCGGGCAGATTCGCCGAACGAAGTCCGCAAGCGAGTAGATCGACTCGACACGATTGTGAACGAAGTAGACCTGACCGCCCCGATCCAGCTCGAAGCGCACGGCGTCCCCGATTACCTTCGTGTTGAACCGGACGACCGAGGTCTGAATGGACAACCGGTCCCGGGGCGGCGTCTCGATGACGGACATGTCGCGCAGGCCGGTCAGCGCCATGTGCAGGGTGCGCGGGATCGGCGTGGCCGTCATGGTGAGGACGTCGACCTGCTTCCTGAGCTGCTTGATGCGTTCCTTGTGAGCCACGCCGAACCGCTGCTCTTCGTCGACGACCAGAAGCCCGAGGTCGTGGAAGATCACGTCTTTGGACAGCATTCTGTGAGTGCCGACCAGAATGTCGGTCTTTCCGGTGCCCACGTCTCCGACGACGTGTTTCTGCTCCTTCGGCGGCACGAAACGACTGAGCATGGCGACGGACACGGGGAACGCCGCGAAACGCTCCCGAAAGGTCTCGTAGTGCTGGAAGGAGAGAACCGTCGTCGGAGCCAGGACCACGACCTGCTTTCCGTCCGCGACCGCCTTGAAGGCGGCGCGCATAGCCACCTCGGTCTTCCCGTAGCCCACGTCCCCGCACACGAGCCGGTCCATCGGGATCCCGGCTTCCATGTCCCTCTTGATATCGGCGATGGCTGTCTTCTGATCCGGCGTCTCCTCGTACTGGAACGCGCCCTCGAACTCCTTCTGCCACTCCGTGTCCGGCGGGAAAGCGTGGCCGACGGCGACCTTTCGCTCCGCGTAGAGACGGAGCAGCTCCCCGGCCATGTCGCGGATCGCTCTCCGAACCCGCGTCTTTCGCTGCGCCCAGGTCGTTCCTCCCAGCTTGTCGAGCCGCGGGCTCGGACCCTCGGCGGCCGAGTACTTCTGGACGAGGTCGAGCCTCTCGAGCGGAACATAGAGACGGTCGCCGTCGTGGTAGGTGACGATCATGCAATCCCGGTCGTGGACCTGGGCCAGGCCGCCGTAGGCGCCGATCCCATGATCGATGTGAACGACGTAGTCGCCGGGCTTGAGGTCCTCGAAACCCGACAGGAACGCGGAGGCCTGCGACCGCCGCTGGCGCCTCGGGGGCGCCCCGAGCGAGGTTTCGTCGAGGATGTCGGTCTCCGCGTAAACCTCGAGGGCGGCGTCCGGAATCCGAAACCCGCCGGAAAGCCTCCCGATACCGACCAGCGGCGCGTTCGCCTCGGAAACGGTCTTGAGGGCCGTCTCCCCGAACTCGACCCGGCAGGGCACGCCGTACTCGTGGAGAACGTCGCGGAGCCTTTCGGCCATACCCCGGGTGCTTCCCAGCAACACGACCTGCCGCCCGTCTCTGAAGGACCCCTCGACGGTCTCGACCATCTCTTTCATCCTCCCGTGGAAGCGCCTGGAAGGTTGGCCGCTGATGAAGAAGTCCAGGAAGCCGGGGGAATCCTCCTCTCGAGGCTCCCCTTCCCCCCGGAGCTCTTCCAGCGAGAGCGAGGGGAACTTTCCGAACCGCGACCTGAGCTCGCCCGGGGCCAGGCACAAGCTTCCGGGGGGGACCGCGGCCGCGCCCGCTTCCCGGGCCTCGGCGTACCGCGCTTCCAAAAAGCCGAAATACTCCCGGTAGGATTCCCCGATCAGCTCCGGCTCGTCCCATACGACGACGGCCCGGTCCACGTAGTCGGACACGGCGGCCTCGAGCGGAAACGACGCGGAAACGAGGAACCCGGCCCCGGGGAACGCTTCCCCCTGGTCCGCGATGGCCAGCTTCTCGGCGAGGTCGCCGGGAAGCGGCTCGCCCGGCCGGGAGGCGCGCAGCCCGGCGGCCCAACGCCGGAGCGTCTCGGGGGTGAGCAAACGCTCCTGCATCGGCAGAACGTCGATGCGACCGACCGGATTTCGCGAACGTTGATCCTCGAGGTCGAACTCCCGAATCGAATCGATGACGTCGCCGAAGAACTCGATACGGGCCGGGTGCGTCATCAGAGGCGAGAACACATCGACGATCCCGCCGCGGCTGGAGAACTCGCCAAACGTCGTCACCGGTTCCTGCCGCACGTAACCGGCCGCCGACAAATGCTCCAGCATCAGTTCCGGAGACACCTCGTCGCCCACTCTCAGATGCAGGCCGAAGGAGTCGAAGCTTCCCGGCTGGGGAACACGTACGCCCAACGCCCTGGGCGAGGCGACGACGATATCGGCGCCGCCTCTCCCCAACTTCCAGAGTGTCGTCGCACGGGACCCCTGGACGTCCGGGTGCGGGTCGAGGCCGGAATAGGGATCCGTATCCCACGCCGGGAGGGAAGCGACGAAAGTCCTGTCCCTCTCGTTCAGCACGCTGTGAAACCAGCCGATGTCTTCCGCGAGCGCCTCGACCGTCGACGCGTTGTGGGTGACGAGGACGATCGGACGCCTGAAAGCCGGCCAGAGGGCCGCCACGAACAGGGCGCGGGCGGAGCCTCCGAGGCCGGACACGGTGACGGGACGCTCGTTCGCGAGGACTTCGGAGGCCACGCGCCCGACCTCGCCCCGATCGAGGAAGGCCGCGAGGCAGTGCTGAAGACGTCCCCGGACAAGCTCCATCATTCGGGACCGGAACGAATGCGGTCGACAATGCCTGTCGTGGAACGCCCTTCGACCAGGCGCATGACCACGACCTCTCCCCCCCAGCCCTCGACCTCGTCCTGCCCGACGATGCCCGTCTCCCGCCAGTCGGCCCCCTTGACCAGAACGTCGGGCCGCAGCTTCCGGATGGTCTCCAGCGGCGTATCTTCGGGAAAGACACAGACGAAATCCACCGCGGCCAAAGCGGCCAGAATCCGGGCCCGTTCCTCCTCGGGAAGAATGGGCCGGCTCCGCCCCTTGAGTCGACGGACCGACGCGTCGCTGTTGATCGCAACGACCAGGACGTCGCCGCGCTCGCGGGCCTTCTCGATCAGCTCGATGTGGCCGGTATGCAGGAGGTCGAAGCACCCGTTGGTGAAAACCACGCGACGGCCGTCCGATCTCAGTTGCCCGATCCGGGAAGCAAGGCTGTCGAGGGACTGTATCTTGCCGGCAGACATGAAGAAATTCGCCGAAGGCTCTATACATGTTAGCAGGAATTCGGGGTGGGCCCGAAGTGATAGCATCGACGCGTGAGGCGAAGGCTGGCAACCGCGGGGTTCTCGGTCGCCGTGTTTGTCCTGGGCTGGACAGGTTACGGCCGAACGCTGCCCGACCGGATCGAGGGGGCGCTCCCCGGAGAGATCCCCGTACCCTACGTTCGCCTGACCCCCCAAGGCCCTTCCGCGCCGGATCCGGCGGGCACCGTGCTCCTCGTCCACGGCCTCGATTCGAACAAGGGCTTCATGCAGCTTCTGGCGATGGCCCTGACCGACGGCGGGTTCGAAACCTGGATCATCGACCTGCCCGGGCACGGGGACTCGCAGGGAGCCTTCGGCTCGGAAGCCAGTGTCAGGGCGATCGGGCGAACCCTGGATTCTCTTCCCGACGAGACCGTCGTGATCGGCCACTCGCTTGGCGCCGCCCTGGCCGCGGATCTCGCGATCCGGCGCCCGATTCCGGCGGCGATTCTGCTGTCGCCCCCTCCGATCCCGCTTGCGCCCCTCAGGATAGGACGCGTGCTCGTCGTCACGGGGCGTTTCGACGCCCCGCGGATCAACGCGTCGATCCCGGCGCTCCTCGACATGGCCGGCCAGAACGCCGACTGGCGGCGCATGAGGTGGGGCGCGCACTCGACCCCGCTCTACAACCCCGGCCAGCACCGCCTGATCGTCGACTGGGCCGGCGGGAAAGCCGGGTCTGTTCGCACGCCCGAACGACTGATCTGGCTGGGCCTGATGCTGGCGTCGGCGCTGGTCATTCCTGCGCTCGCCATCCGGCTCGAACAGAAGGGTTGTGCCCGCGCCGCGGGCACGGCTTCCCAGGTCCCCGCCGCCGAGGACATCGTGGCCCGGATTGGGGCCCTCGCCGCGAGCCTGGCGCTGCTGGCCCTGTTCAACCCGCTCTCGTGGCTGCGGTTGTTTCGAACCGATTACCTCATCGGCGTACTGCTGATATCGGGCCTCGTTCTCTGGCGGGGGCGCGGCTTCGGCATGAGCCTCCGCGGACTGCTCCACGCGCTGGGCGCGGCGGCCTGGCTGATTCTGGCGCTCGGCGTCGTCGGATCTTCGTTCCTCGATCTGGTGCCCTCGGGCGAGCAGTGGCTGCGCTTTCCCCTCCTCGCCGCGGCTTGCCTCCCCCTCGCCATGTACGACGAGAGCGTGGTCCGAAAATATCGCCCCGGGTGGCGGATGTGGGGGATGTTTCTGCTGAGCCGGGTTCTGATCTGGGCGGCGGTCGTGACGGGCGTGCTTCTGATGAATACGGAAGCGGTCTTCCTGGTGGTGATCATGCACTTTATCGTGCTGGGATGGGCCCTGCTGTGGTGGACGGGGGGCCTCCTCTACCGGGCGACGGGAGAACCGGCGGCGGCCGCCCTGTTCTCCTCGCTCGTTCAGGGCTGGGTGTTTGCGGCCCTCTTTGTTACGATTTAAACGGAATGGAAACAGGCCGCTTTTTCCCGAACCACGCAGCGTCGCCGGCCACCGGCGCGGAGACACGTGACCGGTCCCCATTCCTCCGGACTCTTCTCATGGCAACATCGATACTGGCGGCATGCGGCGGGGAGACCGATGCGCCCCCGGGCGTCTCGATGCCGACGCCGATGGAGTATGAGGAGCACACTCTCGAAAACGGGCTTACGATCATCACGCACGAGGACCATTCCACGCCCATCGCCCACGTCCAGCTCTGGTACCACGTCGGATCCAAGAACGAACGCGAGGGCCGGACGGGCTTCGCCCACCTGTTCGAGCACCTGATGTTCCAGGGCTCCGGCAACGTCGGGCCGGAAGAACACGGCCGCATCATCTCGAGCGCCGGCGGGTTCGCCAACGCCTACACGACCGACGACGTCACGGTGTATTTCGAGACGGTCCCGGCCAACTATCTGGAAACCGTGCTGTGGCTGGAAGCCGACCGCATGCGCGCGCTGGACGTCTCGGCGGAGAACTTCCTGTCCGAACGCGAGGTCGTGAAAGAGGAGCGCCGGTACCGGTACGAGAGCCCCCCCTACGGCGACGTCATGGAAACTCTCTACCGGAGCGCCTTCGACGTCCATCCGTACCGCCATATGCCGATCGGGACCATGGAAGATCTCGACCGGGCCACCGTCGACGACGTCCGGGAGTTCTGGGAAACCTACTATGTCCCATCGAACGCCTACCTGATCATTGCCGGAGACTTCCAGACCGCCGAGGCTCTGGACTGGGTCCGGCAGCATTTCGGCGACATCCCCCCGGGCGCGGAACCGCCCCGGGTCGCGGTCCGCGAACCGGCGCGAACCGGCGAGCGCCGGATCCCGGTCGAGAAGGCCGTTCCGCTGCCCGCCTGGGTCGCGGGATACTTCATCCCCGAGGACGGCCACCCGGACTCCTACGCCCTGATGGTCGCGTCGATGATCCTTTCGGAAGGCCGCAGCTCCCGCGTCTACCAGTCTCTGGTCTACGAGACCGAGCTCGCCCTCGAGGCGAATTCCGGGGCGAGCGTCCGCGAGCACCCGAACCTGTTCTTCGCGGTCCTGATCATGAATCAGGGAGCGACGATCGCGGACGGAGAGGCCGCTATGGAAGCGGAGTTCCGGACGATGATGGAAGAACCGGTCACGGACCGGGAGCTGCAGAAGGCCCGCAACCAGTTGCGCTCTTCCTACATCCTCGGCCGCCAGTCGATCGAAGACAAGGCGGGCGCTCTCGGTCACGCCGCGGTGATCCACCAGGATACCTCGACGGCGGACGGCGAGCTCGAGCGGCTCCTCGACGTCGACAAGGACGACATCATGACGGTGATCCGACAATACCTGCAGCCGGAAAACCGAACCGTCGTGACCGTCGAGCCAGGGGGGGCGCCGTGAACCGGAGAGCTTCCGCGGCATTCGGCCTGGCGCTCTCGGTCCTGTTCGTGGCATCGCAGGAGGGTCCGCGTCCGGAGCCGCCCCCGCTCGAAGAGGTCCGGTTCCCGCCGTATGAGACCATGACTCTCGCGAACGGCCTCACGGTCTTCGCTCTCGAGCACGACGAGCAACCGGTGGTCGCCGTCCAGCTCGTCCTGGGCGCGGGCGCCGCGAACGACCCCGGGGATCTGCCCGGACTGGCCATGTTCACAGGAAGCCTGCTCCAGACGGGGGCCGCCGCGAGAACCGCCACCGAGATCGCCGAGGCCATCGATGCTTCGGGCGGCCAGCTCACGGTCGCGCCCGGGCGGGAGGCGACCACGATCACCGCATCGGTGCTCAGGGACTCGACGGATCTGGCTTTCGAGCTGATGCGGGACATGGTTCTTTTGCCGGCCTTCGCCCAGGACGAGATCGAGCGCCTCCGGCAGCAATCCCTCTCCGCGATCACGGCGAACCTCCAGGATCCCGACTTCCTCGCCGACACCGTGTTCACCAAAGTCCTCTACGGATCGCATCCCTATGCCCATCCGGCCGACGGGACACCGGCTTCGATCGGGCGAATCACCCGCGAGGACATCGTCCGGTTTCACGAAACCTGGTTTGCCCCCGAGACGGCCGTGCTGGCGATCGTGGGAGCCCTGACGCCGGACGAAGCGCTCGGCCTGGCGGAGCAATGGTTCGGCGGCTGGGAGCGGAAGGACCCGCCTTCGGTCGATCTCGCGGGGCCGGAGCCGGTGGGCGGGACCCGGATCGTCATCGTCGACAATCCTCTGAGCGTCCAGACCGAGATCCGGATCGGACAGACGACGGTCGCCCGCAACGCGCCGGATTATTTCCCTGTGCTCGTGACCAGCTACGTTCTGGGGGGACCGGAGGGCCGCCTCATGGATTCGCTGCGTTCCGGAAAGGGCCTCACCTACGGAGCGTTCGAGACGATCGCGGCCCGCCGGGGTCCCGGGGCCCTGTACGCCACGACGGAAACCCGAACCGAGACCACGCTCGAGGCCATCGACGCCATTTTTGAAGAGATCGCGGGCATGCAGTCCGCTCCCGTTCCGGCCGCGGAACTGGAGGACGTGAAATCCTACGTCATCGGCAGCTTCCCGCTGACGATCGAAGTCCCCTCGGATCTGGCGACGCGCCTGACGAACCTGGTCGTCTACGATCTGGGTCCGGACTACCTGGACACCTACAGGGACAGGATCGCCGCGGTGGACTCCGCCGAGGTCGCCCGCATCGCGCGCGACCACCTCCGCCGGGAAGGCGTCGTCCTCGTCCTCGTCGGGGACGCCGGAGCGTTCCGCCAGGGAGTGGAGAGCCTGGGGACAGTCGAGGTTATCCCTCAGGCCGGACTGGATCTGGACTCTTCAACCCTTTTTTGAGCGGGGATACGAGGGGCGGGCCCGACCGGCGGACGATCCCGTCATCGGAGAGCGTCCCGAGCAGCTCCCGGACGGAGGCTCCACGAACCGGATCGACGGCTCCGGGCGCAATCTCCGCCAGCGGCTCGAGAACGAACCGCCGCACGGCATAGCGAGGATGCGGAATGGTCACCCGATCCGTAGCGACGATGCGGTCTCCCGCAAGAACGATGTCGATATCGAGGGTGCGCGGCCCGTTGGGCTGGGCGCGTTTCCTGCCCGCCTCCTGTTCGATCGCGAGGCACACGCGCATCAGCTCTTCCGGCCCGAGAGAAGTCTCCACCTCGAGCGCCGTGTTCAGAAACCACGGCTGCTCCCGGATCCCCTGCGGTTCGGTCGTGTACACTGAAGCGCTCCGGGTGACGGCGACGCCGCGCGCCTCCAGTTCCTGAACGGCCAGCCCGAGATTGGCCTCCCGGTCGCCCACGTTCGATCCCAACGCCAGGAAGTAACGCGCCATGAAAACATTAGAACACGATCGGCCGCGATGAAGGTCAGGCTTCACGCCACGCATCTTGAAGGCCTCCTGCTCGTCGAAGTCCCGGTCTATGAAGACCCGCGCGGTTTCTTCATGGAGTCCTGGAACAAGAGGGACTTCGCCCGGGCGGGCCTCGACGCCGACTTCGTCCAGGACAACCACTCGCGATCCGCGGCCGGCGTGCTGCGGGGCCTTCACTACCAGAACATGACCGCTCCGATCGGGAAGCTCGTCCGGTGCACGCTGGGCAGCGTGTTCGACGTCGCCGTGGACCTCAGGACGGGATCGAGAACCTTCGGCCAGTGGTTCGGCGTCGAGCTCGACGCCCGGAACAGAACGCAGATCTACGTGCCGGCCGGCTTCGCGCACGGCTTCGTCACGCTGTCGGAGGCCGCCGAGGTCCAGTACAGGCAGACCGGCTTCTACGACCGCGGCGCCGAGGCGGCCATCCGCTGGAACGACCCGGAGATCGCCATCGAGTGGCCCGTACGGGATCCGCTTCTCTCGGAACGGGATCGAACGGAAGCGATCAGTTTCGAGGAATACCGGAGGAACCCGGCGTTCGCGTAGCTAAGCGCTGCCCGTTATACTGCGAGATGTCGCAGTGTTTGGCTGTTATCAAGTTCTTGATAATCGTAGGCAGGGTGCGGCAGCGTCTACGCCCGCCGACAAGGAGGATCGATTGTCCGCAAAAGGTATCAATTGCATTTCCGCATGTGTGTCCGATCTGCAACGCAGCAAACGGTTTTACACGGGAACGCTTGGCTGGGACATCCAGACCGATAAGGACAGTGTGGCTGGCCTTTCATTCGGCGACGGCTACTTGGTGCTTCATACCGATGAACGCCGCGAAGGCGAGCGCCGGTATGCAGGAGGTATGCACGTGTTGGTGGAAGTCGAAAATGTGAATGCCGAACACGCTCGTTTGAAGTCATTGGGAGTGTCGGTCGGCGAATTGTGCGATCAGCCATGGGGTCGGCGCACGTTCGACTTTCCTGATCCTGACGGCTATACGTGGTCTTACGGGCAATCCCTCCGAGGGCCTGCCTAACAAATTAAGGATTGTTGACGCGCGAAGCCGCGGCAAAATCCTGGGTTGAACTAAATCCGTGAGCCGCCATTTGGAATTTCAAGGGGGCTTTCAGAGAAGCGGCGTGCGTGTGGCGGGTATTGGCGCGTCCGCCAGAGCCGTGTGAAGCGTGTTCGGGAGCGGGTGCCGCGGTGGAATCCACGAGAATTGCGCGTAAAGGAATCCCGATAGAGTGAAGGCAGACAGACGGATGAGACGGCGTCCGGCAGTGCCGGGCGTCACGAGTCCGGGGATGGAAGACAGCGCGGTCATGGTGCGCGAGTCCGTTGAGGTGCAATGTGGCCGCGAAGGATCAACGTGGTATTCCGGCAGTAGGGACATCGGAGGAGCGTGTGGTCGGGGACGGGCTGTGCGGCCGCACTTTCAGGAGCGTTGGACGGTGCTGTGGGCGCCGATCGGAGAGACAGTTGCGACTGGAGCCGTTCCAGGTGCGGACGGCAGGCCGGACTCCAGAGTCCGTAGGACCGGATCCTGGCGAACCCACGGGGCAAGGCATGCTGGAGGAAGCGGTGGAGGAACTCCGTTCCGGAGAGCGTGACATGGCGGATTTGGCGGGAACGGTTGTCCCGATAGCGGAAGGAGACCTGATCGTCGTCGACCCGTTCGATTCGGCTGTTGGCGATGGCCACGCGGAACAGGTATCGGCCCAGGTAGGCGAGAACGGCCTCGCCGGAGCCGGCCGGTTGGCAGTGAACGACCCAATCGGTGTGCCAGACTTCCGAACGGGCCTGATCGAGTAGTCCGGCGCGATTCAGACCATCGCACATCCTGGCGCGGAAGATGGGCGAGAGAGCGCGGACCGGGACGAAGAAGCCGCGGCTGCGGGGTGGTATCCAGTGGCCATCGGGGCCGAGTCCGCCGGCGCTGACGAGCATGTGGACGTGGGGATGGTAGAGCATCGCGCGGGTCCAGGTGTGGAGGATGGCCAGGCATGCGGGGCGGCCGCCGAGGTAGCGGGGATCGCGGGCGAGTTTGAGAAGCGACTGAGCCGCGGATCGAAGCAAGAGGCTGTAGACGATCCGGGGATGGGAGCGGGCCAGTGGACGGAGCGGGGCGGGCAGAGTGAAGGTGAGCAGGTAGTAGGGACAGGGCAGCAAACGGGAGCGATGACGCGCCAGCCAGCGTTCGGTCTGATCCCGGTGACACTTGGGACAGTGCCGGTTCCCGCAGGAATGATACGCATAGACGTCCCGGCCGCAGGGCGCACACGTATAGACGTGGCCTCCAAAGAACGGCGTGCGGCAGTGAAGAATGTCCCGGAGAGCGCGCTTCTGGGTCGCGGTCAGCCGGTCCCCGAACTGCTGACGGTACGCCGCGCCGTGGAGGCGGACGATGTCGGCCACCTCCAGCATGACGGCCCCGGGTTCAGAGGCCGGTCATCAGATCGTTGAGCGGGCGGACCAGGGACTGGTGCACCTCCTGGGTGAGATGGGTGTAGATCTGGGTGGTCCGGGCGCTTCGGTGTCCGAGGTTCTCCTGAATCACGCGGAGGTTGAAACCGGCCTCGAGCAAATGGGTCGCGTAGGAATGACGCAGGGTGTGCACGTGGGCGCGTTTGGCGATCCCGGTCTTCTTCAAAGCCCGCTTGAAAGCGCTCTGTAAACTGCTGCGGTTGACGGGGCCACCGTTGTTGGCCAGGCTGTGCTTCAGGCCATGGCGGGTCGGCGCCGGAAACAGCCATTGAGGCGAGCGATGCGTGCGCCAGAACTCACGCAGGATCTCGAGCGTGGGCTCGGGCAACGGGACGTAGCGATCCTTCTTCCCTTTCCCATGAATATGGAGCGCCATGCGGGCGCTGTCGATGTCGGGAACCTCGAGATGAGCACCTTCCAGGAGCCGCAATCCACAGGCATAGATCGTCGTCAGGCAGGCGCGATAGACGGGGATGCGGACTTCGGCCAGAATGCGGCGGACTTCGCCGCGGCTCAAGACCACCGGCAGCTTCTTCTCGCGCGGCGGCCGGACGAACCGCAAGGTCGGCCAATCCTTGTGGACCGTCTGTTCGAAGAAGAACTTGATCCCGCACAGCGCGATCGTCGCCGTGGCGCGGGCGACCTTCTTCTCGTTGGCCAGGTACAGGAAGTACTGGCGCAGATCGTCCTCGTTCAACTGCTCCGGACTGCGATCGAAATGCTGGGCCAGTTGGGCCACCGACCGGACGTAGCATTCCTGAGTTCTTGCGGAAAACCCGCGGAGTTGCATATCCTCGATCATTCGTTGACGCAGTTTCGTCATCACGTATCTCCTTTCTGAGAGAGGTTGGGGAATCTGTCTCAGAGAGGAATACGTGATGATGAATGATCAGGCCAATCGAAATGCGATACCGTGATAGGCGGGTCTGGATCTATCCGCCGCAGGCGGATTTAGTTCAACAAGGGAATGCAGCCGCCGATCGGCGCCATCGTTTGCCGTGGTATCGAGCGATTCGGCTGCGCCGCTCGCGTCTGATTCCCGAGCCGTTATACGGCGCAGACGGCGTGTCGCAGCGGCAGGGGCGATCTCTGCTTTCGACCCCGAAGCGGACATCCGCCGCCGAGAGTGGTACCGTCTTACGGATGACCGGATTCGACCCAAATGGGACGTTGCTGAGTGCACCCTTCGATGAGATCTAAGCGGCAAGTTCACGTGCGGTACGAAGGAAGAGACCGTCAGGCGCTCGCTCTTATGATGGCGTTAGCAGTGCTCTACGCCAGCGAATCGAGCAGTCAGGTCATCGATGCCGAACCACCGGCACAGACGACGTGCACAGAGACGCTTCAGGCGCGCCATTCCGATGCCGCGGAAGCGCGCACGCTCGATGAAACGGGCGGCCGTGTGGTTCGTGAAGGCTGTACGCTGAGATTTCGGACGCCCGGCGGCGAACATGCTCTCACGAGTAACCTGAGCGAAGACGCCGAGCATCTCGGGTACGTGTATCGCGGAGTCTTGCCGCACGAGTACGATCTCGTGGAGGTTCGTTATTACGAGCGACGCCAGTACCTCATAATCGACAGGACTGGTCGCCATCAGAGGCACCTCGTTGGCGAACCTGTCGTTTCCCCGGATCAGCGGCGCGTGGTTGCAACGTCCCTCGACTTGGTTGCTGGCATTCGTCCCAATGCTTTGGAGATTTGGCGGTTGGAGGACCAGTTCGCCCCTCAGTTGGAGCTTTCGATCCGGAGCGACGACTGGGGTCCATCCGACGCCACCTGGATTGACGCGGCAACGATAGCATTCACGCAGAGCTTCGAGCCTTTTGGGGACCGGAAGGAGACCGCTCGGCTGCGATTTACGCCCTCCGGTTGGCTGTTCGAGCCCGGCGTGGCTTCTGGCCCCGTCGGCGGGCGGTGAACTTTGTTCAAGGTCATTGGCGGCCGAATCCGCTATGACCACATCTGGCCGAAAGAAGACATTCGGAGGATCGCAATGGCGCCGTATAACAATGCGATGCAGACGGACGTGATGTCACGCCCCTTGCTTCCGCAAGAGTCGCGCCATTTCGCCACGCCGCTGATCGCAACGTTAGACGGACACTGATGAGCATGAACGCTATCCGTGCAAAAGTCGTCTGTGTTCTCTGGGACTCAGGGCGCATGCTCCTGATCCGTGCGACTGATCCTCATGACGGCAGACCTTTTCTTCTCCCGCCTGGCGGTGGTGTGGAGTTCGGGGAAAGCCTCGATCAAGCGATCCTCCGGGAGATATTTGAAGAGGTCAGGGTTCGCCTTCCGGAGGCGAAGAGATTGGGCATGCTTGAGAACGTGTTTCAGTTTGATGGACGGAAGGAGCATGAACTCGTATTCGTGTATGAAGCCGATTGCGACGATCCTGATCTTTGTGCGAAGGATGAGATTGAGATAGAGGAGAGCAACGGCGAGAGGTTACCGGCTCGCTGGTACACGGTACCAGAGCTGATTGCGACTGGGCTCCCTTTGTTTCCAGATGGCCTGTTGGACCTCTTGAACGGCAGAGAATAATCCGTCCCGGGAGCGAAATGGCCGTCTAACACGGCGATGAACCCGTCGCCGCAAGTTGAGCACCGCGGCGTACATCGTAAAATGCGGGCGCTGCTCGCAACGAACACTCGGCTCGCGGCGCGGGTTATCGCCAGAACGTTATGCGGACCATATCTGAAAAACAGGACGTCGCATCGCTACCAAAGCCGAACTCCGTTTCCATTGTAGTCTCCAGTGAGTTGCCCCCCGAGAAGTTGGTGACTTCTGCCTTCGGGTTGGTTTTTTCAGAACAGGGGTTCTTGATGACGAACCTGCTGGATCGGGGCTGGGACATTCCCGGCGGCCACCTCGAAGAGGGTGAGTCCGCCGAAGCCGCAATGATTCGAGAGGTGAGAGAGGAAACAGGTATTGAGGTAACCTCGGTTGGACTATTCGGCTATCAGCGGATTCATGTTGTTGCGGTCACGCCGCCGGAGTATCCATATCCTGTGCCTGACAGCTATCAGGTATTTTTTGTCGCTCGACCTGTTCGCGAGCATGGACTTGTTCGTAACGATGAAACTTTTGAAGCGAAATACTGGACCGTTGCTGAAGCGCGACGTCTCGAATGGGTTCGTGAAAACGAAGCATTGTTCAAAGAAGCGCTTGCTCAGTGGCAAGCCGCATAACAAGGCGCTGCAGACCGACGAGCGGCGCGCAAACGTGCGGTTCCACGCCGGAGTGACGCTCGCGCCGCCCGCGGCTGAGCGCCAGAATCGTTATGCGGATTCTATCGTCCGCGATCCCGGTTGAGGAGAGCTTCGCGTCAGTGCAAAGGAGATCATCATGATCAGGAAGATGAAGAGAGCCCACGTCGTAGTCGCCGTGTTATTCGCTCTGATTCAGGCACCGCTGTCCGCCCAAGACCGCACAGAGGAGCGTACCTACGTTATCGTTCACGGTGCGTGGATCGGGGTTGCCAATTTGCTGGGCATCGAGGAGCTTCTACGCAGCAACGGCCACCGCGTGTATCTTGCTGAACTGACTGGTCACGGTGAACGAGCACACCTACAGAACGCATCCATCGATCTTGAGACACACATCATGGATGTCGTCGGTCTCATCCAAGAGCGAAACCTGGACGACGTTTACCTCGTCGGTTTTAGCTATGGAGGAATGGTAATAACAGGCGTCTGGGATCGCCTTCGCGAAAGGATTAGACACGTAGTCTATGCGGATGCGTTTCTTCCCGAGGACGGCAAGTCTTTGTCAAATTATATGGTCTACGAAGAAGGAGGTG
>Ga0299906_10001688_pt1 | contig 18741 bp, 18 predicted proteins | sample RVTome_14_FD_200259 | JGI IMG/M metagenome (GOLD analysis project Ga0299906, IMG submission 200259) | Soil microbial communities from uranium-contaminated site in the Upper Colorado River Basin, Wyoming, United States - RVT145D125 (version 2) ...
GATGCATCGATCGGCGGCAAGACGGGCGTGAACTACCGTCTTCCGGGGACGGGGCAGATGGGCAAGAACCTGGTGGGGGCGTACTGGCAGCCGCGTGCGGTCATCGTCGATCCCGTGGCGCTGACGACGCTCGAGCCGCGGGACTTCCGCTGCGGCCTGGCCGAGTGCGTCAAGCACGCCCTGATCGCCGACGCCGACCTGCTGGACTGGATCGAAGAGCGCGCCGACGCGATTGAGCGACGTGACCTGGACGTGCTGTCGGTGCTGATCGAGCGATGCGCGAGGATCAAGACGGCGATCGTGGTCGAGGATGAGCTCGAGGAGGGGCGGCGGGCGCTGCTGAATCTCGGCCACACCTTCGCCCACGCGATGGAGTCGGTGACCGAGCTGGGACTCAGGCACGGCGAGGCGGTGGCGATCGGCCTCTGCGCCGCGATGGGCGTGGCGGTGCGGCGCGGCACGATGACGCCCGTCGAGCTTGCCCGCGTCGGCGGCCTTTTGAGCCGGCTGGCATTGCCCTCGCGCCTGCCGCGGCCGTGTTCGGTCGATCGGCTGATGCGCCTGATGACGCACGACAAGAAGGTGGCGGGGGGCCGCATCCGGCTGATTCTCCCTGCGCGGATCGGGTTGGCGGTCGTGGCCGACGATGTGCCGGAAGCCGAGATTCGCGCGGCATGGGACCCGGTGATGCCGGGGTGAGGTCGCCGCCGGCGCCGGCCTTGCCCAGATTGACTTCCATTCAAGCGCAGCATTGGCCGGTTCCGATAAACCTCAGAACGACGGATCACTTGTGCGGGTGTGGGTGTGCGCGCCCGGAGCCGGCATTGGCCCCGGGATCGCGCGGCGGACCCTACGGCCACCCGGTCCGCAGAGCGGACCTACGGACTCGGAACGAACGACTGTGCGAACCATCGCCATCGTCAACCAGAAAGGCGGCTGCGGGAAGACCACTACCGCCATCAATCTCGCCGCGATCTACGCCAGGCGCGGGCTGCGGACGCTGTTGGTGGACATGGACCCGCAGTCGCACTGCGCCGCGGGCCTGGGCGTTCCGGAGAGCCGCATCGAGTACAGCATCGGCGATGCGCTCGTCGCCGACCTCGATGCCGGATTCAAGGCCGACACCCTGCGCTGGGAGGTCACCCGCAACCTCGACCTGGCCCCCAGCACCATGCGCCTGGCGGCCATGGAGGCCCCCGGCGGGGGCCTGCACGAGCTGCCGGACAAGGACCGGCGACTGGAGAAGCTGCTGCGAACGGTGGCGGATCGATACGACATGTGCCTGATCGACTGCGCCCCGACCATCGGCCTGCTGACCTTCAACGCCCTGCGGGCGGCCCGGGAGACGCTCATTCCCGTCGAGACCGGCTATTTCTCGCTCAACGGGGCTCACAAGCAGTGGACGACGATCCAGCGGATGATCGAGCGGATCGGCCGGCCGATCGCCTGTCACATGCTGGCGACCATGTTCGACCCCGGGTCCGAGGTGGGCAAGAACATTCTCGGCGCCCTGCGGCGGCGCTTCGCGGGGCAGTTGCTCCCCGTGGTCATCCGCCTGCACGAGACGATTCGCGAGGCGGCGTGTCTCGGCCAGCCCGTGGTGGACTACGCGCCAAACTCCGAGGCGCAGAAGGACTTCCTCGAGCTGGCGGACTGGCTGGAATCGCATGCCAACGCCCCGGTCCTTCAGGGCGACTCGATGCGCCACGAGGCGCTGCATTTGCGGACGCTGCCGTTCCAGGATCGGCTGGCGGCCGGCGCGCATGCCTCCATCGGTCCGACCGCCGGCCGCGCGGCAGGGCCGGCCAGTGATCGGGCCCAGGAACTCGTCCATCGCGTCCAGGGCCTGAGTCGCCGGCCCGGACTCTCCGGACCGCCGACCTCGCCGTCCGCCCCCGCCGACGCTCCGGTCGAGCTTGCTCCCCTCTCGGCCCTGCCGCGCCAGTCATCGGGCATCCTCCATTCACCCGTCATGCCCCGGGAGCAGGCGGCGCCGGCGGCCGCGGCAGCGCAGGTCTCACCCGTCGGCGGCGCCACGGCGACCGCGCCGGCCACTCCCGCGATTCCGGCGGCACCGGGGGCGCGGCCCGGCGTCGTTGAGATCGATCTGCCGGCGACGCGCTGGCGGTCGCCTGATCCGAGGTACCTAATTCGACCCGCGACGCCGATCGGCCGCCTCCTGCCGCCCGCGGAACGCCGGAGCGCGGCGGATATGCGTCTCAGGGACGTTCTGCCATCGGCCCCGCCGCAGCGACCGATCGTTGAGGCGCCCTTCGGCGTCAAGCGAACGCCCCGGGGCATTCTGTTCACACAGCCCGCCACGTGTGGGCACGAGGTGTTCATCGCGGGCGACTTCAACGGCTGGTCGCCGCGCCTGACGCCGTTGATGCGGCGCGAAGACTCGGGCGTCTTCCAGACGCTGGTCGAAGTGCCACCGGGCAAGTACCAGTATCGCCTCGTCATCGACGGGAAGTGGCAGGCGGACCGGTACAATGCCCTGACGCAGGTCAATCGGTATGGCGAGCCCAACAGCGTGCTTGTCGTGCCCGAGGCGCAGCGATCGGCATGACGCGGACGAGAGACCCATTCGACGAGCTGGCGGCCATGTTTCTCACGGAGCGGGATGAACCCGTTATCGAAGGCGTGAAGGCCGCACCGCCGCCGAAGGCGGCCATCGAACTGCTCATCGTGGCCCATCTGCCGGTGCGCGGCGGATTGTGGCTGACGCCCTATGCCGACGCCGTGGCCCGGGCCGGCGGGCCGGTGGCGCTGGTGCGCCTCGACGGCGAGCACCCCACCCTCCAGCAGCTTCGCGGCGCTGAGCCGACAGGTGGTCCACCGCTCGACCTCTCGCTGCGTGAAGCCATCGGCGAGCTCATGCCCTCCACGCCGACGTGGATCGTTCGCGCCGCGGCCCAGACGAGCGCGACGAAGATGCTCCAGGCGGGGGCGGACCGGATCACGATCCTGACCAGCGCTGACGATGCGGCGGTGGTGGCGGCGTACCAGGCGATCAAGAACCTGCTCGATGACTTCGACGCCGATGTCGGATGCCTGCCGCCCATCGGCGTGGCGGTGGTCGGCGCCGATGAGGAGAAGGCCCGCGACATGGTCGGCCGGCTGAACGCGACCGCGGAGGCGCACCTGGGGATCGCAGTGCCGATGAACCTGTGTCTGCCGCGCATGGATGCGGGAATCCTCTCCACGCGGTACCTGAGCTTCACGCACGAAGACTGCCCGCCGCTGGGCAAGGTCGTCCGGATGATCGACGAGGCCAGGCGGGGCGCCGCCCGAATGCGACTGGCGCCGCCGGCCGATGACGCTCCGCGCCGCGCCGCCGCGCCTCCCGCCGAGTCGGCGCCCGCAGCGCCGGCACAGCCGAAGGCGGTTTCCGCCGACGAGCCGCCCGCCGCTGAACAGCCGTCCGACATTCATGATGAATGGCTGGACGAGCCGGTGACACCGTCGGCGTTCAGCGAGGCGCAGGCGAAGATCGATGACGAACTGATCGAGTCGGACGTCGAGTTCCTTCCCCGCATGCCGGGCATCGTCGAGGTCCTGCGGGCTGGGGTTGACGATGAGGCCTTCGCCGTCGAGCCGGATTGGGCGCCCGAGCCGGAGGCGGCCATGCGCCCGACCATGAAGGTCGGCCCCAAGCCGGCCCTCGACGTCGAACCGAAGGAATCGCTCGACATTCGCGAGCCGTGCGGCAAGGGCGGGCGGCCCGTGGCCCTCGCCGAGCACGTGGACGGCCTGATCCCGATCCTGCCGCGCTGCCCGGAGCACGAGCGCGTCGAGCTGGCACTGGATGCCGCCGGGCGAATGCACCTGCTGACGCAGGAGGACTTCCTCCGCGAGCTGTTCGTGGTCGAGCCGTGGGCCCGGGCGCATCGCGAGCTCATCGGCATGGCGTGCCCGGGGCGCACGATCGACCCGCGCGGCAGGATCATCAAGCACATCTTCACAGCCCGGCCGATCGACGTCAGCGATCTGCACCAGTCGGACATCCGCCTGCACGTGCTCGCCCCGGTCAAGGTCAAGGGCGAGACCGGCTGGTACAGCGCCCCGCTGAACGCCGCGGCGAGCACGTAGACCATTCAGGCCCGGGGAAGAACGTCACCCAGCAGCCGAAGCCAGTTGCCGCGCGCGAGCCCCGTGATCTCGTCATCCGACCAGCCCGCACTGCGCAAGCCCGCTGCAAGATTGGCGTACTTCCGGGGGTGATCGAGATCCGCGGGCATCCGGGTCGGGGCAAAGCCGCCATCGGCATCCGAGCCCAGTGCGACGGCGCGGCGATGGCCGGCGATCTCGCAGATGTGCTCCAGGTGACGGATGCAGTCGGCGATCGTCGCCCGGTCCTCGGGAACGAGGAACGTCGAATAGAGGTTGAGCCCGATGATGCCGTCGCGCTCGACGATCGCGCGAATGTGCTCGTCGCGGAGGTGGCGCTGATCCTCGCCGCCCATCAGCGCGCGGCAGTTGGAGTGGCTGGCGACGATTCGGCCGCGCGTCTCCGCCAGCAGCATGTCGAAGGCCTCATCCGCCAGGTGCGAAGCGTCGTGAACGATGCCGGCCGCATCGAGGGCGCGAATCAGCTCCACGCCGGCGGGGGTGAGTGGACCGTGTTGCCCGTTGCCCCCAGCGTAGCGCGTGCCGCGCCACCACGTCAGGCCCACCACACGCAGGCCGCGGGCGTGCCACTGCGAAACCTCGTCGGGCCGGCGGATCGGATCGGCCCCCTCCATGAGCAGGACGAGTCTCAGCGGCCGCGCTTCATCGCCCGATTCACCGAGGTCGCCCCGGCGGCGGACGATGCGCACGCGGCCGGCCGCCTCGAGACCCTCGTAGAACTCGAGTTGGCGCAGGCCCGCTCCATGCGCCGCATCGACGTCGGCCGCCGGGTAGCCGCACGGCGCATCGGCCTGCTCGGGATCGGGCTCCGTGAAGATCGTCGCGAACGCCACGTCCACGCCGCCCTCGGCAAGGTCGGGAAGACTGATGCACGCCTGCTCCGGATCAACGCAGGGTCGGGTGATGTCGCGGATGCACAGGTGGATGTAAGCGAGATCGAGGTGGCCGTCGATCCAGTTCATGCGGGCCAACGTAGCGGATTGAGGCCGGGCCTGCCGCACGCGACAATGCGGAGGCAGCGCGGCACGATCATGACCGACGCCGATTCAACCCGCGAGGAGTTCATTTCCGAGCCGATCGAGCCCGAGGCGGGGTCGTTCGACCCATCGATGATGGCCCAGGGGCTCGCCTCGCTGCCCGGGGCGTTCACCTGGCGCGGCAGGCGATACGTCATCGAGGAGTGCTTGGAGCACATCAAGCAGACCTCGCGGGAGGGCGGGTCGGCGGTGGGAGACCGATACCTCCGGCGGCAGCGGTTCCGGGTGCGGCTGAACACGGGCCAGACAGCAACCCTGTACTTCGAGCGTCAATCCCGGCCCGGTGTTTCGGCCCGGACGGCAAAAAAACGCTGGTTTCTCTATTCGCTGTCATCTGAGTGAACGATGGCCGACCACCCCGGCGGCACGAAAGAATTGCTCCGAACGCCGGGCCGGAGTACCGTATCAGTTCATGGACAGTGATTCGACGATGACAATGGCCGTTCCGGCGCAGGCGGCGTTCCTGCCGGCGTCGATCCGCCGCCGGCGGGTCATCGGCGCCATCGTCGCGCTGGGCGCGGCGGTCGTGCTCGGCGTGGCGGCCTGGCTCACGCCCGCCGGCGAGGGGCTCGGCACGCATCGCCAGATGGGCCTGCCCGAGTGCGGCTGGATCATGATCCTGGACCTGCCCTGTCCGACCTGCGGCATGACGACGGCCTTCGCCTTCGCGGCGGAGGGGCGGCTCGGTGCCGCCTTCGCCAGCCAGCCGCTCGGCGCGCTGCTGGCGGTCGCCGTGGCGGTGAGCCTGCTGGTGGGATCGTTCGTGGCGCTGACCGGGTCGCGGGTTGGCGCCATGTTCGGGCGTCTCTGGCGGCCGCGCAGCGGGTGGCTGATCGCGGGCCTCATCGTGGCGGCCTGGCTGTTCAAGGTGGTCGTGTACACGGGGATATTGTCATGAGAAGCGCGATGACATGGCGGGCTGTTGCCCTTGCGGCCCTGACAGCGCCGATCGGCGGCTGCGAGATCGGCCTGCTCGCGGGCGGGCTGGCGCAGAACTTCGAGTATCAGAAGGTGGTGGAGGTGCTTCCGGAGTATCGGGGCCTGGAAGGCAGGAAGGTGGCGGTGGTCGTCAATGCCGACCCGGTGACCCTGTACGAGCACCCGATGCTGGCGCGGCAGATCGCCGGCGGCGTCTCGCTTCGCCTCAATGAGTACGTTCCGGGCGTCAAGGTTCTCAATCCGGACGCCGTGCTCGCCTGGCAGTTCAACACCGCCGAGTGGAACGCCCTGCCTTATGGCGAACTGTGCAGGGCGCTGGACGTGGAGCGCGTCGTCTACGTCGATCTGTATGAGTACCGGCTCAATCCTCCGGGCGACAGCTACATCTGGGAGGGCATGAGCGCCGCGACCATCGGCGTGATCGAGCGGGAGAACATCGACCCGGACTTCTTCGCCGAGTCCATGGAGGTCGTCGCGGAGTTTCCCAACCAGAGCAACGTCACCCGCGATGAGCTCGATCCGCAGCGAATGGAGGTCGGCCTGTTGCACACGTTCATTCAGGAGACGGCGTTCCTGTTTCACCGGCACCTGAGACCGAAGCATCCGGACAAGTACCTGGGGCCGGCGATCGAACAGCCCCGCGCGGCAAAGTAATCGGGAGACCCGCACTTGAGGCGCCTGGCCCTTTCCATGCTGGTGGCGATCGCGACGGGGGGTCTCGCATCGTGCAATATCCTGGTGCCCGCCGCCTTCATCTTCGCGCCGGAACCGATGGTCGAGCCCGCCTATGAGCTGCCGGACCGGTCGACGGTGGTGTTCGTGGACGACCGGCAGAACCTGGTGACTCCGACGTCGCTGCGGCGCATCATCGGCAATCGCGTCAGCCAGGACCTGATGGTGGAGGAGGCCGTGACGACGACCATCGACGCCTCCGATGCCGAGGCATTCGCGCGGGTGAATGACACGGACGGCGCCCCGATGGCCATCGATGCGATCGGGCGGGCGGTCGGCGCCGACGTGGTCATTTACGTCGAGATGGTCGAGTTCCGCGACCGGACCGATCCCTATCAGCCCAAGCCGCGCGCGTCGTGCCGCGTGCGTGTGATCGACGCCGTGAATCGGACGCGCCTGTTTCCCGATCCGTCCGCGTCCGAACCGTCGCAGCTCGTGCAGGTCGAGTTGCCGGCGATGAACCCCGACGACTTGCGATCGCGGGCGGCGCGCAACCAGGTCGGCGAGCTGCTGGCCAATCGGCTCGGCCAGCAGGCCGGGCGGCTGTTCTACGAGTGGAATTCCAACAAGATCGGCACGAGCCTCGAAGGTGGCTGATCCGGGCGTGCGGACGCTGCAAGTGATCGACACGCCCGCCGAGGGCGCCGGGCCGTGCCTCCTGCGGCTGGTGCGCGATTCCGCCGGCGCGCGGGGCCGCCGGGCGATCACGCTGATCATCGGCTCCAGCCGCGATGCGGCTCGCGCGCGTGGCGTCGGGCTGGAACGCGTGGAACTGCTGCCGCTGAATGGCCGACGGTCCAGGATTTCCGCACGCACGCTTCGCCGCTGGATCGACCGCCGCGAGCGTGCGGCGGGCCCATTCGACATGATCCGCATCTGGACCGACATGGCCGGCGCCGCCGCGTTCAGGTCGGTCCTTGCGCGCCCGACATTCCTGATCGCCCTCTCGCCGGTCCTCCCGTGCACTCAGACGGGCCACGGCGTCGGTGACTGGCCGGGGCAATGGCCGGGCGTTGCGGCATGGCGGGACGGATCGGTCGGCGGGCCGCAGGACGTCGCGCCCGCCGTGGACCAGGCGGACCTGCCCGACCCGCTCGACGCGCAGCGCCACACGCTGCGAGAGCGCTGGGGCGCCGGGCCCGACACCTATGTCGTCGGCCTGCTCGCCGAGCCGATGGACCTTGCAGATGCCTGGACGGCCATGGAGGCCGTGCTTCGCTACGCGAGCGCCGGTCGGACGATGAGACTGGTCCTGTCCTGCCAGTCGAGCCGCCGCGGCGATGTGGAGCGGGCGCTGCGCCGGCTGTCGCGCGATGACCTGCTGGTCTTCGACGAGGCGGCCTGCCGGCCCTGGGACTCGGCGTGCGGCTTCGATGCGGCGCTGTGCCTGGGCGGCGGCGATGCGGCAAGTCCGTTGCCGGCGCTGTGGGCCATGGCCGCCGGAACGCCGGTCATCGCCGATGATCGACCGGCCCTTCGGTCGGTCATGTCGCGCCTGTGTCCCGCCTGTCTGGTCCCCTGCGATGACCACGGGGCCGTCTGCCGCATCATGACTCGGTGGGCGGATGACCCGGCGGAGCGCAGCGCACTGGGGATGCGCCTGCGCGCCGAGGTGGCGCGGTCATACGCGATGGGGCCGCTGATCGAAGCCCTGAACGCCGGCGAGTCGGGCGAGATCGCCGGTCGGGCGTGAGGGAACGAAGCGATGACCGCCCCGGTTGAATATCATCCGCCGTCGTGCAGCGGCTCAAGCAAGGCGTGCGCGGCATCGTGGTAGAGACTCCGAAGGACATCCGCGGGCAGACTCATGCCCAGAAGCGGCGGGGCGGAGAGTCCGTCATGCCGCGCGGGCTCGGCCATCGCCAGATCAGGATCGGCAATCGGCGACTCGCCGTCGTAGTCGGTCTCCCACAGCGTCCGCAGGGCCCAGTGCCGGCTGGCGTAGAGGTCGAAGGCCTCATCGGGGCTCGAGGCCTTCCGCTGCATCTCGTTCTCGGCCTTTCCGGGGGCGAGGTGATCGTCGCTGGTCACGATGTCGGTGCCGAAGAGGATCCGACCCCGGAACCGGGCGAGGAACTCGACTACATCATCGCGTCGATGACGGCTGATCTCGCGGACGATCCACTTGGTCGCGCTGGTGTCGAGGTACAGGCGCTCGTGGCGTTCGAGCAGGCCGGCGAGGAAACGGAGATCTTCCGGCCAGCCGCCGAAATGCGCCGCGATCCAGGGGCCGGGGAATCGATCGAGGACGAACTCCAGCGCCTCGTACTGCTGTGGCTTGGTCCCGTACTTCGCGTGATCGGTGTACTTGGCGGCGAACCAGGTGTCCGGATCGGCGACGTGCACCATGAAGCACATGCCCAGGGATGCGGCCTTCTCCATGGCCTCGAGGCGGAGAGGATTGGTGAGCTTCATGAAGTCCGGATCGCCGAATTCCTCAGCGTAATCGCGCGAGCGCGGCGCGGCCCAGAACTTGCAGATCCGCGAGCCCAGGGCGTGGAATTCGCCGATGCTGTCGAGGAACCCGCGCCCGAGCGCGTGCTTGCGGTCCTCGGCCCGCCAGTTGGGCACGGCGATGAAGCGGATGCGCCCGCCCATGACCTCGCGAACCGCCTCCAGCTCGGCCAGCGGCGTCATGGAGTAGGTCAGGCCGATGCCGTAGGCCTCCGTCGCGCGGCGGTAGAGGCGGGCGGCCTCGCGGCCGCTGACATGGGTGTGGACATCGATGATCGGATAGTCCAGTCGCTGAAACCGGCGGGCTTCGGCCTCGTAGTCGAGACCGAATCGATTGGCGGCCGTGGCGTCGGGGCCGACGGCGTACTCGTCACGGATGCTCGGGGCGGACATGCCGGCATGGTAGGCGGTGCGCGATGACGACAGGCCCGATGCGCGCGACCCCTCGCATCGCACTGGCCCACGACTGGCTCGTCGGGATGCGCGGCGGCGAGCGCGTGCTCGATCGGCTGGCCCGACTCTTCGGCCCCACGCGACTCTACACCCTGGTGAACAACCGGCGGTTTCACACCGACGCGATCGCGGCGTGCGACATCGTCACCTCGCCGCTCCAGCGATTCCCCGGCGCGGCAGGTTCGTGGCGCCGGTCGTATCTGCCGCTCATGCCGTGGGCCGTTCAGCGAATCCGCGTCGAGCCATGCGATCTGCTCATATCGACGAGCTCGGCCGTCATGAAGTCGATCCGGCCTCCGGCCGGGGCCAGGCATCTGTGCTATTGCCACGGTCCGGCGAGGTACCTGTGGGACCAGCTCGAGGCCTACGGCGAGGGCGCCGGAGGCGGATTGAGACGGATCGGCCTGCGCGCGATGCGATCGCGCTTCCAGGCCTGGGACCGGCGGACGGCCGGGCGCGTGGACTGGTTCCTGGCGAACTCGCGGCACACGGCGGCGCGGATCGCGGCCTGCTACGGTCGCGAGGCCGAGGTCGTGTATCCGCCCGCGCGCACGGAGCGATTCACCATCGACCTCGATGTGCGCCGTGAGGACTGGTATTTGCTGGTCGGCGCGCTGGAGCCGTACAAGCGGACGCGCCTGGCCGTCGAGACCGCCAGGCACTTGGACGTGCGGCTCACGGTGGCGGGCGGCGGGTCTCAGTTGCGGTCGTTGCGGTCGATCGCACCCGAGCACGTGCGCTTCCTGGGCCGCGTCGATGACGATGAGCTCGCGGACCTGTATCGGCGGGCCCGGGCGCTCATCTTTCCCCAGGAGGAGGACTTCGGAATCGTCGCGGTCGAGGCGCAGGCGGCGGGCTGCCCGGTCATCGCCTTCGCCGGCGGCGGCGCGCTGGAGTCGGTGACCTCGGCGACCGGGGAGCACTTCGACGCGCCGACGGTCGCGTCACTGGCGGAGGCCATCGGGCGATTCGAGGCGCGGCAGTCGCGCGGCGAGTTCAACGCCGAGGCGTGCCGCGCGAACGCGCTGCGATTCTCGGAGGCTGCATTCGATGAGGCGATCCTGCGGCAAGTGCGGCGGCTGCTCGATGACCCGGACCGCGCTCAGGCCGAGAGGCCGTTCTCGCCATAGTAGATCGCCGGGGTGGCATCGCTGAGCAGCACGGCATGGTGGACCAGGCCGATGTACAGCCGGAACTCGGAGTCGAACTCCAGGTGCGTGATGAGCTCGCAGTCGAGGTAGCTCATCGCCCGCTTGACGATGGGCGCGCCGCTGGGGGCCACATCGACGGTCAGGCTGTCGAACGGATCGTCGCCCCGATCGGGGATCTGGGCGAACTTGCGCTGAAGCAGCACATCGTCGGCCGAAATCTGGCAGATGGCGAAGCATCGGCTGTCGCGGATGAGCGGCTCCACGGGCATGCCCTTGGGCATGGCGATGGTCACCATGGGGGGATTGTTGGAGCATCGCTGGATCCAGCGCGTCAGCACGCCGCTGCGCCGTCCCTCGTGCGCGGCGGTGACGAGGAACAGGCCGCTGGGAATCTGCTCGATGGCCTGAATCAGCGAAGTGGGTCTGGACATGTCTGCCCTTTGCGGCGAACGGACGAAGCGGCGTGCGGTCGCACAGCGCTGTTCGGCATCATCGACTGTGGACAACTCGTGGATGAGTGAATCTGGGCCGACTTTTCCGGCCGGGGTCGAACAGCGCCTGGCCATGTGTTCAAGCCACGTTCCAACTCTTGATGACAGAGGAGTTTAGGAGCTTGTCAGCCCATCGGACGAGCCGGTTTGTGGGCTGAATTGGGAGAAAAGTCCCGGAAGATTGTTGCGAGGTGGGGCATAGTGGGGTACTTTCCCACGACATGACATAGGGGTTGGGATGCGTGCTCTTCACCGGCGAGTACGAACACACGATCGACGCGAAGCAACGCATGGCCATTCCCGCCGAGGTTCGTACTCGGCTGGAATCCTCCGATCACACCAATGCCTTCTACCTGGCCCCGGGACCCAACGGTGTGCTCTGGTTGTGGCCCGAGAAGACTTTCGAGCAGATGGCCAGCGCATCGCGATCGTCGCTCCTGCCGGGCGACGAGATGATGGAGTTCGAGGAACTCTTGTACAGCCAGTCGCGCCGGCTGGAGATGGACGGCGCGGGCCGCGTTCGGCTGCCCGAGCGGATGCTGCGCGAGGCGGCGCTGGGCTCGGCGGTGGTCGTGCTCGGCGTGCGCGATCATCTGGAGCTTCGCGATGCGGCGGCGTGGCAGCGGCGGCGCCAGGACACCATCGCCCGACAGGGCGAAATCATGCTGCGGGCGCGTCGAGCGCTGGAGGAGCAGCAGCGCTCGACGTCTTGAGATCTTTCATGAGCCAAGGTGCGCTCATGTGGATTGGGAATGTGAGGTTCGACAGAGCTCACGGATGGCATGTTGAATCTCAGGCAGGGGCAGGCGGGCACGGACGCCCGTCGTCACGCAGGCTGGGTTGCCGCGCGCACCATGGATGGTCGCACGGTGAACAGTCGGAATGTGGGGCCGAAGCTCGCGCGCCGTCATGGCGGACGGCGCTCGATCGTGGCCTGACAAAGTGACACCGCCCCTCTGATCGTGCCGGGTCAGGGATGACCCGGAGCGCTGAACATCATGGCGCCGGCGACACGGATTGTCGCGGACGCCCGCAGACACCGCCGCCTTCGCCCGCTCGGCGCGCGGCGGCCATCGACCACAGTCTCCGGTCGGCCGGCCGGAGACTTTTCATTCTCATGACGACCGCCAGCGTCGCGATGGCAGACGGCAGCCCTGCCGCGCGTTGTTCGCCGGACCTCACGAAGAACGGACGTGTTCGGTCGCTCAGGAGCCGGAGGCGCCGCCGGCCGGACGAATCGTGCCGAGGACCGCCGGCTTGGTCTCGAGGATCTGATCGGCGACTTCGCGCCGATGGACCTCGATCTCCCGCGGAAACGAGAACGCCAGCCGCACTCGATCACCTTTGATGGCTGCGATTCGAACGACGCCCAGGGGCGACGAGGGGTCGCCGATGACGACCTCTTCTCCTTCCCGACGAGTGATCACAAGCATGCAAGGACCTCCTGCCCTTGTCGTCAGGCGCATTCATGCGCCGACCCACCACCCACAAAGCTACCGACAAAACCCGCATTCTCCAAGCGAAAACCGCGGGAATCAGTGTTCTCGGGGCCTCCACGGCCGGTCGGGAGGCGATGTCGCGAACCCCGCCGCCGCCGTCCCGGCCTCCTAATTCACGGCCTTGACGGCAGTTACGCCGGGGACGAGCTGCTTGAGGTTTCGTTCGATGCCGGCCTGGAGCGTGATCGCCGACGACGGGCAACCGACGCAGGCCCCATGGAATCGGATCAGCACGTTGCCCTCGGCGTCGATGTCCACCAGTTCCAGATCGCCGCCATCGGACTGCACCGCCGGCCGGATCAGGTCCAGAACCTCCTGGACGCGATCTTTCAGGACCGTCGATTCGGCGCCGGCCGAGCCCGACTTGGCATCGTTCATCATCTGCTCCTGCCGTTCATCATAGGAGCGGTGCATGCGGGCGACCACGTTGCGGCCGGGCGTACACTACGGGCGATGAGACCTCCGATCGCATCGTTGATCGCCACGACCCTCATCGCGGCCGTGACCGCCATGGCGGGCCCGGCCGGATGCGGCGGCCCGGTGAAGGTCGCCGATCCCCAGGCAAGTCTGCGCGACCCCGGCCGGAGTCCGCAGGTCCACCTGGGCGCCATGGATGCGCTGGATGCCGACCCGACGGATGCGGCGTACCTGGAATCGCTGCATCGAATGCTGTGGTATCCGGGGTTCACGCTTTCGGTTCGCGAGGAGGCCCTCAAGCGCCTCGAAACGCATGATCCCGAGGGGCTGCACCGGACGATTCGACAGTACCTGCCGCGGATGAACTCGCCTCAGTGGGTCACAAGGCTCTGCGAGATCATCGCCGATCGGGGGTGGACGGACCTGACACCCGCGCTCGTCAGCCGATGGGCGTTGCCGGACCTGTCGGTCCGGAATGAATCGGACCGTCCGGAATTCCAGGCGCTGGCGCGGCTTTATGGCGCCCGCCGGGTTGCGGATGTGGTGTTCGAGCTGTTTGTCGACTCCAGCCGAGTCTCGGACCAGGGGTTGCGGACTCGGTGCTGGGAGTTGCTGCACCGGCTGGGGCGGCGCGAGATGCTGGCGGCGTACATCACGGCCGGCGACTTCCCGGCGGATGACCTGTTCCTTCGCGATCTGCAGACCGGGGCCGTCGACATGGGCATCGTGCCGTCCAACCGCGAGGAGATTCTCTGGATCCGCGAGCTGTGCAGGCCCGGGTACGAGGAGTTCCGTTCGCAGGCGCGGCAGGTGACGACGACATCGGCGGTCCACCGGCGCGAGCAGCTCGAGCTGCGCGATCTGCCGATCATGGTCTCGGCGATGCTGCACGAGCCGGAGCTGCTGGACAAGTCGCGCGCCCGGCTCTACGAGGAGCTGTCGGCCTCTCTCAAGCAGCAGAAGCACTATCTCACCACCTCGAACTTCGAAGGCGTCAACACGGGGCACCGCCAGCGCCTCAGCGACTTTCGTGATGAGCTGACGTGGGGCGACCTGGCGGCGATGCGGATCGCCGTCCGCGCGATGAGCGTGCCGCAGGTGGTGGATCACCTCTTCGATTACGCCGACCGGGACATGGCCGACACCGGCACGGAGTACGGCGGCGTGCTGGCGCTGGATGCGCAGGGCCGGTTCGAGGTGCTGGAGTTCATGCCGCGCATCCGCAGCCACGACCGGCAGTTCAACGCGCCGCAGGCCATGCTCGACGCCGCGTACACATCGCTCTTCCATTTCCACATGCACGCGCAGCGCTATCGCAACGAGGACTACGCCGGTCCGGGCTACGGCGACAGCAACTATGCGGACAACCTGCGGGCCAACTGCCTGGTCTTCACCTACATCGACGAGTCGACGCTGAACGTGGACTACTATCGGCACGGGCGGGTGGTGGTCGATCTGGGAGTGATCACGCGAGGGTGACGATCGGAGCCGGACGCCGATCGCCGGCCGCCATCGCCGAGGACCGCCATGCCGTTGCTGCCCATCCTCCTCATCGCCATCGTGCTGGCGGCGGACGCCGGGTTGTCGGTGACGGCGGATGTTCCGGCGGGGGGGGTCGTCTGGCCTGCCATCGTCATCGCCTGGCTGCCTCCGCTCCTGGTGGCGGGCGCTCAATGGGTGGTGACCGCGGTGTGTCTGCGGGCGCTGCGGCGCGGACGCGCGTCCGGGCCGATCATGACCGCGGAACGCGCCGCCGCGTTCGCCCGCGGACTGATGCTCGTCAATCACGCCGTCGCGGTGCTGCTGTGCGGCTGGCTGGCGGCGGTCCGGCGGATGATCGGCGACCTCGTGCTCATCGACGAAGTCATCGCCATCGCCCCGCCCCTGGCCGGCGTGCTCCTGACGTGGGCGGTGCAGTTTCCCGTGGAGAGACGGCTGCGCGAGGCGGTGCTGGTGCGCCGGCTCGACGAGGGGCGGCCCGTCCATGCCATGCCCGGACGGGCCCGCTACGTGTGGCGGCAGGCGCAGCTCAACATCCTGCTGCTGCTCATTCCGATCCTGATGATCCTCGGTGCGGCTGAGCTGATCCGCCGCGGCGCAGCCCGGTGGGTGGCGCCGGAGTGGTCGGATGCCGTCGGCCAGGCGGGCACGCTCGGGGTCGGCGCCGTCGTCTTCATCGTCGCGCCGCTGCTCGTCCGGGCGCTCTTCTCGACGCGGCGCATCGACGACGGCGAGCTGCGCGACGACCTGATGGAGGTCTGCCGCCGGCACGGCGTGAAGGTGCGCGAGCTGCTGGTGTGGGCGACCGACGGGACGATGATCAACGCCGCGGTCATGGGCCTCGTGGCCCCGCTGCGGTACGTGCTCATGACCGACGCCCTGCTGGAGACGATGCGGCGCGACGAGGTGCGGGCGGTCATGGCGCACGAGATCGGTCACGTGCGGCGGCATCACATGCCGTGGATGGTGCTGTGCCTGGTCGCGCTGCTGGCGGCCGCGGACTGGGCGCTGATCACTCCCCTGCTGTGGATCGATGCGCGGTGGTTCGAGGTGGAGGCGTCGATCGCGCCGTGGATCGAGCTGGCGCTGATGACTGGCATGGTCGGCCTGATCCTGCTCGGGTTCGGCTGGGTGTCGCGGCGGTTCGAGCGGCAGGCCGATACTTTCGCCGCGCAGCACCTGAGCGGCCTGGGGCGGCCGGACGGGCCGGATGACCCGGCGCCGTCGATCGCGGCCGACGCCGTCGATTCGCTTCGCAGCGCGCTGCTGACGATCTGCCGCATGCACGCCATCGACCCGAAGCGGCGAAGCTGGCGGCACGGGTCGATCGAGTGGCGCATCGCCTATCTCGAGTCGATCGTGGGCCGCCCGCTGCAGGGACTGCCCATCGACCGGGTGATCCGGCGGCTGAAGCTGGCGGCGGTGCTGTGCGTGGTCGCGGCGATCGGCCTGGAGGGCTATCTTCTTGTGGCCGCGCGCGGGTCGGCGCCGATGACGCCCCCCCCGGATGCGGCGGATGCGGCGGTCGAGTCGATCGAGGGCGCCGCCGCCGCGGAGGTGCAGACCCCATGATCCGGTTCACCAAGATGCAAGGCATCGGCAACGACTACATCTACATCGACGGCTTCGACGCCGGGATGTTGAGCGAGATCGACGACCCCGCCGCGCTGGCGATCGCCATGTCCGACCGTCACACCGGCGTCGGCGGCGACGGGCTCATCCTGATCCTGCCTCCCGATGATCCGGCGCGGGCGGATGCGCGCATGCGCATGTTCAACGCCGACGGGTCGGAGGCGGAGATGTGCGGCAACGGCATCCGCTGCGTGTGCAAGTACGCTCGTGATCACGGCCTGACTGAGGCGAACCCCATGCGGGTCGAGACCGGCGCGGGCGTGCTGTCGCTGGCGTATGCGCTGGACGCGGAGGGGCTGGTGGAGCGGGTGACGGTGGACATGGGTGAGCCGATCCTGAGTCTGCCGGCGATCCCCGTGCGCGAGAGCGAACTGGCCTGGAGCGTCGGTGCGAATCACGGCATCGAGTTCGACGACGCCTGCTGGATCGGCGTGTTCGTGTCGATGGGCAATCCGCATGTGGTGCTGTTCAAAGACGAGCATCCGGAGCTGATGAGCGGGACGCTGGAAGACCTCGACCTCGCTCGCTGGGGACCGCGCCTCGAACGGCACCCGGCCTTCCCGCAGCGGATCAACACGCACTTTGCGGAGGTCCGGGCGCGCGGCGAGGTGGCCATGCGCACCTGGGAACGCGGCGCGGGCATGACGCAGGCGTGCGGCACGGGGGCGTGCGCGGTATGCGTGGCCGGCGCGCTCACGGGCCGGACGAATCGCGAGGTCCTGGTGCACCTTCCGGGCGGCGATCTTGAACTGCGGTGGGATGAGACCTCCAAACATGTGTTCATGTCCGGCCCGGCGGTGGAGGTGTTCGAAGGGGAGTGGAGAGCCGCGGAGAAGGAGTCGGGAGTCAGGATCTAGGAGTCAGGGCCGTCCCTTCGTGTCGCATGTCGCTTTCCCCGATCGAGTTGAAGCTTGCCGACACGATCGCTCGACGGGGCGAGTCGATGCTGCATGATCTTGCCGCGCACGTGGCGATTCCGACGGGGCACAATTTCACCGCTGGATTGGACGAGTATCGGGGCCTGCTGAGATCGCGGCTGGAAGCGCTGGGGGCGGCGATCGAGATGCGCGATGGGCGCGCAGCGCCGCAGTGGCTGGCGCTGCCGGGCAATGACCAGGAGTCGGACCGGTCGGCGCACATCGCACCGATTCTCGTGGCGCGGCGGGCGGCCAATCGTTCACGGCGAGTTCTGCTGTGCGGGCATCTGGATACGGTGCACAATCCGCACGGTCCGTTCCGCGAATTGGCGGTGTCGCCGGACGGCCGGACCGTGGTCGGGCCGGGAGCGGTGGACATGAAGGGCGGCATTCTCGTCATGCTGACGGCGCTGGAAGCGCTGCACGAGTGCGGCGTAGACCTCGACTGGACCGTTGTGCTCAACAGCGATGAAGAGCGCGGGTCGTTCGAATCGGACCACGTGCTCACAGAACTGGCCCGGCAGTGCGATGTCGGCATCGTCGTCGAGCCGGCGCTGGCCGATGGGTCGCTGGCCATCGAGCGCATGGGCTCGGGGCAGTTCAGGATCGAGGTGCGGGGCCGCGCGGCCCATGTCGGGCGCGAGTTCGAGAAGGGCGTCAGCGCCGTGACGAATCTCGGCGAGATCCTTGTCGCACTGTCCAGGATGGCCGACCCCCGGAACGGGATGATCGTGAATGTGGGGCCGATCGTGGGCGGCAAGGCGACCAACATCGTGCCGGATTACGCGGCGTGCTGGGGCAACATGAGGATCGGGGATGAGGCTGCCGCGCAGGTGCTGGACGCAAAGCTGGATGCCCTGGCGACCCCCGCCCCCTGTGGCGCCATGCCGTCCGTCACGGTCCACAAGGCGTGGAACCGGCCCGCCAAGCCCCTGACCGATGAGGTGCGGGCGCTGGCCGAGAAAGCGCGGCAGGCGGCGGAGGACCTCGGCCAGTCACTGCCGTTCGCGGCCACCGGCGGCGTGTGCGATGGCAACATTCTTCAGGCCGCGGGGCTGCCGACCATTGACACGCTGGGCGTGCGCGGCGGGAATCTCCATCGCACGGATGAGTTCGTGGAGGTGGCCAGTCTGGTGGAGCGGGCCCAGTTGATGGCGATCCTGCTGAGCCGGCTGGCGGCTGGAAAGTAGGATTTGGTGGCACAGGCATCTTGCCTGTGCGAGTCTGTGATGTCTTGATGGCACCCGCCGCAGGGTCGGACACGAGCGATTCTCGCGCGCTCCGACCGTCCTCAACGCTGACGGCATATCATGATCCTCCGGGCATCGATCACGCATCCGGGCACGGCAGTCCATGCCGCGCGACAGGCAGAGGCAACATCGAACCCG
>Ga0299906_10001689_pt1 | contig 18740 bp, 14 predicted proteins | sample RVTome_14_FD_200259 | JGI IMG/M metagenome (GOLD analysis project Ga0299906, IMG submission 200259) | Soil microbial communities from uranium-contaminated site in the Upper Colorado River Basin, Wyoming, United States - RVT145D125 (version 2) ...
CCAGATCTCGACCGCCTCCAGCATCATGCGCTTCTGCGGAGGGAGCCGCTCTTGATGCTCGAGCGTCCGCGCCCGGAAGCTCTGGTAGCCCGCCTCGTCTTGCTGCCAGCGGGCGAGCTCCTGGAGTTCCATGAGCGCCAGGGCGAAGCCAGGGTCGAGCTCGACCGCCGCGGTGAGAAGCCTCCGCGCGTCGCCCACCCGCAGGTGCCGGCGGGCCTCGATACCCTCGTTGTACAGCCGGAAGGCCTCGAGCGACGTCGTCGTCATCTCGCGCAACGGAGGAATGGGAGTGGGCGCGGGCGTGGCGTCGACGCGCACCGTGTCCCTCACCCAGCGAGTGAGCTCGTCCATGAGGCGGAAGACGTCTTCCCCGCGCGCGCTGCGCGCGGCGAGGATACGAGCCTCCTTCACGTCTTCCACCTGAACGTCGATGCGGTATTCGGACCCGTTCTTGAAGATGCTTCCAAGGACCACGGCGGAAGCGCCCGCGCCGCGGGCGGCGTCCCGGCGATTGAGGCTCGAGTCCTCTCCCGAAAGTCCCTGATCGCTCACGACACGAACTCCCGCGACCTCGGCGAGGCCCGTGCGAAGCATGGTGGGAACGCCCGTGGTGAGCCACGCGAGGTCGGGAGAGCTGGTGTGGTTCTCGAACCCCAGCACGAGAACTGACCGTTCGGACGAGCCGGTCGTCGCGGTGCGGCCTCCGCGCTGCGACTGGGCCAGCAGAATACCTGCCGCCACGAGGCCGGCAATGGCGGCGGCAGGAAGCCAGGGGCGCATCCGGGTACGCCGGCCCCGCGCGGCCGCGGGCGCATCGGCGGGGCTCGAGAGGGTTTCGACGGGAGCGGCCGAGACCACCGGCGCGATGAGTCGATAGCCCTTTTTCGGCAGCGTCTGGATGAATCGAGGACGCTTGGCGTCGTCGCCGAGAGCCTTTCGGAGCTCCCAGATGGCGTTGGGGAGGACTTCCTCGGAAACGAAAGTCCCCTCCCAAACGTCGGTGAGGATCTCCTGTTTGGTGATGACTTGTCCTGGACGCGATGCGAGGAAAGAGAGGACCTGCATCGCCTTGGGCTCGACGTGCGCCTCCCCCTCGGGTCCGACCACGGTATTGGTGTGCGGTTTGACGAGCCAATCGCCGAGCCGGAAGTCGGAATCGAGCGTCATCCGGGCCCTCGCCTTTCGACCGAGCTATGCACCCCGATCGTACAACTCTAGCACGCGGATCCATACCGCGCCGTACCGTATGGAGACATCGAGCGAAGGGTGAGCCCCGCCGGAGCGAGGCTCACCCTTGAGCGAAGGAGCTAGAACGTGAAGCGGACGCCGAGCTGGATCTGGAGCTGATCGATGTTCAGCTCGCCCGTCGGCTGGCCGAAGCTCGCCGACTCGAAGATCTGATTGACCTTGTTGCCCCAGTTCACGCGGTTGAAGAGGTTGAACGCCTCGAACATGACCTGGAGGTTCCTCTCGCCGAACCGGAAGAACTTCGCGAGGCGCACGTCCAGGGTGTGCGTGGGGTCGCCCCGGAAGTTGCCCCGTCCGGGCTCCTCGCCGTTCGGGCCCTCGGTCATGTCGAGGGGAGCCGTCGAGCTCAAGCGACCGTTCCCGTTGAGATCCTGCGAAGAGTACGAGCTGAGGGCGCGGCCGGTCTCTCCCTGGTAGAGAGCCGAGAACTGGAAGTCGGCGGGAAGCTGGAAAATCCCCGAAAGCACCACCCGATGAGTTGCGTCGTTGGTGTAGGGACCGATATCCCGCGCGTCTCCGATGCAGGCGCGGCACTCGGCCTCGGTCCCGAAGTTGCTCTCGGCGTTCCCTGCGACCTCGCTCAACGTGTAGTTGGCGACGAACTGCATGCTGTTGGAGAAGCGCTTGCGAAGCGACATCTGGAGACCGTCGTAGGTGTCGTCACCGATGGAGTCCACCACCCGGAGCCGGCCGCCGAAGTCGGGAGCGAACAGGCGCGACGAGTTGTCGAATGGCACTACGCGCTCGTTCAGGTCGAAGACCTTCCCGCGCTCCGAGCCTTCGGAGTGGATGTAGTCCACGTCGAGGGCCAGGGTGGGATCGATCTGTCGGCTCACCCCGATGGTGAACTGTGACGTCTTCGCGAACTGATAACCCGGGGGCACCACGGGCTCGAACGTCAGCGGGAATCCGAAGTCGGTGAAGAGCTGGTCGAACGTGGGAATGTTTCCGGGGCCGAAGGGAATGACTCCACCGGGGAAGTCGTTTCCGTCGAGGGCGACCCCGCGGACGCCGACGAAATCGATGTCGGTGAACAGCGTCGCGTTGTAGACGATCTTGTCGTAGAAGATGCCCCAGCCTCCTCGCACCACGGTTTTGCCGTCGCTCTGGACGTCCCAGGCGAAGCCCACCCGGGGGGCGATGTTGTTCTTGTCGTCCTCCGGCAACCCCTGGCCGAAGTAGGGGCTTCGCTGGTCGTCGATGATGCGCTGGCCGTTAACCCCGTACTCGACGTCGCTCAACGTCCCGTACTCGACGTCGTAGCGGACTCCCAGGTTCAGCGTCAGGTTCTCGGTGACGCGCCAGTCGTCCTGGGCGAAGAAGCCCACGTCGGTGTTGGGCCGGTCGATGATGGGGATGATGTCGAACATCGAGAAGAAGATCGACTGGTTCTCGGGGTCGCCGTCGTTCGCATACTGGAACGTGCCCTGGCTCGAGAACGGGATGTGGGCGCCGAAGGGATCGACCCGGGCGATGTTGCCTCCGAACTTCATCTCGTGGGTATCGAGCGAGTAGGAGAACGTGTCCCGGAAGTCGAGCTTGGTCTGGAACGTCCTCTGGGGCGCCGCCGTGTTCTGACCCGCCGTCAGGCTGGGATAGAGGAGAGTGGGTGTTCCCGGGGTCACGAAATCGCTCTGGGTCACGCTCTGGATGACGTTCTCGAAATCGCTCCAGCTCACCACGAACTCGTTGAATCCGGAGGTGCCGACGATGGTCTGAAAGCGGCCGAGAACGCTCTGGAGGTCGTTGGTCTGGGACGCGGAGTTGTCGAAGGTCGCGTTCGCGGTGAAGCCCGTTCCCACCTGGTCGCCCTCGCGCCCGTTGTCCTCGTAAGAGTAGCGGACGTCGAGGCGGTTACTGGGATTGAACTGCTGCGTGTACTTCGCGAGGAAGTAGTTGCGCCGGAAGGGCTGGTCGATGGCGCCGAGACCGCCGTGGCTCGAGAGAAACTCCTGGCTGTAGGCGCCCTGCACTTCGGGAGCGAGGCTCAGAACGGAGTTCACGTCCTCGACCACCCGTTCGTAGTTCACGAAGAAGAACGCCTTGTCCTGGACGATGGGTCCGCCGAAGACGCCTCCGAACTGGTGCCTGCGGAATGGGGCCTTTTCGATCCCCGCGTCCTTCTCCGGCTGCGTTTTCGCGTTCAAGCTCTTGTCGCGGAAGAACTCGAAGACCGAGCCCTTGTACTCGTTGGTACCCGACTTGGTCACGATCTGGACGGCGCCTCCACCGGCGCGGCCGTACTCGGCCTTGATGCGGGAAGTGACGACCTCGAATTCCTGGACGGCGTCCATCGAGATCTGCTGGAGAAGACCGCCCACCGCGTCGTCGGTGTTGTCTCCGCCGTCGAGCGTATAGAGGATGCTCCTGCCGGCGGAGTTCGTGCCGAAGCTGATCGCCGGGACCCGGCTCTTGGTGGGATCGAAGCGCTCCGCCGGCCTCGCGCCCGGAACCAGGAGCGCGAGCTGCTGGGTATCGCGGGTGTTGATGGGAACGTTCTCGATCTGCTCGTTCTCGACGACCCCCCCCACCTTGGACTCGCGGGTGTTGAGCATCGGAGACTCGCCGGTGACGGTTACGGTCTCGCTCACCCCGGCCACGTCGAGGGCCGCGTCGATGGTGATCGACTGCCCCGTGGTCAGGATCAGTCCGTCACGGGTGTACGCATTGAAGCCGGGAAGGCTCACTTCGACCCGGTAGGTCCCGGGATCGAGCGAAGGGAAGTTGTAGGCGCCGGCGGCGTTCGTGACCTGCGTCAGCGAAAGGCCGGTGTTGACGTTCCGGACGACCACGGTAGCGCCGGGAAGGACACCTCCCTGTGAGTCCGTGACCTTGCCGCCGATCTTCCCCGTCTGCGCCGAAGCGAGGCCGGCGACGAGAAAGAGCGCGGTCACGAACAGAGGGAGGCGGTGTAAGGACAATCGCATCGGATTCCTCCATCCTTGTGGTTCAATTTATTGAGCTCTCCATTCAATTTTCTGAATGAAGATTTCCAACTATCTTGTGCCCGATAAAAAGCAATCTCGATGCCAGGGAAGCGAGGAAAGGTGATGCGATTAACCGCCGTGATTATGCCAGATAGTGGCTTCTACTGATCCCCAGTGGAGCTCCACGAATCCATCGAGCCGGATCCGGAGCCGGGGAGTTGGATCTCTCTCGAATCGTCAGGGGCGCGGGCGAGCGCCGGAGAGAGATTCTATGAGGACGTCGAGATCCCTCTCCTCGGTGCGGAAGTTCGTAATGCAGGCTCGAATCGCAGGACGATCGGGGCCGAGACTGGTGATCGAGACCCAGGCCGCCCCGCTCTCGACCACGGCGTCCGCCATCGCCTTCAGATAGGGAAGAGAGGCGCCTTCGGGATGCCGAGCGTCCTGGAAGCAGACTACCGGAAGCGGTGTGCGGTTGACGGTACGGAAGCCGGCTTCCTCGAGGCGCCGGCGGAGACCTTCACCCAGGCGAACCATGCTTCGGATGGTCTCGGCATAGCCCTCGAATCCCGCGACCAGAAGCGAAAGAAAGAGCTTCAGCCCGATGAACCGGCGGGTCCACTGCATCGAGGAGCGATGGGGCTCGACGACCGCCGTCCCCGCTCCGGCCCGCGGCATGTAGCCGGCGGCGACCCCGAAGGTCCTCTCCAGAATCGACGGGTGGCGGGTGAAGAACATCCCCGCCGCCATCGGCACCGAGAGCCACTTGTGGGCGTCGAAAGTGATCGAGTCCGCTCGCTCGATTCCTTCGAGGTGCTTCCGCAGCTCGGGCACCAGGGTTATGGCGCCGCCCCAGGCGGCGTCGGCATGTACCCAGAGATCTTCCTCCCGGCCGACGTCGGCGATGGTACCTACCGGGTCCAGCAGGCCCGCCCCGGTCGTTCCCAGGGTTGCGGCGACGAGAAACGGTGCTCTTCCCTCATCGCGATCCTTCCTGATGGCGGCGCGAAGCGCTTCAGGGTCCATGGCGAAATCCTTGTCCACCGCCACCTGGCGCACGGCGTCCGAGCCGATCCCGGAAAGCCTCGCGGCCTTCAAGAACGAATGGTGGCTTTCCGAGGAGACGTAGAGGACCGGCGGGCCGGGAATTCCCCGGGCCCCCTCCGCGGCGAAGGCCGGGAACCGGTCGACGAGCGCCGCGACGAGGGCGCTGTGATTCGCCTCCGCCCCTCCCGAAGTGAACGAACCGGAGACCTCGGACGGGCGATAGCCGAACTTCGCTCCCAGGCTTCGGATCACGAGCTGTTCCACTTCGCAGGCGAAAGGGGCGTGGGTCCACGCGGCGAGCTGCGGGTTGAAGGCGGCGGCGAGGGCATCGGCGGCGACGCTCATCGTGGTCGTCGCCGGGTTGAAGAGGCCGAAGTAGCGCGGATGGCCGTTATGGACTTGATGGCCACGGAGGCCGGAGACGGCGAGAGCGAGCGCCTCTTCGGGGGAGTGCGGTCTTTCGAAGTCCACGTCCTCGAGCAGCGCCCGGGCGACCGCGGGATCGGACGAGGGAGACACCGGGAGATTCGGAAGGTCTCGCAGGTACTCCTCGATTGCCGAGGCGACGCTCTGAAAGAGCGCCTCGCGGGCTTCGGGATCGAGCTCGAGCGGGCCCATCGGCCCGATTATCTCTCAAGCGCCGGCGATGGAGCTCGCCTGATTGACCGCCTGCTCGAACGGAACCGCCTCCGAGAACAGGAACCCCTGGCCGAGCTCGCAGCCCATGAGCAGAAGCTCGCGGCGCTGGAACTCCTCCTCGATACCCTCGGCCACCACGTCGAGGCCGATTCCGTGGGCGAGCTGGTTGATGGCGCGCACGATCTTGAGGCTTCGCGGATCTAAACCCATCGCCCGGACGAACGAGCGGTCGATCTTCAGGGTGTCGATGGGAAAGCTCGCGAGATAGCTCAAGCTGGAGAATCCAGTTCCGAAGTCGTCGAGGGCGATGCTCGCTCCGAGCTTCTTGCAGCCCTCGATCCATCCGAGGGGCCGGGAGCGATGGTCCATCAGGACGCCTTCGGTGATCTCGAGCTTGAGCGAGCGCGGGTTCACCCGGGTTTCGTCGATCACCGTCTTCAGCTCGGAGAGAAACGACGGCTCGGCGAACTGCCGGCCCGACACGTTCACGCTCATGAGGACCTCTCTCCCGAGGCGCTCCTGAAAGCTCACGAGATCGCGGCAGGCTCTCGAAAGCACCGAGCGTCCGATGGGAACGATGAGAGCGGTCTCTTCGGCGAGCCCGATGAACTTTTCGGGAGGGATGTTCCCGAGCTCGGGATGCCTCCAACGTAGGAGCGCCTCGAAGCCGATGGTGACGCCTTCCGAAAGCCGCACGATGGGTTGGTAGTAGACTTCGAGCTCTCGTCGCGCCAGCGCTCCTCGGAGCTCGCTTTCGAGCTTGATCTTGTCGATCGCTAGCTTCGAGCTTTCCGCTTCCGCCATGTCCACGGTCTCGAGACCACCGTTTCCCACGTGGCGGAACAGACTCTGCTCGTGGCGAAAACGGTTGAGGATCACCCGGAGAAGGAGCCGCAGGATCGGCTCCGCCGCTTCGACCCGGGAACGCAGTTGCTCGTGGACGATGAGGGTCAGCTCCGTGTCCTGGAGCGCCACGGCGGTCGCGGAGCGCTCGGTGCCGTCGAGGGCCGCCATCTCCCCGAACATCTCGCCCGGACCGAGGATCGCGAGCACCTTGCGCTCGGAGCCGACGTCGGTCGAGATCTCGACGCGGCCGGACTCGATGATGAACGCCTCGCTCGCCTTGTCGCGCTCGCGGAAAATGACCTCCCGCGGACCGAAGCGTCGGCGGACGGTGACCTCGTCCAGAGTGGCCTTGGTCATGGACTTCCCCCCGGCGTCCGCGAACGCAATTTCCGTGCCGCCGGGAGCCCCCGGAGCCAGCAGTACATCGCCCCCGGAATCAGAGACTTGTTCGGGGATCCGCGTTGGCGACCCCTCCGGCCGGTGGGCAAAACCCTACGACTCTCGTTGCTCCGGGTTAGAATTTGAATCGCTCGAAATCAAAGGAGATCAGGATGCTCAAACCCGGCGACAAAGTCCCCTCGTTCAAGCTCGCTTCCACCGGAGGCGGGGAAGTCTCTTCCTCGGACCTGAAGGGACGAAAGTTCGTGCTCTATTTCTATCCCAAGGATGACACCCCCGGCTGCACCCGGGAAGCCTGCGATTTCCGCGACAACCTCGCCCGCCTCCGCCGGGAAGGGGTCGAGGTCCTCGGCGTTTCCAAGGACTCGCTCGCGTCCCACGTGAGATTCCGCACGAAGTACGATCTCCCGTTCGATCTGCTGTCGGACGAGGACAACGCCGTGGCCCGGGCCTATGGCGCGTACGGCGAGAAGATCATGTACGGGAAGAAGATTCTGGGAACGATCCGATCGACCTACCTCATCGACGAGAACGGACGGGTCGACGCCGTCTGGTCGAAGGTGAAGGTCGATGGCCACGTCGACCGCGTTGTCGAGCATCTCCGGGGAGGTGGAAACTCACCCGCGAGAGCCGCCAGGAAAAAAGCCTCGAAGAAGAAGTAGACGCCGCCCACGAAGCAAAAAACAGGGGGACCGGCTTCCCGGTCCCCCTTCGCTGCTTTGACGCTATCGGCTCAGCGCTTCCAGAAGTAGCGGATGCCGGTCATGAGCGCGTAGTTGTTCTCGATCTCTCCGAGCTCCGACATGAACAGTCGACCCTCGAAGTTCCACTGCAGGCGATCGTTGATGTCGAACCCGCCGTGGGCGAAGACCGACCCGTCGATGGTGTCGCCGTGGAAGACGTCCCACACGCCGATGCCGCCTCCGACATAACCACCGTCGAAATTCTTGTCGATTCCGACGTCGGCGAAGACCGACGTGTTCTCGCCGTCTCGCAGGTTGATGGCGACGCCGCCTTGACCGAAGAACTGAGCGCCTCCATCGGCGAAGGGCATGGCGATGCCGATGGTGCCGCCGAAGAGCGGCGCGCAGCGCCCGCCGATGACGGAGCCGGCGGTGTCCTCGTCCACCGGGTCACCGGTCACCGGATCCAGCTCGCGGAGACGGCGCTCTTTCCCGGCGAAGGCGGTGAAGAACGGCTCGATCTTGCTCTCGGGCTTGACCAGCGTGTAGTCCGCCTGGCAGGTCGCTGTCATTCCGCGATCATCGGTGACCGTCGTCTCGAATCGATAGCTTCCGTACTCGGGAAGAAGGAACGTCGACTTGCACTCGGTGTTGAGAGCGAGAGTCTCGATGAGCTGCTCGGGAGCGTCGAGAGGCGTGTGATGGATCCGGACCGAGCGGCTTGCGAGAGTGCCCGTGCGGGCGGCGCTCGCGCAGGTGTCGATCCCGACGGAAGCTTTCCCCGCCTTGGGAGTGGGATCGATGGGAGGCGGCGTCAACACGATATTGCACGTCGGCGGGCAAGGCTCGATGCTGATCCGCTCCGTCGCCTCTCGGGTCCGGCCAGCGCGGGTTTCGATGACCGCGGTGAAGGTGTAGGCGCCGGCGTCGTCGAGCTTGCCCGTCCAACGGAAACCCCCTCCCGCGGGAGTGGTGGTGAGCGTCTCTCTCTGTCCGTTCGGGCGGGTCATGGTCAGCTGGACGGTCGCGCCCTCGGGCATGCTGCCCGAGACCCCGACATCCACGGTGGCGTTGGTGCCGGTACACAGGTTAGGCGCCTGGACCCGGAGCGTGGGGACGAGAGCGCGGAGCCGCTCTTGCTCGCGCTGCTCCTCGATCTGCCCTTCCGTCGGACCCGCCGAGACCAGAGACAGGTTGCCGCAGGCCTTGGGAATGAGGAACCGGTAGGCCCGGTCGTTCGAGTCGACGCGGATCTCGAACGCCTCGAAGGGCGCGGTCCCGGCCCATCGGACCGGACCCGTCGGCACGGCGATTCCGCGCTTTCTCACCGCCATCCATTCGAAGGTGTGGCCCACGGGGTACTGGGCTTCGCTGAACTGGTTGTTCTCGACCGCGCGGAAGAGATCCTCGGCATTTCCGGGCCAATTGGCTTCGCGCAGGACTTTCTCGTAGTCCGCGCGGTTGCGCTGGAACACGCGCTTCAGCTCATCCCCATTCTTGGGACCGGGGCGGCTGACGGCGCCGCTGGTTCCGAGAACCTTGATATCGGTGTACTGCTGAGTGAACCCCGTCGAGGCCGCGACGGCGATGCCGACGGCGAGGATTCCGAGGAATTTCAAACCGCGTGTGCGTGAAAAAAGGTGCCGCTTTGACATAAACAAACTCCTGTCTTGCGTATGATCGATTCCGCGAAGGTGACGCTCGAAATCCCGATGAGCTGGCGCGGCGGGGCTCATCAGACAGCCCAGATGTTGTGTCACCGATGCGGTGGGAAACTCGTACTCTCCAAAAAGTCCTTCTCCAGGCTCCCGCAGAACCAAGAGGGGTTAAGTGTAATCACATCCGATGGGGATTGCAAACCTAGTTGTAGACATAGCTTAGAATGAATCGGCCAATCTCGAGGAGAATCAATCCATGGAATCACGTATAGACCGGAGGGGTTTTCTGGTAGCTACACTGGCGACGGGCGCCGGGGCGGCCTCGGCCGCTTCCTGCCGCCCCGAGTCCCGGACCGGAGTACCGACGACCGCGGAGCAGCCGGTAACCGACTTCGAGCTCGACGAGGTCACGGTCCGTGAGCTCCAGGCGGGGATGGAAGAGGGACGGTTCACGGCCCGAGGAATCACCGAGCTCTATCTGGCGCGCATCGAGGCCATCGACAAAGACGGTGGAGGAAGACCCGGGCTCCACTCCATCATCGAAGTGAACCCGGAGGCGCTCGACATCGCGGAGGCGCTCGACTTCGAGCGGAAGCAAACCGGCGCCCGCGGCCCGCTCCACGGGATCCCCGTGCTCCTCAAGGACAACGTCGGCACGGCCGACCGCATGACCACGACCGCGGGCTCGCTCGCGCTCGAGGGGTCCATCCCTCCGATGGACTCCTTCGTCGCCGAGCGTCTCCGCGCGGCCGGGGCGGTCCTCCTCGCGAAGACCAACTTGAGCGAGTGGGCGAACTTTCGCTCCACCCGTTCCTCGAGCGGATGGAGCGCACGCGGGGGCCAATGTCGAAACCCGTACGTTCTCGATCGGAATCCCTGCGGCTCGAGCTCCGGCTCGGGCGCCGCGACCTCGGCGAACCTCGGCGCGGTCTCGATCGGCACCGAGACCGACGGCTCGATCGTCTGTCCCTCGAACGCGAACGGTCTCGTGGGTGTGAAACCGACCGTCGGCCTGGTGAGCCGCGCGGGAATCGTCCCCATCTCCAGAAGCCAGGACACCGCCGGACCCATGACCCGCACCGTGGAAGACGCGGCGATCCTGCTCTCGGTCCTCGCCGGCGTCGACCCCCGGGATCCCGCGACCTCGGCGAGCGAAGGCCGCGGGGAGAGCGACTACACCCGTTTTCTGGACGCGAACGGACTCTCGGGCAAGAGGCTGGGTGTGGCGAGGCAGCTCTTCGGCTTCCACTCCGCGGTCGATCGCGCGATGGAGGCGGCCATCGCCGAGATGAAGCGACTCGGCGCCGAAGTGATCGACCCGGTGGAGCTTTCCTCCGGGGACGAGTTGGGCGACTCCGAACTGGAGGTTCTTCTCTACGAGTTCAAAGCCGACCTGAACCTGTATCTGGCCGAGCTCGGAGACCGGGCGCCGGCAAAAACGCTCTCCGACGTCATCGCCTTCAACGAGGCCAACCGGGAGCGCGAGATGCCTTACTTCGAGCAAGAGCTGTTCCTTCGCGCGGAGGAAAAAGGCCCGCTCACCGACCAGGCCTACCTCGACGCTCTCGCCAAGAATCAAAGGCTCTCGAGAGCGGATGGAATCGACAAGGCTTTGCGCCAGCACCAGCTTTCCGCCATTGTCGCGCCGACCGGTGGACCCGCCTGGACGACGGATCTGGTCAACGGCGATCACTTCTCGGGAGGAAGCTCGACCCTCGCCGCCGTCGCCGGCTATCCCAACGTGACCGTTCCCGCGGGGGACGTCCAGGGCCTGCCGGTGGGGATCTCGTTTTTCGGGGCCGCCTGGAGCGAGCCGGTTCTCCTCGCCATCGCGTACGCTTTCGAGCAAGCGACGAAGTTCCGGCGCAAGCCCGGTTTTCTGGCGAGTCTCTAACGCCGCAGAATCCCGAAGGCGAAGTCCCTTCCCAGTCCCTGCTGGTAGGCGAGCCGGACCCAGACGAGGGCGAGAGGCTCGAGCAGGCGCGCGTTCTCGAGCTTGCCGAAATCGAACGCCTCGAAGCCCACGTCGCGGATGAGTTGAAGCACTCGTCCCTTGTGCTCGTCGTTGTCGCCGGCGACGAGCATCATCGCGCGGCGACCGTCCACCAGGGGGTCTTCCATGATGTTGTAGCCGGTGATGTTGAAGACCTTGTAGACATGGGCCCCTTTGGCCCAGGCCGCGACCATCTCCCCTCCGGAAGTCGAGTGACCGAGCGCGAGCTTGAAGCCCGGTCCGATGGGATTCGTCGCGTCGAGAAGGATCTTCCCTTGGAGCCCTCCGGCGGCCTGCTCGATCACCGATTGGGTCGCCGACCAGGGGGTGGCGAGAACGATTGCCTCGGCGGCGGCCGCGGCCTCGCGAATTCCCGACGTCTCGCCCGAAAGGCCCTTCGCCATCTCCTGGTACTTGCTGGCGGCGGGGTCGCGGACCCCGAGAACGATCGAGTGGCCTTTCCTTGCCAGGGCTGTCGCCAGGGCGCCTCCCACGTTTCCCGCGCCGAGGATCGCGATCTTCACCCCGCAAAACTATGATCAAAGCTCTCCCGACGCAAGGGGCGGGTGCCTGCCAGGTTTCCATGATAATTTGGTCCCGCGCGTGACCTTGGAAGCTCTCAAGAACCACCTGCTCACTCTCGGGATTCCCGGGCTTTTCCTCGTCTCGTTCCTGGACTCGGCGGGCGTTCCGCTCCCGGGTGGTGTGGACCTCGTGGTGATGCTTCTCTCCTGGCAGCGGCCGTCGCTCTTCTTTCTGATCGCGCTGGTCGCCGCCCTGGGATCGACCGCGGGTTGCTTCGTGCTCTATCGCATCGCCCGGACCGGGGGCGACGCGATGATGTCGCGTTTTCCCGCGGACAAACAGGAATGGGTCAAGGAGAAGGTCCGCCGGAACGATAGGCTGGCGATCCTGGTGGCGATGCTGGGCCCCCCGCCATTTCCCACCAAGCTCTTCATCCTCGTCGCCGGAGTGGTCCGCATGGACTGGCGGCGGTTCATTTCCGCGGTGTTCGTGGGACGAATGGTCCGCTTCCTCGGAGAGGCCTACCTCGCGGTGAAGCTCGGCGATCGGGCCGCGGACACTCTCAAGCAGCACTACCCGTCGATCGCGGTCGCGCTTGCGGCTGCCGTGGTCCTTTTTCTCGTATTTCGACGATTCGTGGCTCGGGGGGCGACCGTTTGATGTCGTCGTTCGCGGCTCCGGCGCTCGCCCTGGTCGTCGGCGCCGGTCTCGTCCGGCTCTGGATCCATCGAAAGCGTGCCCGGAGAATCGACGAAGCGCGAAGCGTGGCTTCTGATCTCCTTCCCGAGATCCGTGCGGTCATGGCCTCCTGCGATCCCGCGGGTCCCTCGGGTGGAGCTCCGCTTGCGGGAGGCCGCTTCGCCGTCGTTCGGCAGCGCCTCCCACGGGTCCTCCCCAAGGAGTCGTTCTTCGCCGTCGAGACGTTCTACCAGTCGGTCGACGTCTACGCTCGCGCTTCGACCGAGATGACCGCCGCGTTCTCCCAGGAGAGCGATTTCAGCCTGGGCGATCGCATCCGCGCGAAGGACCGGCGCGACCGCTGCCTCAAGGACGTCTATTACACCGGCGAGGGCGCGCTCGAGCGCCTGCAGAAGATGACGTAGGAAAGATCGAACGCAACGGCGCAAAGGCGCAAAGGCGCAAAGAAAATTCCCTTCTTCGGACAGGCCTAGCTTCGGCGCCCCTTCCGTGCTCTCGGGGGCTTCTCTCCCAGCAGAGCCCGCAGGGCATCCTCGTGAGAAGCCAGGAACAGGCGGTCCTTGGGTCTGTCCGCCGCTGCCTTGGATTTCACGATCTGTTCCAACGAAGCCACCGGGATGCTGACGTTCTCCAGGCGAAAGAGCCGTCTCGCGCGCCAAACCGGATCGAACTCGAACCCGGCCATGACCAGAGTCAAGTCGACCTGGAGGTCCTGGCCCACGGCGTGCACCAGGGCACGGTGCGACACGACCTGGTCGGCCAAGCGGCGATCGAGCGGGGAGCCGAGCGGCTCTTCACCGGCCTGGAGCGCGAGCCCCTCCGACAGGCACGCGCGCCAACACCGGAGCAGGTTCGCTGACTCCGGAGGAAGAAACAGGTCGCGGTCGAGCGTCGTGAATATCTGACCGCCGGCGCGGGCGTAATAGTTGACGCCGGAAACGCCGATGACGACGAAGCGAACCCGTGCGTCGCGGAGACGCTTCACCAGTCGGGCGAACGGGTCCAATCCTCACCGCACGGGGCGAGCTCTTTCGTAGTGCTTCCGAAAGTCGCGCTGGCAGCGCTCTACCCAGGTCTTGTCCGCCCCGGGTCGGTTCTCCGGAAGTGCCTCGCATTGCCGGACCAGCCTCAGGTAGACGCGACTGAGGCCAAGTGCGCGTGTCGCGCGGCGCTTCGCGCTCACCAGCCCAGGACCCAGGCGAAGACCAGGGGCGCCACGATCGACGCGTCCGATTCGATGATGAACTTCGGCGTCGAGAGCGCGAGCTTCCCCCAGGTGATCTTCTCGTTGGGGACTGCGCCGGAATAGGAACCGTAGCTCGTGGTGGAATCCGAGATCTGACAGAAGTAGCTCCAGAGCGGCACGTTCTCCCGCTTGAGGTCCTGGTGCAGCATGGGCACGACGCAGATGGGAAAGTCGCCCGCGATCCCCCCGCCGATCTGGAAGAAACCGATGCCGTTGTTCGAGCTCTCGGTGTACCACTCGGCGAAGTCGATCATGTACTCGACGCCGCTCTTCATGATGCCCGGGGGGATGCCGCCGTCGATGCAGTGGGCGGCGAAGATGTTTCCCAGGGTCGAGTCCTCCCAGCCGGGAACGACCACCGGGAGGTTCTTCTCGCAGGCGGCGAGAAGCCAGCTGTCCTTGGGATCGATCTGGTAGTACTGCTCGAGCGTTCCCTGGGACAGCAGCTGGTAGAAGTACTCGTGGGGGAAGTAGCGCTTGTCGGTATCGCGCGCCTTCTCCCACAGGACTTCCATGTGGCGCTCGATGCGCCGGAGCGCCTCTTCCTCGGGAATGCAGGTGTCGGTCACGCGGTTGAAATGCTGTTCGTAAAGCGCCTGTTCGTCGGCGGGCGCGAGCTGCCGGTAATGGGGGACGCGCTGGTAGTGGTCGTGCGCCACCAGGTTGAAGACGTCCTCCTCGAGATTCGCCCCGGTGCAGCAGATGATATGGACCTTGTCCTGCCGGATCATCTCCGCAAGCGACCGGCCGAGCTCGGCGGTGCTCATCGCCCCGGCGAGCGTCACCATCATCTTCGCCCCCTGGTCGAGCTGCTGCTCGTACCCCTTGGCAGCATCGACGAGCGCCGCGGCGTTGAAGTGCAGGTAATGCCTTTCCATGAACTGGGAGATTGGTCCTCGGCTCATACGTTCCTCGCTGATTACTGAGTAGTGATTACTGATGCAACGCCACGCAGCACAATCGATACAGCACTCTCGCCCCCACGTTCGCGTCCCATTCCCCCTGGCCCTTCGCCTCTCCCGGTGAGACCTCGCAGAGATCGAGCCCCACGATCTTCCGACCCGACGCCGGGATCCGCTCGATGAGGTAGAGCGCCTCCTCGAACTGAAGCCCTCCGGGAACCGGCGTCCCCGTGCCCGGGCAAAGCCCGGGGTCGAGCCCGTCGATATCGAAGCTCACGTAGACTTCCTTCGGAAGCGCGGCCACCATCTCCTCGACGAGCGACGCCCAGGTCTCTCCCGCGAAGCGTCTGCGAGCGAGGCTCCGGTAGTCGAAGAGTTTCACCCGTCCAGCGCTTTTGCCGATGGCCTCGACTTCCTCCTGGCTGTAGTCCCGGATCCCCACCTGGACGAGCCGCGACACGGCGTCGATTCGAAGCGCGTTGTGCATGATCGACGCGTGGGAGTGGACGAATCCCTCGTACGCGTCGCGGAGGTCGCAATGAGCGTCGACGTGCACGATGCCGTAGGAGCCGCGTTCTCCGAGGGCCTGCATGAGCCCCAGGGGGACGCTGTGATCCCCGCCCAGGACCGCCACCAGTTTTCCGCGATCGAGAAGGGCCTTCGCTTCGCGCTTGACGCGCGAGACCATCACCTCGCACCCGTCGTTCACTCGCCGGATCGCCGCCGGGTTCGGCTTGCCCTTGCCGGAGGAAAATGCGGCGATGGCTTTCGCCGCTTCCTCGCGCAGGCGGGCGCTGGCCGCTTCCAGATCCTGGGGAATCGGGGTCATCGCGATCCCCTGCTTCCACGCGTCGGGTCGCTCGGAATCGTACAGATCGACTTGCGCCGACGCCTCCAGAACCGCCCGCGGGCCCCGAGCCGCCCCGGCCCCATAGGAGACCGTGACCTCCCAGGGTACGGGAAGCACCACCAGCCGCGCCGACTCCACGTCGAACGGCAGCCCCCAGAGAGTTCCGGAGACGCTGGCGGCGCTGGGATTGAAGTCTTGAACGGATCTCGCCATCTACTCCGCGGCGGTCTTCCCTACCGGGCCTACCGGGGCAACGGGGAGCTGGGCCGGTCGGTTCACCGGCACCAGCGGGTCGCGGCGATACCCGAGGATCCGGAGCACCTGTTTGCTGTTCTGCTCCTCGTGCAGCACGCGGTACAGGCGGTTTCCGGCTTCGTCGAGCGAGATCACCACGTGCTTGGGATCGGGCATGAGGCAGTGGTGCAGGCCTCCGACGCCGCTCAGGACTTCCTGGTAGGCGCCGGTGTGGAAGAATCCCAGGAACTGCTGGGTGCGGGTCGCCGGCATGAAGATCGACTCCACGTGGGCTTCCTCGTTGTAGTAGTCGTCGCTGTCGCAGGTCATGCCGCCGATGATGACCCGCTCGTATCCCTGGTCCCAGTTGTTGATGGGAAGGATGATGAACCGCCGGTGCTGAGCCCAGACGTCGGGAAGCATGCTGATGACGCTTCCATCGATCATGAGCCACTTCTCGCGGTCGTTCTGCTGCTTTCTCGCGAGCACCTTGAACAGCGTCCCGCTCGACTCCGCCACGGTGTAGCTTCCGAACTCGGTGAAAAGATCGGGCTCCTCGACGCTGTTGTCGTTGCAGATGTCCTTCACCGTGCGGACGATCTCGTCGATGACGTAGGCGTAGTCGTAGTTGAAGGCGAGCGAGCTCCGGAACGGAAGCCCACCCCCGAGATCGAGCATGGTGAGCTTGGGGTTTTGCTTCTTGAACTGGCAGTACAGGTTGGTGAGGCGCCTGAGCTCGCTCCAGAAGAACGGCGAGTCCTGGATGCCGGTGTGCACGAAGAAGTGCAGCATCCGGACCTCGAGGCTCGGGTGGTTCTGGAGCCGCTGCTGGTAGAAGGGGATGATCTCGTCCTCCCGCATTCCCAGCCGGCTGGTGTAATAACTCGACTCCGGCGGCTCTTCCGTCGCCATCCGGATCCCGAGCTTCGCCGGCACTTCGAGCTCGTGCTCGTAGAAGCCCAGCTCCTCCTTGTTGTCGAGGATGGGGAAGATGTTCTCGAAGCCGTCGTGGAGGAGATCCACGATGTACTGCTTGTACTCGAGGTCCTTGAAGCCGTTGCAGAGGACGACGATGTCCTTCTTCAGGTGCCCGGCCTTCTCCAGGGTCTCGATGATGGGCATGTCGAGAGCCGACGAGGTCTCGAGCTGGACTCCGGCGCGGAGCGCCTCCGCCATCACATGCTCGAAGTGCGAGCTCTTGGTGCAGTAGCAGTAGGTGTAGCTTCCGCGGTAGTTGTGCTTGGCGATGGCGCTCTGGAAATAGCCCCGCGCTGCCTTGATCTTGTCCGAGATGATCGGGAGATAAGTGAAGCGAAGCGGGGTCTTGTAGGTCTCGATGAGCTCCATCATGTTGATGCCGTGAAAATAGAGCTCGTCGTCGAGGACCTGGAAGCCCTCGGGGAAGTCGTAGCTGTGCGCTAGGAAGTCATAGTACGTCTGCATCTTTTCTTAAGTGCTCACCTCGCTCTTCGATCAATGCGGCGGGGCCCCACCCCCACCGCCCTGAGCTGATGGCTCCGCTCGGCTCGCTCCCCGCGCTCGTCCATGAGTGCCGCGGGGCCCCACCCCCGCGGCCGTGGGCTGAAGGCTCCGCGCGGGGAGGACGGCCGGATTCCCGCGGCTCGAGCTTTCGGCGCAGCCGCTTCCTCCCGGCCCGGCTCGCTCCGCTCGCTTCGACTCCATTGAGGACGGGGCGGTCGTTCACAGGATCATTGTACATCGCTGTCGAGCGCTGTAAAGGACGATCTACACCGCGTGACGCTCCATGCCCCGGGTCTGGACCACCCGGGTCGCGATCTCCTCGACCGACATGTTGGTGGTGTTGATGAATGGAATCTCCTGGGCGCGGAACAGGCTCTCCACCTGGCGCACCTCGATGCGGCACTGCTCGATGGAGGCGTAGCGGCTCCCCGGGCGGCGCTCCTCCCGGATGCTCGCGAGCCTTCGGGCGTCGATGGTGAGGCCGTGGAGACGTTGCCGAAAGGGCTTGAGCGGCTCCGGGAACTTTCCCGAGTGGATGTCCTCCTCGGTGATGGGGTAGTTCGCCGCCCGGAATCCGAACTGCATCGCGAGGTAGAGGCAGGTCGGAGTCTTGCCCGAACGCGACACCCCGATCATGATGATCTCGGCCTTGTCGTAGTCGCGGATCCGCGCCCCGTCGTCGTGCTGCAGGCTGAAATCGATGGCGGCGATCCGCGACTCGTAGGTGGAAAGGTTGCTGATGCGGTGCGACCGCGTCCTCTTGACGACGGGGTTGGCGTTCAGCGTCCTTTGGAGCGGCTCGAGGAACACGTGAAACAAATCGAGCACCAGGGCATCCGAGTGGATGATGAGCTCCCGGCTTTCCGGCTCGGCGAGAGTGCTGAACACCAGGGGTCGCTCTCCGTCGACGCGGGCGGCGTTATTGATGCGCTCTGCCGCAGCGGCAGCTTTCTCCAGGCTGTCCACGTACGGGATGGTAACTTCCCGGTACTCGGTGGTACCTTCGAACTGGGCGAGAAGGCTGTGGCCGATGGTCTCGGCCGTGATCGCGGTGCGATCGGAGACGTAGAACATCGTCCGCATGAGAACCGGCGGCGCTCCGGGAGCGGCGCCGCTCCTATAATAAGGTAGGGGAGACCTTCGATGGGAAAATACGTCCGCAGGCTCGGCGACGTCGGAATGTCGGACCTGGGAATCGTCGGCGGCAAGAACGCTTCCCTGGGGGAGATGCTCCGCGAGCTGACCTCTGTCGGAGTCCTGGTCCCGGACGGTTTCGCCACCACTACCGAGGCATTTCACGCTTTTATCGAGTCGGCGGGACTCGAGGAGCGCCTTCGGGAGAAGATTTCGAGCCTGGACGTG
>Ga0299906_10001691_pt1 | contig 18731 bp, 14 predicted proteins | sample RVTome_14_FD_200259 | JGI IMG/M metagenome (GOLD analysis project Ga0299906, IMG submission 200259) | Soil microbial communities from uranium-contaminated site in the Upper Colorado River Basin, Wyoming, United States - RVT145D125 (version 2) ...
CAGGTCGCTCAGCGCGCGGATCTCGCCGTCCTCACGCGCCGCGACCACCAGCCGGCACCGGCCGAAGCCGAGGTCCATCAACGTCGTGACCGGGCGCGCGGCTTCCGCGACGAGGTCGCCGCCCGTGATGCCTGCGTCCGCCGCGCCGTCCGCGACGAACTCGGGGATGTCGCGCGCACGGACGAACAGCGCCGTAAACTCGCCGCCCAGTGACGCCTGCAGCGCGCGGTCGCTCGTCATGTCGAATTCGAGGCCGGCACGCTCCAGCAGCTCGCGCGCGCCCTCCGCGAGCCGGCCCTTGTTCGGCAATGCGATCCGGATCATGGACCTGTTCCTTCCGGGTACGGATGCAGCGCGGCCCGCCGGGAAGTTCCCGGCGGGCCGCGGCGGCGTCCAATCGATCGCGCGAGTGCGCGCTACACGCCTCCGTCCGGACCCGCCGGGCCCCGATGGTGGACGTGATGGTGCGTGCGCTCGATCGCGTTCATGGTGGCCGCATTCTAGCCCGCATCGAGGTGGCTGTCAACTGGATCGGGTCGATGTCGTCCATGCGAACCGCGCCGTTTGCGTCCGCGGTGCCGGCGCGCGAGAATTCCGCGCATGATCGCGATCCTGCGGGCGGCGGCCCGGTCGTCCGGGCCGGCGACCCGAAGTGCCGAGCTCCGACTGCCGGATTCAGGAAATGAACCGACTTCCTTCCGTTCCGCTCGTGCTGCGAACGGCGGCGTTCTCGCTATTCGGCGTGCTTCCGGTCGGCGTGGCGGCGCAGGCGCCTGAAGTCGAGGCGCGGCACCGCGCGCTCGCGCTACGCGTCCTCGAGAGCACGCCGCTGTTCGACGGCCACAACGATCTGGCGTGGGCGATCCGCGAGAACACGGCGGCGCCTCACGACGTCGCCGCGTACGACCTGCGAACCCGCACGCCCGGCCACACCGACATTGCACGCCTGCGCGAGGGCAGGGTCGGCGCGCAGTTCTGGTCCGTCTACGTGCCCCACGAAGCCGTCGCGGAAGGTGCGGCGAAGGTACAGCTCGAGCAGATCGACATCGCGCGTCAGGTCTTCGCCGGCTATCCCGACGTGTTCGCGCAGGCGTGGGACGCGTCGGACGTGGAGCGCATCTTCGGCGACGGCCGGATCGCATCCGTCCTCGGCATGGAAGGCGGCCACGCGATCGAGAACTCGCTCGGCGCGCTGCGCGCGTTCTACGATCTCGGCGCGCGCTACATGACGCTGACGCACTCCGTCTCGATCGACTGGGCCGACTCCGGCACGGGCGAGCGACTGCACGGCGGGCTGACCGCGTTCGGGAAGGAAGTGGTCCGCGAGATGAACCGGCTCGGCATGCTCGTCGACCTGTCGCACACATCTCCCGAGACCATGCACGACGCGCTCGACGTCACAGAGGCACCGGTCATCTTCTCACATTCGTCCGCGCGTGGCGTGACGGACCACGCCCGCAACGTACCGGATGACGTGGTGCGGCGGCTGCCCGAGAACGGCGGCATCGTGATGATCACGTTCGTGCCCGCATTCATCAACGCCGACGTGGCGGCATGGCGCGCGCGACCGGACGAGTACCGCGCCGTCAACCCGGAGCCGCCTGCTACCATGGCGGACGTGATCCGACACCTCGAGCACGTCCGCGACCTTGCCGGCGTCGACCACGTCGGGATCGGCGCGGACTTCGACGGCATCACGTCCACGCCGATCGGTCTCGAGGACGTGTCGAAGTACCCCGCGCTGTTCGCCGCCCTGGCGGCGCGCGGCTGGACGGAGTCCGAGCTGCGCAAGCTGGCCGGCGAAAACGTGCTGCGCGTGTGGCGCGGGGCGGAGCGCACGGCGCGCCGGCTCCAGCGCGAGCGCGGCCCTTCGACCGCGACCATCGAACAGCTCGACGGCCGAAGCGAGGGCGCCGGCGCCGGACCTGCTTGAGCCGGAGGTCGCGCGCCGCCGGGTCGCCGCCCCGTTCGATCGGCCGCTCGCCGCGTGCCCGCCGTGGAGCGTAAGGCCGGCCGGTTTTCCAGAGGCGTCCGCTACATGGCGGCGGGCGCCTTCGCCTTCAGCATCATGAGCCTGCTGGTCAAGCTCGCGGGTCAGCGGCTGCCGTCACAGGAGATCGTGTTCGCTCGCTCGCTCGTCGTGGCGATGCTCTGCTGGGCCACGCTGCGCCACGCGGGTCTGGACGCACGCGGCACGCGCCGGCGGTTGCTCGTCGTCCGTGGCGTCCTCGGTTTCATCGCGCTGAGCTGCTTCTACTACGCGGTCATCCATCTGCCGCTCGCCGACGCGACCGTGATCCAGTACACGAACCCCGCGTTCACCGCGCTGCTCGCCGTCCCGTTGCTCCACGAGAAGCTGCGCGTGCGCGAGTTCGGCTGGGTTTTCGCGAGCCTCGCCGGCGTCGTGCTGATGACGCGGCCCGCACTGCTGTTCGGCGGTGCGGCCCGGCTGGACCCGTTCGCCGTCACGGTCGGTGTCGCCGGCGCGCTCTTCAGCGCGGCCGCGTACGTGACCGTCCGCAAGCTCGGCGAGACCGAGCACGCGCTCGTCATCGTCCTGTACTTCGCGACCCTCAGCGTGGTCGGATCCGCGGTTCCGGTTGCATTGAATCCCGTGATTCCACGGCCGGGGGAGCTGGCGCTGCTGGCCGCCGTGGGCGTGACCACACACGCCGGTCAGCTGCTGGTGACGAAGGGATTGAGCCTGGAGCGCGCAGGGCGCGCCACCGCGATCAGCTACGTGCAGGTCCTGTTCGCCGCCGGTTGGGGCGCGCTCGTTTTCGGGACCATACCCGACGTGTGGGCGTTCCTCGGCGCGTTGCTCGTCGCGGCCGGCGTCATCGGCATCGCAAACGAAAAAGGAGCGGGAGCGGGAGAGGGAGAGGGGGCGGACCTGGGAGCGCGTTGAACGGACGGGACCGGCAGAGGGACTTGCCGGGCTCAGCGGGGTGGCGGGTCGGCCACCAGCCAGGCGGCGGCGATCTCCTCGACCCACGACGACGGCCGCCATGGTGAGCCGCCGAGGAAGCCGACGTGGCCGCCGCGTTCCGTGACGAGTGCCTCGACGAAATCGTTGCGTGCGGCGGCGTCGAGGGCGATGCGGCCTCCACCGGGCTGGAACGGGTCATCGTCGGATTGGATCAGCAGCGTCGGCACGCGGACGCGGTGCAGCCATGCGGCGGACGAACAACGCGAATAGTAATCGTCGGCACCCGCGAAGCCGTGGATCGGCGCGGTCGCCGCGTCGTCGAACTCGCGGAACGTGCGCGCCCGGCGGATCCGATCGATGTCGCAGCGGCCGTCGAGCAGCGCCGCCTTCGAGAGCGCTTTGCCTGCCAGCGTTCGCAGAAATCGCGAGGTGTAGAAGCGGCCGATCGCGGTCCGCTCGAGCGCGTCGGCGCCGGCGCCGAGGTCGTAGGGAACAGAGATGGCCGCGGCCGCGTTCACCCGCTCGCGCGCCGCCTCGCCCTCCTCGCCCAGGTATTTGAGGAGCGCGTTGCCGCCCAGCGAGTAGCCGATCGCGAGGAGCGGGCGACCCCCGTTCCGCTCCACGAGCCGGTCGAGCACGTGCCGGATGTCCGACGTCTCGCCCGAGTGGTAAAGCCGCGCAGCCCGGTTGATCTCGCCGCTACAGGAGCGAAAGTTGAGTCCGACTGCGCGCACGCCCCGCGACGCGAACGCGTGGAACGTGAGGCGCATGTAGCCGCGGCGGGTCGAGCCTTCGAGCCCATGCAGGACGAGCGCGAGCGGCGCGTCGCGGGGCAGCGCCGCTGCCACGAAGTCGAGGTCGAGAAAGTCGTTGTCGGGCGTCTCGATCCGCTCCCGCCGCAGTGGCAGCGGCCCGGGGCGGCGCAGCAGTCGACCCGCGATGGTCTGCGCGTGCGGACCGGGCAGCCACCACGCGGGCCGGAACGGCGCACGTCGGGCGGCGGCGCGGCACGCGGCGTCGGCGTCCGAGCCATCCTCGCCGCGGTCGATCTCCTCCGACGGCCTGTGCCGTCCCGTGTCGGCCCGACGTCGAGCCGCGTCGGCCGGCTGGTCGGGACTCCCGTGTGCGTGCGCAGGCATGCGCGAATCTAATCGCGGGCGGGCCGGGCGTGTGAGCGGACCCTTGCTCACGTCCGGCGCCGGCGCGGCGGGCGGTCTGCGTTCGCGTCGGCGCGAGCGCCGATCCTTTGCGCCCGCCGGCGCGAGCCCCGATCTTGGCAGGGCCAACGGACGGCGCAACGCCGCACACGACAGAATCGAATGACCTTCGATCCCACACCCTGGAAGGTTGCGACACCCGCCGCCGCGGCGGGCCGGATCCACCTCAACAACGCGGGTGCCGCACTGTCGCCGGGGCCCGTTCAGGAGGCCGTGCTCGAGCACCTCCGGCTGGAAACGGAGTTGGGCGGCTACGAGGCGGCGGACGCGAGGGCGGCGGACATCGAGGCGGCGTACGACGCGATCGGCGCGCTCGTCGGCGCCGGGGCGCGCAACATCGCGGTCGTCGAGAACGCGACCGTCGCGACCGCGCTCGCGCTGTCGGCGTTCGACTTCGAGCCGGGCGACGTGCTGCTCACCAGCCGCAACGACTACATCTCGAACCAGCTGATGTACCTCGCGCTCGCGGCGCGACGCGGTGTGCGCATCGTGCGGGCGGCCGACCTGCCCGGGGGCGGCATCGATCCGGACTCCGTACGCGAGCACATCAACGAGCACCGGCCGGCGCTCGTCTCGCTGACCTGGGTGCCCACGAACTCCGGTCTGGTCCAGCGCGTCGAGGACATCGGCGCCATCTGCGCCGAGGCCGACGTGCCGTACCTGATCGACGCGTGCCAGGCCGTGGGACAGATCCCCGTCGATGTCGGCGCGCTGCGTTGCGACTTCCTGGCCGCGACGGCACGCAAGTTCCTGCGCGGTCCGCGCGGCGTGGGGTTCCTCTTCGTGTCCGACCGGATTCTCGACGCCGGCAGGCATCCGCTCTATGTCGACATGCGCAGCGCGGAGTGGACCGCCGTTGACGAGTACCGGCCGGTCGAGGGCGCGCGGCGTTTCGAGAACTGGGAGTTCAACTACGCCGCGCTGCTCGGCATGGGCGCCGCCGCTCGTTACGCGTGCGACGTCGGCATCGCCGCCGCAGGCGCGTACGCCGCCGGATTGGCCGACTACGCGCGCGAGCGCCTCGCGCAGCTGCCCGGCGCCCGCGTGCTCGACCGCGGCGAGCGGCTGTGCGCGATCGCGACCGTCGAGTTCGCGGACCACGCCGCGCCGGTCATCGTCGAGCGGTTGCGCGAACAGGCGATCAACACCGCCGCGTCGTTCCGCGAGTATGCGTTGATCGACATGCGGGAAAAGGGCGCACACACCGCGGTCCGCATCTCACCGCACTACTACAACCTGCGCCGTGACATCGATACGCTGGTCTTCGCGCTCGAGGAGTTCTGCGAGCCGGGCTGATGGCAGGCACGCCGAAGCAAGCCACCGTTGTCCGGTCCGGCGCACCGCGCAACGAACCCGCACGACCGATGCATTGCGGCCGGGAAGCGACGTGCTTCCCGGCCACAACCGCGCAAGTACGGAGGGAGGAGTTGGCGGGAGAGCCGGCCCCTGGTCGAGCTACATCAGGTAGCCCGCCGCGTGGGCGATCTGATAACCGAAGCCCGTGATCATCAGGACGTAACCGGCTGCGAACGCGGCGATTTCGATCGCCACGGGAAGATCCCAGCGCCGTCTGGTAGCGGCGTTCATGTCGTTCTCCATTTCGAGCGGCATTGGCCGCATGGTCGTCGTCTCCGGCGGTACCGCGTGAGCCACCGTACGGTGCGCTCCGCGTCGTGGTTTCAACCGAGCTCGGAGACGGCGACGCCCGGGTCATCGCCGTCGTACTGCATTGGATGATCGAGGCCGGAGGAGGGTTGCTCGGGAACAGACCTTCCCGCGCGGTCGAGGGTACGCACAGGGATCGATCCGCCCGCCACACCGGCCCGTTACTGCCGGCGCGGCGTGCGAGATGGGAGCGGATTGCGTCGGAGGCGCGCAGCGTGAAGGACCGGATCGTCGTACGCAACGCGAGACAGCACAACCTGAAGGGCATTGACGTCGAGCTGCCGCGCCGCGCGTTGACCGTGCTGACCGGGCCGAGCGGCTCGGGCAAGTCGTCGCTCGCGTTCGACACGATCTACGCGGAGGGCCAGCGCCGATACGTCGAATCGCTGTCGAGCTACGCGAAGCAGTTCCTCGAGCGGATGGAGAAGCCGGACGTCGATGCGCTCGAGGGTCTCAGTCCGGCGGTCGCGATCGAGCAGACGAACCCGACCAAGACCAGCCGTTCGACCGTGGGCACGGCGACCGAGGTCTACGACTACCTGCGCCTCCTCTGGGCGCGTGCCGGCGAGACGATCTGTCCGGAGTGCGGCCGTGTCGTGAAGCCGGACACGGTGCGCAGCGCGACTGATGCCGTCTTCGCACTGCCGGAGGGCCGCCGCATCGTGATCGCGTTCCCGCTGCCGCGCAGCGCGCGCATCTCGCACGCCCGCGTCGTCGAGAACCTGCGCGCGCTCGGCTTCATCCGCGTGATCGCGCGCGGCGAGCCGATCGAGATCGATGCCGCCGTCGCCGAGGACGCGGCCACACTGGGCGTCGATCTCGCCGCGACCGAGGACCTGCTCGTCGTGGTCGACCGCGCCGTGGTCGCACCGGGCGCGCGCGAGCGCATCGCCGATTCGCTGGGCACCGCGTTCGCCGAAGGCGAAGGCGAGGCCATCGTGATCGACGCGGAGACGCAGCGGCCGCTGCGCTTCACGGAGCGGTTCCGCTGCCCCGATCATCCCGAGGTCCGATTCCTCGAGCCCACGCCGCGCCTGTTCTCCTTCAACAACCCGTACGGCTCGTGCCCCGAGTGCACCGGCTTCGGTGCTGTGCTCGAGTACGACGTCGACCTGATCATCCCGGACACGCACCGCACGCTCGAAGACGGTGCCGTCGACCCGTGGGAGAAGCCGCGCTACGGCAAACAACGGCAGCGGCTGCTCTCGTTCGCGCAGCAGCGCAAGGTCAAGACGGACAGACCGTGGCACACCCTGTCGGAGCCGTTTCGCGACGCGGTGCTGAACGGCACGCGCGGGTTCGGCGGCGTGATCCCGTTCCTGCGCTCGCGCGAGTCGAAACGGTACAAGCAGTACATCCGCGTGTTCCTGCGGCAGTATCAGACGGCCCGGACCTGCGCTGTCTGCGCAGGCGCGAAGCTGCGGGCCGAAGCGCTCCACGTGCGGCTCGGCGGGCTGGACATCGCGCAGGCGTCGCACATGCCGATCGAGGCGTTGCGCGCCTGGATCGACGCGCTCGAGGAGGGCTGGCCGCGCGGCGGCTCGACGGCCGGCACCGCCGCGCCGATCCTGGTCGAGCTGCGCTCGCGTCTGGCGTTCCTCGACGACGTCGGCGTCGGCTATCTCACGCTGGACCGCCAGACACGCACGCTCTCGGGCGGCGAGTCGCAGCGGATCTCGCTGGCCAACGCGCTCGGCGCGAACCTCGTCGACACACTGTACGTGCTCGATGAGCCGACCATCGGACTGCACCCGCGCGACACCGACCGGCTGCTCGGCCTGCTGAAGCGGCTGCGCGACGCGGGCAACACCGTACTCGTCGTGGAGCACGACGCCGCCGCGATCCGCGCGGCCGACTGCATCGTCGAGCTCGGGCCCGGCAGCGGCGAGCGCGGCGGCCAGCTCGTGTACCAGGGCGATTACGACGGCCTGCTCGCCGCCGACACGGCGACGGGCCGGTTCCTGAGCGGCAAGGAGAAGCCGGCCCGCACGCCGAAGAGGCCGGCCTTCGCGCGGCCGGCGCTGCGGCTCTACGGTGCGCGCGCCCACAACGTCGAGGGCATCGACGTCGAGTTCCCGATCGCCTCGCTGACCGTGGTCACGGGCGTGAGCGGCTCCGGCAAGAGCACGCTCGTTCACGACGTGCTCTACCGCGCGATCGAGCGCGAGCTGGCCGGCACGACCTCGGCGAAACGACATCTCGGCGAGGTCGTCGGCGAATACGACCGACTGGACGGCGTCGGTTACGTCGACGCCGTCGCGCTCGTCGACCAGGCGCCGATCGGCCGGTCGTTCCGCTCGAACCCCGTCACCTACATCAAGGCGTTCGACCTCATCCGCGAGACCTTCGCGGCCCAGCCGGTCGCGCGGCAGCGCGGCTACTCGGCGCGCCACTTCTCCTTCAATGTGCGGGGCGGGCGCTGTGAGGCGTGCCAGGGTGAAGGCGTCACACGCGTCGAGATGGTCTTCCTCGCCGACGTCTTCGTGCCGTGCGAGGTCTGCCACGGCGCACGCTACCGGCCGGAGACGCTCGATGTCACATTCAAGGGCCTCGACATCCGGCAGGTCCTCGACCTCACGATCGACGAGGCCATCCGCTTCTTCATCCGTCAGGACAGGCTCGGCCAGATGCTGTGGCAGCTGCAGCAGGTCGGACTCGGCTATCTGCGCCTCGGCCAGCCGGCGCCGACGCTGTCGGGCGGCGAAGCGCAGCGGCTGAAGATCGCGCGTGAGCTGATCGTCGCGGCGAAGAAGCGCGGCCGCCGCGTCTACATCCTGGACGAGCCGACGACCGGTCTGTCCGGCGGCGAGATCCGCCGGCTGCTCGGCGTGCTGCAGCGCCTGCTCGATGCCGGGCACACGGTCATCGTGATCGAGCACAACGTCGAGGTCATGCGCGCGGCCGACTGGATCATCGATCTCGGACCCGAGGCCGGTGCGGCCGGCGGGCGCGTCGTCGCGATGGGACACCCCGATGACGTCGCGCGGTCCGAGGCGAGTCGGACGGCGAAGTACCTGGCTCGAGAGGTCCCGGCAGGCGGATGGGTTTGATCGACGCGGCTCGCCGGGCCGCGGACGCATGCCGCGACACCGCACAGGCGCGGCGGTGCGTCGTACGGGTTGACCCGACCCGAAGCGGCAACCATCCTCGTCGGCGAACGCGAACGCGAACGCGAACGCGAACGCGAACGCGAACGCGAGCGAGCACGGGACGGCGGGTCGGGTTCGTTGAGGCATCATCGCGGCGGCGCGAGGGGTAGGAGAAGTGATGCGAGCGGGAGCGTGGAGGGCCTGGGTGGGCACGACGACGTCGACGTTCGGTGGCGGCGCGGCCATACTTGCACTGGCGGGGGCGGCGCTGGGTGCGGGTGTCGCGCGCGAGTGCATCGCGCCGCTCCACGGACCGGACCCCTACGGCATCGACCTGGTTCCGACCGCGCATGCGAACGGTGCGCGCGGCACGGTCGCGCTTCGTTTCGCGGAAGAGTCGCCCTTCGGTGTGGCGGTGACGCCGGCCGGCCACCACCTTTACGACGCGGTCATCGAGACGGTCGGGCTTCGTGCCGGTGGCCGCGCGCTCGTCGTGTGGGCAGCGACGCCGGAGCTCGACCAGGTCCAGAAGCTGGGCACGCTCGACGTTGCGGGCGCGCTCGGCGCACGCATCGGGTTCAACAAGTTCCTCGTCTTCGTGACGTCCGAGGCGAGCCCGGACGTCGAGCGCTGGGCCGGCCCCATCCTGCTGCGCGGCATCTCGCCGAGCGGGCGGATGCACACGATGGCGGGGCACGGCCCGTTCCAGAACGAGTCGTGCGCTTCGGTCGGGTTCGGCCGGCCGGGCGGGGGCTGGTGGTGAGCGACTTCCAGCGCGCGGGCCGGGCGGTACCGGCCGCGCTTCGCGTCACGCTCGCCGGCACGACCGTCCTGTCGTTCGCCCTCTCGCTGGCGCCGCTCGCGATCGCCGCACCCATCCTGGCACAGGCTCACGACGCGCACGCCGGCCACGCGATGGGCGGCGACCCGGCCGCGTGGCGGATGCCGCCGATGGACATGACGATGCCCATGCTGCCCGGACTCGAGGGCGTCGTACCGAAGACGGGCGCGTTCCTGCCGGGCATGGGCATCGATCCCATGACGCTGCCGGCCGCGGCGTTCCGCGAAGTCGTCGATCTGGCGGACGGCGACACGCTCGCGCTCGAGGCCGGGCTGGTCCGGCGTTCGATCAACGGCCGGACCCTCGTCATGTACGGGTTCAACGGGCAGTACCCGGGTCCGCTGATCAAGACCACGCGCGACGCGACGATCACGGTCCTGTTCACGAACCGGACGTCGCTGCCGACGACCGTGCACTGGCACGGCGTGCGGCTCGACAACCGATTCGATGGCGTGCCCGGCGTCACGCAGGAGCCGGTCGAGCCGGGCGGCTCGTTCACGTACACGATCCACTTCCCGGATGCCGGCATCTACTGGTACCATCCCCACCACCGCGAGGACATCACACAGGACCTCGGTCTCTACGGCAACATGATGGTCACGTCGCCGGACCCCGACTATTTCAATCCGGTGAACGCCGAAGAGGTCGTGATGCTGGACGACCTGTTGATCGACGGGTCTGGCATATTCCCGTACGGTGCGGAGCGCGCGACGCACGCGTTGATGGGGCGTTTCGGCAACGTGATGCTGATGAACGGCGAGCCCGAGTACGAGCTCGAGGCACGGCGCGGCGACGTGGTCCGGTTCTTCTTCACGAACGCATCGAACACGCGCGTCTACAACCTGAACTTCGACGGTGCGCGCGTGAAGGTGATCGGCTCGGACGTGGGCAAGTACGAGCGGGAGGCGTTCGTCGAGAGTGTCGTGATCGCACCGGCCGAACGCTACATCGTCGAGGTGCTGTTCGATGAGCCGGGCACCGTCACGTTGACGAGCCGCGTACAGGCGATCGACCATTACCTTGGACGGTTCTACCCCCGCGTCGACACGCTGGGCGTGATCGGCGTTTCCGCGACGCCGGGCGCGCCGAGTCACCGCGCGGCGTTCGAGAGTCTGCGCGTCAATGACGAGGTCGTGGCGGACATCGACCGCTATCGCGCCGCGTTCGACCGCGCCGTCGACCGCGAGCTCGAGCTCGGCGTCGAGATCGGCGCGCTGCCGCTGCCGCTGCTGCAGATGATGTCGATCGACACGTTCTACTACCATCCCATGGAGTGGAACGACGCGATGCCGATGATGAACTACCTGTCGACGGGCGCGGACGTCGAGTGGTTCGTGCGCGATGCGCGCACGGGCAAGACGAACATGGAGATCGACGACTGGCGCTTCGCGGTGGACGACGTCATCAAGCTGAGGATCCGCAACGAGCCCAACTCGCTGCACCCGATGCACCACCCGATCCACCTGCACGGTCAGCGGTTCCTCGTGCTCGAGCGGGACGGCTTCCGCAACACGAACTTCGTGTGGAAGGACACGGCGGTGATCCCGCTCGGCTCGACGGTCGATCTCCTCGTCGAGATGTCGAACCCCGGCGACTGGATGCTGCACTGCCACGTCTCGGAGCACCTCGAGACGGGCATGAAGATGCTGTTCCGCGTCGCGCCGCGCTGAGCGGCATGAGCGCGGCCCTCCGCCGCGAGCATCACGGACGGACAGAGCCCGATGAGCTCCACCGCGAACCCGCAGCCGCAGCCGCGACACGGAACGGACGCGGCCGGGGGCGGCCCGCCGGCCGCGCCGGGCACGGCCGACACGCGGCGGACGGATCTCGAGGCGCTGCGCGTCCTCGCAATGGCGACGGTGTTCCTCGCGCACTGCATGCAGGTGTTCGTGCCGTGGGTGAGCTGGCACATCCAGAACGCGGACAGGAGCGAAGCGCTCGGGCAGATCGCGTTGTTTGCGTGGCCGTGGGTCATGCCGCTCTTCATGCTGCTGGCCGGCGCCGGCGCGAGTCTGTCGCTCGGGCGGCGCACCGATGAGCAGTTCGGCTACGAGCGGACGCTGCGGCTGCTCGTACCGTTCGTCGCCGGTACGCTGTTGCTGGTGCCGCCGCAGATCTACGTCGAACGGCTCGCGCAGGCGCGCTTCGCGGGGTCGTTCCTCGAGTTCTATCCAACCTTCTTCGAGTGCTGCTACCCCGACGGGAACCTGGCAGCCGGACACCTCTGGTTCATCGGATATCTATGGGTCTACTCGATCGCGTCCGTGCCGCTGCTGCGCACGCTGAGCGGGGAGCGCGGCGAGCCGTGGCGCGCGCGGGTGTCGGCCGTCTGCGACCGGCCGGCGGGCGTCCTGTGGTTCGCGGCGCCGGTCGTCGCGACGCAGCTCCTACTTCGAGGCGAGTTCCCGCAGTCCTACGCCTTCTTCGACGACTGGGCGGCGCACGCGCTGCTGTTCCTGGCCTTCCTCTACGGGTGCCTGTCCATCGCCGAGCCGGACCTCCTCGGCGCGGTCGACCGGCAGTGGCGGGTCGCGATCGCACCGGCCGCCGGCGCATCGGTCTGGATCGCTCTGGTGGTCGCCTCAGCGGACAGGACCGACCCGCTGCCCGCGACGTACGACCTACGGTACCTGCTGTTCTGGACCGCGTTCGGCGTGGCGGCCTGGTCCTGGATCGTCGTGCTGATCGGCGCGATGCGGCACTGGGTGCGCGGACGGAGCCGGGCGCTCCACTACGCCTCGAGGTCGGTCTACGGCACGTACATCATCCACCAGACCGTGATCGTGATCGCCGCGTATTTCGTGGTCCGGTGGAACGGCGCCATTGCGATGAAGTTCGCCGCGCTGGTCGCGATCAGTCTGGCGGTAACGGGCGCATTGAACGAGCTGGGCCGCCGCTGGAGGGCGACCCGGCTGCTGCTGGGCTGGAAGGTCGGTCCGCACATGGCCGACGAGGGCCCGGTGGCGTGAGCGCCTCGCCCGGCGCGCAACGGCAGGGGTCCACCTCCGTCCGAGACAGGATCGGCGGCTGCCGTCGGGTCAACCGGCTCCGGCGACGGGGTCGGCGGCGCGGAGCAGTTCGGAGACGGTGACGACGCGGTAGCCGCGCCGGCGCAGCTCGGGCAGCACATCTCGCAGCACGTCCACCGTTCGCCGGCCGCGCGACCCGCCCTCGTGCAGCACGATGATGGCGCCTGCCCGCACGTTGCGACGGATGAACCACGCGTGGAAGGCGGCGCTCGGGATGATCGCGTCGAAGGGGTAGACCGAGCCGAGCACGACCTGGTACCCGCGCGCCGTGGCGTGGGCGACCATCCGGTCGTTGAACCAGCCGGAACCGGGCCGGAACAGCTTCGCCCCGCCGAGCTGCGCGAGCTGCGCATCCATGCGGTCGAAGTCGGTACGGAACCGCTCCGCCGGCAGTCGGATCGAGGGTGCATCGGTCGTCATGTGGTGGGCCAGCTCGTGGCCGGACGCGACGATCTGTCCGGCCAGTTCCGGAGCCTGCGCGAGGTGCTCTCCGATCGCGAAGAACGTCGCGTGCGCTTCGTGTTCTTCGAGCAGTTCGAGCAGCTCGGAGGTCGCATTGGAGGGTCCGTCGTCGATCGTCAGCGCGACGAGCGGCCTGCTCGTCGGCACGGCGAACACGACGGCCGAGGCGGGGAAGAGCAGCGGCGGCGCGGCGGACGCGAGGGCGGAGGATCCGAGCAAGAGCGCCGGCATGACGAGCACGGCCGAACCCAGCAGGGTCGCTCCCGCATACAGCGGCCAACGTCGATTCATGCCCCTCCGACCCGATTCGGTTCGCGGCCCTCGAGCAACTATCCCCGGGCGCGGTCTCGCCGTACCTTCCGCGGCGTTGGCCGGCTCGATGGCGCGCTCGAACAGTACACGCGCGGCCGCGAAACGGTTCTGGCACGAGCCGGCCGCCACGTTTTTCGACCGACAGCCGGGAGATGACGATGCGAATGACGAATCGAACGATGAGGCTGGCGGCAGCGGCCGCGGCGCTGCTGGTCGCAGACGCGCCGTTGGCGGCGCAGAACCACGTCCGCCCGCCCGGCCACGAGGGCAGCCAGAACGTCCACGTGCTCGCGCACGTGCCACTCGGCCAGCCGCTCAGCGTCAGCGACATCGAGCTCGAGCAGGACCTGTCGCGTCCGTTCGCCTACGTCGGTCGCATGTTCGTGCACGGCTTCGACATCATCGACCTCGCCGATCCGTCGAACGCGAAGGTGCTGCACCGCTGGCGCATCGAGAACGCGGAGCTGCACCAGGGCACCGGCATGATGGACGGCAAGTACTTCAAGCACGACGGCCGGTATTTTTACGTGCAGTCCACGCAGTTCCAGCAGGGCGGTCCGGACGCGGATCTCGGCGCGATCGTATTCGATGTCACGGGTCTGCCGGACGTGAGGCAGCTGAAGGAGGTCGCGCGCATCCGCGCCCCCGAGGTGCCGGGCGGCTTCCACAACATCTTCATGTACAAGCATTCGGATGGCCGGCCGCTGCTGATCACGACGGCGCGCGAGGCGTTCGCGCACGTGTACGACATGTCGCGCGTCATCCGCGGCGAACCCGGCCTGGTCGGCAAGGTGCCGGTACCCGAGGGCGTGCCCGCGCTGTACGGCAGCACGGGATACCACGACATGTACGCCGCCTACGATCCGGCCAGCGGCAAGGACAAGTTCTACGGCGGCGGACGAGGCGGCTATCACATCTACGACATCACGCAGCCCGAACAGCCGATCCATCTGTTCTCGCTGACCGGCATGCCGCTCGTGCCCTGGGGCCACACGTTCACGCCCACGCCGGATGGCGCGTATGCGGTCGGCGAGGTCGAGCACCAGTATGCGCCGCTGCGCATCTTCGATCTGCGTGCCGGTCAGAGCGGAGAGACGCGCACGATCAGTCGATCCGTCGGCGCGTGGACCGCGAACTGGCAGAACCTCTCCCACAACCATGAGGTGCGCTGGCCGTTCGTCTTCGTCTCCGCCTACGAGGATGGCATGCAGGTCTTCAACATGATGGATCCGGCCAACCCGTACACCGTCGGCTACTGGGACACGTATCCGGGGCCTCCGGCCGCCGGCATGTGCGGTGATCAGAAGTGCAATGGCGCGTTCGGCGTCGACGTCCGCAACGCGGACGGCCTGATCGTCGCGAGCGACATGTCGACCGGGTTCTGGGCGTTCCGCATGGACGCGTTCCAGGGCTGGAACGGCGCGGACTGGGGTATGCCGAACATCTCGAGCGTGCAGGACTGGGACAACGGCCCCGTCCGGCGGGCGGCGACCGACGACGGCGCGGCGGGTGGCGTTTGACGCGGCGCTCGCGAAACGGCGCCCCATGAACCACGTGGGGCGCCGCTCGGGCAACGGGACCGCGTCATTCGTCTTCGTGTTCGGAACGTTTCGTCGCGGGGCGCCGAGCGTTCCATGAATCTCCCGGCCCGCCACGGACGCTGACGCTCCACACGACCCAATCGTTTTCAGGCCAAACGCTTATACGCTCGCGCACCGATCCAGCGGCGCGGGCGCCGGCCTTGCCCTCCTCCGGCGGAAAGAACCATCCCCCTCTCGCCACGAGGAGCGAAGATGAAACGCCTGAACAACGCCGTGCTGACGGCTGCCGCGGTCGCGGCAGCCGCGTGCGCGGAGAACCCGACTGCGTCGCCCGATTCGTCGCCGAGCCCGAGCTCCAGCGTGACGGCCGCCACGGGCAGCCTGTACACCGCAACGAACGGCGCGGCGGGTAACGAGGTCCTGTCGTACAGAATCGAAGCTGACGGCTCACTGACGTTCGACGGCGCGGCCGCGACCGGCGGCGCCGGCACCGGCGCCGGCCTCGGCAACCAGGGCGGCGTCGTCCTCAGCGACAACGGGCGCTGGCTGTTCGCGGTGAACGCGGGCAGCGACGAGGTCTCCGTGTTCGCGCGCCGGCCGGACGGCTCGCTGACGCGGACGGACGTGGTCGGGTCGGGCGGCTCGACGCCGATCAGTGTGACGCAATCGGGCTCGCTCCTCTACGTGCTGAACCGGGGCGGCGACGGCGGCATTGCCGGGTTCCGCCTGTCCGCGCACGGCACGCTCTCGATGATCCCGGGCTCGCAGCAGGGGCTCAGCCAGGCGGGCGGCGTCGATCCGGCACAGATCCAGTTCTCGAATGACGGCCGCTGGCTCGTGGTGACCGAGAAGAACACCGATCGAATCGTCGTCTATCCGGTGGCCCCATCCGGCGATGCCGGCACCGGCGTGGTCAACCACTCGCACGGCGCGACACCGTTCGGCTTCGCGTTCGATCACGCGGGCCGGCTCATCGTCTCGAACGCCGCCGGCGGGGCCGCGGGCGCCGGGTCGGTGTCGTCCTACGCGGTCGCGGGCGACGGCAGCCTGCACGTGCTCGACGCCGCCGTACCGAACTTCCAGAGCGCATCGTGCTGGATCGCGATCAGCCGGAACGGTCTGTTCGCGTACACGACGAACGCGGCCACCAACAACACGTCCGGCTACCACATCGGCGCGCGCGGCGGGTTGACGCTGCTGGACGCGAGCGGCGTGACCGCGATGAACAGCGGCGGGCCGATCGACGCCGCGGTCACTCACCGCGGCCGGCAATACCTGTACGTGTTGAATGGCGCCGCGGGCGCGATCGATGCGTTCGAAGTAGGTCCCGACGGCGAGCTCGCGCCGCTCGGCGGCGGTGTGACCGGGCTGCCGGCCGGCACGAACGGTCTGGCCGCGCATTGAGGCAGCCAGTCACCATGGCGGTATTCACGGGGCAGGCCTCGCAGCCGGTGGGGGAGGCCTGCACCCGGGCCGGCGTTGGGCGTCGACGAGCGCCGACTCAGTCGGCGGGCGGACGCAACTCGATCGCGTCGCCGACCCGGATTTCGCCACCGACCACCACGGCGCCGAAGGCGCCGCCGTACCGTTGCCGACCATGCCGGCGCCGGCCACGAGCATAGCGTGCGTCGCCGCGTCCATCGGGCCGCGCCGCACGCGCTTGATCCAGATCGCCTCGAGCCGGCTTGCGCTGGACGCGCGGCTGCCCGCGTCGTCCGTCATGACGAGAGGGTGGCCGCGAATCGTCGCATGGCTGCTTCTCCTGGTGGTCGCAGTTCGTGGGACACGCCGCTGTCCGCACCGCGCGGTCCCTCGCTCCAAGGTTATTCTGCCGGCCCGGCCGCCGAAAGATCCCGTTGCGCGACATGCTCGTTCGACGCCGCACGGCCATGGCGTCGAACTTCGACTCCTTGCCCGCGGTATAGAACGCGGGCGGCGCATCACGGCGCGCTTCGCGACGTGCGCGTTGCCCCGGTTCTCACCGTGGCAGAGCAGGTGGCGATGGACACGAAACGGCTGCGCGCGGCGCTGGCGCCGCTGCTACTGGCAAGCGCAACGACCGTCGGCTGCACCGACATCACGTTCGGCGGCGTCGACGACGATTTTGAAGGCCACTACGACTACGCGGGCACGGTCGACGGCAAGCCGGGCGACGTCGTCACGGGCACGTTCACGATCACGCGGCAACGCGGCGACCGAGCGGACGTCACGATCGACTGGCGCTACTTCGATGATGGCGTCCAGATCCTGCGGATCACGACACAGAGCGTGGCGACAGCCGATCTCGACCACGATGGTCGCATCGAGTTCGACTTCGAGGGCGACCTGTTCCTGGACGGACTGACCACGCGGTTCCGCCTGAGCCACGCCGGCTGGCTGGACGAACGCCGGGGAACGATCAGCGGATCGTGGCAGCTGACGACGAACCTGCCGACGACGGATCGGGGCACTTTCGTCGCGCGTGACTGATTTCCTCTCGGTCCTGCTGCCGTGCCGCAATGCCGAGGCGTTCGTGTCGGACGCGCTCGCGTCGATCGAGCGCCAGACGTTCACGGACTTCGAGGTCATCGCGGTCGACGACGGCTCGACCGACGCGACGGCCGCGATCCTCTCGGACCGGGCCGCCGGTGATCCGCGCGTGCGGGTCCTGCGCACGCCGGCGCGCGGCATCGCGAGCGCGCTCACGACGGCGTGCGCGGCGGCACGCGCCGAGACCGTCGCGCGCATGGACGCGGACGATGTCGCCGAGCCCGACCGCTTCGCGCGCCAGCTCGAGTGGCTGGACGCGAGGCCGGACCACGCCGGCTGCGGCACGGGCGTCCGGTACTTCCCGCGCGCGCTGGTCCGCGACGGCGCCAGCCGCTACGAGGATTGGATCAACGGAACCCGCACCGCGGACGACGTCGTGCGGGATGCATTCATCGAATGTCCGCTCGCGCATCCCACGCTGATGCTGCGACGTTCCGCGCTCGACCGTGTCGGCGGCTATCGGGATCGCGGCTGGCCCGAAGACTACGATCTGGTGCTCCGGCTGCTGGCCGCTGGCCAGCGTCTCGGCAACGTGCCGGCCGTCCTGCACCACTGGCGCGAGCGGCCGGATCGCGCGACGCGGACCGATGCGCGCTACTCGCTCGACGCGTTCGACCGCTGCAAGGCGCACCACCTCGCGCGGACGCACCTGGCGGCGCGCGACGCGGTCGTGTGCGGCGCGGGTCCGGTCGGCAAGCGGCTGGCCCGCGCGCTGCTCGCGGAGGGCGCGCGCCTGCGCGCGTTCGTCGAGCTGGATCCGCGCAAGATCGGGCAGTGCATCCACGGCGCGCCCGTGCTGGGCTACGACGCGGTCCCGCTCCACTCGGACGCCTACTTCCTCGCCGCGGTCGCGGGCGGCGCGGCGAGATCCGCGATCCGGACCGCGCTGCGCGATGCCGGGCTGACGGAGGTCGAAGACTTCCGCGCCGTGGCCTGAGGCGCGGCGCGTTCGTCGTCCGGGACCGCCAGCCGGGTCTTCGGAGCGCGCGGTCGGTCCGGCGGCGGGGTGCGCTCAGGTCCTCAACAGCTCGTTCAGCCCGACCTTCGCTCGCGTCTGCTCATCCACGCGCTTCACGATCACCGCGCAGTACAGGCTGTGGCTGCCATCGGCGGCCGG
>Ga0299906_10001692_pt1 | contig 18721 bp, 11 predicted proteins | sample RVTome_14_FD_200259 | JGI IMG/M metagenome (GOLD analysis project Ga0299906, IMG submission 200259) | Soil microbial communities from uranium-contaminated site in the Upper Colorado River Basin, Wyoming, United States - RVT145D125 (version 2) ...
CGAAACTTTACCGATTTCCAAAGCACGGGCGAGCATGTAGCCGGCAACCTCCGCGACGCTGCATTCCACTTCCAACCCCGAATCCGTTCGCCGCGCCTTCATCGTCTCAAATGGAAACATGGTCAAACGCTCCTTGCGCAATCGTAGTGAATAGCGGCGGATGCCTCCACTTGATACTGTTGCCAGCAGGTCGGGATGAACGGATTCGCAGAATGCATGTGTCGAAGATTGCCACACCGGTTACCCTTGCCTCGCCATGTCCACCCGCCGCGGCATTCTCGTCATCCTCGGCCCCGGTCTGCTCATCGCCGCCACCGGCGTGGGGGCGGGCGACCTGGCCACAGCCGGGTTCGCGGGCAGCCACCTGGGGCTCGCCATCGCGTGGGCCGTTGTGCTCGGCGCGTTTCTCAAGTTCGTGCTCAACGAAGGCCTGACCCGCTGGCAGCTCGCCACCGGCACGACATTGCTGGAGGGGGCGATCACGCACTTCGGCTGGCCGCTGCGGATCGCGTTCATCCTTTATTTCCTGCCGTGGTCGTTCTTCACGGGCGCTGCCCTCATCAGCGCGTGCGGCGTGACGGCCAGCTCCATCCTGCCCTTCGACGACCCGGCCCTCGGCAAGATCGCCTTCGGCGCGATTCACAGCGCGATCGGCGTCGCCGTGGCGTGGTTCGGTGGCTTCAGGGCCTTCGAGCGCATCATGGCCGCCTGCATCGGCATCATGTTCTTCAGCGTCATCGCCACCGCGATCATGCTGCGGCCGGATTGGGGCGAGGTGGCGGCCGGGCTGATCGTGCCGCGCATGCCCGAGTGGCGGGGCGAAGGGCTGACGTGGACGATCGCTCTCATGGGGGGTGTGGGCGGGACGGTGACGATCCTGTGCTACGGCTACTGGATCCGAGAGGAGGGCCGCACGGATGCGCGCGCGTTGCGCACGTGCCGCCTGGATCTTGCGTCAGGGTACATCATGACCGGGCTGTTCGGCATCGCGATGCTCATCATCGCCAGCGGCATCACGGTGCAGGGAACCGGGTCGGCGCTCATTGCCAACCTCGCCGATCAGATCGGAGCGACGGCGGGCGCGGCGGGTCGATGGGTGTTCCTCATCGGGGCGTGGGCGGCGGTGTTCAGCAGTCTGCTGGGCGTGTGGCAGGCCGTGCCGTACTTGTTTGCTGACTTCTGGCGGATGACGGGGCCCGGATCGGGGGCGGCGTATGCACCTTCACACGCCGGACCTGAGGTCCCCCGAAGGTCCGGATCCGAGTCTCCCGCCGGACCTGAGGTTGTCCGGAGGCGAAGGTCCGGGTCTGCTTCCGGGGGCGGCGCCGGCTCCGACGCCATTGCGATGCGCCCGGTCAGTGTGCGCTCCACATCCTACCGGCTGTTCCTCATCGCCCTCGCTGTCCTTCCCCTGCTCCACATCCACCGCCCCTTCCGCGATGTGCAGCAGGTCTACGCCATCGTGGGCGCGGCATTCATCCCCATGCTCGCCCTGCTCCTGCTGGTGATGAACGGCAACCGGGGGTGGGTGGGCCCGCTGCGCAACCGCTGGCCGACGGTGGTCGTGCTCATCGCGACCCTGGCGTTCTTCATCGCCGCGGGCGTGATGGGGATGGGGGACTGAGTAACGGCGTCAGCTCAGTTGCCGGGACAGATTCGCATCGCCACCGCATTCCGGACATCTGGTCTGCGAGTCGATAATGCGGTAGGCACAGTGCGGGCAGAGGCCGCGAGCCCGGCGACGTCGAATTCTCAATCTGCGCAGGGAATGAACAGCGCCTTGCCAAAGCAGCGCCACGGCGGCGGAATAGAGGAGCAGGTTCACCGCGAACAGGTATGGCCGAACGCCCAAGTTCGGCATGGTCGCACCGACGAACCGGCCGAAGATCGCATCGAAAAGTTCTCGTGGTTCGAGCCACAATGCATCTGCGCGTCCCACAACGGTGTACGTGAGCCATTGGAAAGGCCATCCGTAGCGGGTCGCAATGCCATGGGTCCAACTCGTCCCGACGTGACTTGCCGGGATGTCCGCCCATGCGGGCAGGTCTTGCTCATCGACGGGCGCGATGACACCGCTGGACGGTGGCGGCGGCTCGGCGGCCCGCACTTCGTTCGTGGGCGAACCGAATCCAGCGCCACGGGGGCTTATTGAAGACAGATCGGGAAGCACATTGCGCGTGAAGCTGCCGCCGTAGGTCCCGCCAAAGAACTTGATCGAACCGGGATGACCGATGTCAACGAGGGTGTCCCAGGAGACGTTGTATCGCGCATCATAGTGGTACCCGGGACGGTCGTCGATGAAGCTCCAGGCGGAAATGCGCGGCTGACATACGAGCAGTTCCCCGATGGTCGCACCAATCATCGTCGCGGCGGCCACGACCACGCACGCAGCCAACCTCACAGGGCGTCCGCTCAACTTGCCAATGATGTTGATCAACGCATCTGACTCCGAGCGCGCCATGGCCTGCATGCGGACCGGGCTAGATGCCCGGTCCACCTCATACGGAGTCACGCTGTCTGCGGTTCGACTTCGCCTGAACTCGTTCCATTCCGCGCGCGTCGGTTCTTGAAGATCGCCGTCGCCTGGCCCAGTGCCGCGCCCTTGCGGATCATGCCGATGTTCGTGATGCGCTCCCAGGCGCTGGCGGCGTTCTTCTTCGAGTACTCGATGGTGATGGAGCGGCGCTGGTAGGCGCGGGCGACGGTGCTGGTGGTGCCGCTGCCGCAGAAGGGGTCGAGGACGAGGTCGCCTTCGTTGGAGCACGCCAGGATCACGCGCTCCAGGTAGGCCTCGGGGATCTGGTTGTGGTGCTGGTGGCGGCGCTCCTTGTTGTTGCCCTGGATGCGGCCCCAGAACTGGCCGTACCAGACATCCATGGGCACGCGCATGCCCTTGTTCTCTTCCTTGGCCTGCGTGCGGGGGTCGCCGTAGATGGAAGCGCGGTCGGAGGGCTCCATCACCGCCTGCGGGTTCCAGATGCGGTCATCCGGGTTCCTGGCGAAATAGAGGGCGTGGACCTTGGACATGATGAACGAGGAGTCGCGGTTCTGGCCGAAGCGGAAGTGCCAGATGCACCAGTTGATCATGGTCATGCCGCGCCTCTTGAGGTGCATGACGACCTCGGCGGCGGAGTCATCGGGGATGTTGACCCACAGCGCCCCGTGCGGTGCGAGGGCCTCGATGCAGCCATCCAGCCAGTCGAAGGTGAAGCGCTCGTACTCGGCGCGGGGCATGCCATCGCGCCACTCGTCGTAGGGCACATCCCAGTTGAAGGGCGGGTCGGCGAAGATGAGGTCCACAGCGCCCCCGGACGCGGCCTCGGGCAGCGAGGCAAGGACATCGCGGCAGTCACCGACATAGAGGCGGGTGTCGGGATCGGGGGCGGAGAAGGCGGGCTTGATTGACGTCGATGCGGTCGGGACGTGCGCATCGACGGCATCGCCGAGGAGTGTGATCTCATCGCCGCGCATGGCCAGAGCGGCCTCGCGCTGGATCGCCGTGGCCCCGCGCGGCATGGCGTACCCGCCGGGACGGTCGAAGGTCATGTTCTTGAATTCGGGCATGGTGCCTCCGTGTGCGGACCGGCCAATCGTAGCGCGAGACGCCACGCGCGCGCCAGATGGCCATCCTCGCGCACAGGAAATGCACAGCCGGGTCGGTGCGGGGGACAGCGAAGTGAAGCGGACTCGTCCGTGGCGATTCGCATAGCCCGAGGCCGTGTATCGCTGCAATGTCAAGTCAAGTCGCCCAGGGGAGCCGAGCGTGGGAGAGTATGACCAACAGAACGGCACTACCGAGTCCGAATAGGAGTACTCCACTGATGATCATGGCGGCGACAAAGGCCCATCGGTTATCGATCCATGAGTCACGGGCGCGAAGTGCGTGCCAGCATTGGTGAAATACACTCACGGACATGAGCAGCCCGAATACGACTGCGATCATCCCGACAAGCGACTCATAGAATTGCCAGCTACGGGTCTTGTGGGTCCATCCAACGAATCCCAACGCATCGAGAATCCAGAACGCAAACCATGGCGCACACAACGCACCAAACGCGAGGCTCGCTGATACAAGAAGTCGCCGCCCGACCACGACCTTGGCCAGGTAAGTCAGAGCATCCCCCGGATCAAACCCCCGCCCGCACTCCGGGCAGCGGTGCTCTTCCAGCCCCCGCAGGTCGTACCCGCAACTCCGGCAGCGCATCTCCATGCGACGATCCTACGGCGGCGGATGCGCTCCGGGGTTGTTCGCCCTTATCACTGTTTTCCGCAGATTTCAGTGATAACGCAACGGCTTATCCCTGTTCCCGGTGACAGCGGCATGCCCCCCTACTGCGTCCCAAAAATCCGGTCCCCCGCGTCCCCCAGGCCCGGGACGATGTAGCCCTTGTCGTTGAGCCCCCGGTCCAGCCCGGCCGTGTAGATCCGGACCTCGGGGTGGGCCTCGAGCATGCGCCTGACCCCTTCCGGGGCGCAGACGAGGCAGATCATGCGGATGTCCGCGCAGCCGCGCTTCTTGAGTTCGCCCGCGGCATGGGTCGCCGAGCCGCCCGTGGCCAGCATGGGGTCGATGAGCAGCACCGGCCCGGCGGCGATGTCGCGGGGGAACTTGGCGTAGTAGGCGACGGGCTTGAGGGATGACTCCTCGCGGTAGATGCCGATGTGCCCGACCCGCGCCTCGGGGATCAGCCCCAGCATGCCGTCCGTCATGGCGATGCCGGCGCGGAGGATCGGCACCAGCGTCACCGGGGCGGCCAATGCCGTGCCCGTGGTCGGCTCCAGCGGCGTCTCGATGGGCGCCTCCCTGGTGGCGAAGTCGCGGCAGACCTCAAACGTCATCAGCGCGGCGATCTCGTTGAGCAGGCGGCGGAACGATCCCGAGTCGGTGCGGCGGTCGCGCACCTTCGTGAGTTTCTGGCGAATGAGCGGGTGGTCCAGGACGCGCAGATTCGGAAGGTCATCGTGGCGGTTGTCCATGGCGGCGGCCCGCGATCAGAAATCGCCGTCGGCGGCGAAGACGATCTTTGTCTCCCACGGGTCGAAGCCGTGCTCGTCGAACAGCAGCAGTTCGTTGGCCTGGTCGGACTTGAGCCACGGCTCGGGGATGTACAGTTTCGTCTGCGGCCCCACCGCCGCGCCCCCGGCAGTCGCGGTGAAGTACCGCCCGAGGTTGTGGCCGTTGAGATACGCCTGGCCCTTGCTCAGCCCGGCGGTGTCGAACCACGCGGCGAGCGCGGCATGGCGGCCCGAAGGCAGCATGAAGCGCGTGCGCCACCAGCACGGCGCGCCGCGCAGCGACTTGGCGCCGGCCTTGGCCACGGGGTCGAAGGTGGTGGGCATGGGCGCTTCCCACTTCTCGAACGACCATGCCGCGCCCTCGGTCACCGCCTCGATGCACTCGTAGATCGTGGTGCGGGCCTTGATGTCCTCAAGCGGCTCGTGCTGGTCGTGGTCGGGGGCGAAGCGCAGCCGGTTCCTGCCGCGCTTGAATACGTCCGTGCCATCCTGGCTCACGAGGATGCGGGCGAAGCACGCGCCGGTGGCGCCGGCGTAGTAGGCGATGGGCGTGTCGTTGAGCACGAACGTTCCGCTGCACCGCGCGCCGTTGACGTCGATGAGGATCGGCGTCTTGCGGAGATGGGAGAACGTCCACTCGGCCTGCTTCAGGTCGCTGGGAATGCCCTTGGCCGAGCCGGCGATGAATCCGCGGAGCGTAAAGGGGTCCACCGGCGCCGCCGCGACGACCTTGGGTTTGGCGGCGCGGACGGCCTTGATCTCCTGCAGGTGGCCGTAGAGTCCCTTGGAGCGGCCCATGTCGTTGCCGCCGGCGAAGCGGCCGAAGTTGTCCGCCAGCGCCACCAGCGTGTTCTCGCCGTTGGCGAGCTTGATCTCGAAGGGGCTGTTGCTCGACCCCGGTCCCGCGCCGTAGACGCCCAGCGGCTCGCCGTTGAGAAACAGGTGCAGACGGTCGCCGGACTGCGGCAGGTGGCAGAGCCGCTTGCGCGTGCTCCGGGAATTCACCACCACGCGATACCAGCCGTATCCGGTCGATGCGCCGCACGTGGAGAGCGTCTCCGGCCCGTGCAGCGAGGCGAAGCGCGGCGAGCGACCGGTGGACTGGACCTGCGTCGAGCTGGCCGTCCAGTCCGCCAGGCGCACGGACCGCGCGGTGCGCTTCGAGGCGGGCGGACCGCCGGCCGGGGGCTTCAGCTCCGTCACCTGGGCGTCGGCGCCGATCTTCCAGGCCTTGCCCGATTCACCGGCGATGGGATGCCCCTCGGCGTCGAAGCCGTCGACGCCGATGTAGACGAACTTCTCATCGTGATAGGCGGAATCGATCTGCCGCTGGTTGACGATCACCAGCGTCACGCCCTTGTGGGACAGCACGAGGGGCGAATCGCCGCCGGGCACGACCGCCTCCAGGGGGCTGTCGTTGATGGAAAGCTGGGCGGTGGAGCCCTCGGGGCCGAAGAGCACGAGGATGGACCGGTCCACCAGCGCCCAGGGGCAGAGGTTGACGTAGTCCAGCCGCGCTGTGCCGCGCAGGTCCACGTCGAAGACGAACCAGGCGACCGGCTGCTCGCCCAGGTGCACGGTCATGCGCAGGCCGTTGTCCAGAAGCAGCGTGGTGTGCCGGGTCTGCCCGCCGCCGAAGACGAAGACGGCGCGGCCGTTGGCGCCGCGCTGGGGCACGATCGAGACCATGCCGCCCTTGCCGTCGCCGGCGTGTCCGATCTGCGCCGGGTCCAGCACGATGGGATGGAAGTCGGCGTTGAGCTCGCCGAAGACATGGGCGAACTGGCTGGCGAACATCGCCACGCGCTTGGCGGCGAGATACTTGCCCGTGCGGCGGCCGGCTTCGCTCAGCGGCGCGCCGATGGCGGCGGTAGTGGTGACGAAGCCGTCGCTGCGCCCGGACAGGCGGCCGCCGATGAAGTCGAAGTTCGTGCCGGCGTGAAAGGGCGAGAGGACGAACTGGGCCCCGGCGGCGAGCGTCTGGCACATGCGCTCCAGGAGCATCTCGGGGGCGCGATCGTCGTTCGCGGCGTCGCCCCAGCACAGCTCGCGCCCCACGGCCAGGGTGCTGACGATCCGCGGCGCCTCGGGCTGGATGGTGCGCAACTGGCGCAGGTGCACCAGCAGATCGTCCCAGCCGCGCCAGGTGTCGATGGTGCCGGCGGGCTCCTGCCAGAGGTCGTTGGCGTTGAGGACCGGCAGCGCGAAGCCGATCTCGCGCACGTAGCGGGCCAGCTCGCGGTGGTACTTGTCCAGCAGGTCGGGGTTGGAGCAGTTCCAGGCGTGCTCGGACTGGACGAGAATGATCGGCCCGCCGTCCGGCGCGGACATGCCCTCCAGCTCGCCGAGCAGCTTGCGGAGGAAGCGGCTGTAGTGGCCGAGGAACTCCGGGTCGGCCTCGCGCAGGCGCACCTCGGGCTTGACCATGAGCCAGCCGGGGATGCCCGAGCCATCGAAGGCCGCCCCCACCGCCGGCCCCAGGCGGAGGATGACCTTCATGCCCGCCTCATCGCACTGCTCGACGAACGCCCGCACCGCCGCGCGCCCGGAGAACTCGTAGCGCCCCGGGCGCGGCTCGTGGATCATCCACGGGCACGCCGTCTCGATGCAGTTGAACCCCGCCTGCCGCGCCGCGACGATGCGATCGGCCCACGCGGACGGGTCCATGCGGGCATACTGCATCGACGCCCCGACGACCCAGAAGGGACGGCCGTCGAGCAGAAAGCACTGTTCGTTGTAGCTGACGCTTGGCATACAATGGGATCCTGTCCCACAAGATTGTGACTATTTTCACAATCGTACATCGAAACCCGTCTCCAGGCCCGTCCCGGGGCAACCTGGCCAGCCGGGCATGATACCAAGCACTGCCGCTCGTGATTCGGGGGCTGCATCGCCGATCGACTAGGAGGCCCACGCCCATGCCCCACCCGCGCTCGCTCTCCCATCGTCCCGGCCTCCGCCCGGCCCGCTCCGCCTGGCGCGGCGGCGCGGCATTGGGCCTTGGCGCCCTGCTCATCGCGTGCGGATGCGACAACTCCATGCAGCGGATCGACCGCGATGTCGAGGCGCTGATGCTCGAGACCAACGCCGACATGGGCGGCGATGTGCGCACGCCGCTCGTCTCGTCCTGGAACCTCGATGAGGCGGAGAACCGCGTCCCGACGGAGTATCCGCCCACCGCCGAGACGCTGCCCACGGTCAATCCCGCCGCGACCGAGCTGACCTTCATCCCCACGCCCGCCGACGACGCCCAGGGCGTCATCAATCGTCTCGACCGCTACAACGAGCCAGTCCAGGACGCCACGCGGATGGACCTGCGCCAGGCCTTCGCGTACGCCATCCGCAACAGCCGCGAGTACCGCTTCGCCGAGGAGGAGTTCGTGCTCACGGCCCTGCGGCTGCTCATCGAGCGGCACCAGTGGGGCCCGCGGTTCTTCGACGACATCAGCGCGACGATCGACGGCGACGCCGACGATGGGCTGTACGACACCTCGCTGCGGCTGGTCAACGAGTTCCGCATCACCCAGCGGCTGCCCTACGGCGGCACGGTGAGCGCCCGGGCCCTGGCCGATGCCACGGAGGACCTGCACCAGTTCGTCGCCGGCGAGGGCGACAACAGCGCCGACATCATCCTCGACGCCGACATCCCCCTGCTCCGCGGGGCCGGCACGGTGGCCCGCGACTCGCGCATCCAGGCCGAGCGGAACATGATCTACTCGGCGCGGGAGTTCGAGCGCTTCCGTCGCGAGTTTCTCGTGGAGATCGCGGTGGACTTCCTGGACCTGGCCTTCCAGAAGCGCAGCATCGCGAACTCCGAGCGCAGTCTCGTGGGCAACGAACTGAACGAGAAGCGCCAGTCCGAGCTGTACGGGGCGGGGCGGATCACCCGGTTCGATGCGGCGCTGGCGGAAAACTCGACCGTGCAGGCCCGCCAGAACCTCAACAACTCGCGCGAGGGCTATCGCCTGGCCGTGGACCGCTTCAAGGTCCGCATCGGCATGCCCGTCGAGCAGCCGCTGGAGATCGTCGAGTCGGGCCTGCGCCTGCCCATTCCCGCCATCAATATCGACGAGGCCGTCCGCCTGGCCATGACCTATCGGCTCGACCTTCAGAACGAGCGCGACCAGCTCGCCGACTCCAAGCGCGATGTGGACAACGCCCGCAACGACCTGCTGCCGGACCTCGACTTCAGCGGGTCGGTGTCGATCCCCACCGATCCGGACCACAACGACGGCGACTTCCGATTCTCCGGCAATGACCTGAATTTCTCCGCCGGCATCACCTTCGGCCTGCCGTTGGACCGCGAGATCGAGCGGCTGAACTTGCGGCAGTCCCAGATCAACCTGGAACGGTCCCGCCGCAGCTATGAGCAGTTCCGCGACAACGTGGCCACCGATGTCCGGGCGTCGGTGCGCGGCATTGACGCCGCCCGCTTTAACCTCCAGATCCAGCAGCGCGGCGTGGAGATCGCCCAGCAGGGGTACGACGCCATCCAGGCCGCGCCCGAGCGGTACGACTCCCGCGACAACACCGACTCGCTGGACGACCTGCTCGCCGCGCAGGATGACGGCGACCGTGCCCTGCGCGACCTGGAGATTTCGATTCTGGACTACCTGCTCACCACGGGCCAGCTTCGCGTGGACAGCGACGGCTCGGTGCTTCTGCTCAACGGCATGGAGCTGACGGTGGACGAGTCCGAAGCGCAGGACCAGCCCGGCGGCACGGCCCCCGCCCCGCCACCCGCCCCCACCCCCGCCCCCGGGGGGAACCCCGATAATCCCGCCCCCGCTGCCGCGCCGAATCCCGGCGGAGGCGCGCTGGGCGAGCATTGACCCCGCCTGGCCTAGAATAAACAGCAATATTGAATGGATTCGGGCGATCCACCATCTTCTTTACGGGTCTAATGGATGGGACGGACCGCCCTCGACGAGCCCAGGTGCAAGAGGAACGACACCCGATATGACCACTCGAACGACCAGGGGCGCGGCCCTCGCCATCGTCCTGATTATCTTGGCCCTCACCGGCCTGCTGGCCGTGACCATCTGGATGATGGGTCGCGACGGGGCCGGCGCCGAAGCCGCAACCGGCACGGACGTTTTTGACGTCCGCAGGGGCGATTTCGACGTCATCGTGCCCGCTTCCGGCGAGCTTGCCGCGCTCCGCCAGATCGAGATCCGCAACGAGCTGGAGCAGCGGGCGACGATCACGTACATCATCGATGAGGGGGTCTTCGCGAAGGCCGGCGACACGCTCGTTCAGTTCAACGACGAGGAGATCGCCACAAACATCAAGGACGCCGAGGACGCCCTGGACTCGGAGCTTAACAAGCTCGAGAACGCCAAGGCCAACCTGGAGATCAGGATCAAGACCAGCGAGTCCGAGCTCGCCGAGGCCGACCTTCAGATCACTCTGACGAAGCTGGCGCTGCGGGCGTGGGAGGAGGGCGCGGTCGTCGAGACCCGCCAGAACCTCCAGCTCGAGCTCAAGACGGCGCAAATGGAGTACGACCGTCTCCAGGACCGGTTCAACGCCTCCCAGCGGCTCTACGAGCAGGAGTTCATCAGTCTCGATGAGTTCAAGCAGGATGAGATCGCCCTGGTGAAGGCCGACACCAACCTCAAGCAGGCGGATCTGGCGATCGATATTTACGAGAAGTACGAGTACCAGCAGGAGCGGGCTCAGATGGAGTCCGACCGGCAGCAGGCGATCGAGGAGCGCGACCGCATCAAACAGCGCAACGACGCCGAGGTCCGCAGCGCCGAGGCCGATGTCCAGAGCGCCCAGCGCCAAGTGGACAGCCGGCGCGAGCGCCTGGAGAAGTGGCAGCGCCAGCTCGGGCTGTGCCGCGTCATCGCGCCCTCCGACGGCCTGGTCGTCTACGCGTCCAGCCTGCAGGGATCCGACCGCGGGCGCGATGAGGACCCGCCGATGATCGGCACCGAGGTCCAGTCCAGGCGGACCGTCATCGTCCTGCCCGACACCTCGCAGATGATCGCGGATGTGAAGGTCAACGAAGCGCTCAGCGGCCTCATCAGCCGTGGCCAGCGGGCCGTGATCGTCTCCGACGCCAAGCCCGACCTGACCCTGGCCGGTGAAGTTATCAGCGTGGGCGTGCTGGCCCAGACCGGCGGCTGGCGCGACCCCAACCGGCGCGACTACTCCGTCAAGATCCGCCTGAGCGACTACGACCGCAGCCAGGGCCTCAAGCCGTCCATGCGCTGCAAGGCGGACATCAACGTCGGCCGCGTGACCGATGCCCTGTACGTGCCCATCCAGGCCGTTCGCCGCAAGGGCGCCGTCGCCTTCGTCTGGATTCCGGACGGGCGCGGCTATTCGCAGAAGCAGGTCGAGGTCGGCCAGGCGTCCGAGCTCTATGTCGAGATCAAGGATGGCGTCCAGGTGGGCCAGAGTGTGCTGCTGCGCACCCCCGAGGCCAAAGAGGTCATCGCCACCCTGAACATTCCCGATGCCGCGCCCGGCGATGCCTTCGCCGAGGACCTTTTCGGCCAGTCGCCGCCGCCGGCCGCCGATGGCGGCGCCGATCACGGTGTTGCCGACCAATCCGGCAACGCCCCCGGTACCGAATCCGGAACCGAACCCGGCGCCGGCCGAGGCAACGGCGAGCGCGGGCAGGGCGGGCGCGGCGGGCGGGGACGAATGACGCCCGAGCAGCTTCAGGAAATGATGAAGAACTTGTCGCCGGAAGAGCGCCAGCGCATGCAGGAGCGCATCGACTCCATGAACAATCGCGGCGGCGGCCGGGGTGAGGGCGGCCGCGACGGCGATGAGCGCCCGACCGACGGCCAGAACGGCGGCCAGACCGATGGCCAGACCGGCGGCCAGAATCAGGGCCAGCATGAGGGTCAGGGCGCGGCTGGCTCGACCGGCTGATCGCCCCTCAGCGCCCCCGGACCCCCGGGACCCCGTACCCGCCCCCCGCGGCCCCCGTATCCGCCTTCGCCGCTTCCAATCGCAACCGGGCTGATCCATGCCGCATTCCGCGACGGCGGAAAAGCCGCTTCGCGGTCAGGAATCCATGCCCGGGTCGTCCCTGTTGAGGATAGGATTGGACGACCGGGCCGATCACGGACCCGGCGTCCGCATCTGGAAGGCACACCGCCATGAACCGAACGCGCCCCGCAACCCGCGGCCTGTCCACGCTTGCCGTGGTGTTGATCGTCGTCGTCGTCGGCGCTGTCGGCGCGGGCGCCTGGTGGCTCATCAGTCAGTCCATTGAAAGCGCCTCGGAGGGCCGCGCCGAGCTGGTCGCGGCGCGGCGCGGCGGGTTCGACATCGTCGTGCCCGCTTCCGGCGAGCTGGCCGCCATCCGCGAGATGGAGATCCGCAACGAGCTGGAGGAGCGGGCCGCCATCACCGAGATCGTCGCCGAGGGCGCGCACGTGAAAAAGGGCGAGGTGATCCTGCGCTTCAACGCCGACGACCTGGCCACGCGCATCAAGGACGCCGAGGACGAGCTGAACAACGCCGAGAACACCCTGGAGAACGCCCAGGCCGACCTGGAGATCAAGAACAAGACCCGCGAGTCGGAGCTGGCCGCCGCCGACCTCAAGATCACTCTCACCGACCTGGCGCTGAAGTCGTGGGAGGAAGGCGAGGTCGTGGAGACGCGGCAGAACCTCAATCTCGAGCTCAAGACCGCCCAGATGGAGCACGCCCGCCTCAAGGACCGCTTCGAGGCCTCCAGGCGCCTCTACGAGCAGGAGTTCATCAGCCTCGACGAGTTCAAGCAGGATGAGATCGCCCTCATCCGCTCCGAGACCAATCTCAAGCAGGCCGAGCTGGCGATCGACATCTACGAGAAGTACGAGCAGCAGCGCGAGCAGATGGAATCGGACAAGCGCCAGGCCGTGGAGGAGCGCGACCGGATCCAGCAGCGTCTCGATGCCGAGGTCCGCAGCGCCGAGAGCGATGTCCGCAGCGCCGAGCGCCAGGTCGAGAGCCGCCGCGAGCGCCTAGACAAATGGCAGCGCCAGCACAAGCTCTGCGTGGTGGTGGCGCCCTCCGACGGCCTCGTGGTCTACACCTCCAGCATGTCCACCGGCATGCACGGGCGCGGCGGCGACGAGCAGCCGCCCATGGTCGGCACCGATGTCCCGCCCAAGAAGACCATCATGATCATTCCCGACATCTCCGAGATGATCGCCGAGGTCAAGGTCAACGAGGCCCTGTCCGGCCAGATCGTCGTCGGCCAGAAGGCGACGATCGTCTCCGACGCCCTGCCCGACAAGACCCTCCGCGGCGAGGTCATCAGCATCGGCGTCCTGGCCACCACCAGCGGCTTCCGCGACCCCAACCGGCGCGACTACACCATCAAGATCCGGCTGCTCGACTACAGCCGCGACATGGGGCTCAAGCCCTCCATGCGCTGCCGCTCCGACATCAGCATCGGACGCGTCAGCGACGCCCTGTACGTGCCCATCCAGGCCGTCCACCGCCGCGGCGAGGCCGCGTTCGTCTGGACGCCCGACGGCGGCGGCTTCTCGCAGCGGGCCGTCGACATCGGCCGCGCTTCGGAGCTGTACGTCGAGATCACGCGCGGCATGGACGAGGGCGAGATGGTGCTCCTGGAGGAGCCCGCCCCCGACCGCATCGTCCGCACGCTGACCTTTCCCGCGCCGGGCGATCCCGCCGCGGCCGGCGCGAAAGCGGGCGCCGGCCCGGACGCCGCTCGCGGCGTGTAACCTTTTTCAGCTTTCGCGCATCGGCGCTTCGACAACGCCATTCCGATATCCAATAATTGAACCTCCGGGCGCGAAGAGTCCGAACCTTTGATGATCCGGGCGGTACATAAGCCCGCCGGATCGGCCACGGACGGTCACGCCGACAAGGCCCCGCATGACGGCCCCCACCGCGACATCACGACGCGCCGCCACCGTGACCCCGGTGGCGTTGATCCTGCTGGCGGTCGGCGCGATTGCCGTCGCCGCGCTCATGTTCACCAACCTCACGTGGGAGCAGCCGGCCGAATCGGTCACGGATGTGGTGGAGGTGCGTCGGGGCGGCTTCGACGTCACCGTTCCCGCCTCCGGCGAGCTGGCGGCCAGCCGGCAGATCGAGATCAAGAACCAGCTCGAGGGCCGGGCCGTCATCACCGAGATCGTCGCCGAGGGCGCGTTCGTCCACGCCGGCGACGTCCTGGTGCGCTTCAACGACGAGGAGATCCGCAACGAACTGAAGGACGCCGACGAGTCGGTCATCAGCGCCCGCAACGACCTGGCCAGCGCCGAGGCGGAGCTGAAGATCATCAACAAGACCCGCGAGTCGGAGATCGAGAAGGCCGTGCTGGCGGTGGAGATCGCCGAGCTGGACCTCGAGGGCTGGGAGCGGGGCGAGGTTGTCTCGATGCGCCAGGACCTCGCCCTGGCCGTGGAGACGGCGGAGCTGAATTACAACCGCCTGCTGGAGCGCTTCGACGCCTCCAAGCGCCTCTACGAGCAGGAGTTCATCAGTCTCGACGAGTTCAAGCAGGATGAGATCGCCCTCGTCGAGGCCCGGGCCCGCCTCGACCAGGCCAAGCTCGATATCGAGGTCTACGAGAACTTCGAGAACATCAAGCAGCGCAAGCAGAAGGAATCGGACCTGGAGCAGGCCCGCAAGGAGCACTCCCGGGTCATCGATCGCCAGGAGGCCACCGTCGCCCGCGCCGAGAGCGATCTCTTCAGCCGCCAGCGCCACCTGGAATCTCGCCTGGAGCGCCTCAAGAACCACCAGGCGCAGCTTGAACAGTGCACCGTTCGCGCGCCGTCCGACGGCCTGGTCGTCTACGCCTCCAGTCTCGAGGGCGGCCGGTGGATGCGGGAAAGCGGCAACGGGCTCCAGGTCGGCACCGAGCTGTGGCGCAACCAGCTCATCATCGTTCTGCCCGACATCTCGCTCATGGTCGCCGAGGTCAAGATCAACGAGGCCCTCACGGGCATGATCCGCCCCGGCCAGAGCGCGACCGTGACCTGCGATGCCGCGCCCGATGTGCCGCTCACCGGCACCGTCGAGAGCATCGGCGTGCTGGCCGAGTCGTACGGCTGGCGCGACCCCAACCGCCGCGACTACACGGTGCGCATCCGGCTGGACGGGCGCAACGCGCTGGACCTCAAGCCGTCCATGCGCTGCCAGGCCACCATCAGGGTCGATCACGTCGCCGAGGCCGTGCACGTGCCCATCCAGGCGGTGCATCGCGAGGGCGCGGCGACGTTCGTCTATGTCCCCGATGGCGCCGGCTACTCGCAGAAGCTGGTCACGGTCGGCCGCGCTTCGGAGATGTACATCGAGATCACCGCGGGTCTGGACGCCGGCGCGAGTGTGCTCCTGCGCGAGCCGGCGGCCAAGGAAATCCTCGTCAAGCTGCCGCCGGAGATCGTCAACCCCAAAGGCAAGGACGGCGAGGACGACAGCGAGCAGGTCGCGCGGCAGGATGAGCCGCGCCCCGAGCCCCCGCCGAATGTCGCCCCGCCCGCGGGCATGCCGGCAAACCCATCGCCGGAATAGGCCGATCAGCCCGCGCTCCCGGCCCCCGGACACACCGCCCCCGGAATCCCCGCACACGACTGCCCCGCAACGCCGAACCCGGCGTCCGCCTCATGCCGCGCGCCGGCGTCTGGCGGACGGCCGCGGGCCGGGCCCGGGTTTTGCTCAACGCGGCGGCGATCATGACGTACAATGGGACGTCGGCGCTTCCGGTTCGACGAGCGGACGTGTCCTGAACCCCACGCCGGGGCCCGGCGAGCCATGCCCAGAACCCCCATCGCCAAACGAGGCCAGGCCCTGCCGATCGTCGTCGGCGCGATCATCCTCCTCGGCGGCGCGGCGGCAATCCTGTGGTGGCTGGCGGCGGCGGCGGACCGCGCGGGCGCCGGGCCGGGCCGCTCGGACATCCACGAGGCCAGAAGAGGCGGCTTCGACATCGTCATCCCCGCCTCCGGCGAGCTGGTCGCCCAGTCGCAGATCGAGATCAAGAACCGGCTGAACACCGACGCCATCATCACCGAGATCGTCGATGAGGGGGCCGTCGTGCGCAGGGGCGATGTGCTGGTGCGGTTCAACGACGATGCGATCCGCACCGAGGTCCAGGAGGCCGAGGACGAGGCCATCAACGCCCAGAACGAGCTGGAAAGCGCCACCGCCGAGCTGGAGATCGTGCGCAAGACGCGCGAGTCGGAGGTCGAGAAGGCGCAGCTCGCCATGGAGATCGCCGCGCTGGAGCTGGAGAGCTGGGAGCACGGCGCCGTCGTGGCCCAGCGCGAGGAGCTGACGCTGGCCGTCGAGACCGCCGAGCTCGATCACGCGCGCCTGCTGGAGCGTTTCGACGCCTCCAAGCGCCTCTACGAGCAGGAGTTCATCAGCCTCGACGAGTTCAAGCAGGATGAGATCGCCCTCGTCGAGGCCCGCGCCACCCTGCGCCTGGCCCGGCTGGCCATCGAGGTCTTCGAGCAGTACGAGTATCAGAAGCAACGCAAGCAGCTCGAGTCGGACCTCGACCAGGCCAGCAAGGAGCTGGCCCGCGTCATCAGCCGTCAGGACGCCACCGTCCGCCGCGCTGAGAGCGACATGGACAGCAAGCAGCGCCAGCTCGAGAATCGGCGAGTGCGTCTGACCGAGGCCCGCGAGCAGTTCGTCCTGTGCACCATCTATGCGCCGGCCGACGGGCTGGTCGTCTACGCCTCGAGCCTGGAGGATCTGGGCCACTGGGACGACGATGAGACGATCGGGGTGGGCGTCGAGGTGCGCAGCAACGAGTACATCATGGTGCTGCCGGACATCACCCGCATGGCGGCGGATGTGAAGGTGAACGAGGCGCTGTCGGGGCGCATCGCGCCGGGGCAGGTGGCGACGGTGATCTGCGATGCTGCGCCCGACCGGGCGCTGAGCGGCGCGGTGCAGCGGATCGGGGTGCTGGCGGAGACGGGCGGGCGGCGCGATCCTTATCGCCGCGACTACACGGTGCGGGTCCGTCTCGACGGGCTGAACAATCTGGATCTCAAGCCCTCCATGCGCTGCCGCGCCGATATCAAGGTCGAGACTGTGGTGGATGCGCTGCACGTGCCGATCCAGGCGGTGCACCGCGAGGGCGCGGCAACGTTCGTCTACGTGCCGGAGAGTGGCGGCTTCGCCCAGCAGCTTGTGACGCTGGGGCGGGCGTCGGAGATGTACATCGAGATCACGGGGGGCCTGTCGGCGGGCGACCGCGTGCTCATGCGCGAGCCGGCGGCCCGCGAGATCATGCGGCGCCTGCCGCCGGAACTGGTCGAGGCGGAGGACGGCGCCGAGGAGGATGAGGCCGGCCGCGATGAGTTCGATGAGCGGTACGATCGCGATCGGGATGGCGATGGCGATGAACGTTCCGGGGGCGATGAGCGGGATGAGCGCGGCGGGGAAAACGACCCGCCTCGCGAACGCGGTGGCGAGTCGGTCGAATCCAGCGAGTCCTCCGGACAGGGGTGAGATTGCCGGCGGAGGGCACTGCGGCCGAATTGGCGCAGTTCAAGTTTGACTCGTCGTCGGCCGATCGTACACTGTGGTCCGACGTCTATGCTCCGGGGCCGCAAAGGAGGTTCGCCATGCAGTCATTTGCAACAACTCCATGCTCGGCGCGCCTCGGATTCGGGCGGCGATTCATCGCATAGATTTCGCGACCAGGCCGGGCGCGCCCAGCACAGCATCGTGACCAAATGCCGGAACCCCGGCTGACTGTAACTGTGCGCATTGAGCGTGGAGTGACCATGAAATCCAGGAATCCCCGTAGACGCACAGAGGCGCCGTCTCTGTGCGCAGATCTTCATTCCGATGACAACCATCCGCCGCGGCGTCGAAAGGAGACCCGCGACGACCGTTCCCTCGATCGCAAGACCATGCAGTTGTGCGCTCAGGTTCGGCGCGCCCTGCACGGCGTCATCCCGTTGCCCGGCTCCGCCGAATTCGACGGCCTCGTCGTCGAGCACGTGCAGCCCGATCCCGACGCGACGCGTCTTCGCGTGGTGATCAGCGTGCCGCCATCGTGCCCGCTGTCGATTCCGGTCCTCAAGCGGCGATTCGGCGGCCTGGCCGGGTACATCCGGTCGGAGGCGGCGGCGCAAATCAACCGCAAGCGCGTGCCGCTGCTGTCGTTCGAATTTGTTCCGCGGGAGGAGGACGCATGATGAGGAAAAATCCACCTGCGCCCATTCGCTCCTGGGCGTCCGAGCGTCTGTCGGATGACGTCCGCCGATCTCTGGATCGACTGGCGCGATCGGACGATGTGCGCCGGATTGCAGTCATGCCCGATGTCCATCTCGCTCGCGAGATTTGCGTCGGCACCGCGTTCGCCACCTCGCAACTGGTCTACCTGGATGCCATCGGCGGTGACATCGGGTGTGGCATGGCGGCGGTGGCGCTGGACGCATTCCAATCCGATATTGCGCCCGGCGCTGCCGCGCGCTTGCTCAGCGCGATCCGTGAGGTTGTCCCGGTCCAGCGACAGCGGGTGGAGGCGGCGCAGCGTCTCGCCGACCTCGTCCCGCCGGCCGATGCGTTGAGCGAGCCCGGCCTGCTGACAATGGCCACCAATGAAGGGCCGCATCAGCTCGGGACACTGGGAACCGGCAACCACTTCCTTGAGCTTCAGTGCGATGAGGACGATCGACTCTGGCTCATGGTGCACAGCGGCTCGCGCGGCATCGGACAGGCCATCAGAGCCGCGCACATCGCGCGGGCA
>Ga0299906_10001694_pt1 | contig 18718 bp, 23 predicted proteins | sample RVTome_14_FD_200259 | JGI IMG/M metagenome (GOLD analysis project Ga0299906, IMG submission 200259) | Soil microbial communities from uranium-contaminated site in the Upper Colorado River Basin, Wyoming, United States - RVT145D125 (version 2) ...
TCTCCAGCAAACCCTAACACCGTCCTCACAAGTAGGGCCGATGCTAACCGAGGCCGTCCCATTCAACCTTCTAAGGCGTTTGTGGTCTTGGACACCGCATACCTTTGAGACTTGTGGTTCAAACGCTTAGTCTGAGTGGAGGGAATCGAACCCCCAATCCCGAGGCCCCCAGCCTCGTGCCTTACCGTTAGGCCACACCCAGATGATTGTGGAGCCGAGGGGAATTGAACCCCTACGTACCTGCTTGCAAGGCAGGACGGTACCCCTGTACACGACCCCTTGTTTAGTGGAGAGGATGGGAATCGAACCCACCACAGTCGATTTGCAAGACCAACTCGCCGCCCTTGGCACATGCCTCCCCATTGGGGTGCCGTGGGGAATCGAACCCCTCAATTCGGGTCACAACCGAACATGCTTACCAAAGCTACGGCACCATATTGTCTGCAAGGCAGAATTTAAACTTTCGCTGTCCCGCTGTCTGTAGATAGAGAGTCTGCTCCCACCACGGGAGGCAACCCCGCAAGTCACTTCGCCCTCTTACTTAGCCCTGTAAGTGGCTAGTTACGTCCTTGCTGATCTCACAAGAGCCATAACAATGCTCGTCGAGCAGACTCAGTCCCTCGGGTTGGGATCGAACCAACACCTCCGCTTCTTCAGAGCGGCGCTTCCACCAAGTTAGCTTCCGAGAGAAAACAGAACATGCTTGGATTCAAACCAAGTAGCACAACTACAGAGCCCCCAACGGGAATTGAACCCGTGCCTCGTCCTTACCAAGGACGTGCTCGACCTTCGAGCTATGGAGGCATTATTCTGCGGAGAGTGCTGGAGTCGAACCAGCAACGCTTTCACGTCGACCCGCTTAGCAGGCGGGGGTCAGGACCGCCCTGACTTCACTCTCCAATATACTTTGAAAGTTTTGTTTGGCATGGCCTAAAGTCTATTTTCCTGAATGTATCGTTTCACATCCGAAGGAGTCACCATACCATCACTGGTGCGTTTGTACTGACCTCTCTCGAAGATATCAGCACCCATACCGTTTACATCTCCAGAAGTGAAGTTATAGCGTTTGCCATCTGGAGTCCAGATATTGGTCACCGAACGGCCACCGCTCCAATAATAGAGACGGCCATCTATTCTAAGGGATCGTTTTGCCATGAAGGCTTATACACCAAGAAGGTCAACTAGCATCTACGTCGAATTCTAGCTCGAAACGTGCAGTCTGTTTACGTGGATCAATTTTGACCCTATATGCGAGGTCACTCTCGCTAGCGAAAGTTACATCCAACCGTCGCACCCTACCACCCACCGAGGAAGCATAACTCTGTACCATCCGCTTCACAGCTGGGGTCACAGCTCGAAGTACATCACGATTGTCTTCAGCAGCCTTGAGAATCTGGCGGGGGCTCATATCCTTCAGAGCTTTCTCCAAAGTTCTCTCTTGCTTCCCCAGCAACTTGGCTAGGTCTCGACCACTCACCGTGAAATCGACCCTTACTAGGCTGGCAAAACCCTCTCCGACCTCCAAAGAGTCATCGGGCTCCTGCCCTGAAGCGAACTCCACATTGTGAATTTGGATACCAGAGGCAGTCCTCGTACGGTCGTAGCTGTACATACCCCTAAGAGCTATAAGAAGAAGAAGAGTGGTGGTCCTCCTCCATCCTAGTAAGGACCTCCAGAAGCCACCCGTGTTCCTCGCTCTCCTTGGAGAGGCTTATCCGGGCCGAGTGAAGAGCCATCAAGACAGACTTGCGGTTGTCTCGATCCAAATCAGTAAACCATTTACCTATGTGAGTTTTAGACATACCGTATACTACACCAGATCACATAGGTTTTCCAAGATTTTGACCGACACCCGAGTGGGAAAGAGCTGAGTGCTACCGAGTGGATTCGAGGTCCACCTGCCCATCCAGGGCACTCCCCATAAGAGTCAGGTCAATAAAGACCTAGGGGGAGAGTGTGGGAATCGAACCCACGAGGTTGTTGCTTGTTAGCTCAGGCGTGAGGGGTGCCGGTCTAGAGCGAGTAGAGGGAATCGAACCCTCAATTCCTGGTTGGAAGCCAGGCGTGTTACCATTAGCACTACACTCGCAGGTTTGGAGACTTCCAGCTTGAACTTTTTGCCAGTATCCTCTACCTGGGGTCTCAATACCACGCTGGCGACAACGTTTAATCAAGGCAGAAAGAGATACCCCTAGACTCTTGGCCAAGTCCACACCCTTCATCTGCCAAATTAGGTCTGACAATTCCCCATCGGAAGGCCAGGTTGCTTTGGTCGGGCGAGGTCGGGCGTTGGCACAAGGGACACTACAGAAAGAGGACTTCTTCTTGCGAAGAAAGCTCTTCCCGCAAGTTCCACACGTCTGGGGAGTGTACTGTTGAGGCTTAGGTTTACGACCCTTGTAACCAAAGGTTGGTGTCTGTGAGTGGCAATGTAGGCAGAGAAACCTAAGGTTCTCCTTTCGATTGTTTGACCAGTCCCCGTCTATGTGATCAATCTGGAGAACCAAGGGTTTACCCTGCCATTCAGGTTGTTGGCCACAAATAGAACAGGTGTATGAGACCCCAGATTCTATCAAAGCTCTGCGTAGCTTACGAGTGTGGACACGGAATCCCGAACCATCTACCAGAATCTCCTCGGCACTTCGCCTCCTCCCTGACACCTTGCCTAAGTTGGGATGTTTAAAGTGATCCGTCGAGATTCTATAGTGTTGAATACGGCGACGGATGTGGCTACTGGTGCCCCCAGAGTACGAACTGAAGCCTAAATGCCAAAAAGAAAGCGTCTAGTTCAATACCCTTGCGCCTCTGAACGGAATTGAACCGATCTCGACAGTGTTCGACAGACACCCGTCCACACCAGTGGACCTCAGAGGCAAAACTTTGAAGTCGATCGAGTTGTGCGAGCTGAAGTTGCGTTCAGAACGTGTTTAAGACGTTTGCGTTTTCCATTTCGCCACTTCGCCATTTAGGACCCGAAGGTCTTGTGGCGAAGGTTGGATTCGAACCAACAATTTGCGTGTAAGCTCGGCATGTGTGGATCGACTTCAGCCCCAGAGGCAGGACTCGAACCTGCATCTCTCGATTTGCGCAAACCGAGTATGTTGCTCTATTACACTAGACTGGGAAAGTAGATGGAGAAAGATAATCCCCCATCTTTAAGAACGCTTTTTTTGAATACTGAGTCACAACTTGTTTTTCTAGGGTACCGCATAGGAGAATCGAACTCCTCTTTCCAGGTTGAGAACCTAGCGTCCTAGACCGATAGACGAATGCGGCATAGTTGCGAACCGGAACGTTGTTGCACACACCTCAGCAGGGTCTACCTTCCTAGTTGTGAATCGAACCACATAGGGCCTCCTGAGGCCCTCCTCACCAGAGGGGTTGGTAGTCTACTGCCCGGCTTCTAACGGGGACTTTCCAGTTCTAGAGGAAGCAGCGCTACTTCCTTTGCTCCAGGGGAGAGGATCGAACTCCCGATAGGGTGGTTAACAGCCACCTGCCTTACCGCTTGGCTACCCTGGAATAGTAAAACCTAGAAACCTTGATGACCGGAGCCATCCCGACCCTCAATCACCCTCAATACAGACCGTCGTCTGTATCTTCATGAGGGGTCATCCTGCTGCCTGGTCGCAATGACCAAGGGCCTGTGCTTGAACACCATTGTGGGCCATCAAGATCACTAAGTAGTGCCCCGAGAAGGATTCGAACCTTCATTTTAGGTTCCGTAGACCTACGCTCTATCCATTGAGCTATCGGGGCATATTTGGTGGGCTCCCCCGGTTTCGAACCGGGCTCTCCTGCTCTTCAGGCAGGCGCTTTCACCAGATTAGCTAGAAGCCCATTGGAGTCCAGCATCAACGGGACAAAAGCTGAACCAGAATGTCTCTGGTTATCTCAGGATGAGCACCGTTGCGAGTGGCATCCATGACATGTTTGATGAAAAAAACCAAGTATCTTTGTCTTACCTGACTTGTAGGCATCCACCTGCTTTTGGTGGTCTTGAATGGCTTCTTGGCAGATAGCTTGAATTTCCTTCGGGTCATTTAAGGCTCGAAGGCCAAGCAGTTGTGTTACCTTGATAGGTGACCATGGCTGCATGGTATCTGGGTCCAAACCTGAGAAATCTGGTGGTAATGTGACCTTGGTTTTCATTCCATATATCCCTTCATGCTGCCTGGGAATAGGTGAACACGAAAGTGTTACCAAAAAAGCTCCGAGGCGATGTCGAACAAGGTGTCCCTCGTTCGTTTACGTAATGGTGGAGAGCTACTCCGACACCACGAGGCATCCCTTCATCATCCTCGGCTACTAACGCCTAAGGCGTTGTGCTCAGAGGGGGACTCGAACCCCCACGGCCACTATGGGCCACTGGTCTCTCAAACCAGCGTGTCTACCATTCCACCACCTGAGCAAATTGACCTGAATTGAGTACTAGTACAGGCTCCTAGCTCTGCCCCAACCCTAATTGCCGTAGACAGCCTTGGAGATCGGGTACCCTCTGCCGGCAGTCGGAGATACGGGGATCGAACCCGTCAACGCTTGTCCCCAGACAAGTGGCCCACCTTGAGCCTTATCTCCGTTAGATTCACTTCGACATCTGAGTTGAGAAAGCTGAAATGTGCTTTTAAACACGGATTTACTGTCCGTTGCCCGGCCGTTGGGCGATACCCCTCATGTTGGACCCAAAGGTCTGGTGAGGGGTGCTGGAGTCGAACCAACTTCTTTGCGTGTAAGCTATCACGTGTAGATGTCGAAGTAGTCGGGAGTGTGGGAATCGAACCCACCTGCATCTGGTCCCAAACCAGACGGCCCACCTTGAGCCTAACCCCCGTTCTGTGTTCCGAGAAGGACTCGAACCTTCAACCTCCGCGTTCGAAGCGCGTTGCACAATCCAATTGTGCTGTCGGAACAAAGTGTGACGGCGGGACCCCTCCCCGAGGGTTTTGACCCTTGGCTTGAGGTCCCGCTTAGTCACGGACAAATCAGGAGAAGCATCCTCCGCTCTTCCACCTGGGTGCCAACCCTAGTGCCATTTGAGTATCCGCCTCCTTGTGAGGCTGCGGGCTCTTCCGGATGACCTCCCCAGAGCCGACCCCTTTGCCGGATGAGTTGGTCACGTTTTTCCAGTCCTGGTGTGGCCTGGTAAGCGTGGACCTAATGTCCTGTCAGATTTTCAAAGATCAGAGCCCGAAAGCTCTAGTTGGGGCACTAGGAGTCGAACCTAGATTCACGGTTTCAAAGACCGGTGTCCTACCCTTGGACGATGCCCCAATGTTTTGTGTCGTTTCCCTGTCCCGACCCCAATCTAAGGGTTGGGTAGTGCCCCGAGAAGGACTCGAACCTTCAACCTTCGGATTAAGAATCCGCTGCACTAACCATTGTGCTACCGAGGCGTTCTCGTAACCATTAAGAGCCCACCTTAACCAGGGTGGGTCGGGTCAGAGTCGAACTGACACCATTCGAGTTAAAAGCTCGCTGCTCACCACTGAGCTACCGACCCAAAAGGGTCAGTGTTTGATCAAGGACCTTCCAATTACGTTCATGATTAACGCTCCAAAGTGGAGCACCTAAGAATCGAACTTAGCCTGCGGTTACCCCGCGACGGGTTTACAGCCCGCTTGACACACCAGTGTCATGTACTCCGTGTTTTATGCTGTTTTCGTGATCGAGTACCTAAAACTGAAAAAGGCCACCGGGTTTTCCCTGGCGGCCTTCGAAGAACTTCAAACGTTCGTCTTCTTCAGACCGCCTACGTACCCACCTCCGGATTGGCGTATGCAAAAATGGAGGTGGGGAGGGCATGCTTTTGGCTATCCAGACGGCGCAAACCGTTTTCCTGCGTCCCTTTGGAGACGACACACCACATCTGTGAACGCTGAGCGTTCCTCGATGTCGATATGTTGGTTGGAAGAGCCATTGAAAGCATCACCTTGTTAGTGTCTGGTGGTACGGGATCCTGTCAGGGTGTGCAAGGAAAAAGTTTGAGACCTTAAGATTCAGAACATCAAACCCCCAGGATTGATGCTAGATTCGTGATCCAACTTTTTTTTTCAGACAGGCTTGGTAGCTGCCTGGAAGGACCACATCTCCCCATCGAAGGCATGGGGTACGATGAGCTGCGTAGGCTGAAGGTATGTCCACCCCGCCACCGGAAGAGTACCGAAGTCACCAGACGGTGCCAAGCGGCCATCCACCAAGACATCCATGTGGAAGCCCGACGCCAACGGATTGACTGAGTCCCATCTGACCCGGATGACGCTCGGGCGACCATCTACCACGTTGGGGAGGGAGGCTGCCGTACATACCCCTACAGTGGAGCCTTCGGCATCTACAAGGGTGACCACAACCTCGGCGGTGTCGATGGCGATGGTCAGCATGTTGGTGGCCGTGACGTCGTTCGTCAGGGTGAGGATGTCCAATGTGTCTGTAGCACCCCCATTGATGTAGACCTCGACCGTACCCTGACGGCCAGAGACCTTCGGACCTCGGGGGAAGGCTAAGGCTCCAGGAGGGACATTCTCGATGAGGGACCATGTGCCTTTCCCTTGACCTGTGAAGGCCCCTGGGAGCAAGGGACGAGTCTTATGGGGCTGCATCGAGTTGCCTCGCCATGAGGCTACCCCGTAGACACTGGTGTCAGGGGTTCCCATTCGGGTTTGCACGAAACGGCCAGATCCTGGCATATGGTTAGGCATGTTGGTCCTCCACCCCGAGCTTGCATAAAAGTGGATTGGTGGGTCTACATCATCCAGAGCGAGCCCACAGGGCGGCTCTATACGGGGATCTCCCTAGACCCCGACCGACGCCTCATCGAGCACAACACGAGCCCGAGAGGGGCCAAGGCGACCAAAGCAGGACGTCCCTGGAAACTAGTCTACCGAGAGAGACTCCCTCGCAAAGGAGATGCCCTCCGACGGGAATATGCCATCAAAAAGCTCTCCCGAGCCGAGAAATTGCGGTGTATTAGGGAGCATGGCTGACACCATTAGCTTCCTAGTTCGTGAATATATAGGTTCCTATGTTCACCTCGACCGAGGGCCATTATCTGAAAACGAACTCAAGCCCCTCACGGAGCTAGAGGATCTTCAGGATGGAAGCCTTGTTCTGGTACGGGCACATAGCGGTCACTACAGAATGACCGTAAAAGAGGAGGGAGGCCGCCTAATCGCCTATTCGGGGGACCTTCAGGCTCTCCTAGAATTTGGACAGGACGATCGCAAAGCCTGGATAAGCACAGGGGTCATCAACATGAAGGGCCTGAAAAAGCTCGAAGTCAGCTCTAAGTAGACCTACTCGGGGAAAATCTCCCCGTGGTCCCCCTTGTAGATCTTGCCCTTCCTCAGAAGGAGACTGACGGCCTTATCCACGTCGGACTTCCCATATTCCTTGTAGAAGTTCTTCGGGTCGAAGCCTGACCGTGTACGCTTTTGGGTGTCTTCAGCACGAACCAGCAAGAGCTGCATCAGTTCGTCGATCTTCGAAGCTGCATGTTTTCCCAAGGTGGGGGCAAACAGAACGGTCCCTGGCTTGAGGAGCTGGACATCTGAAAGGGGGATGTCCTTTGACTTCCCCTTCCGTATTTCAGGTTCACCCTTAGAGTCCAGGCTGAAAGTCACCGGAGCGGCAGTCACAGAGTCCTTATCTTTGGCCAGAACCTCGTAGTAGACCCCTTTGACACTGATGATCATTCCCTTCCGAAGCATCTTCAGGGAATCAGGGGCTGTCGCAGCACTGCGGTCGTAACTGTAGGCCATATCCTCCGAGGGTAACAAAGGATTCTCTTGTGAGCTGCCTTCCACGTGACCAGCAAAATCCCTTCCGAGGTCTCGGGTCAACTCAGGACAGCTTCAGTAAACTCGAAGACCGGGACAACTGAAGGTTTCACGTGTAACATCTGCGGGAACGAATGGGACCGCTTCATCGAGCACTGGGCTGGGGTCTGCTATCTCTTCGTGAAAGAAGCCCTAGGAGGCTACCACATCGAGCCTCAGCGGGTGATCCTCCCCCTCTCCGAGCCTTCCCACTCCGCCGGAGCTAACGCCAGCTTCAGCCTCCTAGATGGCCAGGTCCGCCTCTGCCCCTCAGTGGTTGAACACAAGCCAGGAATCACCCTGGAAAAACTCACCCACGAGTTCACCCACGGTGCCCTTGCCGGATTCCCCGAGGGCGACCCCTTCTACGAGGAAGGGGTCGTGGATTACAGCGTGTGGGTTATGGCCCACGCCCCTGTCTGGAAACCTTGGGGTCGAGACATGGTCGAAGCTGCCGCTTTCAACATCAAGTGCCGACGTGACCGAGCCCTGAAAGATCTCTGCGACTACGACCGCAAGAGGTGGGCAGGGGGGCTCTTCTGCTCCACCATGCATGGCCCTTGGATCATATCAAAACTCAAGATGAGGAAGCTCGAAGGCGACCTCCGCTGGTGACCAACACCTCTTCCTGGAACAACGGTAAATCTTGAGGTCTATCATGCGTTGGCTCTCTGATGGCTCCCTAAAATTCACAGCCCCTGGCTACAATCAGAGCAATTGGATTCGAGTAAAACAGCCTAGAAAGCAAAAGAACCTCCAGTCCGCTTATGATGTTACTAATGGCACTATCGGGATGCTGAAGTTGACTATCAAAGGCACCCCAGGGGTTGAAACTTACAACACAGAAGACACCTCTTATGAAGAAACTGAGTTGAAGTCCCATTTAAAGATCAAGAAACAAATCGAAGAAGCTGCTCTTGAACTGAAGGTGAGATTGGTTCCTACACAGGAATTGAGCAACTTTACTAAGCTAGAAGCGCAGGTAGACAAAGTCCTAAAAGATTCCAGGCCATACTTGAGTAGTAACATCAAAAGTACCGTTAAGTTGGCCTATTCTTATGACCGTCGAACAACCTCAATGTCCATCGCTGTAAGGTAGAGGTCCTGAGCATCCTGCTCCTCCTGAATAATTTCATGTACGATGCTCATACGACGTGTAGCTTCTTCCCAGGACTCCTTGTCCCGCTCGATCCCCAAATAGTTCATACCCTCCAGCACAGCAGCGTGGCAGGTCGAAGCCGATCCACAAAAAGGGTCTAAGACAAGTCCACCTTTAGGTGTTACGAGTCGCACAAGATACTGCATCAACTTTACGGGTTTTGGCGTAGGATGTAGTACTTTAAAAACACCACAACCCGCTTCCTTCCTATTGGCCTTAGGCATGTACCGGAAAGGGACCCCATCGAACTGCTGGAAAAACCGAGAGGCTCCTCCAGAGTCGGCGTAGACGTTGCTGTGGTGGGTGCGTTCCCCAAGGAAGGTCGAGTTTGAGTTGAATTCCGACCCTGGATGAGAGTGACTTTTGTTAGGGTCGGCCCTACCCGTCAAGGTACTTGGACGGTCCCCACTTAGGTTGTCCATCTCCCGGATAGGGCAGCCTGGGACGCATCTCCAAGAAGAAGTATCTTCCTCTTCTTGAAAAACACACTCCTGTGTGTGAGTCAGTGTGAGATTGGCAGGCCACCTTCCCGCCTCGGTGACTTCATTGGCCCCACTCAGATCGGAATCATTCTTCCACGAGTTGCCCCGGACACCACCCTTGGCTTTGATAGCCTCGACTTGCTTCTTGTGTCCCTCGAAATCTGCTTTCGAAGCATGCTTGACTCGGGTGCCATCAATATTCAAAGCCCCTGTACCATGTGCGAGGACGTTGCTTACCAAGGTCCCCTTGAATGGCTTCCGAAATACCAAGATAGGCTCCCAAGAAGGCTTCAAACCACTCCCTAAGTGTTTCAGAGCTTTGGCTTCATCCGAGATGGGAACGTAGTTCTTGGAGTCAGGGTTGAGCCCCTTCTTCTTGTCCAAGTAGAGGCTGATGTTCGTGCTCTTGGGCATCCCACTGGAGTAGACCCATTGCAAGATGGGTAGCTCCATCTCCACAGGTCCTAGGTGCTCCAATATTTCGAGGTGAGCCGGGAACTCATCCGCAATGGTATCTCGACAAATGAACCCAGCCATCCTAAGGCCCATGCTGATGAGGTCGAAGGTGCGAGTGCCACCGAAGATGGTGAGGTAACTACCAGGCTTCAGAACTCGGTAGACTTCCTTCCAAACAGGGATGCTGGGGATATCCCAGTCTTTTCCCATGAAGTCACCTCCCATATTGAGATCAGCTCCTTGAAGGTACTGGAGAATCTCCTCAGGAGTGGGCTCCTTCTTCCCTAGACCATAAGGTACGTCACTTACACAAGAGTCGACACACTCACCAGGCAACTGCTTCAGCAGTTCGAGACAGTCACCGTGCAGAATCTGATTAAGTTGGTCCACGTGGACTCAATACACCAAATCAGTCGCCAGTCATGTACTCGTATAAGGGTTCCAGGACTTTCTGGAGTGCCTTCAATCTATAAGGTTCTCGCATCCAAACCTCTATGTTTCGACGATGTATACCCATCTGGTCCGCAATCTGTGACATCGACATACCGCTGAGCAAACCAGTGATATACTGGTAGAGGCGTGGTTGCCCTTGAGAATCTTGAAGCATGGGTTTTTTCTTCAAGTCATCCAACACCTTGTCCCACACCGAATGGGGGATTTCCCGTGAGATTTGCTTGGGATTGCTGATGAAGTTGAAGATGTCTTCCCGAGACATACCTTCCTGTGCCCTCTGATGACGTTTGTCGTTCCGTACCTTACGATTGGCATAGTTGACGAGACCATTCTGAACGTAACTCAAAGCCTGAGCTATCGAAGCCCCGGAACTGAAACCCGAGGTGAAAAGCTGGATGATCATCTCCGAGGTGGCGTCTTCTTTGATCTGGTCCGAATACTTGTTGATGCGGGTTCGTGCAAAGTTGCCTAGAGCTTCGGCAGACTTCTTGACGGTGGAGATACGGTTCCTCTTGATGGCCTCACCCAGCTCGGCCACGGTCTTCCCAGTAGGGCTAAGCTCACCCTCGATACCTGCCTTGTGCATGGCTGTGATGATGGCGATACCAAGGCTGGTGGCGTCATTACCGAATGCCAGTTTGAAGAGCCCTCGTAGAGCGTAGACTTGACGGGCGGTAATAGGGAAGGAAGCCCAAATCTCTTGAGCTAGCTTGGTGGCCTCAGCCGCGATCTTGAGTTTGGCTTTCATCAGTCGTTCCCAGTCAGTTCCTTCTCGTTGGCCTTGAACCACGTAACAACAGTCTTCACGACCTTGTCGAGGGGGCCCGTTTTCTTCCGCATCCTACGAATGCCCTTGGATCGCATGGTCTCGGCCGTCACCGTGTCAGGGGCCGATTCACCAGAGAGCCACTTGTTGCCAGCCGAGATGCTCACCTTGACATACTTGGGAGCATTCCACTGCACAGTGGAGGGGGAGTTCGGCGGGGCCTGAAAAAACTGGATCGCCACCGAGGACATCCCCAAGGAATTCTCGGTGTAGACCGAAAACCCCCATTTCCTGAAAATGCCCCCGAGCTGAGACTCGATTTGACTGACAACCGCATCAGCCGTGGCGGCCGAGGGAGCTGCTAGGTATCGAGTGGCTACAGTGTGGGCGATCCGATCAGGCATGTCGCCTGAAGGGAAATCATAGAAGAATTACCCCGCCATTTGGGCGACACGACGGCGTTCACGCATCGTGGCACGCCACGCCGGGATACCTTCGGCCATCTGGGTCAAGATACCCAGACCCTCTTCGATGGATAGACCTTTGCCTTTGAACTCCGAAGCAAGGTTTGAAATCTCTTGGTAATACTCGGTGGAGTCGTACTCGACCCCAAGTTTGTAAGCCAAGGTATACCCATCCAAGGTCTCTTCCACGAGGGGAGTATCGTCCGTCAAAGATGCCTCCCAGCAGGATTCCTCATCGAGGGAGGCTTTCCGTTTCCAAACGTCCCCAGCTTTACTGAGAACAGTAGCTCCACCCAAAGTTGATTCCTTGTTGAAGTGGCGCTCCTGTGTACGGAACAGATTCTTGATGTGATTTCGAGCAGAGACCTTGAGGTAGTTCAAGAAGCGGGATTCTGAGACGGAGATCTCAGGGAGACGACGAAGGTTTCGATGCTTGATGTAACCGGATTTATCGATCTTCTGGATGTCTGAACTGTGGAAACGTGCCTTGGGATCCTTGGCCGCACCCTTGAGAGGTAACGGGGGGTCTGGCATCTGATCCATGAGGTCACACCACTGGTCCCAAGAGACTCCAAGAAAATCCACTGCGTCCTCCACCGAAAGAGTTGTCGGGAGTTTGCTCGAAGACGACTGAATGAACTTGGACAAGATGTCCGTATTTATGAGCTTCAGCCAAACCTCGTTGATGGCATCCTGAGGATCTACGCCAAACCGGAGGTACCGGCGAACGGCATAAGTCACGATGTGGTTGTAGCGGCTATAAATCTCGTCGTTGTCCTTGGGAAGATGATCAGGGCGCTCGAAAACATACCCCTCAGCCTCTTCTTTCAAAACTTCCTGAATCTTCTCCTTGAGAATAGGGACCAATGGATCCATGTCCTCAATGGGAAGAAGGACGGAAGGACGGAAGGGTCGTCGGCGACCCATCTTGGTGTTGACCCACTGATCACGGGCAAGACGGAGGCGAAGAACGTCCCTCAAGTCAAAAGGACCCTCTAGGTAACAACCCCCATCGAGGGGTTTTGGCCGGAGAGCCTTGATCTCGTCCGAGATGGGGAAGCTGCGGCGGAAACGACAGGCCTCAGCAAAGACTACCCACGTTTTGTACTCAATACCCACAATGGAGCAGAGGTCGTTGGGGTCTTCCGATCCAGGCCGACAGAAGACCGGACCCTGAAAATGACTCAGGAGGATGCTTTCCTCGGAGGGGAGCTTGATGTCCCTCAGCGAGCCTCGGTCAATAAGTGTGGCGGCTACTCGCCACGAGTCACGATAATTACCAGCAATTTCCTCATCAAAGACTGATTCGTAACGTTGAACCAGCTCATGGAAGTCTCTGGGAATAGAATCCTGCATACACCACCCTCAACATGTCCAATCTAAGGTCTCAAGGCATGTAACCCTAAGGAAGCTAGAATGGATCCCAAAAACGAACACCCAAGCCGAAAACCGGATCAGCAAAGGAACGTCCCTTGTAACGTAGTCGTCGCCGGAGGGTCAAGACTGAGTGAGACAAAAACGGTCGGCCGGGGCAGAAAGGTAGGACACCTTTCGGGACCTCAAAGGTTACGTGTCGTTCCACCACAACGGTGTATCTATAGCTTAAAAGAATGGACGAAAACGAAGTAATCTCAGAGGGTCGGGCGCTCACCACGGTTCTTGCTTCAGTAGAAGGAGAAGCTACCCGTGATGCAGCGATCCGTTGCACCGAAGACTACCGAACACGCTTCACAAGAGCTAACACCGCAGAAGGTGCAGCAATCGATGTGTCGCTAAATCTCATATGCGGGAAACCCCTACAAGAAGAGGTTAGCTATTCATCCACAGCGACCACTCAAGAGGACTTCATCTTCGAGACTCTTGTCGAACTGTGGATAAAGTGGGCTACGAAGAACACCACAGCATATGACAGAATGACATTATCCAGCCTCGATTTCTCCATCAAGGGAAGCCGTCTTCACCTTATGGTTCTTCAGAAGTGGGCTGAAGCCCTCACTATGCTGATCAGTGGAGATTCTGTAGAAGCACAACGGAAGTACCGCCATGCTACTCGTCTTGCGGGGGAGTACGGAACACCGTCGAATCCTACAATCCAGTGGACCTACGCTGCTATGGTCTTCACTCGCTGAACTACCGCTACCGTGACTACTACTACTGCTGCTTGGGTGGCTACTACGTCTACTATGACTGCTATTGGGAAGGTGGTTACTGGAACTGGTGTTGTTGTTAGTAGTAGGGACTCAAATTTCAGGATCTAGAGAGATAATAGAAAGTAAGTATCATTCTAGAAGAAGAGGATACTTGCTTGATATCTCCCTGGTCAGCAGCGGACGTAGCGAAGACAAAGCTCTGATCCTCTGAGATGAAGATGCTGGCTGTTGCTTCTCGGATTGTCACTGACCTGTCCTTACTTGGCATGTGGCTGACCTCAGAAATCCTACCTCTTTGTCAGCCTTCCCCAGCGGAGAGCTGGTTGGCGTGAAGAAACAACCATAGTGGTCCGAACGTCCTTCTTTGAGCAATTGGCTTTTCCCAACGAAGTGAGTACCCTCTCTTGCTAGGTCTCCTCAGGTGAGGAGCACGGAGCCTGTCAACCGTACGCCGTTCGAGGCGTGTCTATCCGGACTACACCGGCCGTCAGATGGCGGGCAAGGTTTTTGTTATCAACAGGGAGAGAATAGGAGCATGGACCCGGTCTCGATAGTGAAGCTCGAAGACGTCAACGGACAGCCGACCGTCAAGGTGGGGTACTTACCTACCTCGTTGAGGATCGGAGACCCCATCGGGTTGCGGTTCAAGATTTCTCGTTACAACGGCGGTCGTACGGAGGTTCTCACCGTGGACTCCCAATTCCGTGTGACAGCCATCGGCTTGGATGCTGCAACGCTGCCCCGTAGACAGCTTCTGAGCGTGGAGAGCATGACGACACCCCCCAAGTGGCGGTCCGTCAAAAACGAGCACAGAGAGCGCCCTCTGGCCCCTGCCGTGTATCCCAGGAAGGTAGTCGAATAAACTTGCCTCGAACGGACATCATCCCCTACGACATCCCGCACGCAATCTGGATCGGTGGCTATGCCGACCCAAACCCCTCCTGCTACTGGGGGAGCCCCATCGAGATGGTGGCAACCATGGCGAAAGAACTAGGCCCTCGGGTCAGTATTGACGACGCTATCCGGACCATCATCGAAGATGTGCAGGACTCTCGCGGCCTCATCATCCAGTTACCAAAGCAAGCTCCTCAGAGAGTTCGAGCAGCCTACCTCATCCAGGCTCTACTGACGATTGGGTGTGCTAGGGAGATACCTCAAGCTTAGTCGTCGAGAAGAGCGGCCTCCAACCGTGTGGGGGCTTGCGGGGCCGTTTCGACGAAGGTCAGCATCTCGTAGTCCTCTTTGAGAGCATTCACGATGCAATTCACAGCGTAGGCTGGGTCCTCAAAGAAAGACCTATTGAAGTAATCCCCGTCTGGCTTGTGGGCGTAGTCCCAAGTGCCAAGGTACGTGGCCCCCCACCTGATGACAGAAATTTTCCCATCAGGTGCGACCCCGATCGTCAACACCGAGCAGTTTCCTTGAGGCGTCAGGCCCGGATACATAATCAAATTCACCTGAGGTTCGAAACCGTCCTGGTAGAAAACTTCGGAGCGGAAGCGAACTCTGAACATCTGGGAAGTGTTGTCGAAATCAGCAAAAGTAGGCTCCTTCAACGACAAGATGTTCAAAACCGTCAGGATTTTCGGATGTAGACCAAATGTCAGGTCGGCTAGGTTCTGTTTCATGTCCTGTGTAACCCTAAGTAACCCCAGTTGGATCCTTTATTTTGGGCGAATGAAGACAACCCTTTTGGCGTCGTACTTCACCCCACCCTTCTGTTCTACCTTGAAGTTGAAGTACCCCTGCCTGGAGGAGGTTCGAGTCTCAGCCGTGGCCGCTCCCCCATGGGGCGACATCGGAGGGTAATAGGACCAAGAGACCTTTACCTGGCTGCGAGGTGGTGGAACCTGTATCTTGTCCAAGTTCTGGAGGACTTGGTTGACGGCCTTGAACATCCCGAGTGCTTCGAGATCCGAAGGGTTCCGATCAGGGTGATACTTACCTAGGAGGGCCCGCCCTACCTTTCGAGCCCTATCCTTCAGGTGTTCCACAGAGTCCACCCCTGTGGGGTTGGTCAATCCCAGCTCAACCAGGGCTCTTCTTATGTAGGCATCCACCTCCTACACAGAGCACAAATTCATTTGATGTCGAGCTTCACCAGCAAGTTATAGACGTGAACAGACTCACGGTGGATGCTGTCTTCGAGGTTAGAGGCCCAAGCGGACACACCTGCGTAGAAAACCAAGGCTATAATAGCCGAAAGAAGCCCAAAAGCCGTACAGTTCATGGCCTCGGAGATACCCTCCGCCAAGTATCGAGCTTTCATTGCAGAGTCAATACTCTCGCTACTGATCGAAGCAAATGACTTGATGAGACCTACAATGGTGCCCAGCAGACCCGAAAGCATCGAGAGATTGGCAAACAAGGCGAGGTACCCAACCCTCTTCGTGATCTGAGGCATCTCCCTCAAAGCAGCTTCGTCCATTCCTGTTTGAACACCTTCGGGGCCTTGGTGCACCCGCAGGAGGCCACCCCTGACAACGCGAGCAAGAGGGGACTTAGCTTGGTTGCAGACCTGGATCGCTTTCTGTGGCCCACCCAAACCTTTGAGACACTGGTGTATGGCCGCAACGAAGACATCCACTCTTTGATGAGCCCCAGACAGGTAGAGCAACCGCTCGATACCAAATCCTAAGGTCATGATGAGCCAGAACAGTATGGCCCACATAGCCCAACCGCCGGCTTCAAAGTGGTGCCAAATAACGCTGAACATTTAATCGAACTGTCTGTGGATTTGCGAAGCCACCGCTCCTTGAGCTGCCTCGCCTTGGTAGTGTCCCTTTTCCTTGTACAACAAAGGTTCCCCAACCATCGTGTGAAACCGCATCTGACAGAACCGCATCCCAGGGTAAATCCTGACAGGAAAGAGTGATGTCACTTCCAAAGTGTACTGTCCATCGAACCCAGGGTCACCATACCCTGCCGTGAAGTGAACCAAGATGAAGGCTCTCCCTATCGAGGACTTCCCGTCTAATACAGGAACATAATGGTTTGTCGTCACACGTTCCTTTGTGTGAAGAAGATAACCTATACCTGGTTGAAGTACCCAGCCCTGCTCGGCATCCATTATGTGGTGATCCATATCCCTAGATTTCTTGGAATCCCAAATCGAAGGCCGTATACCCATGGCCCAACGCCCATCGTCGGACTCGGCATTCATCTGGTAAGTACCTTGATAGATGCCTATGTGCTCCCCCAAGGTGAGATCTACCGAAGCTGGGTTCACCTTTTTGGGGTCGAAAGGGTCGATTGTAATACGGCCCGCTTCGATCTGTTTCACAATCTCGGGGCCCGAAAGAATACCAGAGTCCATACCCTCTGGTTACACCGATTCAACCCCTCAGAGAACTCCGAACTTCATTTCCAGCCCTAAAAAGCAGGGCGCTCCCGTAGAGGGCGCTCCCGCTGATCACGACATCAAGTGATGACCTGAGTGGGTCCCCTATGACGAAGTACCATGTGCTGGAAAGCAGGAGTCCAATCGCTGTGAAAATCAGTACCCAAATGAGAACGAAGTCTAGCGAGTAGTGGAAGATCCACCACACTCTAGGGTACTGCTCTTGTAGGACCGTCTTCTGGTCCAAGGTCTATCCTTGGCAACTCAAGTAACGGGCCGCCACGGTAGAGGCCATCCGGGCCTTCCCATACCCTGGCCAAAAGGGCTTCCACTTATTGTCGAAACCGTAGGTTCCCGTTCGAGCCTCATCCTGGAGCTTTTCTGCCTGCCTTAGATCAAGATAGGTCGAACCTTGAAGGAGGCCCATATGCTTCCAGATCTCAGGGGTATTGAAATCGGCGAGGACATCCCTGGGCTCAAAACTACGTTCTGGGTGGGCCTGAGCTAGTTTTGCGGCCCCCACATACACCGAGTAGATAATTGTGGCTGTCTTAGCTACCTCCTCGATGTTCTTCGGTGTGGGATTCGAATGGGCCTTCAATTCCTTCTTCTTGAGGTTGACCCAGGCTCGGGTGAGACGGTCCATCGCTTTGGCTTTCAAAGCCTCGTAGCGTTCCAATCTCTTAGTGTGAACGTCGTCTCTTTTCTGTTGCTTCTCACGCTCGACTTTCAGCTCGTTGACCTCCACGACTTCGCTAGGCTTCCAACTTCGGACAGCCTTCTCGTAGTCTTGGACGACACTCTTCAACTTTTTGACCTCGGACTGGAGATGCTTCTCGTACTCTTGAAGAGTGGCCTTCCAACGAATTTCGTTGACCTCTTCTTTCTTGAGGTAGACAGACTTAGTCCAAACATTCCCTTTGATGAGGGGAAGTTCTGTGAGTTGGGGGGCATCCCTTAGCTCATCAATCTTCTTGTTCAAGACATTGTTGTAAACCTGAAGGGCAACCTCTCCTGTGATAGAACTCACTTCCCAAGGAGCATGTCTACTACCGGGGCACTCCCCTTCGATGTAGCCGTACCCAGGACGGTTGTACCCATGATAGGACAACATCCCATTCGGAATCTTCTGGGTTTTACCACAGACGCCGCAAGTACCTATCTGGCGAGTCACCTTTGCAGCATACCGTTGAGCCACATTTTTGGCCGTGGTCACTTCAACCTCGCAGGGCGAGCATCTTGCCGCTTTTAAGTGCAAGACAACCTCGCAGCTTGCAGATAACGTTGGGCTACGGACATAGAAGCGGACTTCCAAACTTTGACGTACTCACCAGGCTTCGGAAGAGGGCGGGGTTTCCATTCACGAATGAGCTTGTCCAAGGTTTTTACGTCTTGGGTAATAAGTTCGATGTCCCGTTTGGTCCTCTGAAGAACACGGTCGGACTCTAAGTCTTGAGTCCCTTCTAACTTCTTCAGAAGTACTTCCAAAGAGGCCAGGTGGTTTTTCAGGCTCTCGTGAAGGGCTTTGGTGCCCTCAGGAGAAAGTTCGAAAGGAGGGTAACCTACACCCATGCAGTTGCCCACGATGTAGCCCCAGCCGGGGCGCTGGAAACCATGGTTCACCATCACAGGGTGTT
>Ga0299906_10001695_pt1 | contig 18715 bp, 21 predicted proteins | sample RVTome_14_FD_200259 | JGI IMG/M metagenome (GOLD analysis project Ga0299906, IMG submission 200259) | Soil microbial communities from uranium-contaminated site in the Upper Colorado River Basin, Wyoming, United States - RVT145D125 (version 2) ...
GGCCGAGAATCGGCAGGTTGTCGCGCGTCTCGCCGAACACGCTGTAGTGCAGCGCCCGCTGCCTGCGGCCGGCAAGGCGCGGGAACGTATCGGCGCACCAGCGCGCCAGGCGCTCGGCCGAGCGCCCGGCGTCCGGCGGCACGCGAAAGTTATCCTCGACCACCGGCGTGTCCTCGCCGCCGACGATCAGTTTGTCGTCCTGGCGCGCCCAGTAGTGCGCACGCGGGTCGAAGTAATAGGCATTCGGCGTGTTGTCGCCCGGGTCGTCGAACGCGACGAGGAAGGTCCAGTACGAGCGCATCCTGCCCTGCAGGTTGGCGTCGCGGTCGATGATGAAGCCGTTGGTCGCGACGACCGCGTGCGCCGCGGTCACCGATTCACCGTCCTCGAAGCGCGCCCGCACCGCCTCGCCCTCCTCGCGCAGCTCGACCACGCGCGAGCGCTCGCGGTAGCGGGTCTCGCCGAGCGTGCGCGCGATGGCCTGGACGTAGCGCGTGGAGTCCACGATCGCGTCCTCGGTGACGAACAGGCCCTGGACATACTTGCCGGGCGCGGTGCCGTAAAGGGCCGCGATGCGCTCCGCGCCGTAACTCTCGATGTCCGCGTCGATGCCGAGGTCGTGCATCACGCGATGCTCCTCGCGCAGCCTGCGATCGTCGTCGGGCTCGCCGACGATCAGGGTGCCGTACTGGCGCACGAGGCGCGGGTCGAACTCGCGCGCCAGTGCGAGCTGCAGCTCCACGCCGCGGCGCTTGACTCGCAGCAGGTTGCGCGCCACCTCGCGGTTGAAACGGCGCGAGAGATAGGTGTAGCCGCGGTCGTCGGGCGTCAGCACCATCTTCGTGTAGTCGGGGAACACCGGCCCCGGCGTGCCCGGCAGGTACACGTTGCCACCCTGGCCGATTCTCTCGGCCTCCAGCACGAAGAGGTCCTCGACCCCCGCGCGCGCAAGGTGCAGCGCCGCGCTCAAGCCCGAGAGACCGCCGCCGATGATCAGTATCTGCAGGTCCGGGGTCATGGGACCGACAGCTCCATTCGTCGTGGTGCCTGCCCCATTGCCTCCGCATTCTACGGCGCCCGCAGCGTCGACTCAGGCGAGGGGGCGTGCAAGTCGTCCTCCGTAGGGATCGAACATCAGAGGTACTGCACCGCGCGACGCGCCATGTAGAGCGAGAAGAACTCGGGGTTCAGGCGACGTAGCCGTTCGCGCTGCCCGACCAGTCTCCGCTGATGCCCCTGTCGTTCCAGTTCGACGAGCTCCACGAGGAGGCATGCTGCATTGGCCGCTGGGCTGTCCGGAAATGCCGCGCCGCTCAGCTCCTTGCCCACCACCGGGTGCTCGAGCAGGTACCACGCCGGGAACCACGCGGGGAGCTCAGCCTCCTCGAGGGTTTCCCATTCGCAGGCGTGCTCGAAGGCCCGCCACTCTCCATCGAGCAGCTCATCGCCCAGCTCGGCGAGGACCGAGGGGAGCCGGTGCGGTGCGTGCCAGGCGAGGGCGAAGAGCGAAGATCGAGCCGCGGCGAGCCCGTGTCGCCGATAGCGCGTCACGCAGAGCCAATGCAGCGCATCGGGGTTTTGGGCTGAACCCGCGATCGCGCCCGCGGCCTCCTCGGCCTCTCCCCAGTCGCCGCATCGCAAGCACAGCCACGCCCGATGTGCCGTCGCACGTGCAGGCTCATAGGCAAGGCCTCGCGCCGCATCCGCCAGGTCGCGAAAGAAGCCACCGACGAACGCCAGGGCCGCCGGGCCAAGCACCCGTTCGGCTGCCGGGGCGATCTCGTTGTCGAGCCACTGCACGGCGCGGACGATCGCCGCCGGATCGGTGTCAGGCTTGCGCCATCCGGCGAGCGCACCGGCCAAGGTTTCGAGGGCAGGCAGGGCTGGATGGTCGGGCCCCTCGCGGCGCAGTCTATCGAGACTGACCGGTGCACGGACTGCATCGCGCGCCGAGAGGGCGTCGATTGCCTCGTTCGCGAGCGCGACCGCTCGCGAGTCGAGGAAGAGATCGAGCTGGTCGCCCACTTCGAACCGTCGCCCCCTAGCGCAGGTGCTCCTCGGTATAGAGCGAGAGCTCGATCAGCCGATCGAGCAGCTGCTCGGCGGGCACGCCGGGGAAGTTCTTGCGCACCATCTCCTTGGCGTAGAGCCGCACGAGGTAACGGAGCTTCAACGCCTTCGCACGCGAGGCGAAGATGAAGTCGCGGTGGCCGCTGTTCACCACGATCACGTTGCGCTCGGCGTCGTACCGCGAGCGCCACAGCTTGCCCGGCGCGTGCTCGAGCGTGTATCCGGGAAGCCCTTGCCGGTTCGCGGTACGTTCTTTCGTTTCCGGGAGCAGGCTGTCGGTGACCGTGATCAGCGCCTCGGCCTCGCAGACGGTGTCCGCCTGCCGGGCGGTCATGCCGAGTCGCGCGAGGCACGGCTCGTCCGGAGCGACGAAGGTCACGAGCTCGCCGGCTGCGCCCTCCAGCTGGCCGGCGCCCTCGACCAGCCGCCACGCGTACTGCACTCCCTCCTCGACCAGCCGCCGGCTCGCGTCGCGCGCCACCGCATGAAAGCCGCGGCTCGTGCCCACCGCGAGCGTGCACGAGGCCGGGGCGATGCGCACGCTGTGCAGCGGCCCGGCGTACTCGAAGAACTGACGCTGCCTGGGAGCCGCCTCTTCCTCCTCGCCGCCGCCCGGGAGCGCGAGGCCCTCGGTTCCCGCCGCGTCCGGCGGGACGCCTTCAATGCCGCCTGCGCCCTGCTTGCGCGCAGCGACGTCGAACCAGTCGTACTCCTCGGTCGGCAGCGAAATCATCGCCTCGCGGAAGGCGCGCTGGATCGCACGCAGCGTGTCCCGGCTGGTGCGCTCCTCCTCCGCACGCTTCTGCTCCTCGATGAGGGCGATCAGGCGTCCTTCGACCGGCGCCAGCGCGGCGACCAACGCTTCGAGCGCCGCGTCGTGGATGACGCCGGTGCGCGTTGCCGGGGTGAGATTGAGGAACGGCGCGTCCACGATGCCCTGCAGGTAGCCCGAGGTCCACGGCGACCGCCGGAACGCCTCCAACTCGGTGACCGCGCCGAGGATGCGGGTGCCCGAGCGGTAGAGTCCGACCGTGTTCCCGGCGTCGGGGGAGTTCAGGTAGAGCTCGAGATACGCCTCGCCGTAAGGGGTCGCCGGCACCGGCAGATGGTGCACCAGCTCGCCGGTGAACTGCCGCGGCACGACCACGAACTCCTTGCGCGCGTGTCGATCGATCACGCGGATGTTGACGCCCGACGAGCGGATGCGCTCGCGCAGCTCGGAGGCGAGATACCACTGGATCTTCTCCCCCGAAAGCTGCCGGACCCCCGGCAGGAGCGGCCGGACCTTGAGTCGCGTCCCGGCGTCTTCCAATAGCGCGTGCCGGATCGTGACGCTGTAGCTCGGGTCGCCCTTTCGCATCTGCATCTCGTAGGTGCGACCGTCGGCGCCCGCCGAAGCCATCACGAGCTCCTCGCCGACCGTCCAGAACGACAGCAGCCCGATCCCGAACTCGCCCTGGATCCCCTGGGCGCCGTTCTCCTTCAGCCGCCGCTTGATCGAGTCGCAGATGTGGGTCGCGACGTAGCGGAAGTCCGGGGCGCCCTCGGCGTCCTTCGGGACGCCGGCGCCGTCGTCGGCGACCATCAGGTAGTGCTCGCCTCGCTCCCGGCCGCGGGTGATGGTGACCTTGCGCGCGCCCGCGTCGATGCTGTTCTCGACGAACTCGGCGACCGCTTTGAGTGGGTTCTCCTGCGACAGGGCGATGATGGTGATCGCATTCCAGTCGTCACCGATGCGGAGCTTCCCAGTCGCGCGGACCTGAGAACTTGAACGCTTGCCTTGGATGCGGCCCGACCCTTCCATGCACGCAATCGTAGCAAACGAGCGAACTCGCCCCCGGAGAGGTCGCGGCGAGCCCGCAGCGAGTGGGGGTGCTGAAGGACTGAAGCTCATCGCCTGAGCCAGTCGCCCGCGCACAATGCTCGGCAAACCGGAGTGTACGGGGGCGAGAGATGGGACTTGCAGTGACTACGGCATTGCCGTAGAGTACGACGTGCTGATGTTCATCGAATCGCCGCTGTTCTCGAGGCTCGTCTATGACTATCTGGACGACGACGCGTACGCCGAGCTGCAAACGTTCTTGGCGGTGAACCCCGAGGCGGGAAGGCTCGTTCGCGGCTCTGGTGGCGTCAGGAAGGCCCGCTGGTCGCGAGCCGGGGCCGGCAAGAGCGGTGGCCTCCGGGTGCGGCGGACAGTATCCCGGGCCACGTGCTCAAGACCCTGAAAGAGGAAATGGTCGATGAAGCTCTCTGAGAAGCAACTGCGCAAGCGCGACGCCGCCCGCGATATCGGCGCCGAGATCCTGCAAGCCGTCCGCGACATCAAGGCTGGCCGGGGCAAGCGGGTCACCGTTACTGTCTCCCCGGCCGCCGCGGCGCGCCAGAAGTCCGGACTCTCGCAAGCCGACTTCGCGCGCCTGCTCGGTGTGTCCGTGCGTACGTTGCAGGATTGGGAACAAGGCCGCCGCAACCCGACCGGCGCGGCGCGCTCGCTGCTGCTGCTCGCGGTCAAGCGCCCCAAGGTGCTGCGCGAAGTGCTCAAGGAACTAGCCGAAGCGGCGTAGGGTTGCGTCCCGCGGTGCCCGAGCCCGCGCGAGCAACTGGCGGATTCTTGAAATGGGCCCGCCTGGATTCGAACCAGGGACCAAGGGACTATGAGTTTGGGGCCCGCCCGGCAGCGGTCGTTTGATCAGTGACTTACCGGGACGCCCGTTGCATCTTATTCAGCACCGTGCAGGACCGTGGCCAACCCACTCCCGCATGGCTGCGCGGCTTGACCCCCATACGAATATTCGTATAATACGATCATGAAGCCGGTGCGCTTCATGGGAAGCGCGAAGGACGATCTCTCCGCGTTTCCGAAATCCGCGCGCATTCGTGCAGGTCATGAACTGTTCATGGTGCAAGTCGGACGCGATCCCGACGACTGGCAGCCGATGCCCACGGTTGGGCCGGGTGCGTGCGAGATACGGGTGAGGGATCAGGCCGGGGCGTTCCGGGTGATTTATGTCGCCAAGTTCGAGGACGCGGTGTACGTCTTACACGCATTTCAGAAGAGAGCCGGAAGACTTCCCCTTCGGACTTGAAACTGGCGAGACAGCGCTATCGGGACGCACAAGATCTCGCGAAAGGTACGAGCCGTGGCTAAGAGAGTGACTGAATCAAGCGGCAACATTTTTCTGGATCTGGGATTCCCGCCCCACGAGGCGGAAGTGATGCTACTGCGCGCGAAACTGGCGGAAGCTCTGCGTGTCTGGATGGAGCGCGAGAGACTGACCCAAGCGGGGGCTGCGAAGCGCCTGGGGATCTCTCAGCCGCGCGTGTCGGAGATCGTGCGCGGCAAGGTTGAGCTGCTTTCGCTCGACTACCTGGTGGGGCTGTGCGCGAAAGCGGGGATCCCGGTCGGCGTGCAGCTAGCGGCGTGAGGCGAGAGCGACCGGGGTACGTTCCTATCTCGTCACTCCTCGCGCCCGCGATAGTGGCGAGAATCAACGCGCACTCGAATCGCGTTTGCCAACCAAGGGACTAAGGGTCCCGCAAAACTCCCGCAAGCTCGCGCGCGTAGTTGCGACGGAAGGCGTAACCCTTTGATTCGCTGCCACGGCGCGCAGGGATCGAACGGCCAACCAAGGACTCACTTGATTAGCGACATTCCGAGATTCGTCGCTAATCAAGAGGGATTATGAGGCCGAGTCGGAAGGAACGGCCGCTTGTCTAATCAACCACCTGCAATGCCTGCCCCCTTCATTTCCAGCGATGCGGCGGCGAAGAAAGCCTAGTCGCGCCGGCTCGCTGGTACAAACCCGGCTACATACCCCGTCGGTACTGTCGCGCGCGAAGAGAATAGCGGGCACGAGTACTTCGCCGTCCGATCTCGTACGCCTCGTCGAGGCTGAGCACGAACGCTTCGGAATGCTGGGCAAGCCAGGGCCGTGCGGCGTCGGCCGAGGAGAAGAAGTGTACGTAGTGGCAGAAACCCGTGATCACGTCGGTGCGCACCGCGTCCGCATCGGGGACGAGAAATGAGACCGCGAGGCCTTCGGGCGCCGCCGAATCGACCTTCCGCGAATTGACGGTAAGGCGGACCGATTCACCGCTCCCGCGGCAAACCGAGCTCACCTCGGCCGTCCGTCCCAGCAGCGCGGGCAGGAACAGCGTGTCCCACGCACACCACGCGTACAGCTCCCGCCCGTCGACGTGCAGTCGGTGCGTCGTCGGCCGGATCGTGAGACCCCAGTAGCCGATCACCCGCCGCTCGCCGTCGTAGGACAAGCCGGGCCAGGCGGCCAAGCGCCGCGCCACTTCCTTACGCGGCATGGCAAGCCCCGCCGCCAGCGCTGGCAGCGCGACCGGTGCGCCTTCGGCAAGCTGACGGTAGAGTGCCAGCGAGAGTCGCTGGTCGTCCGGGTCGAGTGCCGGGAAGACGCCGAGGAGCCGGTCGGACAGGACCTCGACGGTCGGTCGCGCCTGCGACATTCGCATGCCCTCACCCCGCGCAGCAGGAAAGCTTCGCGACGTCCTTGGTGAACGTCTGCGCGCACAGCTTCAGCGCTTCGACCATGGTGAGGTATGGGAAGAGCTCGGCTGCGAGCCCGTCGACCGTCATCCCGGCGCGGATCGCGAGCGCAGCCGACTGGATGAGATCCCCTGCCTCCGCCGCGATCGCTTGCGCGCCTAGGATCCGCCCCGTCTCCGCCTCGGCGACGAGCTTGACGAAGCCGCGGGTGTCGAAGCTGACGAGCGCCCGAGGCACGTGCTCGAGCGCGAGCGTGCGGCTCTCGACCGAAACGCCGCGCGCTCGCGCCGCCGCTTCGGTGAGGCCCACCGTGGCGACCTGCGGATCCGTGAAGACGACCGCCGGAACGATGGACAGATCGAGTGCAGCCTCGCCGCCGGTCATGTTGACGGCGGCGCGCGTGCCCGCCGCCGCGGCGACGTAGACGTGCATCGGCTGGATGGTGCAATCGCCCGCCGCGTAGATCCCCGGCGCCGAGGTGCGCATCCTCTCGTCGACGAGGATCGCGCCGCGATCGTCGGTGCGCACACCGGCCGCCTCCAAGCCGAGACCGTCGGTGTTCGGCCGCCGGCCGGTCGCAACGAGCAGCCGGTCGCCGACGAGGGCCTCTCCGTCCACGTCGAGCGCGAAGCGGCCGTCCTCGTAAGCGACCCGCTGCAGCGACGCGCCGGTGAAGATCCGCATGCCTTCCTCTTCGAGGATCGCTCTCAGCGTCGCACCGACGAGCGGGTCCTCGCGCGAGAGCAGCGTCGATCGAGCGACGAGCGTCACGCGGCTCCCGAGCCGCAGGAACGCCTGCGCGAGCTCGAGCGCGACCGCGGAGCCGCCGTACACGAGCAGATGCTCGGGGAGCCGTTCGGCGACGAGCGCCTCGGTCGAGGTCCAGTAGGGCGTCGCGCGCAGCCCGGGCACGTCGGGGATCGTCGGCGAAGCGCCAGTGGCGACGAGCGCCCGATCGAAGTCGAGCACCCGCTCGCCGCCGCCGGCGAGGCGCACCACGAGGCTGTGCGGATCGCGGAACCGCGCCTCCCCGCGCAAAAGGTTGATGTTTGGGCTCTCGGCGACGAGCCGCTCGTATTTCGCCTCGCGCAGCTCTGCAATGCGCTGCTGCTGCTGGGCGAGAAGCGCCGTGCGGTCGATCCGCGGCGCCGCCGGCGCGATCCCGGCGTCGAACCCGCTGCGGCGGCGCGTCTGTGCGACCTGCGCCGCGCGGATCGTGATCTTGGAGGGCACGCAGCCGACGTTGACGCACGTGCCCCCGGTCGTGCCGCGCTCGATCATCGTGATCTGCGCACCGGCTTCGGCGGCCTGGATCGTCGCGGCGAACGCTGCGCCGCCGCTGCCGACGATCGCGATGCGGAGCGCGCTCGCCCGGGGCGCCTCGGCATCGCCGCGCGACGCCGGAGACAGCCGCCCTCTATAACCCTTCGCTCGGACCGCGTCGAGGAACGCCGCGTCCGGAACGCCGCCATCGGTCTCGATGCGCGCCGTGGCCGACGGGTACGACACGGCGGCGCGCGTGACGCCGTCGACCGCCCCGAGCGCGCGTTCCAGCGTGCGCGCGCAAGCGTCGCAGGTCATGCCTTCGACGGCGAGGACGACGGTGCTCATCGCTTCGGCTCGGAGTCCGTCGCCGGGACCGTGGCGCAGGCGCCCGGCGGCCTCGCCTTGACGAGCAACGCATACCCCGTGAGCCCGAGGAAGACGACGAGCAGCGGCACGAGCACGTAGTCGAGCCATGCGAGCCACACGGCGAAGCCCAGCGCGCCAAGGAGGATTGCAAGCGCCGGGGTGAAGCAGCAGATCGCGGTGACGATCGAGCCGCCGATGCCGAGGCCGAGCAGTCTGCGGTTCGCCATGACTGGCCTCAGCGCAGCGGCTTGGACGGATAACCCGCGTTCGTCGTCGCCGCGGTGATCGCGTCGATCGTCGTCTTCTCGGTCTCGAAGCGCACCACCGCGGTCTTGGTATCGTAATCCACCTTCGCGTCGAGCACGCCGGGAACCTTGGTGATCGCCGTTTTCACCGTGATCGGGCAAAGTGCACACGTCATGTTCGACACCTCGAGCGTGACCGTGCGCGGCTCGGCGTTCGGCGCGTTCGCCGCGGCGAGCAGCGCGGCGGCAAGCACGAGAGTGAGCGGCTTTTTCATGCGGACCTCAGTAGAAGAGCGGGGCGATGTACGGCGACGCGCCGGACGCGAGCACGAGCAGCACGACCGACCAGAAGGCGATCTTCTGGCCGCGCCGAGCGGCAGGCAAAGCGCACGCTTCGCCGGGCGCGCACACCGCGGCCGGGCGGTGGATGCGCCGCCATGCGAACCCGAGCGCGACTGCGGCGGCGGCGAGGAAGACGAGGCGATAGGGCTCCAAGCTCGTCAGCATGCTTGCCCACGCCCCGCCGACTCCGGCGAGCACGAGGACGAGCGGCCCGAGGCAGCAGAGCGAGGCGAGCACGCCGGCCAAGCCGCCCGCGGCGAGCGGCATCGCGGCCGACGGCTCGCGCGGCGCCGCGCGAGCATCCGGCGCGGCGAGCGAGGCCGAGGGGTCATGCGTCATGAGGCAGCTCCTTCCGCATCCGGCGGACCGGCGGTAACGTAACCCCGGAGCGGGGTACGGGAGCAAGCGGGGACGCCGTCCGGTGCGGCTCGGGCGAGAACCACGGCGCAACCCGCCGATCCAAGGAGGGTCACGATGGCGAACGAGGCGGCCTCACAAGCGACGATCGGCGCGCTCGCGCGCGCTGTCGGCGTGAACGTCGAGACGGTCCGGTATTACGAGCGGATCGGCCTGCTGCCGCGCCCGCCGCGGGCGCACGGCTCGATCCGACGGTACCCGCCGGAGACGCTGCGCCGGCTGCGCTTCATCAAGCGCGCGCAGTCGCTCGGGTTCTCCCTGGAGGAGGTGGCCGCGCTGCTCCTGCTCGCGGACGGCGAGCACTGCGCCGAGACGCGGGTGCTCGGCGAGCGGAAGCTCACGTTGGTGCAGCGCAAGCTCGACGAGCTCGCCGCGATCCGCGCGGCGCTCGAGCGCCTGGTGGAGCAGTGCTCGCGCGGCGGACCGGGAAGGGGCTGTCCGCTGATCGAGGCACTCGTCGCCGACGCGGACTGACCGGCCGTGGTTCCGCGCCGGCGCCGCGCCGGGCTTGCCTCCGTACCATGGTACGGGGTGCAGGATCCCGCACGGAGGTTCGCATGGCAGCGCTCACCATCGGTGCGGTCGCGCGGCGCGCTGGCGTCGGGGTCGAGACGGTCCGGTTCTACGAGCGGCGCGGGCTCCTGCGCCGGCCGCCGCGGCCGGGCACCGGTTTCCGCACCTATCCCGAGGAAACCGTTGCGCGCCTGCGGTTCATCCGCCAGGCGCAGGGGCTCGGCTTCACGCTGAAGGAGGTCGGCGACCTGCTCGCGCTGCGGGTCGCGCCCGGGATTGACTGCGCCGCCGTGCGCGCGCGCGCCGCCGCGAAGCTCGCGGACGTCGAGGACCGACTCGCGGAGCTCGAGCGCATCCGCGGCGCGCTCGCGAAGCTCGTCGCCGCCTGCCCCGGCAGCGGCGCAGTCGCGACCTGCACGATCCTCGGGTCGCTCGCCGAGCCCGCCGAGACCACTGCGCCGCAGACGCGGCGGCGCAGCGCAAGGAGCAAAGACATGAAATCGCTCGAGCTCAAGATCGAAGGCATGCACTGCGACGGCTGCGCCACCACGATCGAGGCCCTGCTCGCCCGCGAGCCTGGCGTCAAGGCGACGAGCATCTCGTACGCCGCGGGCGGCGGGCGGGTCCTCTACGACCCCGGCGCCACCGATCCCCGCCGGCTCGCCGCGGCGATCGAGAAAGCGGGCTACCGCGTCGCGATCGCGCCGGGGGCCGCGGCCTCGTGAGCGGCGCAGAGGCCGCTGCGACCTTTCTGCTGCCGATCGGGCTCGGCCTGTTCGGCTTCGTCGAGCCGTGCTCGATCGGCTCGACGCTCCTCTTCATCAAGCTGATGGAGGGCAAGCCCGCCGCGGTGAAGGTCGGGCAGGTCGCCACGTTCGCCTTCATCCGCGCGGGGTTCATCGGGCTGATGGGCGCGGCCGCCGCCGTCGTCGGCGCCGCATTCCTCGCATTCCAGAAAGCAGGCTGGCTCGTGCTCGGGCTCGTCTATCTCGCGATCGGAATCCTCTACCTCACCGGGCGCATCGGCCCGCTGATGCGCACCATCGGCCCGCGGCTCGCCCGGGTCGGCGATCTCCGGGCTTCGGCGGCGCTCGGGCTTCTCTTCGGCTTGAACATCCCGGCGTGCGCAGCACCGCTGCTGCTCGCGCTCCTCGCGGCAGCGGCGGCGGGAGCGACGGCGGGCGGCGCTGCGGGCGGCTTCGTCTCGCTCGCGCTGTTCGGGCTCGCGCTGTCGCTGCCGCTCGTCGTTGCGGTGCTCTTCAAGCACGCCCAGGATGCGCTCGACTGGCTCGCGAGCCTCACTGGGCGCATGCCGCGTTGGACCGGCGTGCTGATGGTCGCGCTCGGCCTCTGGTCGGTCTGGTTCGGGCTGTTCGTCGAGCTGCAGTAGCGCTTGACTCGGTATCGTGGTACGGCTGCTAGGGTGAGCCCATGATCCGTCGTTCGAAGTGACCCATGAGCAACGCCGCCGACACCGCACTTCCCCTCTGGACCCACGAGCCGGCGAGCCGGCCCGACCGCGCGCGCATCCGGGCGCGCATCGCCGGCATGCACTGCTCGCTCTGCACCGGCACGATCGAGAAGGCGCTCGGGCGGCATCCGGGCGTGGACAAGGTCGCGGTGAGCCTCACGCACGAGCAGGCGCTCGTCGAGTACGACCCGGCGCGGGTGGCGCCGAGCGAGCTGCTCGCGACGCTGCGCGACCTGGGGTACGTCATCTCCGATCCGCGGAAGCTCGAGCCGTTCGAGGAGCAGGAGCGGCTGCTCGTATTGGAAGGCCGGCGCTTCCTCCTCGCGACCGTCTCCAGCCTCGGCTCGCTAACGCTCATCTCTCGCCCCGGCGATGTCTGGTACGCCGTGCTTGAAGCGTTCGTGGCGCTGTGCTTGCTCGGCTTCGTGTTCCTCGTGCTGCGCTCTTCGGGGCTCGGCAGGGCAATCACAGGAACGGCGGGCGCTTTCGCGCTGGTCCTCGCCTTGTTCTGGCTCAAAGCTACGGGCCGACTCGCGGGCCTGGACGCGTGGCTCGCCGCGGCCCTCGCCGTGGCGGTCGTGTTCGTTCTCGCCCGCCACATCCTGGCGATGGCGTGGCAGTCCGTGCGGCGCGGCATCGTCAACCAGCACGTGCTGCTCGAAGCCGCGGCGTTCGCCGGGCTGGCGGGTGGGGTGTACGGGCTCGCCGCGGGCGGGCCGGAGTTTCCGACAGCGCCGTTCTTCTGCGTAGCCGTCATGGTGTGCAACTACCACATCTTCTCCGAGTGGCTGTCGCTGATCGTCAAGACCCGCAGCTCGCAGGCGGTGCGGCGGCTGCTCGCGCTGCAGCCCGAGACCGCGCGGGTGCTGCGCGACGGGCGGGAGACCGAGGTCGGCATCGAGGCGGTGATCGTCGGCGACCTCGTGCGCGTGCGCCCCGGCGAGCGCATCCCCGTGGACGGGACGGTGGTCGAAGGGCGCTCCGCGGTCGATCAGTCGCTCGTCACCGGCGAGCCGCTGCCCGTCGAGCGCGCCGCCGGCGACGCGGTGATCGGCGGCTCGCTGAACGGCCTCGGCACGCTGCTCGTGCGGGTCTCGGCGGTCGGCGAAGCGAGCTTCCTGCGGCGCGTCACCCGCGAGGTGGAGGACGCGCGCGCGCTGAAGCCGGGGATGCTGCATCTCGTCGACCGCGTGCTGAAGGTCTATGCGCCGGCGGTGCTCTCGCTCGCACTCGCCGCCGTCCTGGGCTGGCTGGTTCTCCCCATGCTCGCCGGCGGAGCGCCCGATCTCGACCGCGCGGTGTTCGCAGGGCTCACGGTGCTGGTGATGGGCTACCCGTGTGCGCTCGGCATCTCGGCGCCGCTCTCCATCGTGCGCGGCGCGGGCGAGGCGGCGGAGCGCGGCATTCTCATGCGCACGGGCGAGGCGTTCCAGGGCTTTCGCCTCGCCACCCATGTCGTGTTCGACAAGACCGGCACGCTGACGGAGGGCAAGCCCGCCTTGCGCGAGCTCGAGGCGGTCGGCGGGTCGGAAGCGGAGCTCCTCGGCGTCGCCGCGGCGGCCGAGGCCGCCTCCGAACACCCGCTCGCCAGGGCGGTCATGGCGGCCGCGCTCGAACGCGGCATCGCGCCGCCCGAGCTCGAGAGCTTCGAGGCGGTGCCGGGGCGCGGTGTTCGCGCGCAGCGCGCGGGCGACGAGATTCTCGTCGGGAACCCGCGCTTCCTCGAGGAGAACGGGGTGCCGCTCGACGCGTTGCGCGAGCGCCTGCGCATGCTCGAGAAGGCGGGTCGCACCGTGGTCGCGGTCGCGCGCGCGCGGCGTCTGCTCGGTGTCCTCGCGTTCGGCGACGCGCTGCGTCCCGGTGCGGCGGTCACGGTGTCGGCGCTGCGGCGCGCCGGCGTGAAGACGCTGCTCGTGAGCGGCGACAACGGCGCCGCGACCCGGCGCATCGCCGCCGCAGCGGGCATCGACGAGGCACATGCCGAGCTGCTGCCGCAGGACAAGGCGCGGCTCGTGCGCGAGCTGCAGCGGGCCGGCAAGGTGGCGATGGTCGGCGATGGCATCAACGACGCGCCGGCGCTGATGCAGGCGAACGTCGGGATCGCCATGGGCAGCGGCACCGACATCGCCATCGACTCGGCCGACATCATCATCCTGAACAATCGGCTGGAGGCGGTGCTCCACGCGCGCGAGGTCAGCCGCTGGAGCTACCGCAAGATGGTGCAGAACGTGTGCCTCGCGGTGCTGTTCAACGGCCTCGGCGTGCCGCTCGCCGCGACCGGGCTGGTCTACCCGATCTGGGCGATGGCGGCCATGGCGGTGAGCGTGACGCTGATCTTCCTCAACTCGCTGCGCGGCCGTCCGTGGATCTTCTTCGACGCGATCCTCGGCGTCGGGCGGGCGCGGGCGAGCTGAGCCGCTGGGGGCTTCCTCGCTCAACGGTGGTGGCCCGGGTCGCGGAAGCCCGGGCGCGCTGGTCGAAGGCCGACGGCTGATATCGCGGGGTGTCGGCCGGAGCCGACAGCCCCTCCCCCGCGCGAAGCATCCCGCAGGAATGCGCCTGAAACCATTCGGGCCGCTCGCACGTATACGTGACCTTGGGGGTTGCTTGGTCGCCGCCCCCTATTCCCCGTGTCCAATTGACCAGGAGGAGCCATGAAAGCACGTCGCACCCCCCTCAAAGCAGCCGTCGCCGGCGTTCTCGCCCTGGGACTCGCCGGTCCCGGTGCGTTCGCCGCGTGTAACCCATGCAAGCCGAAGCCGAAAAACCCGTGCGCGGCCAAAGCCAAGAATCCGTGCGCGGCGAAGAACCCGTGCGCGGTGAAAGCGAAGAATCCGTGCGCGGCAAACCCCTGCGCCGCCAAGAAAAAATAGCCCGTTTCGCAGACCCGAGGACCGGTCGCCGGGCGCCCGCCTGGCGGCCGGCAATGACAGCCTGGATCACCCGCAGCACCTGGGCACGCCCATGATGGCGGACCGCATCCCCGGGCTCGACCCGGCGTTCGACCCCGCGCGCCTGCCCGGGCCGCGGCTCGAAGCGATGTACGTCGCAGGCGAGGAGGTTTTCGAGTGCCTGCGAGTGCTCGAGAAGGCCGATCTCAATCTGGTCGGGGAAGTGCTGCGCGGCCAGGGGACCTTTTACGAGCTCGAGCACTATCCGCCGCAGGACGTGTTCGACTCCGACATGCACTCCCAGTACTACTACCACGCCCACCGCGGGCTCGCCGGCGAGCACGGGCACTTTCACACCTTCCTGCGCGCGCCTGGCATGCCCGAGGGCGTCCGGCCCGTCCCGTACAGCGGCGACGAGCGGTGGCCGGCGGGCGACGACGCGCTCTCGCATCTCATCGCGATCTCGATGGACGCGTATGGCCGGCCGATCGGGCTCTTCACGGTCAACCGCTGGGTCGCCGCCGATGCGTGGTATCCGGCGCGGGACGTGATCCGGATGCTCGACCGGTTCGCGATCGACCACGCCTATCCGTCCTGGCCGGTGAATCGCTGGCTCACAGCGATGATCCGATTCTTCCGGCCGCAGATCGAGTGGCTGCTCTGGCGGCGGGACGAAGCGGTCGCGCGGTGGCGGGAGAGGCATCCCGGCCTCGACGTGTTCGAGGACCGGGAGCTGGAAGTGACGAGCGAGCTCGCCGTCACGGTCGAAGAGCAGTTCGCGCGGGTGCGCGAGGCACTGGGGCGCTAGCGAGCTTCGAAACGAAAGGAGTCAACCATGCTTCATCTCAAGCGATCCCTGCTCCTTGCCGGAGCGGCGCTAGCCGTCGCATCGAGCGCCACGGCGCAGCAGGCGGGCAAGCCCACGCTCATCGAGCTGACCCAGGTGCCGTGCCAGTTCATCGAGAGCGAGGACGGCGTCGATCGCGGCTACAAGAGCAAGCAGAAGGAGGACTGCGACGCGATCAACGCCAAGACCGGTGCGAAGCGGGTGGCGGAAGCAAAGCCCTTCCAGCTCAAGCCGGGCAAGTACATTTTCCGCGTGACCAACAAGAGCGTGCCCTACGAGCTCGGGTTCTGGCTGCGGGGCGACGGCGTCGTCGCGCGCGCGACGCTGCCCAGCGTCTCCGGCGGCGGACTCGTCCTCGGCAAGACGCAGGACTACGCGATCGAGCTGAAGCCAGGCGAGTACCTCTACTCCTGCCCGCTCAACACCACGCCTGACTACAGACTGATTGTCAAGGGATAGCTGCGATGCGTGAAACGCGAACTGCATGGCTGCGTCGGGCCGGTCTGCCGTCGTTAGTCGCGCTAGCGATCGCGGCGGTCAACCCCGCGTTCGCGGACAACCCGACGCCCTACGCCGGGACGATCACGCTGAGCTCCGACCAGGGGTTCAATGACCTCGTCGCCCGACTCGAAAAGTCGATCGAGGCGAACAAGATGGGCCTCGTTGCGCGGGCGAGCGCGAGCGGGGGCGCCGCCGCGCGCGGCGTGAAGATCCCCGGCAACGCCGTGCTGATGGTGTTCCGCAACGACTACGCGGTGCGGATGCTCGCGGCGAGCGTGCCGGCCGGGGTCGAGGCGCCGCTGCGCCTGTACGTCACCGAGGGGCAGGACGGGAAAGGGAGCATCACCTACCGGCGCCCGAGCGCGGTGTTCACGCCTTACCAGAACGCCGAGCTCGACAGGCTCGCGCGCGAGCTCGATCCCGTCGTCGAGAAGATTGTCCGCGACGCCGTCGGCAAGTAGCCCGGTCGCCGCAGGCGCGGCGCCTGCGCCGCAGGTCAGCCTTGCGCTCATCGGCGTCGGGGCAGCGGTCGCGCTCGCGTTCCAGGTCGCGAGCCGTTCGCCGCGTCTCTCGATCCTGTTCCTGATCGGCCTCCTATGCGGCGCGACCCTATATCACGCCGCGTTCGGGTTCACTCGCGCCTACCGCCGCCTGCTGTTCGAGCGCGAGACGTCCGGCGTGAAGGCGCAGGTCGTGATGCTGGCAGTAGCGTCCGTGCTCTTTGCGCCGATCCTCGCCGCGGGGTCGTTCCTCGGGCAGCCGGTCGCGGGCGCCGGCGCGCCGGCGGGATGGCAGGTCGCGATCGGCGCGTTCCTGTTCGGCGCCGGCATGCAGCTCGCCGGCGGCTGCGGGTCTGGGACGCTCTACACGGTCGGCGGTGGAAGCGCACGCATGGTGATTGCGCTCGTCGCGTTCTGCGTCGGCGGGTTCTGGGCAAGCCTCCACATGGAGGTCTGGCAGCAGCTGCCAGACCTCGGCACGGTGGTGTTCGGCGATGCGCTCGGCTGGCCGGGCGCGGTGGCGTTGCAGCTTGGCGTGCTCGCCCTGGTCTACGCGCTGCTGCGGAGGTGGGAGCGCCCGGCCGAGCCGGCGACGCCCGTGGCACCGTGGCGCTGGACGCGCATCTTCACCGGCCCCTGGCCGCTCCTCGCCGGGGCGCTGCTGCTCGCGCTTCTCAACCTCGCGACCCTCGCCGTGGCGGGGCACCCGTGGAGCATCACCTGGGCGTTCACCCTCTGGGCCGCGAAGGTCGCGACAGCGGTCGGATGGGACCCCTCGGCGAGCGCGTTCTGGGACGGCGAGTTCCAGCGGTCGGCGCTGGAGGCGCCGGTGCTCGAGGACGTCACCTCGGTCATGGACGTCGGCATCGTGCTCGGAGCGTTCGTCGCGGCCGCCCTCGCCGGGCGGTTCTCGCCGACCGCGCGGATACGGCCCGGGGCGCTCGTGTCCGCGATCCTGGGCGGACTGCTGATGGGCTACGGCGCGCGGATCGCATTCGGCTGCAACATCGGCGCGTTCTTCTCGGGCGTCGCCTCGACGAGCCTCCACGGCTGGATCTGGATCGCCGCGGCGCTGCCGGGGACCTGGGTCGGGGCACGCCTGCGGCCGCGCTTCGGCATGTCCATCTGAGGCGCCTTGCGAAAGCCGTAAGCGCGGCGGCATCACTCGCGGGGCCGCGCAAGTTCGTCGGTGCCGATCAGGTCCCTGGCGACCTCGGGACGAACGAGCCCGCGCCTGGACTCGCGTCCGACCACCGCGACCAGGCACCGCGGATTCGATCCGCCGGCCGGCGGCGGCGCTAGTAGCAGCCGAGCCGCCGGGCCGCGGCGCCTCAGCGCGAGCGGAAATGCTCCATTTCCGCGCCGGGCGCACTGTTCACCGCGCGGAAACGCTGCATTCACGCACGGCCCGACTCCGGGGGGCGGCCCAGCGCGTATCACCGCAACCTCCGTCCGGGATACCGACGCGACGTGTCGGTTCTGGCCATCCGACGGTCGCCGGCGCCGACGCCGGCGCTCCGGGCAACTCCGTAACGCGACAGGCGGCGACACCGATGTCCGGGTTCTACGACGAGCTCCTGATGGATTACATCCGCAGCGCGCGGAACTACCGCGTGATCGCGGATCCCGACGACAGGATCGAGGCGTCGAATCCGCTCTGCGGGGACCGCATCGAAATCCGAGTCAAATGGGTGGGCGACCGCGTCGCCGACGCCGCGTTTCAATGCGAGAGCTGCGGCGTGTCGATGGCCTCGACCTCCGTCCTGACCGAGCTCGTCCGCGGACTGACGCGTCGGGAGCTGGTACGCTTGTGCGACGAATTCGCGACGGCGATCCGCGCGCGCGCGGACGCCGGGGCCCCGGATGAGCGCTGGTCGGCGGCGCAACTGGCGATCCTGGCAACCGCGCGGCGCTTTCCCGCCCGCGAGGCGTGCGCACGGCTTCCATGGGGCGCCCTCTCGAGCGCCCTGCGGGACCGCGCGTGAGCGGCGCGCCGCTGCGCTGTGCGTCCGGAATCGCTCAATCGCCGGCGCAGCGGAAGCCGACCATGTCGAGCCCGATGTCCGGTGGATTGCCGTGCCGGTAGGCGGCGCGCAGGCAGTAGGGATCGTTGCCCCATCCGCCGCCGCGCAGCGCGACCTCTTCGCCGGTGCTGCGATAGGGGCTCGCGGTCCACTCCCACACGTTGCCGGCCATGTCCTGCAAGCCGAAGGGCGAGGCGCCGCGCGGAAAGCCCCCTACCGGCGCGGTACGAAGGAACCCGTCCGACCCGTCGGGCGCGCAGCAGTCGACCGTGCCGAAGTTCGCGCGCCGCTCGCCGCGCTGTTGCGGCGCCTCGTCCCCCCACGGATAGCGCCGCCCATCCACGCCCCGCGCGGCGAATTCCCATTCTGCCTCGGTCGGCAGGCGAAGCCCGTGCCACGCGCAATAGGCCGCCGCGTCGCGCGCGCTCGTCTGCACGACCGGGTGATTCTCGAGCCCCGCGATCGTGCTCGCCGCGCCTTGCGGATGACGCCAGTCGGCCCCCCGCACGCTGCGCCAGCGATCGGTCCAGACGTAGCCCGCACCGCTGCGCTCGGCGTCGGTGACATGACCCGTGGCCGCGACGAACGCGGCGAACTCGCCGTTCGTCACTTCGTGACGCATGATCCGGAATGCGCGAACGGCGACCGCGCGCGGCGCTTCGTCGGCCTCCCCGGCCGCATCGCCCATCGCGAACCTGCCGCCGGGGATCGACACGAGCTCGGGCTGGGGGCCAGCCGCCGACACG
>Ga0299906_10001697_pt1 | contig 18699 bp, 18 predicted proteins | sample RVTome_14_FD_200259 | JGI IMG/M metagenome (GOLD analysis project Ga0299906, IMG submission 200259) | Soil microbial communities from uranium-contaminated site in the Upper Colorado River Basin, Wyoming, United States - RVT145D125 (version 2) ...
TGATCACCCCGACCTCGTGCGCAAGTACCTCGGCACGGTGGTCCCCCAGGGCGACAACTTCTACGCCGCGCTCAACTCGGCGGTCTTCACCGACGGCTCGTTCTGCTACATCCCGAAGGGCGTGAAGTGCCCGATGGAGCTGTCGACCTACTTCCGCATCAATACGGAGTCCTCGGGGCAGTTCGAGCGGACCCTCATCATCGCGGAGGAGGGCGCGTACGTCTCGTACCTGGAAGGCTGTACGGCGCCGAAGTTCGACACCAACCAGCTGCACGCCGCGGTCGTCGAGCTGGTCGCGCTCGATCGCGCCGAGATCAAGTACTCGACGGTGCAGAACTGGTACGCGGGCGACGAGCAGGGCCGCGGCGGGATCTACAACTTCGTCACCAAGCGCGGTCTCTGCAAGGGTGCGGCCTCGAAGATCTCCTGGACCCAGGTCGAGACCGGCTCGGCGATCACCTGGAAGTACCCGTCCTGCATCCTGCAGGGCGAAGGCTCGGTGGGCGAGTTCTATTCGGTCGCGCTGACCAACCACAAGCAGCAGGCCGACACCGGCACCAAGATGATCCACATCGGGCCGAACACCCGCAGCCGGATCATCTCGAAGGGCATCTCCGCGGGCGCCTCCAACAACAGCTACCGCGGGCTGGTGCAGATCGGGCCGAAGGCGGAGAACGCGCGCAACTACTCGCAGTGCGACTCGATGCTGATCGGAGCCGCGAGCGGGGCCAACACGTTCCCGTACATCCGGGTGCAGAACCAGACCGCCAAGGTCGAGCACGAGGCGACGACCTCGAAGATCGGCGAGGAGCAGCTGTTCTACTTCCAGAGCCGCGGCATCGATATGGAGGCCGCGGTCTCGATGATCATCAACGGCTTCGTGAAGGATGTGTTCACCCAGCTCCCGATGGAGTTCGCGGTCGAGGCGGGGCGCCTTCTCGGCCTCAAGCTCGAAGGCAGCGTCGGATGATCCGGGCCGACGCGAGGATCCTCCTCGAGGTCCGCAACCTCTCCGCGAAGGTCGCCGGCATCGAGATCCTGAAGGGCGTCAGCCTGACGGTGCGCGCGGGCGAGGTCCACGCGATCATGGGCCCGAACGGCTCGGGAAAGAGCACGTTCGCGAAGGGGCTCGTCGGCCACCCCGCCTATGAGATCACCAGCGGAGCGGCGGCTTTCGAGGGCCGGAACCTCTTCGAGCTGTCCGCCGAGGAGCGCGCCCGCGCCGGGCTCTTCCTCGGGTTCCAGTATCCGGTCGAGATCCCGGGCGTCGCGAACGCGCAGTTCCTGCGGCTCGCCTACAACACCATCCAGGCCGCGCGCGGCAAGGACGAGCTCGACCCCCTCGAGTTCGACGACTTCGTGCGCGAGAAGATGCAGCTCCTCGGCATGGACCCCGCGTTCCTCGATCGCAGCGTGAACGAGGGCTTCTCGGGCGGCGAGAAGAAGCGCAACGAGATCCTGCAGATGGCGCTGCTCGAGCCGAAGCTCGCGTTCCTCGACGAGACCGATTCCGGCCTGGACATCGACGCGCTGCGGGTCGTCGCGAACAGCGTGAACCGGCTGATCACCCCGGACAACGCCATCGTGCTGGTCACGCACTATCAGCGGCTGCTGAACCACATCCTGCCGGACTACGTGCACGTGATGGACGGCGGCCGGATCGTCAAGACCGGCGGCAAGGACCTCGCGCTCGAGCTCGAAAACCGCGGCTACGACTGGGTGGCCGGGGAAGCGGCCGCGGCCTGACGACCGATGACGACTGCGACGGTCCATCCCTGGCTCGCGAGCCTGCTCGCCGGCCACGCGAGCGTCCCGGCAAGACCGCATGACTGGGTGAACCGGCTGCGCAGCGACGCCTTGGAGCGGGCGCACGCGCTCACGCTGCCGACGATCCGCCAGGAGGACTGGCGGTTCACCGATCTCTCGCCGCTCTATCAGCTCGCGTTCCGCGCGGCGGCGCCGGCCGCGGCTCCCGCGGGACTCGGGCTCGAGCCGGTGATCGCCCCGGAAGCGGGCGCGCGGCTCGTTTTCATCGACGGCCAGTTCGTTCCCGCGCTCTCGATTCTCGCCTCGGACGGGGTCGTCGCGACCACCCTCGGCGCCGCGTTCGACGCGCACGGCGACCTGGTGAGGTCGCAGCTGGCGCAGCTAGCGCCCTTCGCTGACGACGCCTTCCGCGCGATCAACACTGCGTATCTCGCCGATGGCGCGCTGGTGTTCGTGGCGCGCGATGCCGTGGCGAGGTCGCCGGTCCAGCTGATCTTCGCGACCACCCAGGCCGACGTCGCGACCCACCCGCGCTGCCTGGTCGTGGCCGAGCAGGGGAGCGAGGTGACCGTGGTCGAGGACTACGTCGGCCTGCAGGACGGCGCGTCCTGCGTGAACGCGGTGACCGAGATCGCCGTCGGGCCGAATGCCCACGTGCGCCACGTGCGGCGCCAGCGCGAGAGCTCCGCGTCCTTCCACATCGCGACCTGCGCGGTGCGGCTCGAGCGGAATGCCTCGTACCGGGCGGTCGCGGTAGCGGTCGGCGCGCGCATCTCCCGCTACAACCTGAACGTCGTTCAGGCCGGCGAGGGGACGAGCTGCCAGCTCGACGGCCTCGCGCTGATCCGCGACCGACAGCTCGCCGACACGCACAGCTTCATCGACCACGCGCATCCCCACGGGACCAGCCGGCAGCTTCACAAGTGCGTCGTCGGCGGTCACGCGCACGCGGTCTTCAACGGCCGGATCATGGTGCGCCCGGGCGCGCAGCGGACCGACTCGGCGCAGGCGAGCCGCAACCTGCTGCTGTCGCGGCGCGCGCACGTCGACACCAAGCCGCAGCTCGAGATCTTCGCCGACGACGTGAAGTGCGCGCACGGCGCCACGGTCGGCCAGCTCGAGGCGGAGGAGCTGTTCTACCTGCATAGCCGGGGCCTGGGCGAACGCGTCGCGCGCGGGCTCCTCACCTACGGCTTCGCCGCCGAGATCGTCGACCGGATTCCGGTGCCGTCGATCGTGGAGTCGTTGCGGCGGACGGTGCTGCACGAGACGCAAGGCGAGGCGCTGGCATGAGCGCGACCGCACTGCGCGCGGCTGCGACCCGCTCGACCGCGCTCGAGCTCGAGCGCATCCGCGCCGACTTCCCGATCCTGGGGAACGTCAGGCCCCACGGGAAGCCGCTCGTGTTTCTCGACAACGCGGCCTCGAGCCAGATGCCGCAGCCCGTGATCGACCGGGTGGTGCACTACCGCACCTGGGAGCACGCGAACATCCACCGCGGCGTCCACTACCTCTCCCAGAAGGCGACCGAGGCCTACGAGGAGGCGCGGCGGAAGGTGCAGCGCTTCCTGAACGCACGCGAGGAGCGCGAGGTGGTCTTCACGTCGAACGTCACCGACAGCATCAACCTCGTGATGCAGGGCTACGGCCGCGCGTTCATCGGCGCCGGCGACGAGATCATCCTCACCCACCTCGAGCACCACGCGAACATCGTGCCGTGGCAGATGCTGTGCGAGGAGAAGGGCGCGAAGCTTCGCGTGGTGCCGATCAACGACGCCGGCGAGCTCGCGCTCGACGAGTACGAGCGGCTGTTCACCCCGCGCACGAAGCTCGTCGCGTTCACCCACGTGTCGAACGCGCTGGGGACGATCAACCCGGCGAAGGACATGATCGCCACCGCGCACCGTCACGGCGTGCCGACGCTGGTCGACGGCGCCCAGGCGGTGCAGCACATGCCGGTGGACGTCCAGGCGCTCGACTGCGACTTCTACGCCTTCACCGGACACAAGATCTACGGGCCGACCGGGATCGGCGTGCTCTACGGGAAGGCGGCGCTCCTCGAGAAGATGAAGCCGTTCCGTGGCGGCGGGGACATGATCCTCTCCGTCACCTTCGAGAAGACCACCTACAACGCGATCCCCCACAAGTTCGAGGCCGGCACGCCGCCGATCGCCCAGGCGGTGGGCTTGAGCGCGGCGCTCGACTACGTGAGCGCGATCGGCCTCGATCGGATCGCGGCGCACGAGCGCGCGCTGCTCCAGTACGCCACCGAGCTCCTCCAGGGGATCCCGGGCGTGCGTCTCTTCGGCACGGCGAAGGCGAAGGCGGCGGTCCTGTCGTTCTACGTCGGCGACGTGCATCCCCACGACGTCGGCACGATCCTCGACCAGGAGGGCGTCGCCGTGCGCACCGGCCATCACTGCGCGCAGCCGCTCATGCAGCGGCTCGGCGTGCCGGCGACGGCGCGCGCCTCGTTCGCCTTCTACAACACGTTCGACGAAGTCGACGCGCTCGCCGCGGCGGTGCGCAAGGTCCAGCAGCTGTTCGCCTGACGATGGACCCCAAGCAGCTGTATCAGGAGATCATCCTGGACCACAACAAGAAGCCGCGGAACTGGGGCAAGCTCGAGGGTGCGACCCATCGCTCCGAGGGCCTCAACCCGCTGTGCGGGGACCACATCTGGGTCGCGCTGAAGCTCGACGGCGACCGGATCGGCGAGATTGCGTTCGAGGGCGAGTCGTGCGCGATCTGCAAGGCCGCGGCGTCGATGATGACCGTCGCTGTCAAGGGCAAGACGGTGGACGCGGCGGAGCGCCTCGTCGAGGGCTTCCGCGGCATGGCGACCGGCCAGCTCGACCCGGCGACCGAGGCGAGCGAGCTCGGCCGGCTGACGGTGTTCGCCGGGGTCAAGAACCTCCCGATGCGCGTGAAATGCGCCATCCTGCCGTGGCACACGCTGCATGCGGCGCTCGGCCGCGAGGACACTACGACGACCGAAGGGGCCGCCGACCCGGTGGCGCAGGCAAGCTAGGTGGTCTTGGTGCGTCCGTTACAGGTCCGCAAGTCAGGTTCGCCGGAGCCGCCTGCTCCGCAGGCCTCCGGCTCACAGGTCGACAACGTGCGTTCTTGATATGCCGAAAATTGCCGAAATCGAGCGCACGCCGAACCCGAACGCGCTGAAGTTCGTGCTCAAGGAGCCGCTCACCTACGGCGTGTCGCGCTCCTTCGACTCGAAAGAGGAAGCGCAGGGCGATCCGCTCGCCGCGGCGCTGTTCGACATCCCGCGCGTCGCGAACGTTTTCTACGTCGACAACTGGATCACGGTGACCCAGGACGGCGGCGCCGAGTGGGGCGAGCTGTCCAAGAAGGTCGCCGTGCCGATCCGCGAGGCGCCGGCGGCGGAGGCACAGTCGCACGCCTACGCGGCCTCCGCCAGCGGGCACCCGGCGTTCGACGACAAGCGGCTCACGGATGAGCAGCGGCAGAAGCTCGCGCTGATCACCGACCTCATCGACGAGCGCGTGCGGCCGTACCTCCAGGGCGACGGCGGCGACCTGTACGTCGTCGAGCTCGAGGGCAGCGTGCTCAAGGTGCACTACCAGGGCGCTTGCGGCAGTTGCCCGAGCTCGATCTCGGCCACGCTCACCGGCATCGAGGGCCTGGTCCGCTCCGTCGACCCCGAGCTGCAGCTCGTCCCGGTCTAGCGGCCCTCGGGGGGGCCTCCCATGGGCTGTTCAGCGGCCGCCCCTCTCTGCTATCCTCGCGGCACGGCATGTGCCGGTTTGGAAGAAAGGAGGTGATCCAGTGTCTAGTCGATACTTGAGGATCGCTGCCGTGATCGGATTCTTGCTCGCGAGCAGCGCGGCGTCGGCTTGTCCCGGCGCGAAGGCGAAGTCGGCGGACGGATCACAGGGCTCTACCTCTTCCAGCGCCACGCAACGGGGAGGCTAGCGACCCGCCCTACCGACCGGCTTCGATTCGCCGGCGCGGCCCCGGCCGCCGCCGACGCACGGACAATACAGCGCGCGAAGCGCTGGCTTGGGGGATCTACAAGGGGGCGTACCCCCTTGTTCCTCGACCTCAGTACGAACGAAGCCCATACGGCATTCCCGGCCGCAGGCTCCTGCCTCGCGGCCGTTTTTTTTTCTGCGGTGCTAACCTCGGCGCGTGCTCTCGATCCGCGGTCTCTCGAAAGGCTACTCCGGTCCCCGCCCACGCGCCGTTCTGAGCGGCATCGATCTCGACCTCGCCACGGGTGAGTACGTCGCCGTACGCGGCGAATCGGGGATCGGCAAGTCGACGCTGCTCAACCTCATCGCGGGCCTCGACAAGCCGGACGCCGGCTCGATCGTGCTCGGCGGCGTCGAGCTGACGCGGGCCGACGACGACGCGCTCACCGTCGTCCGGCGCGAGCAAATGGGCTTCGTCTTCCAGGCGTTCCATCTGCTGCCGTATCTCACGGCCGCGCAGAACGTCGCGCTGCCGCTGCTGCTCAACGGCACGCTCGACGGCGCGACGGGCCCGCGGGTGAGCGAGATGCTCGCCGCGGTCGGGCTCGCCGACCGCGCCGGGAGCCGGCCGAGCGAGCTGTCGGGCGGCGAGCTCCAGCGGGTCGCGATCGCCCGGGCGCTCGTCCACCGGCCGCGGCTCGTGCTCGCCGACGAGCCCACCGGGAACCTCGATCCCGACAGCGCCGCGCAGGTGCTCGAGCTGCTCCGCCGGAGCGTGAAGCGCGCGGGCGCGGCCGGCATTCTCGTCAGCCACTCGCCCGCCGCCGCGGCCACCGCCGACCGCGTCTACACGCTGACCGCATCCGGCCTGCGGCCCGGCTGACGCCGTGACCCGCGCCGCGCTCGCTCTCGCGCTGTTCCTCGGCCCCGCCCGGCAGAGCAAGGGCCGGCTCGCGCTCTCGCTCGCGGCCATCGCGCTCGGCGTTGCGCTGGGCTACGCGGTGCAGCTCGTCAACCAGTCGGCGATCAGCGAGTTCTCCCAGGCCGTCCAGACCCTGTCCGGGACCGCCGACCTCGAGATCCGCGGCCCGCGCGCCGGCTTCGACGAGGCGCTCTATCCGCGGCTTGCGCGCCTGCCGGAGGTGGCGGTCGCGAGCCCGGTGATCGAGGTCGACGTCCGCCTCGGCGGGCGGAGCGAACGGCTGCGCGTGCTGGGGATCGACGTCTTTCGGGCGGCGCTCGTTCAACCTCAGCTCGCCGCCACCGCGATCGCCGATTCGCTCGACGCGCTGCGCCCCGACACGATCTTCCTCAGCCCCTCGGCAGCGAACGGCCTCGGCGTGAAGGAGGGCGACAGCATCGCCGTCCAGACGGGGCTCGGCGAGGTCCGGTTGCGCGTTGCCGGGCTCACCCGCGCCGACGGCACGCGCTTCGGGCTGGTCGACATCGCCACGGCGCAGGCCGCGCTCGACCGGCTCGGCCGCATCAACCGGATGGACCTGCGGCTGCGTCCGGGCGTCGACGTCGAGGCGTTCCGGCGGCGCCTCGAGGCGGAGCTGCCGGCGGGCGTGCTCGCCGAGCGCCCCGAGGCCAGCGTCAAGCGTGCTGCCACCCTCTCGCGCGCCTACCGCGTGAACTTGAACGTGCTCGCGCTCGTCGCGCTCTTCACCGGCGGACTCCTCGTCTTCTCCACCCAGGCGCTCGCCGTCGTCCGCCGGCGCACCCAGCTGGCGCTGCTGCGGGTGCTCGGGTTGAAGGGGCGGGGGCTCGTCGCCCTGGTGCTCGGCGAGGCGCTGGCGCTCGGCGCGGTCGGCGGGGGCGTCGGGCTCGCGCTCGGGTACGGGCTCGCGCAGACCATTCTGGAGCTGGTCGGCGCCGATCTCGGCGCCGGCCATTTCCGCGGCCTGCAGCCGGCGCTGCGGGTGGACGCGGCCTGGGCGGCGCTCTTCTTCGCGCTCGGGGTGGCGGTCGCCGTCGCCGGCAGCCTCGTCCCGGCGCTGGAAGCGGCGCGGACGCGGACCGCGGCGGCGCTCAAGGCGGGCGACGAGGAGCGGGTGTTCGCGCGGCTGCAGCCGGTCTGGCCGGGCGTCGCCGTCATCGCCGCCGGCGCGATCCTCACCCTCGCGCCGGCCGTCGACGGGCTGCCGATCCTCGGCTACGTCGCGATCGGGCTGCTGCTGATCGGCACGATCATGCTGATGCCGCGGCTCACGGTGGCCGTGCTCGGCGCGCTGCCCGCGCAGCGCGCGGTCCCCGTGCAGCTCGCCGTGATGCAGCTCCGGGGCGCGCCGGGCCAGGCGATGCTCTCGCTCGCCGCGATCGTCGCCGCGGTGAGCCTGCTGGTCTCGATGGCGATCATGGTCGCGTCGTTCCGGCAGTCGCTGGACGAGTGGCTCCAGCACGTGCTGCCCGCGGACCTGTACGTGCGAACGAGCGCGTCCGGGGATGCGGCGTTCCTCACGCCGCGCGATCAAGAGCGCCTGGCGCGGCTCCCGGGCGTGCGCCGCGTCGATTACGCGCGCGTCCAGCAGCTCATGCTCGCGCCGGAGAAGCCTCCGGTCACGCTGTTCTCGCGCCCGATCGACGCCGACGATCCGGGGCGGCTGCTGCCGCTCGTGAGCGGGTTCGTCGTGCCCCGGGCGGGCGAGCCGCCGCCGATCTGGGTGTCCGAGGCGATGGTCGACGTGTACGGGTTCGCCCTCGGCGCCGTGGTCGAGCTGCCGATCGCCGGTCGGAACGAGCGCTTCACCGTTGCGGGCGTCTGGCGCGACTACATCCGTCAGCACGGTTCGGTGCTGATCCACTCCGACCGGTATGTCCGCCTGACCGGCGACCGGACCGCGAACGACGCCGCGCTCTTCCTGGCGCCCGGAGCGGACTCGGGCAGGGTCAAGGACGCGCTGCGCGCGACCCTGCCGGGCGGCGACCGGCTCGACGTCGACGCGCCGGGCGAGATTCGCCGGCGCTCGATGCAGGCGTTCGACCGGACGTTCGCCATCACCTACGTCCTGGAGCTGGTGGCGCTCGTCATCGGGCTCACCGGCCTCTCGTCGAGCTTCGGGGCGCTCGTCCTCGCGCGCCGCCGCGAGTTCGGGATGCTCCGCCACGTGGGCATGACGCGCCGCCAGATCGCCGAGATGCTCGCGACCGAAGGACTCGCGGTGAGCGCGCTCGGGCTCGCCGTGGGTCTCGGGCTCGGCTGGGTCATCAGCCTGATCCTGATCCACGTCGTGAACCGGCAGTCGTTCCACTGGAGCATGGACCTGGCGATCCCCTGGGGGCCGCTGGCGGCGTTCTGCGGGGTCATGCTGGTGGCGGCGTCGCTCACGGCGACCACTAGCGCGCGCGCCGCGATGACCGACGACGCGGCGCGCGCGGTCAAGGACGACTGGTGAGGCGCCGGGCGTTCCTGCTGAGCCCGATGGCGCTCGCCGCGCTGCGAGCGCTCGCCGCGGAGGGGTATCCAGAAGTCGTTCGCGGTCACCCGCTCGAGTTCCCGCGCGATCACGGCGCGCACCCGCAGTACCGCACCGAATGGTGGTACGTCACCGGCTGGCTGCGTGACGGCGCCGGCCGGGAGCTGGGGTTCCAGGTGACGTTCTTCCGCAACCGCCCGCGGATCGCCGAGGACAACCCGAGCGCGTTCGCCCCCAGGCAGCTGCTGTTCGCCCATGCCGCGATCGCCGATCCGGCGCGGGGTCGGCTCCTCCACGACCAGCGCGCGGCGCGCGCCGGCTTCGGGCTCGCCGAGGCACGCGAGGGGATGACTGGCGTGCACATCGACGACTGGTCGATCGCGCTCTCGGAAGGCGTCTACCGCGCGCGGATCCCGGCGCGGGGTTTCGCGCTCGACCTCGCGTTCGCGCCGACGCAAGGCGTGCTGCTGCAGGGCGAGGCTGGGTTCAGCACCAAGGGCCCGGCACCCGGGCAGGCGAGCTACTACTACAGTCGCCCGCACCTCGCCGTCTCCGGGGCGATCGAACGGGAGGGCCGGCGCGAGCCGGTGCAGGGCGCGGCGTGGCTCGACCACGAATGGTCGAGCGAGTACCTGGCGGCGGCGGCGACCGGCTGGGACTGGATCGGCATCAACCTGGCGGACGGCGGGGCGCTGATGGCGTTCCGCATCCGGGCGAAGGCGGGCGGCCCATTCTGGGCGGGTGGCGCGCTGCGCGCCGCCGACGGGCGCCGGCGGATCTTCACGCCCCGCGAGATCGGCTTCGAGCCGCTCCGGAGCTGGCGCTCGCCGCGGAGCGAGGTGACGTACCCGGTCGCGATGCGGGTCCGCGCCGGTGAGCTCGAGGTGGACCTCGAGCCGCTGCTGGACGACCAGGAGCTCGACTCGCGCGCGAGCACCGGGACGATCTACTGGGAGGGCGCGGTCCGGGCGGTGCAGGGCGGCCGCCTCGCCGGCCGCGGCTATCTCGAGCTCACCGGGTACTGGAAGCCGCTCAAGCTCTAGGTACACTCCGCCTTCCCATGCGCGACGCCAGCCACCCGTTCGTCGAGGTCTGCGGTCAGCGACTGGAGGTGCAGACGATCTCCGGCCCCGCGGCGCGCCCGACTCTCGTGCTCCTGCACGAGGGCCTGGGGTCGATCAGCACCTGGCGCGAGTTTCCCTCGCAGGTGGCGGCAGCGACCGGGTGTCCGGTCGTGGTCTATTCGCGCTGCGGTTACGGGAACTCGGACGTTCTTGCCGCCCCGTTCCAGGTCGACTACATGCACCGGGAGGCGCTGGAGGCCTTGCCGGAGCTGCTGGCGAAGCTCGGGATCGCGCAGCCGATCCTCGTCGGGCACTCCGACGGCGCGTCGATCGCGCTGATCTACGCCAGCACGCGGGATGCGGTGCGCGGACTCGTCGCTCTCGCGCCGCACGTGTTCGTCGAGGACCTGTCGGTGAAGAGCATCGCGGAGGCGAAGATCGCGTTCGAGACGACCGACCTGCCGGAGAAGCTCGGCCGCCACCACGCCGATCCGCGGACGACGTTCTACCGCTGGAACGACATCTGGCTGCACCCGGACTTCCGGCGCTGGAACATCGAGTCCTTCCTGCCGCACATTACCTGCCCGGTGCTCGCGATCCAGGGCTACGACGACGAGTACGGCACGATGGCGCAGCTCGACGCCATCGCGGTGCAGGTCGCGGGCCCGTGCGAGGTCGTCGGGCTCGCCGACTGCGGGCACCGGCTGCACCGGGACCAGCCCGAGAAGACGGTCGCGGCGATCGCCCGTTTCGTGGGCCGGATCGCGGACCGCTGAAGGAGGTTGCGATGCGTGGACTTCAGGGCAAGGTGGCACTGGTCACCGGCGCGGCGAACGGGATCGGCCGTGCGATCGCGATGCGCCTCGCCGCCGAGGGCTGCGTCGTCGGCATCTTCGATCTCGACGAGACCGGGTCGCTCGACTGCGCCGGGCAGATCCAGGCGCAGGGCGGCCACTCGCACGTCGAGCTGGTCGACATCGGCGATTACGCCGCGGTCGCGCGCGCGGTGCAGTCGTTCGAGCAGGCGCGCGGGCCGATCGGCATCCTGGTGAACAACGCCGGCTGGGACCGCGCCGCCAACTTTCTCGACACCGAGCCCGGGTTCTGGGAGAAGGTGATCCGGATCAATCTCTACGGGCCGCTCAACGTGCACCACGTGGTGCTGAAGCGGATGGCCGAGCGCGGCGCAGGTTGCGTGGTGAACATCGCTTCCGACGCGGGCCGCGTCGGCTCGTCGGGCGAGGCCGTGTATTCGGCGTGCAAGGGCGGGATCATCGCGCTGACGAAGACCCTCGCGCGCGAGCTGGTGGGCAAGGGCATCCGCCTGAACACCGTGTGTCCGGGTCCGACCGACACCGCGATCCTGCGGAGCTTCACCGAGGGCCCCGACGGCGCGAAGATCGTCGAGGGGCTGAAGCGCGCGATCCCGATGAAGCGGCTCGGAGCGCCTGAAGACTATCCCGGGATCGTCGCCTTCCTGGCGAGCGACGATGCGGCCTACATCACCGGGCAGACGATCAGCGTCTCCGGCGGGTTGACCATGCACGGGTGACGGCTAGAACGCCAGCGCCACCCGCATCCCCTGATCGATCGCCCGCAGGGCGTCGAGCTCGGCCGCCACGTCGGCGCCGCCGATGAGGTGCGCGCGGACGCCGCGCGCGGCGAGCTCGTCGTAGAGCGAGCGCGACGATTCCTGGCCGGCGCAGACCACGACGTGGTCCACGGCGAGCAGTTGCAGCGCGTCCCCGTGCCGGATGTGCAGTCCCGCGTCGTCGATCCGCTCGTAGCTCACGCCGACGAGGATCTTCACGCCGCGCCGCGCGAGCTCCGCCCGGATCGCCCAGCCGGTCGTCATCCCGAGCGTCTTGCCGGCGGGCGTGGGCTTCCGCTGCAGCAGGAAGACCTCCCGGGGCGAGATCTCGCCTGGAGCACCGTCGATCCCGCCGTGAGAAACCCCGGTGCGATCGACGCCCCACGCAGCGCAGAAGTGCGCTGCCCCGTCCGCGCTCTCGGGCCGGCTGAGGTAGACCGCGGCGTCGAAGCCGATGCCGCCGGCGCCGAGAATCGCGACCCGCCGTCCGGCGCGTTTGCGTCCGCTCAGCACCTCGTCGTAGCGCAGCACCTTCGGATGGTCGATCCCGGGAATGGCGGGGACCCGCGGCGTGACGCCGGTGGCGACGACGATCTCCTCGAAGCCCCCGGCGGCGAGCGCTCCGGCCTCGGGGCGATGCCCGAGCTTCACCTCGACCCGGCATTGCTCCAGCCGGCGCTCGAAGTAGCGGATCGTGTCGGCGAACTCCTTGCCCGGGATCGCCGCGGCGAGGTGCAGCTGGCCGCCGACGGCCGGCGCCGCTTCGAACAGCGTCACGGCATGACCGCGCTCGGCCGCGGTGACCGCGCACGAAAGTCCCGCCGCCCCGGCGCCGACGACGGCGACGCGCTTTCGGTGCCGGGCGGGGCCGGTGGGCAGATCGAGCTCGCGACCGGCGCGCGGATTGACGAGACAGGTTGCCGGCTCGTCGCGGAAGATGAAGTCGAGGCACGCCTGGTTGCAGGCAATGCAGGTATTGATGTCCGCGGCGCGGCCCTGGCGCGCCTTCGACGCGAACGCCGGGTCGGCGAGCATCGGCCGCGCGAGCGCCACCGCGTCGGCGAAGCCCTCGACGAGCAGCCGCTCGGCGATTTCCGGGGTGTTGATGCGGTTCGTCGCCATCACCGGGATCGGCACCGCTTCCTTGAGCTGTTTCACGGCGAACGCGAACGCCGCGCGGGGCACCATGTACCCGATCGTCGGCACGCGCGCCTCGTGCCAGCCGATGCCGGTGTCGAGCAGATTGGCGCCGGCGGCAGCGACGGCGCGCCCCTGCGCCGCCGTCTCCGCCGCGCTCAGGCCGCCTTCCACGAGATCGAGCGCCGAGATGCGGTAGATGATGAGGAAGCCATCGCCGACGCGGCCGCGCGTCCGGCGGACGATCTCGACCGGAAAGCGAAGCCGGTTCTCGAGCACGCCGCCCCAGCGGTCGGTGCGGTCGTTGGTCCGCGGCGCGGTGAACTGGGTGATGAGGTACCCCTCCGAGCCCATGATCTCCACGCCGTCGTAGCCGGCCTCCTGCGCCAGCGCGGCGCACGCGACGAACGCCTCGATGACCTCCTCGACGTCCGCGTCGGCGAGCGCGCGGGGCCGGCGGCGGTTGATCGGCGACGGGATCGCGGACGCACCGACGAGCTTATCGAGCTTCGCATAGCGTCCCGCGTGCAGGATCTGCAGGCAGAGCGGCGCGCCCGCCGCGTGGACGGTGTCGACGATCCGACGATGGAACGGGAGCTGATCGCGGCGGTTGAAGACGAGCGAATCATCCTCCATCCGTCCGGCGCTGTCCGGAGAGACGCCGCCGGTGATGACGAGGGCGGCCTCGCCGCGCGCCCGCTCGGCGTAGAACGCGGCGAGCCGCTCGGCGGGGCGGTCGGCGCACTCCAGCCGCGTGTGCATCGAGCCCATGACGATGCGGTTCTTCAGCGTGAGCGGGCCGAGGGGCAGCGGCTCGAAGAGTCGGGGGTAAGGCGCCATGCGCGTCCGAACGAGGCGGGCGGATTATGGCGAGTTGCGGCGCACCGGAGCAATGGCGGCGTCACCTGCAGGTTCGGCTAGAATGCGCGCACCTCCGCTGACTGGGCGAACGATGAAGCGCCTCCTCGCCGCCACGGCTTTCGCACTGGTCACCGCTCCCGCGTTCGCGCAGGACAAGCGCCTGGAGGCCGTCTGCGGCGAGCTCTTCGGCGCGCGTCAGACGGCGATCCGGCTCCTCAAGGAAGGCTGGCCCGGCAACACCATCGTCCAGGACGCGCTGAACCGTCCGGAGTGGCGCAACGCGTCGATGCCGGACAAGAAGATGCTCATGGATCTGCTGCAGGAGACATTCAACGCGCCGGGCAATCCGAGCTCGGCCGTGATTCGCGACTGCATGCGGCGCGCGGAGGCCGCTCCCAAGGGGGGATGAGAAGGTCCGGACCGGGCGCGGTCCATCGGGGGAGGAGGGCGAAACATGGGGGCGAGTGCGGCGAGCATCGTCGGGCTGGCGGTCGCGGCGCTGATCGGCCTCGCGGCCGGATGGCTCCTGGCGCGGCGGGCGCGCGACCGGGCGGTGGCCGCGGCGCGCGAGACGGCAACGGCAGGCACCTTCCAACTCGCCGACGAGCTGTACGCGCGCACGAAGCGCGCCACGGAGCTCGAGTCGAAGCTCGGGGCGGTCAGGGCGCACGCCGGGGCGCTGAAGGACGCGGTCGCCGCCCCGGACGAACGGGTGCACGTCCTCGAGTCGGAGGTCGATCGGCTCGCCGCGTTGCTCAGGGCGAAGGACGAGGAGATCGCATCGCTGCGGGCGCAGCTCCAGGCGTTCGAAGCCGCCAGCCAAGCGGCCACCCGGGACCGGAAGCACGAGGCTCCAGGGGCGCCTGCGGTCCCGCCGCCGTCGTCGCGTCCGCGCCGGGCCGCTCGCCTGCCCGAGGACCCGCGCCCGGAGCAGAACGAACGGTCCGGCGACGGGAACAAGCGTGACGACCTGAAGCTGAAGCGCGCGCGCCGGGAGCAGCGCTAGAAGTGCGGCACCGGCCCCTGGTGCGCCCGCGCGCCGGGCTCTCAGCCTCGGCGCTTGCGCTTCCCGTCGGCCAGCAGCCCGCGCTTGCGATGCCAGTCGATGATCGCCTCGTTCGGGAACCGCATGAACACCCGGTCGCGCTTGCCGCGCGCGAGCGGCACCCACGCCGGCTTCGACTCGACGAGGCAGTGCTGCGTCTCGCGCGGCCTCGGCAGCGGGGTATCGATCGCCGAGGCGAACGGATAGATCCACTGTCCCCAGCGGGGATCCCACAGCCAGAGCGCGCTGCCGCACTTGGCGCAGAAGTGGCGTCGGCCGGGGCTGCGGACGGTCTTCCGGCCCTCGCGGAGCCTGGCGCGGTACACGGAGAGATTCCTCGCGCCCTTCACCTTCAGGGTGGCGGCGTTGCCCATGATGTTGATCGCGTAGCCGCCGCCGCCCTGCGTCTTGCGGCAGATCGAGCAGTAGCAGCGGAGATACGGGTAAGGCGTCTGGGAATCGACCTTGAACGTCACCGCGCCGCAATGGCACGAGCCTTTGAGTAGCATCGAGACCTCCTTCGCGTGGCGAGCGCCATCTTAGCGCGCGGCAAGCGAGAACCCATGGACGAACCCGCCGCGCGCCTCCGCATCGACAAGTGGCTGTGGGCCGCGCGATTCTTCAAGACCCGCAGCCTCGCCGCCCAGGCCGTCGAAGGTGGCCGTGTGCAGGTCAACGGCGAGCGGGTGAAGCCGGCGAAGGACGTGAAGCCCGGCGACGAGCTCGTGGTCCACATCGGCGGGCTGGAATGGGTGATCGAGGTCCGCGGGCTCGCCGCGCGCCGGGGCCCAGCCGAAGACGCGCGGCGGCTCTACGCGGAGCGCGAGGACAGCCGGACGCGCCGCCAGCTGATCCTCGACGCGCGCAAGCATGCACCCGAGCCGTCGCTCGGCCGGCGCGGGCGCCCGACGAAGCGCGACCGGCGGAGGCTCAAGCGGTTCACCGGGAGCCGCTAGCGGCGCGCGGGCGGCGATGCTAGAAGACGGTCATCAGCGCCACGGCGAGCAGCGCGTAGACCACGACCGAGCTCCAGTAGTGGAACGGCGCCTCGTCGCGGGCGAACTCGCGGCCCCATGCGCCGCTCTTGGCGAACGTCCGCCCGGTGTACAGGCAGTACGCGACGTAGCCGAGCAGGAGGCCGCCGAGGATCTTGAACATGGGGGGAGGATGCCATCCGGCGCGTCCGGCATGCGGTCGCGGATCCCCTCCGCTGTGGCCTTTTTCACCCGCCGCCGGGTCCGGGACTAAGATAGCCGGACCCGTCAACGCCCGGAGGACCCATGGCCCAGACCCCCTCCCAGGACCCCTCGGCCGAACGGATCAAGGCGTCCGCCGCCGAGACCGTCCGTGAGGGCACGGACATCCGCGCCAAGATGCACGAGCTCACGCTGCTCGCGCTCCAGCGGCAGCGCTTCGACCGCCACGGCATGCGCGAGGTGGTCCGCGCGGTCACCGAGGGCGCCGCGCTCGGGGCGGAGAAGAGCCGGGCGGACATGCGCCAGGCGATGTCCGAGGCGGTGAGCGGGCTCGACCAGGCGCTCAGGACCTCCGCCGAGGCCGGGCAGGCCGCGCTCAAGCAGCTCGCCGCGACCGGCAAGGGCTTCTCGGACAGCGAGTTCAAGCAGGCGCTCGCGAACCTGCGCAAGCTCGAGGACGACTTCCTCTCGACGGTGGAGCAGGTGGCGGACGCGGCGAACGAGCGCGTGCAGCCGGGGCTGCGCGACGCGGTGCGCACGGCGCGGCGCACCGGGACCCAGACCGGCAAGCAGGTGGCGCTTGCGATGGGCGACTTCGCGCAGAAGTTCTCCGCCGCGTCGCTCGACGCGGCGCTCGTCGGGCTCGAGGCAGCCGGCGAGTTCGGCGCGCGCTTCGCGGCCGTGGCGAGCGGCATCCTCGGCGGCCTCGCGGAAGCGCTGCGCGCGCCGCCCCCGTCAGCGGAGCGGAAGGACAAGCCGAAGGAATCCTGATGCTGCGGGAAACCGTCGGCATCATCCGGGACCTCCCGCGCCTGCATGAGATCAGCTCGGTCTTCATCCGGCACGGCCTCGGCGACCTCGTCCGCCGGATCGGGATCGCGAACGTCCTCGAGCGCGCCGGGCAGATCCTGAGCTGGGGCGCGCGGGTCGAGAGCGTCCGCCTCGAGCCCGCGCAGCGGGTGCGGATCGCGCTCGAGGAGCTCGGGCCGACCTTCATCAAGCTCGGGCAGGTGATGGCGACGCGGGTCGATCTGTTCCCGCCGAACTGGATCGCCGAGTTCGAGAAGCTGCACAGCGAGGTCCCGCCGGTTCCGTTCGAGAGCCTCCGGCCCGAGCTCGAGCGCGCCCTCGGGCGCTCGCCGTTCGAGGTGTTCCGCAACCTCGACCCGCGGCCGTTCGGCTCGGCCTCGATCGCGCAGGTGCACCGCGCGAAGCTCCAGGACGGCACGCCCGTCGTGCTCAAGATCCGGCGCCCGGGCATCCGCGCGAAGATCGAGGCCGATCTCCGCATCCTGTTTCACATCGCCGGGCTCGTCGAGTCCGAGATCCCGGAGGCCCGGCGCTACCACCCGGTCGAGATCGCGGGCGAGTTCGCGCGCTCGCTCGAGCGCGAGCTCGACCTCGGCGTCGAGGCGCGCAACATGGAGCGGATCGCGAAGAACTTCGAGGGCGATCCGTTCATCGTGATCCCGAAGGTCTACCGGGAGTGGTCGAGCGAGTCGATGAACGTCCAGGAGCACGTCGCGGGGATCCCGGGTACCGATCTCGCGGCGGTGAAGGCGGCCGGGCTCGACCCGAAGCTGCTCGGAGCGCGCGGCTGCGAGGCGATCCTCAAGATGATCCTGGTCGACGGCTTCTTCCACGCCGACCCGCACCCCGGGAACGTCTTCTACCTGCCCGGCAACCGCCTGGCGATCATCGACGTCGGGATGGTGGGCCGCCTGAGCCCGACCCGGCGGAATCAGGTCATCGACCTCCTCGCCGGCTTCGCGCGGATGGAAGAGGAGGCGATGCTCGACGTGCTCCTCGACTGGGCGGGGGACGCGTACGTCGACGAGGCCAGGCTGGCCGCGGACGTGAACGAGTTCGTGTTCGATTACGAGGGCATCGCGCTCAAGGACATCCGCATCGGGCCGCTCGTCCGGCAGTTCGCCGGGATCATCCGCAATCACTCGATCGTGATGCCCTCCGATCTCACGTTGATGTTCAAGGCGCTGATGACGATGGAAGGGCTCGGTCGCCAGTACGACCCGGATTTCCACGTGATCGACCACCTGACGCCGATGCTGCGGCGGGCGATCGCGGAGCGCTACCGGCCGACCGGGTTGCTTCGCCGCGGACGGAGCACCGTCACGCAGTTCTTCGAACTCGTGAGCAGCGTGCCGCGCGATCTCGCGCGCCTGCTGCGCGACGCGCGTCGCGGCAAGACGCGCATCGACCTCGACCTGAAGCGCCTGGATACCTTCGGCAAGCAGCTCGACCGGACGATCGACCGCGCCACGATGGGCATCATGACGGCGTCGTTGGTGATCGGTTCCGCGATCGTCATGACCGTCCAGGAGGGTCCGTCGGTGTGGGGCATCCCGGTGCTGACGGTCCTCGGGTTCGTCGGCTACGCCGTCGCGTTCCTCAACAGCGTCTGGATCATCCTCGGCATCTGGCGGTCGGGGAAGGAGTGAGCGATCGCGACGTACATGATCTCGGCCTCCTGCTGGCCGGCAGCATGGCCCGGTCCTAGCGAGCGGGCGCCGCGACCGGCACCGGCCGCGCGAGGCGCCAGACGGCGAGGAGGGCGAGCGCGCCGACCAGCGTGGCGGCCGAGGTGACGTCGAGCCTCGGCGACACCGTGGCGACGGCGCAGGCGAACAGCACCAGCCGCAGCGGCCAGGCGA
>Ga0299906_10001698_pt1 | contig 18672 bp, 16 predicted proteins | sample RVTome_14_FD_200259 | JGI IMG/M metagenome (GOLD analysis project Ga0299906, IMG submission 200259) | Soil microbial communities from uranium-contaminated site in the Upper Colorado River Basin, Wyoming, United States - RVT145D125 (version 2) ...
GCGGGGGGGGGTGTGGGGGGGGGCACTCCCCGAAAACTCGCCCCCCCCCCCCCCCCCGCCCGCTCCCTCCCCGCCTCCTCTGAGCGGCCAGGACGCGAGCACGGAGTGGCGGGCGCCGGCGGCAGCCAGATCGCTGCGGAAGAGGGTCAGGGTGCGTACGGGCGAGACACCGAGAGCGGCGGTCTCGCCTTCGGCGCGGAGAAGAGCCAGGACGGGCGCGAGCGCCGCGCGGCCGCCGCGGCCTCGACGCTCGCGGACGCGGCCGAGGGTCAGGTGGGGGTGGAAGGGGCGGGTCTCGCGCGCGAAGCCCTCGGCGGCGGCGGCCTCGTCGACGGCGGCGGCGAGCGCGGCCAGCTCGGGTGCGACGGTCGCCACCCACAGGACGTGCGGGCGGTCGAGGGTCGGGAAGCCGCCGTAGCCGCCGACCACGAGGGTGAAGGGCGGATGCGCGGCGGCGACGGCGGCCAGGCGCTCGCCCAGGCGGGCGAGGCAGTCGGGATCGACGTTGCCGAGGAACTTGAGGGTCAGGTGGAGGGCCTCGGGACGCGTCCAGGCGACGCCACCGCCGCGGGCGCGCAGGCGCTCCAGGAGCGCCTGCAGCGCGGGGCGGGCGTCGCCTTCGAGGTCGAGGGCGACGAAGCTCCGGATGCCGCGGGGCGACGGGCTCACGGCCGAGGCGCGCCGGCGCCGCGGCGCCGGCGCGTCGTCGCGGGCGCGCGGCGCACGCTCAGCCCGGGCCGACGCTCTCGCGCTGCGGGCGCGCCGGGGCGGCGCCGCGGCGGCCGAGCTCGAGGAGCGGCAGGCCGAGCACGTGACGGCGCACCCAGTCGAGCGCGATCTGCGACGCCAGGAGCTTCACCCACTCGCGGTTCCCCCAGAGCTGATAGCGGCGCGCGACCGTCGGCACGCCCTCGGCGGCGAGGCCGAAGCAGACCAGGCCGACCGGCTTCTCCGCCGTGCCGCCGTCCGGGCCCGCGATGCCGGTGACGCCGACCGCGACCGCGGCTCCGAGGGCGCGCCGCGCCCCCTCCGCCATGGTCGCCGCCACCTCCTCGCTGACGGCGCCGTGCGCCGCCAGGAGCGCCGCGGGCACGCCGAGGAGGGTCTCCTTCGCGGTGTTCGCGTAGGCGTTGATGCCGCCGAGGAAGTACGCCGAGCTGCCGGGGACGTTGGTGAGCCGGTGCGCCACCTGGCCGCCGGTGCAGGACTCGGCGAGGGCGAGCGTCAGACCGCGCGCGCGCAGGAGCTCGCCGACGACCAGCTCCATGCTGGTGTCGCCCTCCCCGTAGACGTGGTCGCCGAGGCGCGCGTAGACCTCGCGTGCGAAGGCGTCGAGGCGGGCCTCGACCTGCTCGCCCCGCACGGTGACGCGGACCGATACCTCCGGGAAGTTGGCGCGGAACGACCACCGGCCCTCGCCGGGGATGCCGGCGATCACCTCGTCGAGCCCCGACTCGCTGATGCCGAAGGTCTGGAACGTCCGGTAGCCGATGCGCCCGGCGCCGGCGAGGGTCGCGAGCCAGGGCAGCACGGTGTCGGTCAGCATCGGCTTCATCTCGCGCGGCACGCCCGGCAGCACGACCACGTGGCGCGGGTCGCCGGGATCGCCGACCTCGAGCCGGTAGCCGGGCGCGGTGCCGAGCGGGTTCGGGAGGACGACGGCGCCGGCCGGGATGAGCGCCTGCTTCAGGTTGTTCTCGGGCATCGGCCGGTTGAAGAGGCGGAAGAGCTCGCGGATGCGCTCGACGATCGCGGGATCGGCGGCGAGGGCGCGCCCGAAGAGCGCCCCCACGGTCTCGGTGGTGAGGTCGTCGGCGGTCGGGCCGAGGCCGCCGGTGGCGATCACGACGTGCGCCAGCTTGCAGGCCTCGGTCCACGCCCAGCGCAGGCGCTCCGGGCGGTCGCCGACGGTGAGGATGCCGACCACGTCGACCCCGAGCCCGAGGAGCTTGTCGGCGATGAACCCGGCGTTGGTGTCGGTGGTGCGGCCGGTGACGAGCTCGTCCCCGGTGCTGATGATCGCGGCGTCGATCACGTCAGCACCCGTACCAGCAGATTGGCGTACAGGCCAGCGACGACGTCGTCGGCGACGATGCCGGCGCCGCCCTTGAGCTCGCGGTCGAGCCAGCCGACCGGAAACGGCTTCAGGATGTCGAAGGCGCGGAAGAAGCCGAAGGCCGCCGCCAGCACCCAGGGCGTCGGCGCGACGAGCGCGATCGCGACCAGCATGCCGCAGATCTCGTCGAGGACGATGCGGCCGTCGTCGTCACCGAGGACGCGCGCGGCCCGGCCGCAGACCGCCATCGATCCCGCGATCAGCGCCGCCAGCAGCGCAACGTGCGCCGGCGCGGGGAGCGCGAGCGCCGCGAGGGCGAGCGCGAGCGGCAGCGCCAGCAGCGAGCCGAAGGTGCCGGGCGCGACCGGGACGTAGCCGACGTAGGCCCCGGTCGCGAGGAATGTCGCGGCGCGCTCCACCGGGAAGGTACCTTATGCCGCGGGGCGGGCGGCCGCTAACGCGGGTCGGCGCGCGGCGGGGGGTGGGTCGGCTCGGGGGTCGGGGACTCGACGGAAACGAGTCCCCGACCCCCGAGCCGACCCACCAAGCCCGAGAGTGCGCTATTGCACGCAGCCGGCGCGCGGGAACGCGACCGGCGGATCCTGGAGGCCGAGCATCTGCGCGGCGCGGGGCATCGTCACGCCGAGCATGGCGTCGCTCCGGCAGCCGGTGAGCCGTGCCACGTCGTCCTCGTACTCGCCGAGGTCGTCGAGCGTCTCGCCGACGACGGCGTCGAGGGCGGCGAGGTTCAGGCCGAAGTCGGGGCGGAGGACGCCGTCGAAGTCGAGGTCGCCGCACTTCTTGTCGATGCCGGTCGCGAACTTCGCCAGCGCCTTCCCGACCTTGGCCTCCTCCTTGTCGCAAGCCTTGTCGGCCTTCGCGAGGCAGCCGTCGTCGCCGGGCTTGGTCTGCACGCACTTGTAGAGCTTGTCGAGGCACTTGCCGCGGCCCTTGAGCTCGGCGGCGGCGAGCTTGATCCCGGCCTTGGCGATCGCGTCCTGGCACTTGAAAGCGAGCTTGCCGTCGCCCTTGGGGTCGCCGAGGCCGGTACCGATGCCCTCGTGGTCGCCGAGGCAGGTGAGGACCTGGAGCGCCGCGTCCGGGACGCCCGCCTCCTCCATCAGCTCCCGGGCGCGCGGCACGTGGCGTTCGAGGAGGATCTCGGCTTCGCACTCGTAGCGCGCGACGACGCACGTCGCGACGTCCCCGGCGGGATCGACGCCGTCGATCTGGCACTCGCTGGCGAGCGGCTCGAAGCCGAGGCCCGCGGAGCTCCTGAGGTTGTCCTCGCCGAGCCCGCCGCACTTGGCGACGATCTTCGCAGCGAGCGTCTGCTCCTCCTTGGCGATCCGGGCGAGCTCCTTGGCGCACTTGCCGCCGGCCTTCTCGAGGCAGCCCTTGCGCTTCTCGTCGGGCTGCGCCTGCACGCACTTGAAGGCGGCGCCGGTGCACTTGCCGAGGCTCTTCAGCTTCTTCTCGAGGAACTTGGCGGCGCGCTTGTTGATCTCGGACTGGCACTTGGCGGCGCTCTTGGCCGTCTTGGGGTCGACGATGGAGGCGATGCCCGGGGTCACGGTCGCGGTCGGAACCGCCGCCGTCGCGGTCGGGGTGGGGCTCGGCGTCGGGCTGGCGGACGGCGTCGCGCTGGCGGTCGCGGTCGGGGTGCTCGTCACCGTGCCGGTGGCCGTGGCCGTCGGGGTCGCGCTGGTCGCGGTCGGGGTCGCGCCGGTGGCGCTGGGCGTCGCGGTCGGCGTCGGGGTCTGGGTAGCGGTCGCGGTGACGGTTACCGTCGGCGTCAGCGTCGCTGTCGCGGTCGGCGTGGGCGTCGCCGTGAGCGTCGGGGTCGCCGTCGCCGTGACCGTCGCCGTCGCGGGCGGGGTCGTCGTGGGCGTCGGTGGCTGGCTGGTGGCGGTCGCCGTGACGGCCGCCGTGACCGTCGGCGTGCTGGTCACGGTCGGCGTCACGCTCGGCGTGAGGGTCGGCGTCGCGGACAGCGTCGGGGTCGGCGTGCAGAGGAGCGCCGAGCAGTCGGCGTTGCAGCAGGTGCCCTGGGCGCCGGCGCCCTTGTCGCACTCCTCGTTGGCGTTGACGATGCCGTCGCCGCAGACGGCGCACTCGGGGTACTGCTCGAGCTCGTCGTCGACGATCGTCTGATGTGCCGGGTTGAAGCTCGCGGAGCCGTGGATCGACGGGACCACACCGGTGGGGTGGCGGATGGTGTTGCTGCCGCCCGGAGTGGCCAGGAACTGCGTCGAGTTGGCGATCGTGAGGGCGCGCCGCGCGCGGATGTCGATGTTGGCGCCGCCCGGCTGGGGCGGCTCGCCCTCCTCGATCAGCGTCCCGCCGCGGCCGTCCACCTTGACGCCGCTGCCGACCACTACCGCGCAGCCGTGGAGCGCGATGTCGGTGTGACTGCCGTCGTTGTCGCCGGCATCGGCAACGATGTTCTTGGTCACGGTGAGGACGCCGCCGTTGGCCTCGTCGGTCACGAGGCCGGCGCGGAACTGCACGTTGCCGGCGCCGGCCAGGGCGTTGCCGGTGTCGACCATCATGACGCCGGAGACCGTCGCCGCGCGCCCGGCGTCGAACTCGATGTCGCCGCCGCTGCCGTTGCCGAGGAGGTCGAAGTCGCCCGACACGGTGAGGTCGCGACCCGCCGAGAGCAGCACGGTCGCGCCGTCGCTGTCCTCGGCGCCGCTCCGGCCGGTGAAGTCGCCCGCGAACACGAGGTCCTGCAGGGCTTCGATCTGCATGAAGCCGCCGTCGCCGTCGAAGTTCGTACCGGCGTTGGCCTTCCAGTTGACCGAGCCGGCGACGTCGACGCTGCCGTCGGCGATGATCGTGATCTCGCCGCCGAAGCCCCCGAACCCGTCGACGGAGTGGCCGCTGACGTCGAAGTGGGCGGTGCCGTCGATCGTCACGTTGCCGCCGGCCACGATCTCGATGCCGGTGCCGTCGCCGCCACCGGCGGCGGAGTTGACCTCGATAGCCTTGGATACGTGGACGTTGCCGCCAACGTCCGCGATGAACTCGCCGCCGCCGCTGCCACCGCCGGTCAGGTCGACCAGGTCCGAGATCGTGAGATCGCCCTGGGGCGCGAGCAGCGTCACCGCTCCGCCCTCGCCCTGGTTCTGCCCGGTGAGGATGACGTCGCCCTTGAGCTCGATGTCGCCGGTCGCCGACGTGATCTCGAGCTCGCCGCCGTCGCCGAAGCGCTCGCCGACGTCGGCGATGCCGATGCCCTTGCCGTCGGTGGCCGAGCTGCTATCGAAGGTCACCTTGCCGGCGGCGTCGATCGTTATTCGCCCACCGCCGGCGCCGCGGACGTCGAGGACGCCGTGGCTCACGACCGTCCCCGCGGCGCTGATCTCGATGATCGCTCCCGCGAGGGTGAAGTTGGGGATCGGCTGGACGAAGTCGCCCTGGCCGAGCAGACCGCCGCCATCGTTGATGGTCACGTTGTTGGCGTTCTGGATCACGATCTGGCCCTGGAAGTTCGCGCCGAAGCGCCCGGCGACCCGCATCCTCTTGTTGTCGGCGACGACGAAGTTCCGGCCGCCGAGGTCGAAGGTACAAGGCTTGGCGTCCGGGACATCGATGTTCTCGCCGAGCGTCACGGTCGCCAAGTCGCACGGCCCGACCGCGCACAGGACCTGCTCGGTCGCCTGGAGCGGGGTCAGGCCGTCGCAGCTCCGCTCCACCGCCCGGGCCGGGCTCGCGGCCGCCAGCAGCGCCAGCGCCAGGAGTGCCACACCAAAGGGTCTCGTCATCACGTTCGCCTCGTTACGGCCGTACCCGGACGCTCGAAACCCTGGCTGCCACCACCACGATTGGAACCAACCCTGCGAGGGAATACGAGAAAGTGCGGGAGATCCGGACCTGTCCTCGCCGGAGGATATCGAAGCGCGGAGAAGAGTGTCAACGCGGTTTCGATGCGATCGCGCATGTCGGCTCGCACCCGTGCGCGCAGGTTGGACCCCGGCCACAAAGCTTGCTAACACCCCCGCTTGGCCGTCTCCGCGGGGTGGGGAGGGCGAGGCCTATGGCAAGCCGCAGCGCGTTTCTCAAGCGACCCAGGATCGACCCGACGCCGATCACCGGGGGGATGTCCGTCCAGGAGCTGGTCGACGGCACCTTCCTCGCCTACAACGGCGCCCGCCTGCGCGAGGCCTGCCAGGTGTTCACGCGCAAGATGCTGGACAAGGACGTCACCATCGGCCTGAGCCTGACCGGCGCGCTCACGCCGGCGGGCCTCGGCATCGCGGCCGTCATCCCGCTCCTCGAGGCCGGCTTCATCGACTGGATCGTCTCGACGGGCGCCAACCTCTACCACGACACCCACTACGCCCTCGATCTTCCCATGCACATGGGACAGCACGACGCCGACGACGTCGCGCTGCGTCAGGAGGGGGTCGTCCGGATCTACGACATCTTCTTCGACTTCGAGGTGCTCCTGAAGACCGACGGGTTCTTCAAGCGCATGATCACGGCGCCCGAGTTCCAGCGCCCGATGGGCACGGCGGAGTTCCACTACCTGGCCGGCGGGTACGTGAAGGAGCGCGAGAAGGCGCTCGGCATCGGCCGGCGCTCGATCCTCTCCACGGCGCACGACCTCGGGGTGCCGATCTACACCTCGTCGCCGGGCGACAGCTCGATCGGCCTGAACGTCGCCGCGATGTCGCTCCTCGGGAACCAGCTCACGTTCGATCCCTCGATCGACGTCAACGAGACCACCGCCATCGTCTACGAGGCCAAGCAGAAGGGCGGGCGGAGCGGCGTCGTCATCCTCGGCGGTGGGTCGCCGAAGAACTTCATCCTGCAGACCGAGCCCCAGATCCAGGAGGTCATGGGCCTGCAGGAGAAGGGCCACGACTTCTTCATCCAGATGACCGACGCCCGCCCCGACACCGGCGGCCTCTCGGGCGCTACCCCGGGGGAGGCCGTGTCCTGGGGAAAGGTTGACCCGGACAAGCTGCCCGATACTATCGTCTGCTATGTCGACGCGACGGTGGCGTTGCCCCTCCTGGCGGCGTACGCTCTCAGCGCCCATGCGCCCCGGCGGCCGAAGCGCCTGTACGACCGGCGCGAGGAGATGGTCACGGCCTTGAGTCGGGCCTTCATCGAGGCCGGCGGACTGCGAACGGACTGAATGAGTGACGACCTGAAGCGCGAGCTGGAGACGGCCCGCGAGGCGGCCCGCGCGGCCGGGAAGATCCTGCTGGGCTACTACGGCGGCGGCATCAAGGTCCGCGAGAAGAGCGTGGACAACCCGGTCACCGCCGCCGACCTCGAGGCCAACGAGCTTCTGAAGGCGGCAATCCTGAAGGCCTTCCCCGACGACGGCTGGCTCTCGGAGGAGACCGCGGACTCCGCGGATCGTCTCGCCAAGAAGCGCGTCTGGATCGTCGACCCGCTCGACGGCACCAAGGAGTTCATCAACGAGATCCCGGAGTTCTGCGTCTGCATCGCGCTGGTCGAGGACGGGATGCCGCGCGTCGCGGTCGAGTACAACCCGGCGCGCGACGAGCTCTTCCACGCCTCCCGGGGCGGCGGCGCGTTCCTGAACGACGGCCCCATCCACGTCAGCGCGCAGACCGACCTCCGCCACGCCCGCGTGCTCGCCAGCCGGAGCGAGGAGGCGCGCGGCGAGTGGGACGCCTACCAGCCCCTCATGAAGGTAGAGCTCACCGGGAGCGTCGCCTACAAGTTCGCGCTGGTGGCCTCGGGGCGCCACGACGCCACGTTCACGCTCACCCCGAAAAACGAGTGGGACGTGTGCGCGGGGACGCTGCTGGTGTCCGAGGCCGGCGGCATGGTGACCGAGCCGGCGGGGCGGGCGTTCCGCTTCAACAACCGCTCGACGCTGCTCGAGGAGGGCCTGGTCGCCTCGAACGGCGTCCTCCACCGCGCCATCCTCAACACGATCAAGCAGACCCGCGCCGCCTTGGAATAGCGCGGCTAGGTCCGTCCGTCGAGGGCGGTGCGGACGCGGGCGGGGAAGTCGCTGACGATGCCGTCGACGCCGAGGTCGAGGAGGCGGTGGATCTCGGCGGGATCGTTGATCGTCCAGACGTGCATCTCCACGCCGGCGGCGTGGGCCGCCCCGACGCTCGCGGCCGTGACGAGCTCGATGTCGCCGAAGCGCGGCGGAATCTGCAGCGCCACGACCGACGGCGGCAGCGCCGGCGCGCGGCCGTGCTCGACGGCGTCGTGGAAGGCCGCCACCTCGCCGGCGGCGAGGCTCGTCGGGAGGTCGGGGGCCGCGGCGCGGATGGCCAGCATGATCGCGTCGTGCTCGGCGGCGAGGACCACCGGCGCGCGCGCGCCGCGCACGAGCGCGATCACGGCGCCGACGATCGGCGGGTCGCCCTGCTTGACCTCGATGTTGAGCGGCATCGCCGGGAGGGCGGTCATGAGGTCCGCGAGCCGCGGAATCGTCACCCCCTGCCCGCGGTAGGGAAAGGTCCGCCCGCCGTCCGGGGTGAACCGGAAGCCGGCGTCGAGGCGCCGCACCTCGTCCCAGGGCCGCTCCCGGACGGCGCCGCTCCCCTCGGTGGTGCGGTCGAGGGTGGCGTCGTGGAGGACGACCACCTCGCCGTCGGCGGTGGCGTGGACGTCGAGCTCCAGCACGTCGGCGCCCTCGGCCCGCCCGCGGTGGAACGAGACCAGGGTGTTCTCGGGGGCGAGCCCGGCGGCCCCCCGGTGCCCGAGCACGCGCGGCGGCGCCCCTGCGAAGCCGCGCGCCATGCCGCGTTCAGTTCACGTACGAGGCGAGCTTCGACCGCACCAGGTCGAGCACCGACTTCGGGGCCAGCGACAGGGCGGCGAGCTCGAGCGGCGGCGCCAGGCTGGCGAGCCGCGCCGTCATCTCCTCGCGCAGGCGCGCGAAGCGCTGCTGGTGGGGGCCGGAGAGCTGCTCGTCGGCGAGCGGCCCGACCGCGGAGAGCGGGTTCACGTACACCCCGTTCTCGAACATCATGTAGTGGAGGTGCGGGCCGGTGGCCATGCCGCTCCGGCCGACGTACCCGATCACCTGCCCCTTGCGGACCGCGCTTCCGCTACGCACGCCGCGCGCCACCGCGCGCAGGTGCGAGTACGACGTCGCGTACGGCGACTCGTGCCGGATCCCGACCTGCCGGCCGTACTGGCCGTTCCAGCCCGCGAAGGTGACGACGCCGTCGGCGACGGCGCGCACCGGCGTACCGATCGGGGCCGAGAAGTCGATGCCGCGGTGGGGGCGGACGCGCTTCAGCACCGGGTGCAGGCGCGAGCCGCTGAACCCCGACGTCACCCGCCGGAAGGCGACCGGGTAGCGCAGGAAGGGCCGGCCGAGGACACGCCCGTCGAGGTCGTAGTAGGCGGGCTTGCCGTCGTCGTCCTCGAAGCGGATCGCCGTCAGCGTCCGGCCGCGCGTGACGATCTCGGCGGCCAGGATGTCCCCCGGACGCTGGCCGCCCTGCTCGTCGTGCAGCTCGGCGTAGACGATGCGGAATTCGTCGCCCGGCTGCACGTCGCTCGCGAGGTCGACGTGCCAGCCGAAGAGCTCGGTGAGCTCGGAGAGCATCTGAACCGGCACACCGACCGCCGATGCCGAGGTCGCAAGGCTGGCCTCGACGCGCCCCATGAGGCCGCGCACGGCCGCGAGCCGCGGCATCGCCTTCAGGTGGGCGCGAATCTGGCCGTGCAGCAAGCGCAAGCTCAGCATCGAGTAGCGGTCGATCTCGTACTCGCAGCGCATCAGCCGGCCGCGGTCCTTGGCGAAGGTGAGCAGGATCAGGTGCCCGGCCTCGATACGGTCGAGGTCGTAGGTGTCGGCGGCGGCGTGGTACCAGGCCAGCACCGCGACCTCCGGCAGCCCGTGCCCGCGCAGGATCTCGACGAAGGTCTCGCCGGGCGCCACGATGTGCCGGACGTACACCTCGTCCCTGGGATCCGCCCACTCCTGCACCGGTGGATCGAGGTGGCGGGCGACGCGGGGAGCGGTACGCGGCCTCAAGTCGCTCGAGGCGAGCGTGTCGGGTACCAGACACGCGACCAACGCCAGCGCCATGAGGCACACGCGCAGGCCGATCAGCTTCCGAATCCGGTTCCCGGGCGGTCGCGTCACCCGAATTCCCCCCTTGGATTTCGCGAAGTTGGAGGACCCTGCCAATCCCTATAGCGCTTGTCAAGGACTACGGCCCGCGCCGCGGCGCAGGTAGGGGTCGACGTGCCGAACCGCGTCCTCGATGCGGGCGCCGGGAAGATATCCGCCGGTGATCTCCCAGCCGCGGAGGAAGCGCGGTCCGTCGTCGGGCGGAAAGACGACGCCGGTCGTGAACACCACCGCCGCCGCCACGGCGGCGAGCGCCGAGAGCACGAGCGCGGGCGCGGCCGCGCCGCGCGGCAGCATCCGGACGCCGCGGGCGAAGAACGCCGCCGCGGGCAGCAACGAGGGCAGCAGGTACGAGGCCTTGGCGGCGACCATGGCGGGGGCGCTCCAGGTGTAGCCGACGAACGCCAGACCGTTCAGCGCGGCGAGGACGGTCAGCGGCGCGTCGGACGACCGTCCGCGGCGCTGCGCGAGGTCGGCGAGGGCGGCGGCGAAGCCGAGCAGGACGAGCCCGGTCGGCACCAGCCCGAGCAGCGCGAGGAGCGGACCGGCGCGCACGCCGTCCTGGTGGAACCGGATCGGCACCCGATGGGAGAACGCGTCGTACCACATGCTGGCGTAGGCCAGGCCCCAGACGCTCTGCATGGCCCGGTTCCACTCGCCGGCTCGCGGCGGCCCCTCGGCGAGGTGGATGATCGACGGCCGCAGCAGGCACGCGGGCGGGACGAGCAGGTAGTCGGTAACGGCGCGCGGCCCGAGCACGTAGGCGCTCTCGACGCCGCGCATGGGCTCGAGCGTGCGGGTCATCGGCACCGGCGTGCCCTCGAGCGCGAGGTTGCGGACGTAGACCGGCGCCGCGACCGCGACGCCGGTCACCAGACAGACCGCCAGGGCGCGGTACCCCCGCCGGCCGAGGTCCAGGCGCAGGAACGGCACCGCGCAGGTCACCGCCGCGAGCACGGCGGTGTACTTGGTGGCGAGCGCGAGACCGCCGAGCAGCCCGGCGAACGCCGCCAGCCCGGGCCGACGCGGGTCCTCCTGCAGCGCCAGCAGACAGAGCAGGGTCGCCGCGACCAGAAGCGCGGCCAGGGGCTCGTTGCCGATCATGACCGCGGCCATCTGCGCCACCGGCACGAAGAGCACGAGCGCCGTCGTCACCAGCGCCACCCCGTCTCCGGCGCCGAGCCGGCGAACGGCGGCGAACGCGATCACGCCGCAACCCAGGATCGCAAGCGCCGAGAGCGCCCTGAGGCCGGTCATCAGCGCCACCGGCCCGACGCCGTCGAGCAGGCGCCACGCGGCCGCGCCGATCAGGTAGTAGAAGGGCGGGTGGAAGGTCGACCATCCCTCCAGGGGCCGCGGCAGCCGCCCCTCGTCGGCAACGGTGAGAATGTAGGCGGCGTGAGCACCGGCATCGTAGCCCGCGAGCGGCGCGACGTGGCGGGCGTTCCATCCGTAGTGGGCGGCCGCCAGCACGAGGAGCGCGGCCAGCGCCAGCCGCACGCGCAGGCGCCGGCGCCGCACGCCCGTATCCATCGCCCCCATGGCGGATGCGGCTACCCGGGCACCCGCAGCCGGTCAAGTCTCTGTTTCGCCCCCGTGCGCCCGGCGCCTGCGGCGCCGGGCTCCGATGGGCGTCGGACCGCAAAGCGCGGTTTGCGGGCCCGGCAGTTCCGGTTTCGCCCCCGTGCGCGCGACGCTGCGCGCCGCGCTCCGATGGGCGGAGGCCCGCAAAGCGCGGTTTGCGGGCCTCCATGACGACAAAGGAGGCGGCCCGGCACGGGCGCACGGGGCGAGACAGAATGAATTTGCGGGCCTCCGGGAGCGCTGTTAAGTTCCGGGCATCGATGCGCATTGGCGGACTCGACGTCGGTGAGCGCCGCATCGGGGTCGCGGTCTCCGACGAGCTCGGGTGGACCGCCCAGGGCCTCGGCGTCATCACCCGCACGGGCCTCGAGCACGATCTGAAGATGCTCGGCGCGCGCTTCGCGCCCTACGCGCCCTCGACCATCGTCGTCGGCCTGCCCCGCAACATGAACGGCAGCGAGGGCCCGCAGGCCAAGAAGGCCCGCACCTTCGCGGCGCGCGTCGAGGCCGCCCTCGGCGTCGCGACCGTCCTCTGGGACGAGCGGCTCTCGACGGTCGCGGCCGAGCGGGTGCTCCTCGAGGCCGACATGAGCCGTGCCAAGCGCCGCCGCGTCATCGACAAGCTGGCGGCGGTCGTCATCCTGCAGGGCTATCTCGACCGGCTCGCCCGGGCCGGAACCTCCTGAGCGCGGTGGCGGTGCGGCTCCTCGGCGTGCTGCTGGCGGCGGCGCTCGTCGGCGGCGGCCTCGAGCTCTGGTACCTCCACGGCGGACCGCCGCTCGGCGAGAGCGGCGCGCTGGTGGTCGTGCGCGAGGGCGACTCCGTGGCGGCGATCGCCGACCGGCTCCACCGCGGCGGCGTCGTCCGGAGCGCGCTCCTCTTCCGTGTCTGGGCGCGCGCGGGCGGACTCGATCGCGCCATCCAGCCCGGCGAGTACCACTTCGCCACGGCCACGGGCGTACGCGACGTCGCCCGCCGTCTGGCCGCCGGCAGCACGCGCCCCGCCGTCACGATCCCGGAGGGCCGGACGGTGCGCGAGGTGGCGGCGCTGCTCGCCGCCGCGGGCCTCGGCGCGCCGGAGAGCTTCCTCTGCCTGGCCCGCGACCCGGAGTTCCTGGTCGAGGCGGGCGTCCCCGGCGCGCAGCTCGAGGGCTATCTCTTCCCCGATACCTACCGCTTCTCGCCGCTCATGCCCCCCGGCGAGATCCTCGGCACCATGGTCCGCCGGTTCCACGAGCGCTTCCAGCCCGCGCATCACCGGCGCGCCGCCGCCCGCGGGATGACCGTCGACGAGGTCGTCACCCTGGCTTCGATCATCGAGAAGGAGACCGGGCAATCCGAGGAGCGGCCGCTGATCGCCGCCGTCTTCCACAACCGCCTGCGCCTCGGCATGCGCCTGCAGAGCGATCCCACCGTGATCTACGGCCTGCCCTCCTTCGACGGCAACCTCACGCGCGCCGACCTGGCCCACCCCTCGTCCTACAACACCTACGTCGCCGCCGGCCTGCCGCCGGGCCCCATCGCCAACCCCGGCCTGGCGGCGATCGAGGCCGCCCTGACGCCGGCGACGGCATCGTACCTCTACTTCGTCTCCCGCAACGACGGCACCCACGTCTTCTCGACCACCCTCGCCGAGCACAACCGCGCGGTGGCGACCTATCAGCGCGGGGCCCATTGACTTCGCCTTCTTTTCGCTTACACTACGCGCCATGCCGAGACCGATGCTGACGAAGCGACAGAAGGAGATGGTCGACTACCTCGACGCCTACATCCGCAAGCACGGCTACGCGCCGACGCTCGAGGAGATCGGCCGGCAGTTCGGGCTGAGCTCGCTCGCGACCGTGCACAAGCACCTCACCAACCTCGAGCGCAAGGGCGTCATCCGCCGCAAGTGGAACCGCAGCCGCGCGCTCGACGTCGTGCCGCCGGAGCCGCGCAGCGCGGCGGTCGAGCTGCCGCTCCTCGGCCGCGTCGCCGCCGGCGCGCCGATCGAGCCGATCGAGCAGGGCGACACCATCGCCGTCCCCGAGGAGCTCGTCGGGCGCGGCGAGACCTACGTGCTCCGCGTCAAGGGCCGCTCGATGGTCGGCGAGGGCATCCTCGACGGCGACTACATCGTCGTGCAGGCGCGCGGCCAGGCCGACAACGGCGAGACCGTCGTCGCCCTGGTGCGGGGCGAGGCCACCGTCAAGCGCTTCTACCGCGAGAAGGCGGGGATGGTCCGGCTGCAGCCGGCCAACGACGACATGGCGCCAATCCTCGCCCGCGCGACCGACGTCGAGATCCGCGGCGTGGTCGTCGCGGTGATGCGGAAGTACCAGGCCGCCCGCAAGCGCGCCGCCTGAAGCGCGGCAACCGCGCGAAGAAGCGCGCAGCCGGGCGACGTTTTGACGCTCCCCCGGGCGCTCGCTACCCTTTCCACGTGGCCACCCATCTGATCTTCGACCTCGACAACACACTCTACCCGCCCGCTTGCGGCGTCGTGGCGCGCGTCGACGTGCGGATCAACGGCTTCATGCGCGAGCGCCTCGGCATCGACCCGGTCGCGGTGGACGAGCTCCGCGAGCGCTATCGGCGCGCGTACGGCACCACCCTCCACGGCCTCATGCGCCACCACGCGGTCGAGCCCGACGACTACCTCGAGGCCGTGCACGCGATCGCGCTCGACGACGTGCTGGCGCCCGACCGCGACCTGGCCGCGATGCTCGCCGCCCTCCCGCACCGGAAGACCGTGTTCACCAACGGCTCGGGGTCGCACGCCGAGCGCGTGCTCGCCCGCCTCGGCGTCCGCCTCCACTTCGGCGACGTCTTCGGCCTGGAGCGGGTCGCCTACGTGCCCAAGCCCCAGGCCGCCGGCTTCCGGACCGTCCTCGACGCCCTCGCCGCCCCCGCCGGCGATTGCGTCTTCATCGACGACGACCTCCGGAACCTGGCGACGGCGCGGCGGCTCGGGATGTCCACCGTGCTGGTGCGCGCGCCCGCGCCCGACGACGCGGCGCCCGCGGTCGACGCCGTCGTGCCGACGGTGCTGCAGCTCGCCGGCGCCCTCGCCGTCCTGGGGCGCACCTGAGATGGCCTCGCTCTACGTCCACATCCCCTACTGCGCGGCCAAGTGCCCGTACTGCGACTTCAACTCCTACGCCGTCTCGCGCTGGCCCGAGGAGCGCTACACCGCCGCGCTGATCGCCGAGATCGGCGCGCGCGCCGGCGAGCCCCCCTGGACGGGGGCCGCCGTCGAAACCGTCTTCTTCGGCGGCGGCACGCCCTCGCTCTTCGCCCCGGCGACGATCGGCCGCGTTCTCGACGCCGTCGCGGCACGCTTCCGCCTCGCTCCCGAGGTCGAGGTCACGCTCGAGGCCAACCCGGGGTCGGTCGAGCGCGGGCGCCTCGCCGACCTCCGCGCCGCCGGCGTCAACCGGCTCTCGCTCGGCATCCAATCCTTTCAGGACTCGCTGTTGACGACGCTCGGGCGCGTCCACGACGCCGACGACGGCCGTGCCGCGATCGCCGCCGCCCGCGCCGCCGGCTTCGACAACCTCAGCCTCGACCTGATCTTCGCCGTGCCCGGCCAGTCGCGCGCGGCGCTCGCGGCGGACCTCGCCGAGCTCCTCGGCCATGAGCCCGCGCACGTCTCGCTGTACAGCCTCACCTACGAGCCGCAGACGCCCTTTCACGCGTGGCGGGCGCGCGGCCAGCTCGTGCCGCTCGACGAGGAGGACGAGCTCTGGATGTACCAGCACGTGCGCGCGGCGTGCGCCGACGCCGGCTACGCGCAGTACGAGATCTCCAACTTCGCGCGCCCCGGGCGCGCCGCGCGCCACAATCGCGGCTACTGGCAGGGACGCGACTACCTCGGCGTCGGCGCCGGCGCGCACTCCTACGCCGGCACGCCGGCGTGGGGCCGCCGCTGGTCGAACGAGCGGCTCCCCGAGCGCTACATCGCCGCCGTCGCCGCCGGCGACGCGGTCGCCGACGCCGAGACCCTCTCGTTCGAGACCGCCGCCGGCGAGTTCATGTTCCTCGGCCTGCGCGAGCTGGCGGGCGTCGACCCGGCGGCCTTCCGCGCGCGCTTCGGCCGCGCCCTCGAGACCGTGCACCCCGAGGTCGCCCGCCACCTGGCCGACGGCCTCCTCGAGGCGCGCGCCGGCCGCCTCGCGCTCAGCAAGCGCGGCCTCGTCGTCGCCGACGCGATCTTCGCCTGCTACCTCTAGCCTCCTCTAGCCTGCATTTCTCACCAGGTTGCGTCGCGAGAGCGTGGAGGTGCCCGTGCCGCAAGGCCGTACTCCCTCGGCGTCCTCGACATACTGCTCGATTGTGCCTGCGGGCGCCACCTTGTCGTAGAGCAGGTAGAAGCTGTAGGTGGGCTCCCGCTTCGCCTTCGCGCACAGCTTCCTCGTGGGTGTCGCATTTTGATACGGTTGGTCGCGTTTCGACCGCGTGTCGCTTGACACTATTTCTCTTCCGACGATATGCGGCCGATACTCGTGCGTGCGGCAAACGTAGACCGCCGCAGGGAATCATGAGCGACAAGGGAGGCGACAATGCAACGATGGCTAGTCGTGGTGGCATTCGTGATGGTAAGCGGGCTCGGGCTCGCGGGGCTCGTGCACGCAGCCGATGAATGCTGTGTCGGTGGCCAATGCTTTAGCGAGTCCGGCTTCCCCTATGACGCCGACGACATCTGTCCCGGGGGCGACCTGTGCGGCTGCACGATCGACGGCAACAACTGCGAGGTGACCTTGACGGAGGATGCCAGCACCTCGAGTGGGGATTGCCTGACGCTCGGTGACGGCGTGACCCTCGACATGAACGGCCACACGATCAGCTGCACCGACGACGACTGCGGCCTCGGCATCAAGAACACGGACTCCGACGCCGGCGGGGCCAAGGTCGTCATCAAGAACGGCAAGATCGAGGGCTGCTTCGACGGGGCGGTGCGGGCGACCGGTGGCGTGAACGCGACGGTGGACGGCCTCGACATCGACATGGACACCGGGACCACCTGCGCGGCCGGCGGCGTAATCGTGAGCTTGAATCCGTCGTGGGTCGCCCGGATCGGGGTGGTGGGTATTCCGGGCAACGTCACGGATACGCAGGTCAGGGACGCCGGCATCGGGATGCTCCAGGGCGGGAGTATCGTCGACTCCGTCGTGCGGAACAACGGCATAGGGTTGGTGGCCCCGAGCGCGACGCTCGACGTCTTCGGCATGATGTTTCTCGAGAACGACGTCCACATCCGCCCGTTCACGGTGAACACGCAGACGCCGGACGTACAGGAGTCCGCGTTCGTGTTGGCGGGAACCTGCAACTGCACGGACATTGACGATGTGTGCCAGGACATCGAGGACTGCGTCGTCTTCAAGGGGTCCGCTCCCAACTTCGTATGCGTGCCCTCCGAGGACGGGTCGCGCGTCTGCTCGTTCCACTGAGTCCGAGCATGGGCCCCGCGCGGAACCCGGCGTAGGGCTCGATGTCTCGTCGGCGTTGTGAGGAGACGGCGAAGCGCCCGTCGGTACGGCGCCCACCGCCTCCTCCCGCCGCGCGGGGCCGTGCGCAACGCCTTGTGGCGCCGGGCGCTCGTCGAGGACGGCCTGCATGAAGACCAGGGTCAGCCACCGCCCGAACTTCTGCCCCACCTACGGCATGCGCGTCACCTCGCGGAAGCCTTGGCAGCCCGTTGAACAAGGCGTGGTTTCCTAGACCGCCACGAACAAGCTCAGGGCGAACCGGGCGGTGGGCTCGATCCACTGGCGCTCGCACGCGAAGCCGGCGGGCGGGGCCATCGCGACGACGCCCTCGGGCGTGTACTTGTACGAGCTCTCGGTCCAGATCGACTCGCCGGCGGCGAAGCGCACGCTCAGGTCGGCGGCCGGGATCGTCACCGTCTGCGGGCGGAGGCTCACCAGGTGCGACTCGACGCGCGCGGCCTCGGCGTTCCAGACCGGGCGGTGCGCGAAGGCGTCGAGGTCGAAGTCGCCGCCGAGCTCGCGGTTGATGCGGGCCAGCAGGTTCTTGTTGAAGGCGGCGGTGACTCCGATCGGGTCGCCGTAGGCGAGCAGCAGCGCGCGCTCGGGCTTGACGAGGTCGGTGCCGAGCAGGAAGCCGTCGCCCGGGCGGAGCGCGCTCCGCACCTGGCTTAGGAAGGCGTCGGCGACCGGGGGCCGCAGGTTGCCGATGTTCGAGCCGAGGAAGAGCACCAGGGTGGCGCCGCGCGCCGGGCGGCCGCGCATCGCGTCGCGCAGGCCGACGTCGTAGGTCGCCTGGTGGCGGCCGACGACGGAGAGGTGCGGCACGCGCCCGAGGGTCCGCTCCGACAGGTCGAGCGCCGTCGGCGAGATGTCGATCAGCCGCACGAGGATCGGACGGGCCCGCCGGCGCACGCCCTCGGCGAGCAGCGCGAGCTTGTGGCCGGAGCCGCAGCCGAGCTCGACGATGGTCACGAGCTCCGCGAGCGGCGCCAGCATCGCCTCGGCATGATCTTCGAGCAGGCGATGCTCGGCGCGGGTGATCTGGTACCAGGGCAGGTGGCAGATGGCCTCGAAGAGGTGCGAGCCGAGCGCGTCGTAGAAGTACTTCGGCTGGAGCTGGCGCGGCCGCATCTGCAGGTCGCGCCGGACGTCGGTGGCGAACGCGAGCAGCGACGCGTCGACGGTCGCCGTCGGCTGCGGCTTCACGTTGCGCATGCTCATGGGTGCACCAGCCGGAAGGTCGCGAACGGATAGCGGTACCGCGCGCGAAACCAGTTGCGGAAGCTCGGGCGGACGAGCTCCTCGGGGGTGGCGGGGGACGCCCCCTTCATGACGAAGTGCTCGCCGTCGAAGAAGTCCGCCGAGTACTGCGGATACGACGGCAGCGGCCTGAAGCCCGGAAAGCCGGCGAAGACGGTCGCGGTCCACTCCCAGCCGTTGCCGACCAGGTCGTGGATTCCCCAGGCGCT
>Ga0299906_10001699_pt1 | contig 18671 bp, 19 predicted proteins | sample RVTome_14_FD_200259 | JGI IMG/M metagenome (GOLD analysis project Ga0299906, IMG submission 200259) | Soil microbial communities from uranium-contaminated site in the Upper Colorado River Basin, Wyoming, United States - RVT145D125 (version 2) ...
CGCTCCTGCTCGGCAGCCTCGCCTCGTTCGCCGTCCAGCGCTACCGGTTCTTCGGGCGCGAGACGATCTCGTTCGTCGTCATCCTGCCGATCGCCCTGCCGGGCATCGTGACCGGGATGGCCCTCAACTCGTCGTTCCGAACGTTCGGCATCGACCTGTCGTTGTTCACGATCATCGTCGGCCATGGCACGTTCTGCGTGGTCATCGTCTACAACAACGTCATCGCCCGCCTGCGGCGAACGGCACGGTCGATCGAGGAGGCGTCGATGGACCTCGGTGCCGACACGTGGCAGACGTTCCGCTACGTGACGTTCCCGGCCATCCGGACGGCGCTCCTCGCCGGCGGCCTGCTCGCCTTCGCCCTGTCGTTCGACGAGGTCATCGTCACGACGTTCACGACCGGCGGCAATCAGACGCTCCCGATCTACATCCTCAAGCTCCTGTCGCGCGACCCGTCACCGACGGTCAACGTCATCGCCGTCGTCGTCATCGTGCTTTCCGCGATACCCGTGTACCTCGCGCAGCGACTCAGCTCGGACGCCGGTGCCACCGCGGGGCGTGCCTGAGCTCCCGGGTGCCGCTACCAGCGCCGGCCGGCCACCTCCGCGAGGGCGGTCGCGATGAGGGCAACGGCGGGCAGCCACTGACGCGCCCGCGTCAGGGCCCGGGCAAGGAACGCGCGCATGCGGTCGACCTCCACCCGGCCGTTCCCGGTCGACCGGACGATGTCGCGGCCCGACCCCGACGAGGCGTGCCCGGCCGATCTCCTGCCGCGAGACGAGGATCGTAGCGAGCGCCGCTTAGCTGCGGCTTATCTCGCGCCCATCGGACGCTCAGCCGCCGGTCACATCGACGGCCGATAGGCCGGATCGAGGTACTTTTCCGGGTCGTCGCGGAACTCGAGCAGGCAGCCCCGGCCGCAGAACCAGTAGGTCGTGCCGTCGTGCTCCAGCTTCAGGTCCGAGGTCTCGGTGTCGACCTGCATCCCGCAGACGGGGTCGGTGGCCATCGCCATTGGACGTACTCCTCTCGGTGGCTGAACGGTGGCGTGGTTACTCCCGGGGAGTATAACGGATGCGCCGGTCGCCCGGCTCCGCGCACCTCGCGGAGCACGCCGCCGTGTACGATCCGGGAGTGACGGCCAACGAGATTTCCGAGACGCGTCACGCGCTCCTCGCCGAGCGCGAGCGCCTGCTCGCCGAGATCGAGGAGACGATCCAGGCACCCGGGCCGATGACCTACGGCTCGCAGGCGGCCGCGGCGAGCCAGGTCTTCGAGCAGCAGCGCGACCTGGCGCTCCGCGACCGGGCCCGTCAGCAGCTCGTGCTCGTCGACCAAGCGCTCGAACGGCTCGACGGGGGGACCTACGGGACCTGCCTCCGCTGCGGCCGCCCGATCGCCCCGGAGCGACTCGAGGCCCTGCCGTGGGCGGCCCACTGCATCGACTGCCAGCGCGAGATCGGGCGCGGCCGGGCTTGACCGCGCTCGTCGGCCTCGACGCGATCCGCGCCGCGGCCGTCACGCTCGACGGGGTGACGCTGCGGACCCCGCTCGTTTCGTTCGGGCCTCCTGACCGGCGCCACCTCCTCAAGGCCGAGAGCCTCCAGCCGATCGGCGCGTTCAAGCTCCGGGGCGCGTACACGGCGATCGCCGCGCTCAACCCGGAGATTCGTGCGCGCGGCGTCATCACCTACTCGTCCGGCAACCACGCGCAGGGCGTCGCCCGGGCGGCGCGCCTCCTCGGGGCGCCGGCCGTCGTCGTCATGCCGGCCGACGCGCCGGCGATCAAGCGCGCGCGGGTCGCGGCCGATGGCGCGGAGATCGTCACCGTCGGCCCATCGAGCGAGGAGCGGCAGCGGGTGGCCGAGGAGGCGGCCGCGCGGCGCGGCCTGGCGATCATCCCGCCGTTCGACGACGACCGGATCATCGCCGGCCAGGGCACCGTCGGTCTCGAGATCGCCGAGGCCATCCCCGATCTTGCGGCCGTGCTCGTCCCGATCGGCGGGGGCGGTCTGGCGAGCGGGGTCGCGGTCGCCGTGCGCGCCCTTCGGCCGACCGCGCGGCTGATCGGCGTCGAGCCGGAATTGGCGGCCGACGCGCGGGAATCGCTCGAGCGGGGACGAATCGTCCGATGGGCGTCGGAGCTGGTCGGCCGGACGATCGCCGACGGGACGCGGACGACGTCGCTCGGCGAGCGCACGTTCGCTCACCTGTCCGCCCTGCTCGATGCGATCGTCACGGTCAGCGAGGCAGAGATCGCGGCAGGCGTGCGCCTCGCGGCGGAGGAGTCGCGACTCGTCGTTGAGCCGTCCGGGGCGCTGTCGATCGCGGCACTCCGCTACCGCGCCGCGGAAGCCGGGGTGGCCGATGCGACCGGTTCGGTCGTGGCCGTCGTGAGCGGCGGTAACGTCGACCCGGCCCGCTACCTCGAGCTGCTCAACGCCCCTCTTCCCGGCTGAGCCGTTCCGCCAGCCGGGCCTCCCGCTCGCGGATGGCCGCGCGCGCGGCGTCCGCCCGTCGATCCGCCCGAACGCTGTCGCGCGCGTCGTCGCGCATCCAGACCCAGACGAGCCCGATGACCGCGGCGAGGAAGGCCACGTCCCCGACCAGCCACATGATCCCGGCCGCGATCTGCTGGTCGCGCAGCGGGTCGGGGCCCCATGCCCGGGCCAGCGTCGCGTAGTGCGGATAGAGCGCCGCCGGCGCACCGAGCAGGGCCACCGACAGGAACGTGTTCTGCGGCATCTGGAGGAAGACGTACAGCGCCCGAACGGGCGGCACCATCCGCCACGGCGTGGGGTCGAGGCCAAGGGCCGGCCACCAGAACAGGAGCGCGCTGCCGAGGAACAGGCCGTGCTCGAGGTCGTGCAGCAGCGGATCCTCGAGGGCGGCGTCGAACAGCGGCGAGAAGTGGGTCGCCCACATGACCCCGGCGAACGCGAGCCAGGCGACGACCGGGAACGCGAGCACGCGCACGAGCCGAGAGTGGAGCGCCGGCAGGATCCAGCGCCGGCGGTCGGCGGGGCCGGCTGCGCGAAGGATCAGCGTGATCGGTGCGGACAGGACGATGAGCGGCGCGGCGACGAAGGCAAGGAGCACGTGCTGGACCATGTGGACGGAGAAGAGCGCCGTGTCGTACCGCCCGATCCCGGACAGGAGAGCGATCGCGATCGCCGCCAGTCCCCCGAGGAACGCAGCCGTACGCCGGCGCGGGACCGGGTTGGTCGGGTGCGCCCGGTTGACCCGCCGGACGAGCGTCAGCCAGCCGGCGACGGCGGCCGCGAGCGGAAGCGCCACGAGCGGCTCGACCGACCAACCGAGGACGAGCGTCGCGGCGGTCGGTTGCTCTGCCGGCACGGCGCCGTGTGCGGCGACCGCGGCCGGTGTCGCGAGGGACGCGACGGCAGCAGCGACGAGTGCAGCTGGGCTCGGTCGCGTGATCACGCTCCCATTCTGCCCGTTCCCGCGCACCGGGCCGATCGGCCTGTCGTACACGTGCCGGAGTGCCCAGCACGGTCGTGCAGCGCCGCCGCGCTCGGGTATCATGGGCCGCGGTTCGCTCACGCAGCGGGCCGCATCGCGCGCCAGAAGCGGCGGCCCGCGTCCCCGGGTCCCCGATCGCCCACGACGCAGCCTGAGGACTCCCGATGTCGAGCAGCCCACGGACGAGGTTCGCGCCCGGCTCCATCTGGGCCTGGGTGTTGCTTGCCTCGATCGCGGTCGGCCTCGTCCTCGCCGTCGTCACGGGCTCCGTCGACGCGCTCTTCCCGCCGGAGGCGGCGACGGCGCAGGGACGCGAGATTCGCGATCTCTACACGATCGTCTTCGTCATCGCGGCGGTCATCTTTTTCGTCGTCGAGGGTCTCATCGTCTGGACCGTGATCCGCTACCGGCGCCAGCCGGGCGACGACGAGCTGCCAGCCCAGACACATGGCAACAACCTAGCCGAGATCGCCTGGACGGTGGTGCCGACGCTCATCGTGGCATTCCTCTTCGTCATCTCGTGGCAGACCCTCAACAACGTCGAGGCCGTGAGCGCGGAGCCGGAGGTCACCGTCCGGGTCACCGGCAGCCAGTTCGCCTGGACGTTCGACTACCTCGACGCCGGCGATAACTCCGTGGCGAAGCAGACGGTCGCCAACGGCGAGGGTGGGATCCTCGCCCTGCCGGTCGGTCGGTCGATCCAGTTCCGGGTCCATTCGGTCGACGTGATCCACGCCTTCTACGTCCCGGCGTTCCTGTTCAAGCGGGACGTCAACCCGGACCCCGACGGCCGCGAGAGCGTGTTCGAGCTGACGATCGAGGACTCGTTCGCCGGCGAGGTCCTGCGCGGCCAGTGCGCGGAGCTGTGCGGGCTCGGCCATCGGAAGATGACCTTCGAGGTTCACGCCATGACGCAGGCGGACTTCGAGGCGTGGCTCGTCGAGGCCCAGCAGACCCCCTCACCGGCGCCGAGCGGTCCCGCCGGCACGACGCTCCAGCTCGCCGCGAAGGACATCGCGTACGACACGCTCGAGCTCGAGGTTCCCGCCGGCGAGCCGTTCGCGATCGAGTTCGACAACCAGGACGTGGCGGGCATCACCCACGACGTCGACATCCGCCTGCAGGACGGCACCGTCGTCGCCAACACGACCGAGATCGACGGCGGCTCCTCGACGACCTACGTCTACGGTGCCCTCGACGCTGGCGAGTACACGTTCATCTGCTCGATTCACCCGGTCCCATCGATGACCGGCACGCTGACGGTCAACTAGGAGGCCCGATGGCGACGACCGCGCCCGCACTCACGCCGGCCGCCTCCGGGTACCGGAGCGGCCTGTACGAGTGGTTGACGACGACAGACCACAAGAAGATCGGGATCCTTTACGTCACCAACTCGTTCATCTTCTTCTTCCTCGGCGGCTTGCTCGCCCTCGGCGTGCGCACGGAGCTTGCCCAGCCCGGTCTTCAATTCCTGGCCGACGAGAACCTCTACAACGAGCTGTTCACGATGCACGGGACGGTGATGATCTTCCTGTTCATCATCCCGATGCTCGTCGGGTTCGGGAACTACGTCGTCCCGCTCCAGATCGGCGCTCCGGACATGGCCTTCCCGCGGATCAATGCCCTGTCGTTCTGGATGCTGCCGCTGGCCGGGATCCTGCTCTTCCTCGGGTTCGTGACCGGCGGGGCGGCGGCCGCCGGTTGGACGTCGTACAGTCCGCTCGCCCAGGACCGGCCGCTCGGCTCCGTCGGGTCGGGCCAGGATCTGTGGGTGGTCGGGCTCATCCTGATCGGCACGAGCTCGATCCTCGGCTCGATCAACTTCCTCGTCACGATCTTCAAGATGCGCGCGCCGGGGATGACCCTGTTCCGGATGCCGATCCTCGTCTGGACGGTGCTCGTGACGAGCGTCCTCGTGCTCATGGCCACGCCGGTCCTGACGAGCGCGCTGGTCATGCTGTTCATCGATCGGAACTACGGCGGGAGCTTCTTCGATCCGGCCAACGGCGGCAACGCGGTGCTCTGGCAGAACGTCTTCTGGTTCTACTCGCACCCGGCCGTTTACATCATGGTCCTGCCGGCGATGGGCATGATCAGCGAGATCCTGCCTGTCTTTTCGCGCAAGCCGCTGTTCGGCTACAAGGCGTTCGTCTTCGCGACCGCCGGCATCGGGGCACTCGGCTTCTCGGTCTGGGCCCACCACATGTTCACGACCGGTTCGGTCTACCTGCCATTTTTCAGCCTCATGACGTTCCTCATCGCCGTCCCGACCGGCGTAAAGATGTTCAACTGGATCTTCACGCTCTTCCGGGGCAAGCTGACCTTCTCGACTCCGCTCCTGTTTGCCCTGGGCTTCCTGTCGATGTTCCTGATCGGCGGGATCAATGGGGCGTTCAGTGCGGCCGTGCCGGTCGACTTCGCCCTGCACGACACGTACTGGGTCGTCGCGCACCTCCATTACGTCCTGTTCGGCGGATCCGTCTTCGGCGTCTTTGCCGGGGTCTACTTCTGGTTCCCGAAGATGACCGGGCGGATGCTCGGCGAGGGGCTCGGCAAGGTCCAATTCGTGCTCATGTTCATCGGCTTCAACCTGACCTTCTTCCCGATGCACGCCCTCGGCCTGGCGGGCATGCCGCGACGGATCGCCGACTACGCCTCCGACGCCGGCTGGAACGAGCTGAACCTCGCCGCGACGGTCGGCGGGTTCCTCATCGCGGCGAGCGTCCTGCCGTTCCTATGGAACGTGTTCGTGTCGCTCCGCTCGGGCAAGCCGGCGGGCGACGACCCGTGGGAGGGCAACACGCTCGAGTGGGCGACGTCGTCGCCGCCTCCGCCGTACAACTTCGATCACCTCCCGGAGATCCGCTCGGAACGGCCGGTGTTCGACCTCCGCCACGGCCGGGCAGGGTCGGGTCATTGAACCGGGACGACCGACAGCGAGGACGACGCCCGTGACCTCCGACAGTCATGCGCTGACGACGACCGAGCACAGCCCGGTGGCCGGGCTCGCCCACGACGCGAGCGGCGGGATCAGCAACCCGATCCTCGGGATGCTCCTGTTCATCACGTCCGAAGTGATGTTCTTCGCCGGCCTGTTCGCCGCCTACTTCGCCAGCCGGGCGGCGGTCGCCCCCTGGCCGCCGGCGGAGTTCGAGCACACGCTCGAGCCGTTCTCGCTCGTCTTTCCGGCCACCGTCATGCTCGTGATCAGTTCGGTCACCTGCCAGATCGGCGTCAACGCGATTCGGCGCGACGACCGCGCCGGGTTCGTCCGGGCGATCGGTCTGACGCTCATCCTCGGCATCGTCTTCCTGCTCATCCAGGTCTACGACTACGGCCTGCTCTACTCGGAGGGCCTGACCGTCGCCGCCGGACCGTACGGGACGACGTACTACACGCTGACCGGCTTCCACGGGGCCCACGTGTTCGGCGGCGTGATCATGCTCGCGGTGATCCTGTACCGGGGGATGGCCGGCCAGTTCTCGTCGCGCCACCACGACGCGGTCGAGGCGACCTCGATCTACTGGCACTTCGTCGACGTCGTCTGGATCGGCCTGTACACGACGCTCTACTGGCTGCGCTAGGGAGGAAAGCGATGCATCCGCTGCGACACCCGCGCAACGCCCTCGTGATCGGCGTCGCGTTCGTCATCATCGCCGCCATCTACTGGGCGGTCCCCTACTTCGGCGGCTGGCACCTCGACTACGCCGGGGTGACGATGCTCGCCGCGCTCGGCATCGCCATGGCGCTGATGGCCTACGTGCTCATCGCCGGCTCGCCGAGCGAGTGACCCGCCCCGGCCGCGCCTGACCCGACCGACCGATGGACGCGCTGTGGACCTCCATCCTCGAGCTGACGGCCCGGTTCGTGGTCCCGGACTGGGGTGCCGTCATCGGCCTCATCCCGGCCGCCCTGCTCCTGCTCGTCGCGGTCTACGTCGTATGGACCGCGTGGCGATTCGCCCACGTGGGGCCGGTCCGGCGCGGGCCACGCCGGCGGGTCCCTCTCGCCCCGGCCGGGGTGCATATGCCGGGACCGTCGATCGCGCCGTTCCTCGGCGCGTTCGGGACGTTCGCCCTGGTCGCCGGCCTCGTGTTCGAGGGCGTCTGGCTGTGGGTCGGCGTGGCCCTGCTCGTGCTCGGCCTGCTCTACTGGGGCCGCGAGGGCCTGGCCGACTTCGATCACCTCGTCCATGCCGAGCCGCTGCCGGCGATCGTCCATCCCGGTCCGCCGCCGGGCGTCCATGTCCCCGGACCGTCGTTCCGGCCGGTGCTCGGAGCGCTCGGGACGTCCTTCCTCCTGGCCGGGCTCGTCTTCGGGGGCTGGCTCCTCGCGGCCGGCGCGCTGTTCTTCATCGTCGCCCTGCTCGGCTGGCTGCGCGATGCGCGGCTCGAGTACGTCAAGACGACGGAGGCGGACCGGTCCGGGCACCTCGAGAACATCCCGTCGCCCGGCTGGCCGCGTCCGCTCCTCGTCACGTTCACGATCGTCGTCGCCGTCGCGCTCCTCATCGATGCGGGGGTCCTGTTCAGCTCGCGGCCGGCGACCGAGACCCCGGGAGGCGGTGGCGGTGGGGCGCCCGAGGGGTGCGCGGAGCCGGGTTCGGCGTTCGAGCTCGTCGCCGTCGACATCGCCTTCGACGTGCACGAGCTGTGCGTCGTGGCCGACACGCCGTTCACGATCCACCTTGCCAACGACGATCCGGCGGGTGTCACCCACGACCTCGACGTCCGCGCGGCAGACGGGGCGGTCCTGGTCGACACGCCGACGATCGACGGCGGTGAGGAGACGACCTACGAGTACGACGGGCTCGCCGCCGGCGAGTACGTCTTCATCTGCTCGATCCACCCGATCCAGCCGATGACCGGGGCGTTGATCGTCCGCTAGCCGAGACACCGCCACGCCCCGACGCCCGATCCTCCTCGCCCTTGCCCTGGCCCTCGCGACGACGGTCGGCGTGCTCATCGTCGCCCGTCTCGCCGAAGGAACCGGGCCGAGCGTCGGACAGGTCGTGCCCCGGCTGGGAGGCACCACCCTCGACGGCGCCGCGCTCGACCTGGCGAACCTGCGCGGCCGGCCGGTCGTCGTCAACTTCTGGGGCCCGTCGTGCATCCCCTGCCGCGACGAGTTCCCGCTCATGATCGCCATGCTCGCCGAGCACGAGGCGGACGGGCTGGCCATCGTCGGCGTCCTGACCGACGACCCGGAGGAGCCCGCCCGCGCCTTCGTCAGCGAGTACGGTGCGTCGTGGCCGACGGTCGTCGACCCCGACGCGGCGATCAAGCGGGCGTGGTCCGTCGTCGCCCGGCCGACGTCGTTCTTCATCGACCGGGACGGCGTCCTGCGGTCGATCCAGATCGGTGAGTTCCGCGAGCCGGACTTCGAGCGCCAATTTGCGCGGATCCGGCAGTGACCGCGGAGTCACCATCGCAGGGACACGAAACAAGGGGCACCGAACGTCGGTGCCCCTTGTCGTGGTGGCGGTGTCGGGCCGGCGGCCCGATCGGTCCGTCTAGCTGTCGGCGTGGTTGCTCGTGATGAGGACGATCTCGAAGTCGTCCGCCTCGACGGCCTCGGCGAACTCCAGGACGAGCACCCGGTCGAACGCGACCGAGTCGCCCTCGTACTCCGGCTGAACGATGACCATCCGGCGTCCGGCCTCATCGAGCGTCATCCAGCCGCGGCCGCTGCCCGGCGTGTTGACCCAGGTCAGGCGGAGCGTCGTGCTGTCGAGCTGCTCGACCTTGACCGTGCCCCACTCGACGGACGCGCCGTCGCCGGGAACGCCGCCCTCGGCCGCCTTGATGAGCTGGCTGTAGTCGACGATGTCGAGGTCGTACGTGCTGCCGTTGCCCGCCGTGAGGCGAACCTTGATCGGGGGAGCGTTCGGGTCGCGCGTCGGCTTCGGCGTCGGCGTGACGGTCGGCGACGGGCTGACCGACGGGCTGGGCGACGGCGAGGCGGTGGGGCTGCCGGTGGGCAGTGGCGCGCCGCCGCTGTTGTCGCGCCCGAATCCGCCGAAGCCGATCGCAGCCACGACGATCGCGGCCACGGCGAGCAGGAGGATCGCGAGGTTGGCCGGCCGGAGGAATGCGGCCTGGCGAGCACTGGTTCGTGCGGTCATGTCGGTCTGTTGCCCTTCTCTCGCATCGCTGTGTATCGAGATTGTTCGATGCCCTGAGAGCGTGGCTCAGCCGGTGGTCCGGGACAGTCGGCAAACGTCCATGCCGGGCGACCACGTACGTCGCGATCGAAGGGAACACATGAGACGGGCCCGTGGAGCCGGGAAACACGAAACCCGGCCCCTGGGGCCGGGTTCCGGATCGCGGTCAGTTGGTTGCGGGGAGGGGATTCGAACCCCTGACCTTCGGGTTATGAGCCCGACGAGCTGCCGCTGCTCCACCCCGCGACCGCTCATTCTATGGATGACCCTCCGATCGGTCAAACGCGGCGAGGTGCCGGCCGAGCTGCGACCCGACGTTCCTCGAGTTGGCGGGTGCGCCCGGCGCAACAGCCCAGGCATGAACGTGCGGGCGATTTCGACCTAACCCGGGGTCGGGCTGAATCCTCCGCACGCTCGACCCCCACGCGGTGCGTGGCACGCGATCGCGGGACGAGGAGGGCGCACGCTCAGCCGGGGACGCACGCTCAGCCAGGGATCGCGAGCGGCCTCCGACGACGGTCGCGGCCGAGCCGGCCGCGGATCGCCGGGCCGCCGATGAGCAGGCAGGCGACGAGGCAGACCGTCATGCCGGCCCCGCCCACCCAGAATGGGAAGCGCAGGTCGATCGCAGCCAGTGAGCCGGCGGCGATCGAGGCGACGATCGTCCCGACGGTGCCGGCCGCACCGTACAACCCCTGGGCCGTCGACGACCGGCCGCGCGGCGAGCCCGCCGCCACCACTGCATAGAGCGCCGGGTTGAGCAGCGCGAAACCGGTCGCCTCGACGACAAGGATCGGCACGGCCTGCACCGGCAGGGCAATGAACGGATACAACACGCTCGCCACCGCGGCCGACACGCCGCCGATGACGAGGAACCCGTAGCTCCCCTGGCGGTCGACCCAGCGACCGGCGATCGGTGAGAAGAGCAGGACAGGCAGACCGAACAGGGCAAACGTGAAGCCGATGAAGTCGAGCCCGGCGCCCTTGCTCTCGAGATACAGGCTCCAGATCACCTCGTACGTGGCGCCGGCGAAGTAGCTGCCGAGGTTGAGCACGAGCGCGGCAACGAGCAGCCGGTTCCAGAGCGACCGGGGTGCCACCGACCCGATGCCCGGACCCGTTTCGATGTCGCGCTCGATGTCGCGTTCGACGTCGTCGGCCGCGTGCTCGTAGACCACCGGCGCCTCGATCGGGAACTCGGCCAGGTCGTGGCCCGGCGAGTGGCGCGCCCGGGTCGGCCCAACCGGCTGCTCCGGAACGCGCAGGGCGACCGCGAGCGCCGCCACGAGGGTCCCGACCGCCCCGAACACGAACACGAACTCGAACCCGCCGAATGCCGCCGCCCCGAGACCGCCGATCGCCGGGCCGAGCATGAGCCCGCCCATCTGCGCCGCGCCGTACAGCCCGAACGCCTCGCCGCGCCGGTCCGTCGGCGTCGCGTCGGTCAGATAGCCGCGCGCGGCCGGATCGTAGGCGGCCGTTGCGAAGCCGGCGAGTGCCCGCATGACGAGAAACGGCCCGGCCCCGATGAACACGAGCGGGATGGCCAACGCGAGGCCCGTGACGACGAGGCCGCCGACCATGATCGGGACCCGCGAGGTCCGATCGGCCAACCAGCCGAAGATCGGCTCGCCGACGAGCCGCGCCGCCGGCCACGCGGCGACGATGACGCCGAGCGTCGCGAGGTCGACGCCGTGCTGCGTGAAGTAGAGCGGCATGACCGGCAACAGCGCGCCGAACCCGACCCAGGCGATGAACTCGGCACCGAGCAGGGGGACGATGGGGCCCCAGCGAGCGAGCCAGCCGGCCGGGCTGAGCCGACGGGGTCTCGGAGCGCGGCCCACCCACCGGCCGCGCACGGAGCGCAGACGATGGGTGATGCGGGCGAGACGCTGCAAACGGGGCATGCGGGACCGGGTGGCGGGCTGCGGGAACGAGCATCGTAGCGGACGTGGCACCCCGGCCCGGCCCGCGATGCGGGCGATGGGACGAGCGCGAGACGTCGCTGCCGTATGCTCGCGTGCGTGCCGCCGTCCCTCCTTGCGATCCTGCTCATCACCGCGCTGCTTGCCCTGCTGCCGACCCGCCGGCTCTACCTCGCCGGCCGGTCGCAGGGCCTCGTGAGCGCCTACTTCCTCGTCCTGTGGGGCGCCGCGAGCCTCGCAGCGTGGGCACCGGGGCCACTGCGCCTGATCGTCCCGATCGTCGTCATCGCGTGGCTCGCCCCGTTTGTCGTCCTGCGGACGGCACGCTGACGTGGGGCCGATCGGACTCCACGGCGGCGGGGAATTCCTCGCCGGCGACGAACCGTTCCTCCGACTGGTCCTCGAGGCCGCCGCAACCGGCACGGCGAGCGGCGACGCGCTCCGGGTCTCGGTCGTCCCGACCGCCACCGCCGGCGGCCGACCGGACCTGTCCGGCGCGCACGGCGTAGCCGCGTTTCGGTCGCTTGCCGGTTCGGTCCAGGTGGCGTGCGATGCGGCGGTGGTCCCCGTCGTCGATGCGGTATCCGCGGCAGATCGGCGCTGGTGCGCGGCCCTCTCATCGAGCGATCTCATCTACCTGCCTGGGGGAGATCCCGGACTCGTTGTCGAGATCCTGGACGGGTCGCCGGCCTGGGCCGCGATCCTGGCCGCGCGGGCCCGCGGCGCCGTGATCGCCGGCGCGAGCGCGGGTGCGATGGCCCTCGCCGAGTGGACGTGGACGCCGCGGGGCGGGCGGGCCGGCCTCGGGATCGTGCGCGGCCTCGTCGTCGTGCCCCACTTCGAGCGCGTGCCGCCGGCGTTCTGGCAGGCCGAACGCATGGCGCACGGGCGGGACGACCTCGGCGTCCTCGGGCTCGACGAGCGGACCGGCATCCTGTCGGGCCCGATGGGCGCAATGGGACCGAACGGGCCGAACCGGCCGAACGTGCCGAACGAGGCGGCCGACTGGCGTGTCGCGGGCGCCGGGACGGCGACCTGGCTGGCCCCGGCGGAAAGCGAGCCGATCACCGCGCGCGACGGCGAGCTGATCGCCCTCAGCTGGAGCCCGCTCGCCGCGGTCTGAGCCCGCGCCGGGTCAGCCGGTGCCCTGGAGCCCCGCGGCGACCCCGTTGACGGTCAGCTGCACGAGGCGCCGGAGGCGCTCGCGATCCGGGTCGTCCGACGATCGACTCCGGAGGTCGCCAAGCAGGCGGAGCTGGAGCTCCGACAGCGCGTCCACGTAGGGATTGCGCAGGCCGATCGAGCGCTGGACAACCGGTGCCCCATCGAGCAACCGGTCCCGGCCGGTCACCCGCAGGAGCCAGCGCGCCGTGCGCCCGTACTCCTCCTCGATCGACGCCCAGCGCCGCCGGTCGTCCGGCGACCGGGCGAGCGAGGCGAATCGCCGGGCGACCGCCATGTCCGCGCGCGCGAGGCTCAGTTCGGCGTTGTCGAGCACGCTCGTGAGGAATGGCCAGGCCCGGTACAGCCGGCCGACCTCGTCGAGCCCGGGTTCGCCGTGGGCGGTCCGATACGCTTCGAGGGCGGTTCCGAGGCCGTACCAGCCCGGCAGCTCGATCCGCGCCTGCGACCACGAGAAGACCCACGGAATCGCGCGGAGCGCGTCGACCGGCGGGGCATCCGACGCCGCCTCGTGCGATCCGCCGCTCCCGCTTCCGCCCGCCCGTCCTCGCGCGGCGGGGCGGGAACCCAGCCGCAGGCCGGCGATCTCCGCGATCGGCGTCGCCGATCGGAAGAAGGCCGCGAATCCGAGGTCGTCGAAGACGAGCGCACGGTAGGCCGCCCGGGACGACTCGGCCAACTCGGCGACGACCGGCGCCCCGCGCCGACGCACCTCCTCGAGGGCTGCCGCGTGATCGGGCGTCGACGCGAGCAGGACGGCACCGACGAGCTGGTCGAGCTGGCGCCGGGCGATCTCGGGGTTCGCGTAATGGGCCGCGATGACCTCGCCCTGCTCGGTGAGCTTGAGCCGGGCGTTGACGGAGCCGGGTGCCTGGCCGCGGATCGCACGATGGGTCGGCCCGCCACCGCGCCCGATCGCTCCGCCGCGGCCGTGGAAGAGCGTGAGCTCAACGCCGTGGCGCGCAGCGGCCGCAACGAGCACGGCCTGCGCCTCGTGGAGCATCCAGTTCGCGGCGACGAACCCCATCTCCTTGTTCGAGTCGGAGTAGCCGAGCATGACCTCCTGCCGGTTGCCCCGGCCGGCGAGGTGGGCGCGGTAGCGCGGATCCGCGAGCAGCCGATCGAGGATCTCCCCCGCTCCGGCGAGCGCGGCCCCTGACTCGAACAGCGGCACGACGTCGAGAGCCGGAGGCGTGCCGTCAGGGATGGCCGCCGCGGAAGCGAGATCCAGCACGTCGGTCACGTCGGACGGGCTGGACGTGAAGCTGATCACGTAGCGATGGATGGCCGCCTCACCGTACCGCGCCTGGAGATTCGCGACGGCCCGAAAGGTCGCGAGGACCTCGTCGAGATCGACGCCGGGAACGAGCTCGGTGTCGCCCGGTGCGCCGGCCCGGACGGCCGCCAACGCCGCCCGATGCACCGCCGCGTGCTGGCGCACCTCGAGCGCGGCGAGGTGGAAGCCGAACGTCGCGAGCTGCCAGCGCAGGTCCTGGACGACGCCCCACGCAACGCGCTCGAGACCACCGGCGACGAGCGCGGCCTGGATCTCGGCGAGCTCCTCGTCGAGCGCGTCCGGCGACGGGTACCGCCCGGTCAGCGGCGCGGGCGTGCCGGTCAGGAAGGCCCGGGTGCGCCGGAGTCGTTCGGCGATGAACCCGAAGCGCTGGCGGTACGGCTCGTCGGGGAAGCGGCGGCGGAGCTGGCGATCGGCCTCCTCGAGCGTTTCGGCGTCACGGGCCAGGCGCCCGGCGAGCGCGCGCGGCACGTCGGAGGTCGGAACGGCCGCGGCGAGCGTCTGCATGAGCCGCGTCGCGACCGCCTCGTAGCCGCGCAGGACGTGGTCGGCGTGGATGCGCAGGGTCCGCTCGGTCAGGTCCGCAGTCACGCTCGGGTTTCCGTCGCGGTCGCCGCCGATCCACGACCCCCAGTGCAGGAACGCGCCGACGCGCGGAGGTCTCGTTCCCGTTCGGCCGGCGTCGCTCGCGGCGGCTCCGTCGGGCGCCCGGGGATCGGCCGCGTCGAGCGCGGCGTCGAGGCCTCGGTACAGCCGCGGCACGAGGGTGAAGAGCGTCTCGTCGAAGAAGGCGAGGGCTGTCCGCACCTCGTCGAGCGGCGTCGGCGTCACCCCTCGAAGCTCCGTGGTTCGCCACAGGAGCGTGATCTCCTCGCGGAGGCGGCGGCGCACGTCACGGTCCTCCTCCGGCGTCAGGCGCGGGTCATCGAGGCGCTCGAGCAGGCCGGCGCACCGGCGCAGGGCGAGCAGCAGGGTTCGCCGCCGGGCCTCGGTGGGGTGCGCCGTGAGGACCGGGCTGATCATGAGCCGGCCGATCAGATCCGCGACAGCGGCGTCGCCGGTTCGCCGTCGGAGCGTCTCGACCGCTTCGGCCGCTGAGTCGTCGAGGACACCGCCGCGTGCTGCCCGGCCGCGCCGTCGCAGGATGCGGACGCGGTGCCGTTCCTCGGCGAGATTGATCAGCTGGAAGTACAGGCCGAACGCGCGGACGACGTCCTCCGCCCGGTCGAGGCCGATCGCGGCGACCTCGGCGGCGAACGTTGCGCGCAGCCCCGGGTCGCCGTCCCGTCGGGCAGCCACGGCGGACCGGCGCACCCGCTCGACGAGTTCGAACAGCTCCGCTCCGGCCTGCTCGACGATGACCTGTCCGAGGAGCGCCCCGAGCAGCTTGACCTCGCGCGACAACGGGTCGCGGGCGCCGGCCGTGCCGATCCCGGCGGGCTCCGCCGCGACTGCCGCGTTCGGGCTCGGCCGCCGGCTCCGGCTCATGAGCGCGTCACCCGGCTCGTCCGTTCCGGTCCCGAGGCGCAACCGTCCCGAAACCAACCGGGCGCGATCGCCTCCCTAGGCTTGTATCGTGACGACCATGGCGCCCGGCAATTCGATGTCGACCGAACGCGAGGATCAGCTCCGGCAGCTGCGCTTCCTCCATCGGGTCGCGCGCCTCGCCACGACCGCGCGGACGTGGGACGAGCTGCTCGAGACCGTCGTCGACGGTACCCGCGACGCGCTCCATGCCGACGTCTCCTCGCTCTACCTGCTCGATCGGGATGGAGCGTACCTGACCCTCGCCGCCACGAACGGACTCGACCGCTACCAGATCGGCCGGGCCCGCGTCCCGTTCGGTGAGGGAGTGACCGGCCGCGTGGCGGCCAGCCGCCGACCGCTCGTCATCCCGGACGTCCGGGCCGACCCGCGCTTCCTGTGGGTCCGCGGGATCGACCAACGCCGGTTCGTCGCCTCGATGCTGTCGGTGCCGCTCACCTGGCGCGACCAGATCGTTGGCGTCCTCAACGTCCAGACCGAGCAGTCGCGCGACTTCACCGAGGCCGACGTGGACCAGCTCGGGGCGATCGCGGACCTGCTCGCCGGGATCGTCGAGAAGGGGCGCCTCCAGACCGAGGCGGAGGCGCGGGTCGAGGACCTCAAGGCGATCGACCAGGCGCGAACGGAGCTCATCGCTCTCGTCACCCACGAGCTGCGGACGCCCCTCGCCGTCGTTCGCGCCTACGCCGACCTCCTGGCGGACGATCCCCCGCTCGAGGGCCGGGAGTCGCGCGATCCCGTTCGTCGAGCCCAGCGCGCGGCGTGGCATCGGGCGACGCTCGAGCAGGTCGAGCGGCTCGACCGCCTCGTCGACTCGATCCTCGCCTCGGTGCGCGTGGTCCCCGATCAGCCGGCCGCCCTCGTCCCGACCGATGTCGGAGGCACGATCGCCGACGTCGTCGGCGGCCTCGAGCCGATCCTCCACCAGCACCGCCTCGACGTCCGCGAGGGCATCGCCCTCCAGGTCCTGGCCGATCCGCCGCGCCTGCGCCAGATCGTCGAGCACCTCGTCGAGAACGCGGTCAAGTACGCCCCGCCGGCGACGACGATCACGATCGACTGGCGGCTCGTCGAGGGTGTCGTGCGGCTCGGTGTCACCGACGAGGGCCCGGGCATCCCACCGGAGTGGAGGGAACGGATCTTCGAGCCGTATGCTCGGCGCGACACGCACACCGCGCGCGGGTCCGGGATCGGGCTGTACGCGGCCAAGCGGCTCGGAGAATCGATGGGTGCCCGCCTGTGGTGCGAGCCCGCCGAGCCGACCGGAACCCGCTTCGTCGTCGCCCTCCCGGCGGCCGTCGCGGTCTAGGAGGACAGCATGGCCCAGCGATCGCTGCGCATCCTCGTCGTCGACGACGACCCCGCGATGGTCGGGGCGATCACCGCGCTCGTCGGCACGGAGGGCCACCAGGTCATCACCGCCTACGACGGGCTGACGGCCGTCCGCCGCTTCCGCGAGGAGGCCCCGGACATCGTCCTGCTCGATCTCGCCATGCCGGGTCCCGACGGCTTTACCGTGGCCGGTCAGATCCGGGCCACCGGTCCCGCGCCGATCCTCGTCGTGTCCGGCGAGAGCGCGGAGGCGGCCAAGGTCAAGGCACTCGGCATCGGCGCGGACGATTATCTCGTCAAGCCGTTCGGGAAGGCGGAGCTGCTCGCCCGGATCCATGCGGTCATGCGCCGGGTCGATCGATCGATCGGCAGCGCGGGCGCCGGGCCGGTCGAGGCCGGTGCGCTCAGCCTCGATCCCGGACGACACGACGCGCGGGTCGGCGAGGCGGCACTCCAGCTCACGCCAACGGAGTTCCGCCTGCTCGAGGCACTCGTCCGGGCTAGCGGCGACATCGTGCCGCACCTCCAACTCGCGCGGGCCGGCTGGCCGGCCGAGGCGGATCCCGATCTCCTGTGGCTGAAGCCGCATCTCGCCCGGCTGCGTGCCAAGGTCGACGCGGCCGGCGGACCGGCGATCGTCGCCGTGCGCGGCGTGGGCTATCGGATCGAGGTCGACTGAGGTCGACGGAACCTCGTCAGGCGGCGAGGACGCGCCCCGCGGCGTCGTGGGCGAGGTCCGCACAGTCCACCCGGCAGCCGCGGGCGTCACGCCCGGCGAGCGGATTGAAGTGGCGGAACGTCGCGCCATCCGACGCACCCTCGAGGCGGCAGCCGCATGCGGCGCACGTCACCGGGGCGCCGTGGCCGTCGCGGACGGCGAGCGGAGCGCGGAACTCTCGATCGGGCGGGTGAATCATGCCCCAACGCTACGTGCGACCGACCCGCCGATCGGCGTCGATGCGGGTGCGCCCAGGTTGCGATCCGGTGCCGGAACGCTGTCGGGGAAGCCCGCCGGCGTGCCGATCGCCGCCTCGGCCGCCTCCGCCACCGCGAGCGGCTCGACGAGCCACACGTCGTCGTCGTGCGGATCGGCCGTGGTGATCACCGAGGCGAGCGCGGATCCGGCGTCGCGATGGGCCTCGACGAGGCGGCGGAACTCGGCCAGCCGCTCGAGACCGTCCGGCCGATCGGCGACGACGGACGCCAGGCGGCGAGCCCGCACGCTCGGCGCGTGCAGCGCGGCCACGTGCCGACCCGACGGGTCGTACAGATAGGCCCGTCCACCGGTCATGCCGGCACCGAAGTTGGCGCCGACCGGCCCGAGCACGACGACCGTCCCGCCGGTCATGTACTCACAGCCGTGCGGGCCGATGCCCTCGACCACCGCGTCGGCGCCACTGTTGCGGACGCCGAAGCGCATGCCCGCCCGGCCGACGAGGTGAAGCCGGCCGCCGGTCGCCCCGTACAGGCACGTGTTGCCGGCGATCGCCGCGCTCCGGGCGGTCGTGCCGAGATCCGGCTCCGGGACGACGACGACCGTGCCGCCGGACAGGCCCTTGCCGACGTAGTCGTTGGCCTGCCCGACCAGGCGCAGGCTCATGCCGTGCGTGGCGAACGCGCCGAACGACTGACCGGCGGATCCGTGCAGCTCGAGCCGGATCGGCCCGCGCAGCTCGCCGCGCTCGATCGCCCCCGCAATCGACGCGCCGAACGAACGATCTGCCGTGGTCAGCGACAGGCCGGA
>Ga0299906_10001700_pt1 | contig 18662 bp, 16 predicted proteins | sample RVTome_14_FD_200259 | JGI IMG/M metagenome (GOLD analysis project Ga0299906, IMG submission 200259) | Soil microbial communities from uranium-contaminated site in the Upper Colorado River Basin, Wyoming, United States - RVT145D125 (version 2) ...
AATGAGTATCAAGCCTTTGTCGGAAGAGCGGTTTTTGATGCGCAGGAGCCGCTCCACCGCTCGCCCGTTCCATGGATCGCAACCGAACCCGAAGCAGTGTTCGGTGGCGTACGCGACAATGCCGCCGGATCGAATCACCTGCGCCGCGTGCTGAAGCGATCCAGACATCAGGTCGGCGAGGCGTGCACTTCCCCCCTCTCCCCTTGCCCTCTCCCTCCAGGGGCGAGGGGGAGTCGGTTCGCTCCCGCGTTCATCGATTGAAGCGCTCCCGAACGGACTTATCCTTGGCCGCGATCGCCGCGGCGCTGAGCTTGCGTTCCTCGACCAGCCGGCTCGCGAGCGAGCGATCGGACAGCGCCATGATCTCGGCGGCCAAGTAGGCGGCGTTCCTGGCGCCGGTTTTGCCGATCGCCACGCACGCGACCGGTATGCCGCCCGGCATCTGCACGGTCGACAGCAGCGCGTCCTGGCCTTTGAGCGGACCGGCATCGAGCGGCACGCCGATCACGGGTTTTACCGTGAGCGCGGCGACCGTGCCGGCCAAATGCGCCGCCATGCCGGCGGCGGCGATGAAGACGGCGCAGCCGCGCGCGTCGGCTTCCTTCACGAACGCGTGGGTCGCGTCGGGCGTGCGATGCGCCGACAGCACGCGCACTTCGCGTGCGATGCCGAGGCTATCGAGCGTCTCGACCGCGATCTGCATCGCCTCGAGATCCGAGTCCGAACCCATGAGGATGGCAACGAACGGTTTAGTCATTGGGGATCTACTATGAATATGGAACAATCAGTTAACTCTTTTCCCGCGCGATCGCGCGGTGGCCGATGTCGCGTCGGTAATGCGCGTCTTTCCAGTGAATCCGTTCGACCACTTCATAGGCCCGCGCTTGGGCGGCGCTTACTGTAGCGCCCAGTGCCGTGACGCACAACACGCGTCCGCCGTTCGTGACGACTTGCCCGTTGTGTTCGGCGGTGCCGGCGTGAAAGACCTTTGTGTCGGCCGCATCGACAGCCGGCAGACCGGTGATGACGTCGCCTTTGCGATAGTTGCCGGGATATCCGCCCGCCGCCATGACGACGCCAAGCGCCGGGCGTACGTCCCAGCGCGCCGCCGCGCGGTCGAGCTTTCCATCGAGCGCGGTCTCGATCAGTTCGACCAGGTCGGTTTGCAGCCGCATCAGCACCGGTTGTGTCTCGGGATCGCCGAAACGGCAATTGAACTCGAGCACGTTCGGTGTGCCGTCCGGTGCGACCATGAGACCGGCGTAGAGAAAGCCGGTGTACGGCGTACCCTGTTCCGCCATCCCGCGTACCGTGGGTTCAATGACTTCGTGCATGATTCGATCCGACAATGCCGGCGTTACGATCGGCGCGGGCGAATACGCGCCCATGCCGCCGGTATTGGGGCCCTTGTCGCTGTCGAATACGCGCTTGTAATCTTGCGACGTTGCAAGCGGCAGCGCCGTGCGGCCGTCCACCATGACGATAAAGCTGACCTCTTCGCCGCTCAGAAATTCCTCGATCACGAGTCGTTGTCCAGCATCGCCCAGCGCGCGATCGCGTTGGATGCTGCGCGCCGCCTCCAGGAACTCGGCACGGGTGTTGGCGATAACCACGCCCTTGCCGGCGGCAAGACCGTCGGCCTTGAGCACGCACGGAAAGCGTCTTGCAGGATCGTTGGCGATCTGTTCGCTCGTCCCGTAGGCCGTCGTTTCATCGTAGGGCGCTGTCGGAATGCCGTGACGGAGGAGAAACTCCTTGGCAAAGAGCTTCGAGCCTTCCAGCTGGGCGCAGGCCCGGGTCGGACCGAAGCAGCGTAAGCCGGCCAAGGTGAAGCGATCGACGATGCCGGCCACCAACGGCGCTTCGGGGCCGACGACGGTGAGATCGATCCGATGATCCCGCGCAAAGCGCAACAGTGCATCGACGTCTTCCGCGCCGATCGCGATGTTTTCGCATTTCGGCTCGTGCGCCGTCCCGGCATTGCCGGGCGCGACGTAAACGCGCGCCGCTCTTGGTGAGCGCGCGAGCTTCCACGCCAGCGCGTGTTCGCGACCGCCGCCGCCGACGACGAGGACGTTCATAAGATTCTCTGTCGCGAAGACGCAAAGACGCAAAGAGGATACATTTTCAAAGGCAACAGGCTTTGCGTCTTTGCGCCTCTGCGACGAAAGTCCATATCAGTGCCGGAAGTGGCGCACGCCGGTGAACACCATCGCGATGTCGTGCTCGTTTGCGGCGTCGATGACTTCCTTATCGCGCACCGAGCCGCCGGGCTGAATCACCGCCGTGATGCCGACCTCGGCCGCTTGGTCGAGCCCGTCGCGGAACGGAAAAAACGCGTCCGAGGCCATGACGCTGCCTCGAACTTCCAGGCCGGCATCTTTCGCCTTTATCGCGGCGATGCGCGCGCTGTAGACGCGGCTCATCTGGCCGGCACCGACGCCGATGGTGTGGTTGTCCCTGCAAAAAACGATGGCGTTCGATTTCACGAACTTGACCACGCGCCAGGCGAACAGCAAATCGCGCATCTCCGCCGCGCTCGGTGCACGCCGGGTAACGACCTTCAAATCTTCTTGACGTGTCACCGCGAGATCGGCGTCCTGCACCAAGAGTCCGCCGGTGACGCGTTTGAAGTCCCAGCTCGCCGCCGGCTTGGGAGGCCAATCTCCGCAGGCCAGCACGCGAACGTTTCCTTTGGTTTTGAGGACCGCTTGCGCCGCCGCGTCGATCCGCGGGGCAACGACGACTTCGACGAACTGGCGATCGAGGATGGCTTTCACGGTGTCGGCATCGAGCGCGCGATTGAAGGCGATGATGCCGCCGAACGCCGAGGTCGGATCGGTGGCGTACGCATGTTCGTACGCCGCGCCGATCGACCCCGCCACGGCGACGCCGCACGGATTGGCGTGTTTCACGATGACGCACGCGGGTTGCTCGAACGATTTCACGCATTCGAGCGCCGCGTCGGTGTCGGCAATGTTGTTGAACGAAAGCTCCTTGCCCTGAAGTTGCCGCGCGGCGGCGATGGTTCCCGTCGGCGGATCGGGTTCGACATAGAATGCCGCGCGTTGATGCGGGTTCTCGCCGTAACGCAGCGCCGCCGCTCGCACGAATTGCCGATTGAGGGTGTGCGGGAAGTCGCCGAGTTTCTTGTCGGCATCGAGGGCGCCGAGATAGTTGGCGATCGCGCCGTCGTAGCGCGCGGTGTGTTCGAATGCTTTCACGGCAAGCCGAAAGCGCGTGGCGTCGGTGACGGCGTTTTCGTGCGCCTCCATTTCTTCCAGTATCGCCGCGTAATCGCCGGCGTCGACGGCGACGGTGACGCTTGCGTGATTTTTCGCGGCGGCGCGCAGCAACGTCGGCCCACCGATGTCGATTTGCTCGATCGCGGCAGCAAAATCACAGTCGGATTGCGCCACGGTCTGTTCGAATGGATAAAGATTGACGACGACCAAATCGATCGGCGCGATCGTGTGCTCGCGTAGCGCATGCATATGCGCTTCGTCGTCGCGTCGCGCGAGCACGCCGCCGTGCACGCGCGGGTGCAGCGTCTTCACGCGGCCGTCGAGTATTTCCGGAAAGCCGGTGTAGTCGGAGATTTCGCTGGCAGCAATGCCGTTCGACGCCAGCAAGCGCGCCGTGCCGCCGGTGGAAAGGATTTCAACGCCGCGGGCGGCGAGCACGCGCGCGAAGTCGGCAACGCCGGTCTTGTCCGATACGCTAATCAGCGCGCGTTTGATCGCCACCATGAAGCGGTTACTGTCGGAGCCGACCGCGGCCGCTTTTCATCGCGGCAATGCCGGTCAATTGAGTTTGTGCTGCTTGAGTTTCTTGCGCAGCGTGTTGCGATTGATGCCGAGCAACTCGGCCGCGCGGCATTGATTGCTCTTGACGTGACGCATGACGATTTCGAGCAGCGGTCGCTCGACTTCGGTCATGACCATGTCGTAGACGTCGGTGGTCTTCTCGCCGTTCAAGTCGTGAAAATAGCGCTCGAGGGAGTTTCTCACATGCATCGACAGCAGGACTTTGCGTTCTCTCATGCGGCGAGCTCGACGGTTTCGCGTTGCCGATCGAAGAATTCGCGCACCATGGCGAGCTGGGCGGCGACGCTGTCTAGTTGATTGACGCGGTGGCGAAACATCGCGCCGCCGACGAGTCCCTTGCTGTACCACGAGATATGTTTGCGCGCGACCCGCACGCCGGTGTGCTCGCCGTAAAAGGCGTACAGGTTTTCGAGATGCTTAAGAAGGGTATCGCGCACCTCGGTAATCGGCGGCGGCGCGAGTTTGGCGCCGGTCGCGAGAAAATGCGAAATTTGCCTGAAAATCCAGGGATTTCCTTGGGCCGCGCGGCCGATCATGAGTCCGTCGGCACCGGTCTGGGCGAGCACGGTCGCTGCTTTCTCGGGCGAGCCGATATCGCCGTTGGCGATCACTGGAATCTTCACGGCACCCTTGATCGCGGCAATCGTTTCGTACTCCGCCTCGCCTCGGAACAAATCGGCGCGCGTACGGCCGTGGACGGCGAGTGCCTGAATGCCGCTATCCTCGGCGATGCGCGCGACCGCGATGCCGTTGCGGTTGGCGCGATCCCAGCCGGTGCGAATCTTCAATGTCACCGGTACATCGACGGCCGCCACGACCGCGCGCAAGATGCGTGCCACGAGCGACTCATGTTGCAGCAGCGCCGAGCCGGCCATGACGTTGCAGACCTTCTTTGCGGGGCATCCCATGTTGATGTCGATGATCTGGGCTCCACGATCCGCGTTGTAGCGCGCGGCCTCGGCCATCATGGCCGGGTCGGCGCCGGCGATCTGCACGGTGCGCGGCTCGTCCTCGCCGGTATGGTCCGCACGCCGTAGCGTTTTATTGCTGCCCCAGAGCAGGGAATTCGATGAAACCATCTCGGATGCCGCCATGCCGGCATCGAGCTGCTTGCACAACTGACGAAACGGACGATCGGTAACGCCCGCCATCGGTGCGAGGAAGAGACTACTGCGCAGTTCGTGAAGTCCGATTCTCATGTCGGATCTTTCTCTACCATTTACTCGGCGGGGGGCGAATCATAACCAGAAATTCTTCGTCGGGGGAAGAGGCAACTGACAATTGCTTCAAAGAATGGCGTGGACGCGTGTGTGTGCGATGAATCACTAAATCACTTGACACCGCGCCGAACGTGTTGCATGCGCGACGCGATGTTACCGCTCGTTCGGGTCGATGCGCGTTCGCGCGCGGTTAGTCTGTGCGCGACGGCGCTTGCGGTATCAATCGAATTTCAAAACCGGTTGCTTTGCCGTCGGGATTAGTGACGTCGAGCAGCGCGTTCGCAACGACGTTCGGACTCAGGGGTGCGGCGGCCGCGGCGCGCGAACCTAGGTACTCGCGCGGCGTAAACGTGCGCCGCGCCAGCAGTTGACCCGCGTTGTCGGTAAGGCCCACCTCCATGAGCGGCGGCAGTTGCACGTTGTCGGTTCGATTCACCATGCTGGCACGTATGCGCAGCACGTTGGCGTAGCGCGGATGGGGTGCGATTTTGGTTTTGATCAGTTCGGGAACGAGATTCGCCGCCGGTGGCGGCAATTCACACTGCGCCAGTCGGCAGAATTCGGCGAGCGTGGGTCGAAGTTGCGGCAGTTGCGCGAGTTCATTGCGATAAAAATACGCGAACTGTCCGAGCAACAGCGCCGCCAGCGGTGGTGCGACCAGAAACCATACGAGCGGCGGCGGCCCGCGCCGCGGTGGATAGAACAACGACAGATCGGAGACGACCGGAATTTCCGTCTCCGCGCCCTCGCCGATGTCGATGAACTCGCTGTCATCGTCCGATTCGATCGGGAAACTGATCTGCGTTTCGCCTTCGGTCTGCGAACCGCCGGGGGCCGGGGCCGCGAACAGATGCAAATCGGCGCGGAACACCGAATCGCAACGCCCGCAGCGCACCAATCCATCGCGCGCTTTAAGCTGCGCGACGGTTATTTTGAAAGCGGTTTGACACTCGGGGCAGCGGGTGTACATGGCTGGTTACCGCGTGCGCGTGCCCGCCAACAAGATCCAGTCGTCGCGTCGGCGCGAGTCGAATTCGAAGGCGTGAGCATACGCGGCGGCTACCTCGTCGATTTGGTCCGCGAGAATTCCACTGAGCGCAAGCTGCCCGTGCGGCTCGAGGCGAGTCGTCAGTTCCGGTGCCAGCGCGATCAGCGTTGCGCTCAAAATGTTGGCGACCGCTATCGTGGCGGTGTGGTTCGCGCTCAACTCCCCGGGAAAACACGCCAGGAACCGGTCGTGCACGCCGTTTCGCGCCGCGTTTTCGCGGCTGACCGCGAGCGCCTGCGCGTCGGTGTCGACGCCGATCGCGTGAGCCGCCCCGAGCTTGAGCGCCGCAATCGCCAGAATGCCGGAGCCGCAGCCATAGTCCATCACCGTGCGCCCCGCGAGCGATTGCGTAGCGAGCCAAGCAAGACAAAGCCGCGTCGTCGGGTGGGCGCCGGTACCGAAGGCGAGGCCGGGGTCAAGCACGACGTTAATCGCCGCCGGATCGGGCGGCTGGTGCCAACTCGGGGTGATCCACAAGTTATCGGCGATTTGCAACGGGCGGAATTGCGCGCGCCAAGTTCGTTCCCAGTCGGCGCCATCGAGACGATCGGTTTCATACGGTAGACGATCGATGCCGAGCGTTTTTTGCAGCGCGCCAATAACGTCTTCGGCGTTGGTGTCGGCGCTAAACAACGCGGTAACGAGATTCTCGTCCCAAAGCGCAACGGGCTCGCGCGCGCCTTGCAGCCGTTGTGCCTCGGTCGCGCTCTCGATCGATACCGATAGGGCACCGCCGCCCGTAAGCGCGTCGGCAACGGCATCGACGTCGCGCTCGGATGCACGCAGCTTTATTCGCAGCCAGGACACGGCGACAGCATACAAGTCCACCCGGGTGCGCGCGAGGCGGTTACAGCCCGAGTTTCTTTTCGAGGTAGTGAATGTTGGTTCCGCCTCTGATGAAGTTGGCGTCGTTCAAAATATCCTGGTGCAACGCAATATTCGTTTTGATGCCTTCGACCACCATTTCGGACAGCGCCACACGCATGCGCGCGAGCGCGAGATCGCGCGTTTCGGCGTGAGCGATCACTTTCGCTATCATCGAATCGTAGTACGGCGGCACCGTGTAGTTGTTGTAGATGTGGGTGTCGACGCGCACCCCGGGACCGCCCGGTGGGTGGTAGTAGGTGATGCGCCCAGGCGACGGCATGAACGTTTGCGGGTCCTCGGCGTTGATGCGGCACTCGATCGCGTGGCCGTGCCAAGCGACGTCCTTCTGGCGCAGCGAAAGTTTCTCGCCGGATGCGATCAGAATCTGTTCCTTCACGATGTCGACGCCGGTCACCATCTCGGTTACCGGATGCTCGACTTGCACGCGCGTGTTCATTTCGATGAAGTAAAAGTCGCCGTCCTGGTATAGAAATTCAAACGTTCCGGCGCTGCGATAACCGATGCGCCGACATGCCTCGGCGCAGCGCTCGCCGATGCGGTGTCGCAGCTTCTCCGGCAAGCCCGGTGCCGGCGATTCTTCGACGACTTTTTGATGGCGGCGTTGCATCGAGCAATCGCGCTCGCCCAAGTGAATGGCGTTACCGTGCTCGTCGGCCAACACCTGAAACTCGATGTGGCGCGGATTGTCGAGGTACTTTTCCATGTAGACGGTGTCGTTGTTAAACGCCGCCGCCGCCTCGGCCCGTGTTATGGCCACGGCATTCAGCAGGGCCGCCTCGGTATGCACCACGCGCATGCCGCGCCCGCCACCACCACCGCTCGCCTTGATCAGCACCGGATAGCCGATGTGAGTCGCTATTCGCAGGAGTTCGCGGTCGCCCGTCGGCAACGGTCCGTCGGAACCGGGGACGCACGGTATGCCGGCCCTTTTCATCGCCTTGATCGCGGAAATCTTATCGCCCATCAGGCGAATGGTGTCGGCGCGCGGACCGATAAAAATGAAGCCGCTCTTCTCGACGCGCTCGGCGAAATCCGCGTTCTCGGACAGGAACCCGTAGCCCGGATGAATCGCCTGCGCTTCCGTGACTTCGGCGGCGCTGATGACGGCCGGAACGTTCAAGTAGCTGTCGAGCGCGCGCGCCGGTCCGATACAAACCGATTCGTCGGCGAGGCGAACGTACTTGGCCTCGCGGTCGGCTTCCGAATGCAGCGCGACCGTGCGGATGCCGAGCATGCGACAGGCGCGCTGGATGCGCAGGGCGATTTCGCCACGATTGGCAATGACGATCTTTTCCAACATGGCGCGAGGTCTATTCGACGACGAACAGCGGTTCGCCGAATTCAACCGGCTGGCCGTTTTCCTTGAGGATCGCCTTAACCACGCCGGCCTTATCGCTCTCGATTTGGTTCATCATCTTCATGGCTTCGATGATGCAGAGTACGTCGCCGACGTTCACTTCGCTGCCGACATCGACGAACGCCTGAGCGCCGGGCGAAGGCGAACGGTAAAACGTGCCGACCATCGGTGACGTAACGGCGTGGCCCGCCGGTGCGGCAGGCAGGGGGCTTGGCGCGGCGGGCACCCCGGATGACGGGGCAGGCGCGTGTCCGGCCGCCGGTGCCGCGTGATGCGTTACCGAGGTTGCCGTGCTCGCCGAGGTCGGTCCGGCCCCGACCGAGCTGGCCCGGCTGATGCGTATCGCTTCCTCGCCCTCGCGTATTTCAATTTCCGCAAGACTCGATTCCTCCAGCATCTCGATCAGTTTCTTGACCTTTCGAATGTCCATTGGGGTGCCTCTAGGATTTCTTCGATTTTTTGAGATGTTCGATGGCGTAGGTCAGGGCCAGCTCGTAGCCTTGTGCGCCGAGCCCCGAAATGACGCCGATGGCGACGTCGGAGAAGTACGATTGGCGGCGAAACGGCTCGCGCGCAAAAACGTTGGAGAGGTGCACCTCGATGAAGGGAATACGGGTACCGGTCAGCGAATCGCGCAGAGAAACGCTGGTGGACGTGAAGCCGGCGGGGTTCAACAAAATGAAAGCGACCTTTTCGGTGGCGGCTTTTTGCACGCGGTCGACCAAAGCGTGTTCGGCATTGCTTTGATACGACTGGAGCCGGTGTCCGGCTGTCTCGGCCTGACGCGTCAGCCGCGCAATGATTTCGGCGAGAGTAGTCGTGCCGTAGTACTCGGGTTCGCGCTCGCCAAGCAGGTTCAGGTTGGGTCCATTCAAGACAAGCAATTCGGCCATCGATTGATGTTCCTCTTGTTAGTCTCAGCTTCTATAGCGGGGATCGGCACTGTCTGGCTTCCGATATGCCGCCCGGGGGTTAGCGAAATTTCGCTCAACTTAGCCGAAGATCGGAACAAAAGCCAGCGGCCACGCGCTGAGACGCAGCCGGTCAATACGGCTAGTGATATGGGTGTTTTTGCGGAGCAACAACGCGAAACTGGTGAGAAATCGCGCAGGAATCAAGTGCGGACGATCGTTTTCAGCCGCGTAGATGTCAGAACTGTGAGAGCGTCTGAAGCAATTCCGTAGCAGATTTATAACCGTAGAAGCGCAGCTCGCGAGCCTCCGTCCCGTCGGCGCGGAGGAATAGCATCGCGGGCGGGCCAAAAACGCCGAATTGCTGTTTCATGGCGCGGGAATCGTCATTGGGTTCGGTGACGTCGGCCTGCAGGGCCACGAACCGCGTCGCGACGGTATTTCGAACCGTCGGATCGCGTAGCGTCGACCGCTCCATACGGACGCAATCGGTGCACCAATCGGCGTAATAGTCGAGGACCACAGGCTTGCCCGATCGGCGCGCGTCTGCGAGGCGCGACTCGAGCGCTTTCCAGCTGGCGATACGCTCGAACAGCGGCGCCTCCGCGGAAAGTGACGGACTAGGTTTTTCGGCAGCGCCGGTCGATCGGACGTCCAGCAGTTGTCGGGGAAGCGGGGCGAATACGTCGCGACTCCCCATAAAGCCGCCAATGAGCGCCAGCACGCCCCACGCAAGCAAGAGCGTTCCAGCGCCTTTCCAGAGGTAACGCCAACCGCTTGCCTCTTTTGGCAGCGCCTGTGTCGCTCCGAGGTAAACCCCGCAGATAATGAAAAACGCGCTCCAAAGCAGCAGCACCGGAACCTCTTCCAGCGCCGTCAACAGGTAAATGGCGACCCCGACGAGCAACACACCGAACACATGTTTGACCGTGTTCATCCACGGGCCGCTGCGTGGCAGAAGTTGGCCCTCACTTACGCCGATGGCCACAAGGACCGCACCCTGACCGTTGGCCAGCGCGAACATGACTGCCGCGCCGAGCGTGGCGTCTTGCGTCTGGAGCGCGCCGGTGAGCGCGGATGCCAGTACCGGTGTGACGCACGCACCGATGATAAGGGCGGAAAAAAGACCGAGCACGAACACGCCGAGAAATTCGCCGCCGACCCAGCCTTTTGTCTTGCCGTGCACGCGCGATGAATGATGATGCAGGAACGACTGCACCGCCTGCGGCATGTGAATCTCGTAAAGCCCGAACATGGAAAGCGCGAATACCACCAGCAGGCCGCTGAAGATACCGATCGCCCAAGGATTCTGAAAATACGCATGTAGCTGTTCGCCGGTGGCACCGGCGACGGCCCCGGCAGTTGCATAGGTGAGCGCGGTACCAAGCACATACGTGTACGAAAGCAAACCGCCGCGCCACTTCGTCAGCCGCGTTCCCTCGGCGCCGACCAAGACGCTCGAAATGATCGGTATCATCGGAAGCACGCAGGGCGTAAACGTCAACAGCAGCCCGGCACCGAAAGCGCCGATCATCGCCAAGAACAGCTGCACGCCGCGACCGCTTTTCCCCGTCGGCGGCGCGATCGGTCCGGCAGCGACCGCGGCGAGTCCCGCGTCAATTTGTTGCCCCGGTCCGGTTGTCACTTGGTCGCCGTTACTCGAAACGGCGAAGCGCCGCGCCGTCGGTTCGTAGCAGATGCTAACGCCCTTGTCGGCGCAACCCTGATAGCCGACGTTCAGCGCGAAGCCCGATTGTGGGAAGGTCCCAAGCAATGGCAGTCGCACATCCAGTCCGCGCCGATATACCTCGGTGCGGCCCACATAGTTATCCGTTATCGCTTCGCTCATCGGCAGTTCGATGGCCCCGAAACGCAGATCGGCGGCAAGCGGCGTGCCGTCGGGCGCGGACACGCTGAAGCGTAATTTGTCGCGGTAGAGGTAACAGCAATCGGCGATTGAAAAGCGAACGTTCAGCGTGCGCGCATCGATTCCGATAGCATCGACGTGAAACGCCTGCTCCGGGGGAACGACTTCGGCTTCAGCGCCGGTGAGTCCCAGTAATCGCGCGGCGATGGTCTTGTCGGGGACATGGGCGCTTTGTCGCAGTACGGGGTCGTCAGAATTCCCCGTGGCTGCGGCCAACGCTAACGTAATGTCTTTGGTAATCGGCGGATAACAGACCCCCACCGGTTCATTGCAACCTTGTGCGGTAATGCGTACGCGCGGCGCACCCGAAACCGATTCGAACGGCACCCGTACCGAGACTTCGTTTAGATAGATTTCGCTGGCGCCAAAGTAGGGATCGTTCTTGGTTTTGCCCGGCGGGAACAGGGGCGTCTTGAGTCGCAGCGAGGAATCGAGCGCCTCGAACTTGAACTTGTCGCGGTACATATAATAGCCGTGAGCGATGCGCCAGCTCGCTTCGAGCGTGTCGCCGGTGACGCGCGTCGTGAGGCTGAACGCCTGATCGGGCGGGAGCAGCTCGTCTTCCGGTGCAGCGAGCGCCGCTCCGGCGAAAAACGCCAGCAGCCACAGCAGATGTTTTGTCATGTAGCGCTTTCCGGATCTTCAATCCAGGCCAGGTAACCCGCGAGGCCGGCGGCAATTGGGATCGCAACGACCTCAGGAAGTTCATAGGGATGCAGCGCGACGATGCGCTGTTCGACAGCCGGGTAATCGCGCACTCGGATCTTGACTATTAAGAGTTGTTCTTCGGCCGACTCGGTCTGGCCGCGCCAGCGATAAATCGATCGCATCGGTGGCAACACGTTAACGCAGGCGGCCAGCCGATCCTCAACGAGTGCGCGGGCGATAGTTTCGGCCGCGGCCGCGTCCGGGCAGGTTGTAAACACCAGTTGATAGTGGGAATGAGCCATCGTGCCCCTAAGGCTAGCCGAGCATCTCTCGATACAAACCGCGATCGCCAGTGTATCGACCGAATCGCTAAGATACGCGGGGCGCTCCTGGTGACCGGATCCCACCCATACGCGCACAGCATTCCGCTCGTCATGTCACTTTGACGGACCTTCATCAAATGCTTGACATGCGGGCTGGTCCGCATATCATTAGCACTCATCTTTGGGGAGTGCTAACAGCCCGGCTAGGTCTAACGGGCTTTCGTGCTTCTCCGCATTAGCGTCATGTTCAAAATGATACGTAAGTAATTGAAAGATAATGAGGAGTCATCTATGACCGCTCAAGCCACAGCTGTTAAAGGAGCATCCGAAGTGAAAATTCGTCCACTGCACGACCGTGTTATCGTCCGGCGCCTCGAAGAGGAGCGCAAAACGGCCGGCGGCATCGTCATTCCCGATACCGCCAAGGAAAAGCCTATTCAGGGTGAAGTCGTTGCCGCCGGTAAGGGCAAGATTCTCGAGAACGGTGACATTCGACCGCTCGATGTGAAGGTTGGCGACAAGGTGCTGTTCGGAAAGTACTCCGGCACCGAGGTCAAGGTGGGTAATGAAGAGCTGCTCGTGATGCGCGAAGAAGACATCATGGGCGTCGTCGAAGGCAAGTAAGCAGCAAGTCTGGAAGAGGGTTAAATCATGGCAGCAAAAGAAGTCGTATTCGGAGATTACGCGCGCCAGCGCATGTTGCGCGGCGTAAACATTTTGTCCGATGCAGTGAAGATCACGCTCGGACCGAAAGGTCGCAACGTCGTGCTTGATAAGTCGTTCGGTGCGCCGACGGTGACGAAGGACGGCGTATCGGTGGCAAAGGAAATCGAGCTGAAAGATAAGTACGAAAACATGGGCGCTCAGATGGTAAAGGAAGTCGCGAGCAAGACTTCCGACGTCGCCGGCGACGGCACGACCACTGCGACGGTACTGGCGCAAGCGATGTTGCGCGAGGGACTCAAGAGCGTTGCCGCCGGCATGAATCCGATGGACCTGAAGCGCGGCATCGACAAGGCCGTCATCGCAGCGGTTGAAGCACTCAAGAAAATCTCAAGACCTTGTTCCGATCACAAGGAAATCGCTCAAGTCGGCACTATCTCGGCGAACGCGGATGAGTCGATCGGCAAGATCATTGCCGAGGCGATGGAAAAGGTCGGCAAGGAAGGCGTGATCACGGTCGAGGAAGGCCAGGCGCTCGAAAACGATCTTGAGATCGTCGAAGGCATGCAGTTCGATCGCGGTTATATCTCGCCGTATTTCATTAACAAGCAAGATACGATGAGCGCCGATATCGAAAACCCGCTCATCCTCATCACCGACAAGAAGATCACCACGATTCGCGACATGCTGCCGGTGCTCGAAGCGGTGGCGAAGCAGGGCAAGCCGCTCTTGATCGTCGCTGAAGACGTCGAAGGCGAAGCACTGGCGACGCTGGTGGTGAACAACATCCGCGGCATCCTGAAAGTGTGCGCGGTGAAGGCCCCGGGCTTCGGCGACCGCCGCAAGGCCATGCTGCAAGACATCGCCATCCTCACCGGCGGTACCGTGATCTCCGAGGAAGTCGGTCTTAACCTCGAAAGCGCCACGCTCGACGCGCTTGGCCAGGCGAAGCGCATTCAGGTGGACAAGGAGAACACCACGATCATCGACGGTGCCGGCAAGAAAGGCGAGATCGAAGGCCGGATCAAACAGATCCGGGCGCAGATCGAGGAGGCGACCTCCGACTACGACAAGGAAAAACTGCAAGAGCGTGTCGCCAAGCTGGCCGGTGGCGTCGCCTTGATCAAGGTCGGTGCCGCCACCGAAGTCGAGATGAAGGAAAAGAAAGCTCGCGTCGAAGACGCCCTGCACGCCACCCGGGCGGCGGTCGAAGAAGGTATCGTGCCGGGCGGCGGTGTCGCGCTGGTGCGCGCCATCAACGCTATCAAGAGCCTCAAGGGCGACAATCACGATCAGGACGTGGGCATCCAAATTGCGGTGCGTTCCATGCAGGAGCCGTTGCGCCAGATCGTCGAGAATGCCGGCGCGGAAGGCTCCGTGGTGTATCACAAGGTTGCGGAGAGCAAGGAAGCGAACTACGGCTATAACGCCGCATCCGGTGAGTACGGGGATATGCTGAAGATGGGTATTCTCGACCCGACCAAGGTCACGCGCACGGCGCTGCAAAACGCGGCCTCGATCGCCGGCCTCATGATCACCACCGAAGCGATGGTGGCGGAGATGCCGAAGGAAGAGGATAAAATGCCGGGCGGTGGCGGCATGGGCGGTATGGGTGGCATGGGCGACATGGGAATGTAAGGTCCGCACCAACGCGACCTGCGGTAACTGGAGAGGCCCCGATCGGGGCCTCTCTTTTTTTGCGTCTGAGCCTCGCACGGGTTTCTGGTACTGTTGTCGCCGATTGCACCGAGAAACTCACGGAGCTGCGGTTCCTCGCGTGGCATTCACCGCTCTTTGCATGACTGAATCAGTCGACGCTTTGTTTAGAAAATCCATCGCCTCCGTTCCCTCGGAGTTGCGCCCGTCCGCGCAAGCACGGTGGCAGGCGTTCGCGCCGCAGTTGGTGGACATGCCTCAAACCGGGTCGGCACGGGAATGGCTGGCGTCGCTGGTCGGGGTGTTCGCCGCCAGTGAGTTCGTGGCGCACACGGCGGAGCGTCATCCGGGGTTGGTTAGTGAGCTGCTCGCCGATGAGTTGCTGTACCGTCGCTATCCGACGGGCGCGCTTGCGCAACACGTTCAACAGGCCGTGTCGGCGGTGCGCGACGAGGCCGAATTGAAGCAGGTGCTGCGCACCATCCGCCGGCGCGAGATGGTGCGCATCGCCTGGCGTGATCTCGCCGGCCGCGCGGATCTTACGGAAGTCGTCGAGACGTTATCCGAGCTGGCCGATAGCTGCATCGATGCCGCGCTGACGTGGCTCACGCGCCGCGCCTACGCGGAACAAGGCGTGCCGCTCGGCGAGGACGGCAAAGAGCTACGGCTCACGGTGCTCGCGCTCGGCAAGCTCGGCGGCCACGAACTCAATTTTTCCTCCGATGTCGACGTGATCTTCACCTATCCCGAAGAAGGCGAGCTGCCGGGCGCGCGCGCGCTCAGTTACGGCGAATTGTTTTTGCGGTTGTGTCAGTCGCTGATGCGTGTGCTCGGCGAGGCGACGGTTGACGGCTTTGTCTTTCGCGTCGATACGCGACTACGTCCGTTCGGCACCAGCGGTCCGTTGGCGCTCTCGTTCGACGCAATGGAGCACTACTACCAGGCGCACGGTCGCGAATGGGAGCGCTACGCTTTCATCAAGGCGCGCGCCTGCGCCGGCGATCGCGCCGCGGGCGATTCGCTGCTCGCGCGGTTGCGGCCGTTCGTTTATCGCCGCTACATCGATTTCGGCGCGCTCGCGGCGATCCGCGAAATGAAGGAAATGATCGCGCGCGAGGTCGAGCGCCAATCCATGGCCGGCGACGTCAAGCTTGGCCCCGGCGGGATACGCGAAATCGAGTTTATTACCCAGGCGTTGCAATTAATTCGCGGCGGCCGCGAGCCGGTATTGCAGGAACGCGCAACCGTGAAGGCGCTCGCGCAATTGACCCACGCCGGTCATCTCGCCGCAACCATAACCGAGGCATTGAGCGCGAGCTACGACTTTCTCCGTCGCGTCGAACATCGATTGCAGATGGTGGCCGATCAGCAAACGCACGCGCTGCCGACCGAATCGCTGGCGCAGGCGCGGCTCGCCTTCGGCATGGGTTACGCTAACTGGGATTTTTTTCGCGCTGCGCTCGATCGCCATCGCGAATTCGTGCAACGTCAATTTCGAGAGTTACTCGGCGCTCCGGAGAAACCGGCGGCGGCAGCAGATGCGTTTTCAGCCTTATGGCCTGGTGCAGTTGACCCCGAACGCGCCGCGAGTGTCTTGAGCGAAGCGGGCTACGCCGATCCGAGCGCGGTGGTCGCGTTGCTCGACGAACTGCGCACGAGTTCGGGCTATCAGGCGCTCTCGGCGGAAGGTCGAGTGCGGGTGGACCGGCTGGTGCCGCTGGCGTTGCGCGAAACCGCGCGAGTCGCGCATCCGGACGTCACGATCGCGCGCTTGGTGCGTCTCTTCGAAGCGATCGGACGGCGCACGGCGTACTTCGCGCTCCTTATCGAAAACCCGACCGCGCTCACGCAACTGGTGAATCTCGCGGCCGCAAGTCCCTGGATCGCCGCTTGGATCGGCCAGCACCCCGTGGTGCTCGATGAGCTGCTCGATCCACGCGGCCTGTACGAGCTACCGAGCCGCGAGGAACTCGAAACCGAACTGAACGAGCGTCTCAAGCAGATTGGCGCCAACCTCGAAGCGCAAACGGATTGGCTGCGCGAATTTCGCAACGCCCATCTCTTGCGCGTCGCCGCCGCCGACATCGGGCCGGGACTGCCGGCCGATCGCGTCGGTGCGCATTTGTCGCAGCTCGCCGACGTGCTGCTCGAAAACTGCTTGCGCATTGCCTATCAAATGCTGATCGCGCGCCACGGCGCGCCCGGCGGCGACGCGCATTGCCGGGAACCGGGGTTCGCTGTCATCGGTTACGGCAAGCTCGGCAGTCTCGAACTTGGCTACGCTTCCGATCTCGATATGATTTTTTTGTACGAGGAGGTCGATGGTGGCGTGACGCGCGGCGATCGCCAAATTCCAAACGAACTTTTCTTCGCGCGCCTCGGCCAGCGTTTGATTCATTTGCTCACGGCGCGCACGCCGGCCGGCATCCTGTATGAAGTCGACATGCGCCTGCGCCCGAGCGGCAACGCCGGTACGCTCGTCACCGGTCTCAACGCCTTCCAGCGCTACCAGAAAAACCAGGCGTGGACCTGGGAGCACCAGGCGCTGGTACGCGCGCGTCCGGTCGCCGGCAAGATGGAATTGCGCGCCGCTTTCGAGCAAGCACGTCGCGCGGTGTTGTGCCGCGCACGCGACGACGCAGCGTTGCGCCGCGACGTGAAGGAGATGCGAGAGCGCATGGCCGCGACGCACGCAACGCCCAAGACCGCGACCGGTTTCGACGTTAAGCATGATCGCGGCGGTATCGTCGATATCGAATTTATGGTGCAATACTGGGTTCTGCGGTCGGCGCATGCGCACCCGGACGTCACTGTTCCGAGGGACAACGTTCATATTCTGGAAGCGCTCGCCGGCGCCGGAGCGATTCCCACCGAGCGCGCCGAGTTGCTGAGCGACGGTTATCGCCGCCTGTTATCGGTCGAGCAACGGTTGAAGCTGATGGAGCGCGGAACGCGGGTTGCGGCGGACGAACTTGGCGATTTGCCGCAGGCAGTGCTAAAAATCTGGAACGAAACCTTCGAAGCGGAGTGAGCGAGATGGCAGCGTCAACGTCCATGGCGGATCGCGACGGCGTGATCTGGTACGACGGCAGGATGGTTCCGTGGCGCGAAGCCACCACGCACGTGCTGACGCATACGCTGCACTACGGCATGGGCGCATTCGAAGGGATCCGCGCCTATCAAACGCCGGCCGGCACCGCGGTATTTCGCCTGAAAGAACACACCGACCGGCTGTTCAACTCGGCGCGCATTCTCAATATGCGGATGCCGTTCGACAAGGGGACGATCAACAACGCGGTACTCGCGTCGATCCGCGAAAACAAGCTTGCCGAAGCGTACATCCGGCCGATGTGTTTCTACGGTGCCGAAGGCATGGGCTTGCGGGCCGACAACCTGAGCGTGCACGTGATCGTGGCCGCGTGGGATTGGGGCGCGTACCTCGGTGCGGACGGCGTGAAAAACGGCATCCGCGTTCGCACCTCCTCGTTCAACCGACACCACCCGAACGTCGCGATGTGCCGCGCCAAGGCGAACGGTCAATACATCAATTCCATGATGGCGCTGCAGGAAGCGCTCGCGGCCGGTGCCGACGAAGCGATGCTGCTCGACACCGAGGGCTACGTTTCCGAAGGCAGCGGCGAGAATATCTTCATCGTGCGCGGCGGCGAGTTGATAACCCCGGATCAGACGACGCCGCTCGACGGCATCACGCGTATGAGCGTCGTGCAGCTGGCGCAGGAGAGCGGCCTCAAGGTTACGATGCGCCGCATCACGCGCGACGAGGTGTACATCGCCGACGAGGCATTCTTCACCGGTACCGCCGCCGAGGTCACGCCGATCCGCGAGGTCGACGGCCGCCCGATCGGCGCCGGCCGCCGCGGTCCGATCACCGAGAAGCTTCAGGGCCTCTTCTTCGACCAAGTCCACGGCCGCCGCGATCAGCACCGCGAGTGGCTGACACCTGTCACCTAACGGAAATCGACAAACATGCATCGCAACCAAGGACCCGCCCTCGATGCCAAGGTCGAGCCGAACGCGCAGAACCGCTACGAAGTCACGCGCGCCGATCTACCGCTGCACTGTCCGATGAAAAGCATGAGCCTGTGGAACTCACATCCACGCGTGTACTTGCCGATCGAGGACAGCGGCGAGGAGCAGTGTCCTTATTGCGGCGCAGTTTACGTCCTCAAGGAC